>Ga0265313_10000340_pt1 | contig 50703 bp, 51 predicted proteins | sample 4123metaG_FD_203122 | JGI IMG/M metagenome (GOLD analysis project Ga0265313, IMG submission 203122) | Rhizosphere microbial communities from Carex aquatilis grown in University of Washington, Seatle, WA, United States - 4-1-23 metaG | ecosystem: Host-associated > Plants > Roots > Rhizosphere >... | reverse complement strand
CGCACTCTTCGCTTGGCTATCGGCCGCCGGCACCACAGACGATGAACCCGTTCCTGCCGCCGCTAGATCAGGCCACGCAAATGCAATAGTCTCTCTATGACGCTGGTACAAAATATCCGTCAGGCCAATCAGTCAAATCCTCAGCGGATTTGACGGCGGTCGCATTCTCAAAATCGCTAGAGCGCGCGAGAATAAAGACAACAGTTACCGGCAATATGGCGTTGGCTTCTCCTGCCGAAGTAACTCTTGCTCCCAATCAGTATGTCGGACTAGCAGAAGGCACCCAACTAAAGCTTGCTCCCGAATCAACAATACGCGTCATCGGCGACCTAAAACTAAATATTCCACAGCCTTCGGCTCAGCAGCTACAACTCGACGCAAAGACGACGTCCGGCGACGAATTGCCGGCCACTGAATACACAGTTTTTAGGTCGACTTCGTTTGGACAAGGTGAAGTCGTCACGGGCTGGAATTACGAGCTTTCTGATACTTCGCGCCCCCGTGGCCAGTACTGCTATTACACTCAAAACATTGAAAAGGGATTAGCCGCAAAATACAGGCTTGCATTTAACAGCGTGCCGTTGCGACCGTCACCGCTTGCAAAAGTCTCATTTAATTTTGATGACGCAGTAGCGAATTGCATTTGGTTCTCGGGCAACTAAGTCAATTCAACTGACCATCAACCCACTTGTATCCACCGCCTCCTTAGCCCCCGGCGTGTCCCCCCTCACCTCTTCCCCAGCAGCACCTGCCCCCTCTCGCCGATGACGCGCTGCGCCGCCTTGGCGAAGCGCGCCAACAGCCAGGGCAGCGTCACTTCGAGCCGCACCGCGCCGTCGTACACGTCGATGGTGCCGAAGGCGCGCTGGCCGAGCGAGCGGGCGCAGAAGCTCAGCCGGTCCCCGCTCCAGTCCGCCTGCTCCAGCGCGATCAGGCTGCCGAACTCGGTCTTGACGCGGCCGAGCCCGCCCTTGATGCGGCGCAGCGCCTCGTCCTTGCCGAGACGATGGGGAATGGTGACGACCAGCGGCTCCGACATGGGCAAGCTCCCGGGTTCACGCGGGAGATGGGGACGATCGCGGGCGATGTCGAGTGCGATTGTCCGCTCGTCCCCGTACTCGGGTCGCGCCTTCGGCCCGCCCGAGCACAGGCTGCCGCGGGGATAAGACGACGCTCGCAGGACTGAGTTGAGACTCCTGGGTCCCAGCTTGCGCGGGGACGAACGGAGTTTGCAGGCCGCCCGCCTTACGGCGTCGGCTTCACCTTCATGCTGTTGCCCTTGATCATCAGCGAGGAGGTGTCGACCGCCTCGAAGGCCGAGGCCGGCACCTGCTTGAGCTCGTCGAGGATGCCGCTGTGCCAGCGCGTGTCGGAGGTGCCCTGGAAATACCAGGGCGAGCCGTTGTCGGCCAGCACCAGGCCGTAGGTCTTCATCGCCCGCAGCACCGCCTTGGTGTCGCCGCGCAGCGACGACGCGATCTTGTAGGACCGCTTGAGCCGGAAGCGCGCGCCCATCGGCGGATAATTGTCGTTGTTGACCGAACCGGCCTGGTGCCGCGCCGGCCAAGTGTAGCTCTTGTCGGTGGTGTCGGTGGTGAAGCGGATGGCGTGGTCGATGGTGCGCGCCGCGACCTCGTCATAGGTCAGCAGCAGCGGCAGGATCGGCAGCCCGGCGGCGTCGGCCGAGGTCCAGCCGGCGTGGCGCAGTCTGTAGCTGTTGAGATCCCAGATCGCGCCGGAGCCGGCCTTCCATTTGCCGCCGTTAAGCTTCTGCGTCGCCCAGGTCTCGTAGAGCGTGCAGCTGTCCTTGTCGACCACGACGGTGTGGCGGTCGCCGCTCTTCCACTGGCCGCCCTCGACCTTGGTGTCGTCGCCGAGCGGATAGGGCCCGGGGTCGCTCTGCGAGGCGTACTGGAACGTCACCGCGACCTTGGCGTGGCTGCCGTCGACGATGGTGATCGGGATGCCGTAGGGCACCGGCTGGTCGCCGAAGGCCGGGCCGAAGTCCGGATGCAGGTTCACGTCCGGCGACATGTGCCTCATCCAGGCTGCGCTCTTGGCGTGCCGCGGCAGCGTGCTGACATCGGCGTGCCACCACGAGTCGGCCGGGAAGGTCGGGCACGTCGTGCCGGGCAGGTCGCCGGCGGCGGCCGGGGTGACGAACAGCGCGGCGACTGCCGCCGATGACAACCAGGTAAACCGCATGCGCCCCTCGCTTTGATGACCGACCGCGCCGGGATAGACCCGCGCGGTCAATATGCCATTATTTTGCGCCGCCGACTTTGTTTCAATTGCGGCGCGGCGGTTCACATTTCGGAGGACGGCATGCATTGGCATCGAGCCGCGATCACTGTCTGCAGCTTGTTGCTCATCGCCGCCCCCGCCTTGGCGATGGACCTCAACACCTTCCGCGCCCAGCACGGCAAACCGGCTCTGTCCTACAGCGTGAGGCTCGCCGCCCTCGCCTACGAGCAGGCGCGGCTGATGGCCGGGCGCGGCCGCATCGACCACAAGGATTTTCTCAAGCGCATCGGGCCGATCGGCTCGACCCACGCCGAGAACGTCTCGTTCGGCTGCGCCGATGAAGACTGCGTCATCAATCGCTGGGCGAAATCGTCCGGCCATCGCGCCAACATGCTGCGCGGCGACGTCTCGGCTTACGGAATAGGATCAGCAACCTCGGACAAGGGCCGCAAATATTGGGCGCTCGAGCTCGGCGGCGAGTGAGCGCGCTTAGCTGGTGTAGTACATGCCGAGCGCGACGGCGATCGCCAGCACCGCGACCAGCGCCCACATCATGTAGGTGACGCGTTTGGTTTCTTCCATGCGACACCCTGCGCCTTTTCGGCTGTCGCGTCGATGGCCTTGAGCGGCGAAGTCAGAACGGCTTGTCGCCGGTAATGGTGCAGCGGCGCATCACCCGGGTGAAGCGGGCCTCGTCGAAGCCGGTGGCGCGGTGCAGCGTGCAGCGATTGTCCCACACCATGCATTCGCGCGGCTTCCAGGTGTGCGAATAGACGTTGTGCGGCGGCGTGGCGAGCACGTTGATCTCCTCGATCAGCGCCCGGCCTTCGTCATAGGGCATGCCCTCGATGCATTCGGCATGGTCGCCGAGGAAGACCGCCTTGCGGCCGGTCTCGGGATGGGTGCGCACGATCGGGTGCGACACCGGCGGCACTTCGGCCGATTGCTTGGCGGTCAGCGGGTCCTCGCCGTGGCGGCGCTGGCGCGAGAAGGTGAAGTTGTGGATGGCGTTCTTGCCGTCGATCTTCTGCTTGATGGCGGCCGGCAGCAGGTCGTAGCCGGCATACATGTCGGCGAACTGGGTCTGGCCGCCGTCGCCCGGCGGCGGCACCGTTTCCGAATACATCATCGTGGCCTGGCCGGTGCGCTCCTTCCACGAGCCGTCGGTGTGCCAATACAGCGTGCCGCGGTCGGGATGCTTGCCGCTCGGTTTGCCGTCCTTGTCGAGGTTGGACAGCATGTAGATCTCCGGGTGTCCGTAGCCGTGATATTGGCTGAGGACGTGGATGTTGACCTCGCCGAAGTTCTTGGCGAAGGCGACCTGCGTCGCCGGCGGCAGATCGACGTCGCGAAACAGGATCAGCTCGTAGTCGAGGAAGGCCTCATAGACCTTGGCGAACAGCTTGGGCGACACCGCGTCGGCCAGGGTGATGCCGCTGATCTCGCAGCCGAGCGCCGGATGCAGCGGCGTCACCCGGAACGGCCAGTCGCGCTGGGGCCGTGGCGGCATCGATTGAGCGGCGGGCTGCGAGCGGGTCTGGGTATCGACATGGGCCATGATGACCTCCCGGCAAGGACGGCTGGCGGATTATGACAGGCGGCGGCGCGGCTTCATAGCTGGCCGGCGTTTGCACCGCGATGCAGCGAAACCCTTGACCGCGGCGCGCCGGCAGGCTCGCATGCCGCCCGCACAACTCCGGGAGCAGCCGCATGCCGTTGTCCGACCAGCTCAAGTCCATGATCCGTTCGGCCTGGGACGATGGCTATCCGCTGATCCTCGCGACCTGCGGGCCGGATGGACCGAACATGGGCCCGAAAGGCAGCATGATCGTCTATGACGACGAGCATCTCGCTTATTGGGAACGCACCAGGGGCACCCTGCTCGACCATCTGCGGCGCGAGCCGCGGATCTGCGTGCTCTACGCCAATTTCAAGGCCCAACGCGACAAGGTGCTCGACGCCGGCTTCCTGCGTTTCTTCGGCGTCGCGGAACTGCACGAGAGCGGGCCGATCCACGACAAGATCTTCGGCATGCTACTGCCGCGCGAGCAGACCCATGCTGGCGCCGACAAGGGCATCGGCGTGCTGATCAAGATTACCAAGGCCACCGACCTTCGCGGCAAACCGATTATGTAATGCCGATGGATTCGTGAGCGGCTTGCAATCACGCCAAGCGGCTGCTCCAATGCAGCGCCCGCGGGGTACGTCATGCGCCTGCGCCGTCGCGATATCCTGCCGATCGCCGCACTTCTAGGCGTACTCAGTGCCGCGCCTGCGCAAGCCAGCCTTCTGATCACCATCGACAAGTCGACCCAGCACATGATCGTCGCCAAGGACGACATGCCGCTCTACGACTGGCCGGTCTCGACCGGGCAGCGCGGCTACGACACGCCGGCGGGCGTCTATCAGCCGTTCCGCATGGAAGCCGATCATTTCAGCCGCGAGTGGGACGACGCGCCGATGCCGCATTCGATCTTCTTCACCGAGATCGGCCACGCCATCCACGGCAGCTTCGAGACCAGGCGCCTCGGCCGGCCTGCGTCCCATGGCTGCGTGCGGATTTCACCGGCGCACGCCGCATTGCTGTTCAAGCTGGTGCGCGCGGAGAAGATGGCGAATACCCGCATTCTGTTGACCGGCACCATTCCCGGCGGCGGCGGTCCGCCGTCGCATCGGCTTGGCATCGACCCCTATGCCGGCGATGAGGCGCTGGTCGGCTGGACGCCGCCGGTGCTCATCGACCAGGAGCCGAACCTCAATGCGCGACAGCCAACCAGCCGGACGACCCGGCAGAGTCACTCGCGTCGCAATTATTATTATCCCCGTTCATACGAGGAGCGGTCATCAAGCGCCGCCGATGGCTTTTTCCGTAGCTTCAGCCGACGGAACTAGCCGCCAGCCTTTGGCTTGATCCGCATCCTGGCGGAGTGACACCCATGATCCGGAAACTGGCAGGCGGCAAATACCGGCTCTATTCGCGCAAGAAAAATCCCAAAACCGGCAAGCGACGCAATCTGGGAACTTTCGCCACCCGGAAAGCGGCGGAAACCCATGAGCGCGAAGTGCAATATTTCAAGCACCACTAAGCATTTCCGGTGCGCTAACTTTTCCGGAACCTTTGGTCGCCAGCGACATTGAATCGGCGGACCGAGACAGGGCTGCGCGAGGCGCGTGAGCCGCCGGTTCGGAGCCCGAGCGTGCGGCAGCGCGTCAAAAGTCTGGCACTTTCGGCACAGAAGCTCGACCTCTCGCCATTATTGCCTGCGGCGGCGGTCATGGTCATCACCATCTTCACGGTTTCCCTGGCACTGGCTTTGCCGGTTCCCGATAACGCGGTCGCCACGGCGGAGCGCGGCAATCTGGCCGGAGCGATCACGCCCATTGCGACGAAAAAGCGCGTCACCAGCGACAGTATTACCGATACCGAAGCCGCGATCTTTTCGGCGCCGCTGCCGGCGCCGCACTACCACGACCGCTATCGGTTCTATCACCGCTACGATTCCTATTCGCCTCCCCCCAGGCTATTGCCAGTTGACGACGGGATGAACTGAGCCCCGACGACCAACTTCCGTGATCTTGCGACCGGTCTCCGGCTAGTGGCCAACGCCGAGCTTGTCCTCGCCGCGATCCAGGATCAGCGGCACGATCAGATCCTCTTCATCATCGAGATGACGCACCAGCCCCTTCAACAGGGTGTCGCCGACCTGCGCGAACGCATCGCCCGCGGCCTTCACCGCCTCGGCATCGCCAACCGCCCGGATCAGGGCATTTGCGGTCTCGACCGAGCGGTCGATGTTCTCGTGCAAGACCGCGTGATCGGCTTCCAGCACGTCGAAGCCACGCGCCAGCTGCTGATCGGCGACGCGGAAGATCGGGAAATAATGGAAGTCCTCGATCTGATGATGGGCATGGAGCTGCTCGAGGAAGAACTGCAAACGCGGCGCGAACCAGCGGGCAAAATCGGCCGCCGGGGTCTGGCCGTCCTGGAAACGGGCGGTGCCCTGCGCGATCGAGGCGCTCAGCTCGCGGAACATAGCGTGGCGGGACAGCCAGAATTGAGCCATGCCGCCGAGGTTCTCGTGACTCTGCCAGGTGTCGCGCGGATAGCGCTCGACCAGCGCGCGCAGTTCGGGCGGCCAGCCCTCGCGCTCGGCCAGCGCCAGCGCGGCGGCATCGGATGGGGTCGCGGGTTTGATGGTCATATGCAGCTCTAGATAGCCATTGCGCGCGATCCTGCAAACGGCAATGGATGGCTTCCGCCATGATGCCGACCGCCTTTGCCAGCCTGACCTGCGACGCCGCGACGGCCCGGCGGCTCGCCTCCCTGATCGAGCAGCGCATCGATGGCGCCGTAGTGTCCGCATTCGAAATGGATGCCGGCTGGACGCTGGAGGTCTATTTCCGCAATGACGCCGAACAAGCCGCATTGCGCGCGCTGGTCGAGGACGACGCCGGCGCGCCGGCCGCAGCCGCGCTGAAATTTGCCAACGTCGAGGCCCGCGATTGGGTGGCCGCCAGCCTTGAGGGCCTGAAGCCGGTCCGGGCCGCGCGGTTCATCGTGCATGGCGCGCATCATCGCGGCCAATTGCCCGGAAACGCGATCGGCATCGAGATCGAGGCCGCCCTCGCCTTCGGCACCGGCCATCACGGCACGACGCGCGGCTGCCTCGAGGCGCTCGATCTGCTGCTCAAGTCGCACTGCATCAAGACCGTCCTCGACGTCGGCACCGGCAGCGGCGTGCTGGCGATCGCGGCAACCAAAGCCACTCACCGCAAGGTTTTCGCCACCGACATCGACCCGGTCGCGGTGACGGCGGCGATCGGCAGTGCCAGGCTCAACCGCGCCGGCGCTTTGGTGGTGACGCGCACCGCCGACGCCCGCCGCGCTTTGCCGTGGCGCGGGCCGTTCGACCTGATCTTCGCCAATATTCTGCTCGAGCCGCTGACGCGGATGGCGGGCGGGTTGACTCGCCGGCTGGCGCCCGGCGGCCGCATCGTGCTGTCCGGGCTGCTGCCGTCGCAAGCCAATGCCGCGCGCAGCGTTTACGCCGCGCACGGCCTGGCGTTGCAACGGAGCCTTGTCATCGAGAACTGGGCGACGCTGATCATGCGGCGGGCCCGCAAATGAAAACCGCCCCGGTGGGGGAAGCCGGGGCGGATTTGGCGCAGAGGACGAAGTAACGCCGAAAACGCGGCGGCTTATTTCTTGTCCGCCAGCCGATCATTCGCCCAGTCGTTGTTCAACTGGCTGTAAAGCGACAGTTCGCGATGCGCCTGCTTCATGCGGGCGTCGATCATTCCCTGGTAGAGGCGGGCGAAAAAGCCCGGGCCTTTCGCGGTAGCGGCGTTCGCCTTCGAGGACTCGCCTACCTTGCGCGCGGCGCCTCGAGCAACACCATAAGTGACAGCAACCATTTTTCTTTCTCCTTTGCGGGGCGGGCCGCGAAGTCTGCGGCTCCCTATTCCGGCTCTTGCAGTGCAACATAGTTGCGCAGGCGCACCGGGGCCACGGCCGAATATGCATAGGAGCCAATGAAATCAGGCATGAAGTCATTAACCGGTCATTGAGGATGCGGCTTGGCCGGAACGCGAATTATTGCAATGCACAAGAACGATTCCACGCCATTTTGTTGCGACCTGTGAACTGAATAAGGACCGGCGCAGGGATGCACGAGCCTTAACCCGCGGCACGCAGCCCAACTGCGCCGCGCCTGCATGGCTGCGTTGCGGCGCACGGATGCGGCCCATAGAGTGCCGCGCATGTTCGAGGCGAAATTCCAGACCTTCGACGACCGCAACGAACGCGCCGCGGTCGCCGGCCGCGTCGCGGCGCTGCGCGCCGAGCTCAAGCGCCGCGATCTCGACGGCTTCATCGTACCGCGCGCCGACCGCCAGCAGAATGAATATGTGCCGCCGAGCGAGGAGCGGCTGGCCTGGCTCACCGGCTTCACCGGCTCGGCCGGCTGCGCCGTGGTGCTCGCCGACAAGGCCGCGCTGTTCGTCGATGGCCGCTATACCGTGCAGGCCGGCGAGCAGACCGACACGACCGTTTTTGCGATCACACACCTCATCGAAACCCCGCCGGAGCAGTGGCTCGAAGCCAACCTCAAGCCCGGCGCGAAATTCGGCTACGACCCGTGGCTGCACACCTCGGACGGCGCCGAGAAACTGGCCAAGGCCTGCGCCGGCGCAACTCTGATGCCGGTCGCCGACAATCCGATCGATGCATTGTGGACCGACCGCCCGGCGCCGCCCATGGCGCCGGTGGTAATCCGCGACCCGAAGCTGGCCGGCGAGACGACAACAGCCAAGCTCGCGCGGATCCGGGCCGAGCTCGGCAAATTGCGCAGCGACGTTCTGCTGGTGTCCGATCCGCAGGCGGTGGCCTGGGCCTTCAACATTCGCGGCGGCGACGTCGCGCACGCGCCGCTGCCGCTCGCCTATGCGGCGATTCCCCGCGACGGCCGCGCGGCGATCTATGTCGACGGCCGCAAGCTCACCAACACGGTGCGCGATGCGCTCGAGCAATTCGCCGATGTGCGCGAACCGGCGGCGCTGACCGCCGATCTGGCCGCGATGAAGGACCGCGTGGTGCTGCTCGACCGCGCCAGCGCCGCCGAGGCCTTGGCGCGGATCGTCAGCGACCATGGCGGCAAGATATCCCGCGCCGCCGATCCGATCACGCTGATGAAATCGATCAAGAACCACGCCGAAATCGAGGGCACGCGCGCCGCGCACCGGCGCGACGGCATGGCGATGGCGCAGTTCCTGGCCTGGTTCGAGCGCGAGGCGGCCGGCGGCACGCTCAGCGAAATCGACGCGGTCTGCGCGCTGGAGACGTTCCGGCGCGACACCGGCAAGCTCAAGGACGTGTCGTTTCCGAGCATCGCCGGATCGGGGCCGAACGGCGCCATCGTGCATTACCGCGTCAGCCGCGCCACCGACCGCAAGATCGCGCCGGGCGAGCTGTTTTTGATCGATTCCGGCGCGCAATACGAAGACGGCACCACCGACATCACCCGAACGTTGATCGTCGGCGAGCCCACCGCGGAGATGCGCGACCGCTTCACCCGCGTGCTCAAAGGCCATATCGCCATCGCCACCGCGGTGTTTCCCGAGAGCACCAGCGGTGCGCAGCTCGACCCGCTGGCGCGCCTCGCGCTGTGGCAGGCCGGGCTCGATTTCGACCACGGCACCGGCCACGGCGTCGGCGCCTATCTGTCGGTGCATGAGGGGCCGGCGCGCATCTCCAAGCTCGGCACCGTCGCGCTGCGCCGCGGCATGATCCTGTCGAACGAGCCGGGCTATTACAAAGCCGCGGCCTACGGCATCCGCATCGAGAATCTGGTGCTGGTGATCGCTGAGCCGCAGCCGCCGGGCGCCGAGAAGCCGCTCAATGCGTTCGAGACTTTATCGCTGGCGCCGATCGAGCGGCGGCTGATCGACGCCACATTGCTCACCGCCAAGGAACGCGCCTGGCTCGACAGCTATCATGCGCGGGTGCGCGAGACGATCGGGCCGCTGGTCGATAAGCCGACGCGCAAATGGCTGGAGAGCTCAACTCAGCCGCTCTAGCCGCCGACCAATTTCAGCCACTCATCCTCGCTCAGCACCTTCACCCCGAGCTTCTGCGCCTCGGCCAGCTTCGAGCCGGCGCCGGGACCTGCGACGACGTAATCGGTCTTCTTCGACACCGAGCCGGCGGCCTTGGCGCCGAGCCGCTCGGCCATCGCCTTGGCCTCGTCGCGCGTCATCTTCTCGAGCGATCCGGTGAACACCACAATCTTGCCGGCGACCGGAGAATCCTGCTTCGGCTTTTCGGCGTCGAGGATGGTCACCTGCTTGACGAGGCGGTCGACGATGCCGCGATTGTGGCTTTCCTTGAAATAGGCGCCGACCGCCTCCACCACCGTCTCGCCGATCTGGTCGATGGCGTCCATCTCGGCGGCCGCCTCGTCATCGCCTTTGCCGATTTTCATCCCCGCATCGTGGAACGCCGGCCACGAGCCATAGGCGCGCGCCAGTTGCAGCGCGGTGGTCTCGCCGACATGGCGGACGCCGAGCGCAAAGATGAAACGCTCCAGCGCGATCTCGCGGCGTGCCTCGATGGCATTGAACAGATTGCGCACCGAGGTCTCGCCGAAGCCCTCCAACTCCTCGAGCTTCAGTTTCCTGTTGCGCTCGCGCAGCGTGAAGATGTCGGCCGGCTCAGTGATCCATTGCTTCTCGAAGAACAGCTGGATCTGCTTCTCGCCCAGCCCCTCAATGTCGAACGCGCGGCGCGACACGAACAGCCGCAAATGCTCGATCTTCTGGAACGGGCAGGCGAACTCGCCGGTGCAGCGCGAGCGCGCGCCCTCCTCGCCGGTCGAGGTTTCCTCGCGCACGATGTCGGTATGCAGCGGGCACGGGCATCTCTTGGGAAACCGATATTCCTTGGCGCTCTTCGGCCTTTTGTCGAGCACGACGTCGACCACCTGCGGAATCACGTCGCCGGCGCGCTGGATGATGACGGTATCGCCGAGGCGAATGTCGCGGCCCTCGCGCAGCACCTCGCCGTGGCCGCCAATGCCTTTGATGTAGTCCTCGTTGTGCAGCGACACGTTCTGCACGATGACGCCGCCGACCCCGACCGGCTCCAGCTTGCCGACCGGCGTCAGCGCGCCGGTGCGTCCGACCTGGATCTCGATGTCGCGCAGCACCGTGGTGGCGCGCTCGGCCGGAAACTTGTGCGCGATCGCCCAGCGCGGCGAGCGCGACACGAAGCCGAGCCGCTCTTGCCAGTCGAGCCGGTCGACCTTGTAGACGACGCCGTCAATGTCGTAGTCGAGGCCGGCGCGTTCCGCCTCGATCTTGCGGTGGAACGCGATCAGCTCGTCGGCCGAGCGGCAGATCTTCGACAGCGGATTGGTCTTGAAGCCGCATTTTTCGAACCACGCGATCATGCCGGACTGGGTCGCGGCCGGCATCTCGCTGATCTGCCCCCAGGCATAGGCGAAGAAACCGAGCGGGCGCGAGGCGGTGATCGAGGCATCCTTCTGGCGCAGCGAGCCGGCGGCGGAATTGCGCGGATTGGCAAACACAGCCTCGCCCGCAGCCTCCTGCTGCTTATTCAGCTTGAGGAATGCCGACTTGGTCATATAGACCTCGCCGCGCACCTCGCAGACCGCCGGGATGGTCCTGCCCTTCAGTTTTTTCGGCACGTCCTCGAGCGTGCGGATATTGGCGGTGACGTCCTCGCCCTCGAAGCCGTCGCCACGAGTCGCCGCGGTGACGAGGTCGCCGTTCTCGTAGCGCAGCGACATCGACAGCCCGTCGATCTTCGGCTCGGCGGAGAAGGCGATCGGCTCATCCTCGGCCAGCTTGAGGAAGCGCCGGATGCGGCCGACGAAATCGGTGACGTCCTCGTCCCTGAAGGCATTGTCGAGCGACAGCATCGGCACCGCGTGCCGCACCTTGGTGAAGCCGCGCGACGGCGCGGCGCCGACCCGCTTCGACGGCGAATCGGCGCGGATCAGCGCCGGAAACCGCGCCTCGATCGCCGCGTTGCGCTGGCGCAATTCGTCATATTCGGCGTCCGAAACGCTCGGCGCGTCCTGCTGGTAATAGCGCTTGTCGGCCGTGCCGATTTCGAGCGCGAGCCGCATCAGCTCGGCTTTGGCCTGGGCCTCGGTGAGGTCGGCAATGGGGATTTTCGTGATGTCGCGCTGAACCATATTTTTCCGTCATGGCCGGGCTCGTCCCGGCCATCCACGTCTTGCTTTCTCGGCAATCTAAAGGCGTGGATGCCCGGCACAAGCACCGCGACCGGGCCGCCCACAGGGCGAACCCGGTTGGCCGGGCATGACGATTGCGGTTAACTCGCCGCCTTGATCAACCGCTCCGCCGCGGCGCGGGCCTCGTTGGTAATCTCGGCGCCAGCCAGCATGCGCGCGATCTCCTCGCGGCGCTTGTCGGCGGCGACCTCGTTGACGCGGGTCGCGACCCGCTTGCCCTTGTCGAGCGCGTCCTTGCTGATGACGTAATGCCGGTCGGCGCGCGCCGCGACCTGCGGCGCATGCGTCACCGCCAGCACCTGGACGCCGCGGCCGAGGCTCGCCAGCCGCATTCCGATCGCGTCCGCCACAGCGCCGCCGACGCCGGTGTCGATCTCGTCGAACACCAAAGTCGGCGCCGAGCCGCGATCGGCCAGCACGACCTTCAACGCAAGGAGAAAGCGCGCCAGTTCGCCGCCGGACGCCACCTTCATCAACGGTCCCGGCCTTGTGCCGGGATTGGTCTGCACCCAGAACTCGACGCGGTCGATGCCATGCGGGCCGGCCGCCGCCTCGTCGCTCTCGATCTCGGTGGAGAATTTGGCGCGCTCGAGCTTGAGCGGCTTGAGCTCGCCATTGACCGCTCTGTCGAGCTTGCCGGCCGCGGTCAGGCGCGACGTCGACAGCGCGGTCGCCGCGGCGCGATAATCCGCCTCGGCCTTGAGCGCCGCGGTTTCGAGCTCCTTCAGTCTTTCCTCGCCGGCATCGATCAGCGCGATGTCGGCGCTGTATCTCTGCGCCAGCGCCGCCAGCCCGTCGACCGGCACATTGTACTTGCGCGCGGCGGCGCGCAGCGCAAACAGCCGCTCCTCGATGCGCTCGAGCTCGGCCGGGTCGTAATCGGCGGCGCGCAGCGCGGCTTCGAGATGCGAGCGCGCCTCTTCGAGCGAATTGAGCGCGGCATCGAGCGCCTTGACCGCGGGCGCGACCAGTTGCGGCGCCTGCGATGTGCGCCGCTCGAGGCGGCGGATCACGCCGGACAGCGGCAGCACCGGCGAATTGACGCCGGCGACGTGCTCATGCGCGTCGCGCAGATCTTCGGCGATCTTTTCAGCGCCCATCATGGTGGCGCGCCGCTCGGCCAAAGCAGTTTCCTCGCCGTCCTGCGGCGCCAGCTTGGCTAATTCCTCGACCGAATGGTGCAGGTAATCGCTTTCGCGCTTGGCGCGCTCGACCTCGGCGCGATGCGATTGCGCCGCCTCGGCGGCAACCCGCCGCGCCTGCCAGAGCGTCTCGACCTTGGCGGCCGCCCCGTCGAGGCCGCCGAAGGCGTCGAGCAGCCGGCGATGCGTCGCGGCATCGGTCAAGGCGCGGTCGTCGTGCTGGCCATGGATTTCGACCAGCGCGGCGCCGAGCTCCTTCAGCAACTGCACGCTGACCGGCTGGTCGTTGACGGTGGCGCGGGTACGGCCGTCGGCGAACTGCACGCGGCGCAGGATCAGGCCGTCGTCGACGCTGATGTCATTGGCCTTGAGGATGTCGCGCACCGGATGCTTGCGGCCAAGGTCAAAGGCCGCGATCACCTGCCCTTGCTCGATGCCGTGGCGCACCAGCGCCGCGTCGCCGCGCGCGCCGAGCGCCAGAGCGAAGGCATCGAGCAGGATCGACTTGCCGGCGCCGGTTTCGCCGGTCAGCACGGCGAGGCCGTCGGCAAAATCGATGTCGAGCCTGTCGATCAGCACGATGTCGCGGATGGAGAGCCGGGAGAGCATGCGGTGGTTCCGGGCGCCGTCATGCCCGGCCTTGTGCCGGGCATCCACGCCTTTTCGTTGATTCTCTATTGTCAAAGACGGGGATGGCCGGGACAAGCCCGGCCATGACGCGCGTGTGGGTAAATTTCGATCGGAGTCTGACGACTACCCCAGCCCGATGCCCTTGAAGGCCTTGCTGATCCAAGAACCCTGATTCTCGAGCGGTTCCTTGCCGCCGGACTTCACCAGCTGATAGGCGTCCTTGTACCAGGGGCTGTCGGGGAAATTGTGCCCGAGCACGGCGGCGGCGGTCTGCGCCTCGGCGACGATGCCAAGCGCCATGTAAGCCTCGGTCAGGCGCTCCAGCGCCTCCTCGACGTGGCGGGTCGTCTGATATTTGGTGATGACCACCTTGAAGCGGTTGATGCCGCCGATGAAGTCCTTCTTGGTCAGGTAATAGCGGCCGATCATCATTTCCTTGCCGGCCAGCTGGTCGCGAGCGACCTCGATCTTCTGCTTGGCGGCGTTGGCATATTCGGTGTTGGGGAATTTGCGGATCACCTCTTCCAGCGCCGACATCGCCTTCTCGGTGCGGGCCTGATCGCGGGTGATGTCGGGGATCTGGTCATAGTAGGAGGACGCGATCAGATATTGCGCATAGGGGGCATCCGCGCTGCCGGGATGTAACGTGACGTAGCGCTGCGCGCTCGAGATCGAATCCTCGTACTCCTTGGCGTTGTAATAGGCGTATGCCGACATCACCAAGGATTTGCGGGCCCATTCCGAATAAGGCTGCTGGCGGTCAACCTCGTCGAATTTCTTCGCCGCCGCTTTCGGCTCGTTCTTGACGTTGAGGAGATAGAGCCCCTCATTGTAGAGCTTGTCGGGAGCCTCATCGGGCAGCACCTTGTCCTTGTCGAACATGTTGCAGCCGCCGGCCGCCACGGCGAACAGCACCGCCGCCAATACAGCGCGCGGCTTCCCGCCACGCAGCCAGCGTCCAGACATCGCACTCAGCAGCAACATGAAAGGCCCCGTTCCGCGCAGATATTTAGCCGAAAAAGCGCGGCCGCGCCACGCGTTTAGCCGCCACTTCCGGCTGGATTAAGGCGGCAAAAAGCCAGTATTTTAGGACACTTCCGGCCCATAGGCCGGGACCGCCAGGCCGCTTGTGACATCGGCATGGCCGCGCGGGCGGCGGGCGGCCTGCATATCGATCAACCGCCAGGCGGCCGGGTCGGCCATCAGCGCCGACAGCACCGCGTAATTGAGGCGGTGGCCGCCACGGACGCTGCGATAGGCCCCGAGCAACGGCGCGCCGGCGAGCGCCAGGTCACCGACCGCGTCAAGCACCTTGTGGCGAACGAATTCGTCGGGATAGCGCAGGCCGGCCGGGTTGAGCACGCGGTCGTCGGTCACCACTAGCGTATTCTCGAATGAAGCGCCGAGGGCGTAACCGGCGCCCCACAATTTGGCGACGTCGCGCATGAAGCCGAAGGTGCGGGCCTTGGCGATCTCGCGGCGGAACGTGTCCGGATCGAGATCGAGCGCGAAGGACTGGCGGCCGATCAGGCGATTTGAGAACTCGATTTCGGCTTCAACCCGGAAACCGTGCGCGTAAGGCCGCAACTCGCCAATGCCATCGCCCTTGACGACGCGGATTGGCTTGAGCACCTCGATGCAGCGGCGCGGCGCATTCAGCGTTGCAATGCCGACCTGATCGATCGCGGCGACGAAAGGCTGGGCGCTACCGTCCATGATCGGAACTTCCGATCCGTCGATTTCGACCACGGCATTGTCGACGCCAAGGCCGCGCAACGCCGCCAGCACATGTTCGGCGGTCGAGCACAGCGGGCCCGAGGAATCGCCGAGCACGGTGGCAAATTCAGTTGCGGTCACGGCGCGCACGTCGGCGCGGATTTCGCGCTCGCGGCGATCGGCCGTGGCGGTGCGTAGGAAGGTGATGCCGCTATCGGCATCGGCAGGATGCAGCGTCAGGGTGGCGGAAAGTCCGGAATGAACGCCAACGCCGAAAACGGCCGTATGGTCGCGGAGCGTTGTTTGCTTTGCGCCCTTGATCATTCAACCCCAATCCGCATTGGCCGGTGGCGAGTTTGCCAGGTCAGCCGCGGCCCCTTGATCCGGCCCTAATTGAGCCGTTGTCTTGACGACGTTTCCGCACCGCGAAATCGCCGAACCCAGTACCCCCAGAGCTCCAAAAGCCCCTTTAGTGACGGCAACTTAGGCCGCCCGGCCGGGTCCACCAAGTCACGCTTTCTTACCGACTATTACCTTTTTTCGCCGCAATTGCTGGGTTCCGCCACTGCAATAGTGCAACACGGTAACCGGCGGGGCGATACAGGAACGCGCGAGATTCCGACTGGGGAGGCAACGCCAATGTTTTCAAACACTTACCGGCGCGCAGAGAGCAAAGCCGGCGCGCCCGAAAGGACGCGCCGGCTCATATCATGACCTCAGCCCGTTCGCGGTCATGTCGCCTGCCGGCGCAGAAACGCGGGAATCTCGAGCTGATCCTCTTCCGACTGGCTGTGGACAGCCGCCGGACGGCCGTGTGAGTCGAGGCCCTGCGGCGCCGGGCGGCGGGCATATTCCGAGACCGGATCGGTCCCCCTCGCCTCAGGCGGCCGCGGTGCGGGCCGTGCCGGGGGCCGCTTGGCCGTCGGCATCGCCTGATGCGCAGTCTGCGGCGGCTGGGGGGCTTCGTCGCGGCGGCCGAGGCCGACCGAGGCAAGCCGCTGCATCAGCGACATCCGGCGCTTTTCCGGATGATCGTGCGACAGTTCGCCGCCACGTTGCGCCTTGATCTCGTTCTGCGCCGGGATCGGCAGTTCGTCGATGCGCGGCATGCGCACCGGGGCGATCGGACGCTCGGCCGCGGGCGGGATGAAGCTCTTGGCCGGCGGCAGTTCGACGATCGGCGGCTGGTCCGAGGGTGATTCGAACAGCGAGGGCTTCATCGTCATCGGGCGGATGGCAACGTCCTCCATCGCGGCCGGCGGCAGCAGCGCCGCGGCGACCGCCGCATGGGCGGCATCACCGACCGCCGATGCCATGGCCGCGGCCGGCGCCTCGCGCGCGACGCGTTCGGCGCTGCGGCGGGCTTCGGCGCGGATCTTGCCGGTAATCTCGGCGGCGCGAGTCTCGGCCGGCGTCGGTCGTTGCGCGGCGCCGGCATTGTCGATGCCGGTTGCCACCACCGAGACGCGGATGATGCCGTCGAGGCTCTCGTCGAAAGTCGTGCCGACGATGATGTTGGCCTCGGCATCGACTTCGCCGCGGATGCGGGTGGCGGCTTCGTCGACCTCGTACAGCGTCAGGTCCTTGCCGCCGGTGATCGAGATCAGCAGGCCGCGGGCGCCCTTCATCGAGGCGTCGTCGATCAGCGGATTGGCGATCGCGGCTTCGGCGGCGGTCAGCGCCCGCTTCTCGCCGGAGGCTTCGCCGGTGCCCATCATGGCCTTGCCCATCTCCTTCATCACCGCGCGGACGTCGGCGAAATCGAGATTGATCAGGCCTTCCTTGACCATCAGGTCGGTGATGCAGGCGACGCCCGAGTAGAGCACCTGGTCGGCCATGGCGAAGGCGTCGGCGAAGGTGGTCTTCTCGTTGGCGACGCGGAACAGGTTCTGGTTCGGGATGATCAACAGCGTGTCGACCACCTTCTGCAGCTCGACGATGCCGGCTTCCGCAAATTTCATGCGGCGCGCGCCCTCGAACTGGAACGGCTTGGTGACGACGCCGACGGTGAGGATGCCGAGCTCGCGCGCGACCTTGGCAATGACCGGCGCGGCGCCGGTGCCGGTGCCGCCGCCCATGCCGGCGGTGACGAACACCATGTGCGCCCCGCTGAGGTGATCGCGGATCTCGTCGATCGCCTCCTCGGCCGCGGCGCGGCCAACCTCGGGCTGCGAGCCGGCGCCGAGGCCTTCGGTGACCTGCACGCCCATCTGCACGATGCGCTCGGCCTTCGACATCGTCAGCGCCTGGGCGTCGGTATTGGCGACGACGAAGTCGACGCCCTGCAGACCGGCCGTGATCATGTTGTTGACGGCGTTGCCGCCGGCGCCGCCGACGCCAAACACGGTAATGCGGGGCTTCATTTCGCGAATGTCGGGGATCTTCAAGTTGATGCTCATCAGTTGCCTCTCATTTCAAGCCGGTCCGCCACCGGCAATGGGAATTTCGGTTGTTCATCGTTCGGGGCCATCTGGGTCAGAAGCTCTCGCGCAGCCATCGCCCGACCTTCGTCATGTAGCCGCCGGTCCCTGTCATCAGTTGCCGCGTTCGCCGCGGTTCGAAATGTTCGAGATGCGCCGCCTGTGGATAGATCAGCAGTCCCGCCGCCACCGCGAAGGCCGGGCCTTTCGCGGCATCCGGCAGTCCGGCGAGCCCGAGCGCGCGGCCGAGCCGTACCGGCCGGGCGAGAATGCGCGCCGCGAGTTCGCTCAAGCCGACGAGCTGGCTGGCGCCGCCGGTCAGCACGACACGCGCCCGCGGCTCGGCGGCAAACGGCGACGCCGCCAAGCGGTCGCGGACCATTTCCAGGATTTCTTCGACACGCGGCTTGATCATGTGCACGAGGGTCTCGCGCGAGACGAATTGCGGTGGCTCGCGATCATCATCGCCGACCGGAGGGACGGTGATCATGTCGCGGTCGTCGGAGCCACCCGTCAAAACAGTGCCATAAAACGTTTTGATTCGCTCGGCGTCGCTGATGCGGGCGTTGAGCCCGCGCGCCAGGTCCATGGTGACGTGGTTGCCGCCGAGCGCGAATCCCTCGGCGTGGATGAATCGGCCGCCGGAGAATACGGCCATGGTCGTGGTCCCCGCTCCCATGTCGATGACGGCGGCGCCGAGGTCGCCTTCGTCATCAGCCAGCACCGAAAGCCCGGCCATGTAGGGCGAGGCGACCATCGCCTCGACTTCGAGGTGGCTGCGCTCGACGGTCAGCATAAGGTTGCGCGCGGTGGCGGCGTCGGCCGTCACCATGTGCATGTCGACGCCGAAGCGGCGGCCGATCATGCCGCGCGGATTGCGGATGCCGTTGGCGGCATCGAGCCCATAACCGATCGGCAGCGAATGCAGGACGGCGCGGCCATCGCGCACCGAATGGCGGCTGGCCGCGGCAAGGACCCGCGCAATATCGCCGTCGCCGACCGCGCCATTGCCGAGATCGATGCTGGCGTTGAACAACTCGCTGCCGAGCCGGCCGCCCGATAGCGCGACCACGACCGATTCGAGCTGCAGTCCGGCGCGGCTCTCGGCCAGGTCGATCGCCTGGCGCACCATTTCCTCGGCGGCGATCAGATCGATGACGGTGCCGGCTTTCATGCCACGCGCCGCGGTATGTCCGAATCCGATCAGCTGGACGCCATGGCTGCGCCGGCGCAGCACGTCCTGCGGTGGATGCGGCGCCAGCCGCGCGATCAGGCACACGACCTTGCTGGTGCCGATGTCGAGCGCCGCGACCACGGCGCTGCGCCGCGGTGACACCGGTTTCATTTTCGGCGTGAGGCCGAAGTGCAGCACGCTCATGCATCGTGCTCCTTGGTCTTCGGCTTCTTCAGCATCTCCTTGACCGCCTCGGCGCGTACCTGCGCGGCGGCGTCCGACAGGCGCACGGTAACCTGAGCCGGCAGCCGCAGATCGATCGCGGTGATGTCGCGCGACAGGATTTTCTTGTCGCGGTCGAGCGCGACCAGGGTCTGCAGGGCCTGCTCGACGTCGCTGTCCGGCAGGCGCACGTCGATGCCGCTCTTGAGGCGCAAATTCCAGCGCCGCTCGGCAACGAACACGGACGCCTCGATGGCCTGGCGGATGGTCGGATAGCGCCCGATCATGCCAAGGAAGTCGCGAGCCTGGCGCTCGGCGCCGTCGCCGACCACGAGCGGCAAATCCATGAAGCGCCGGCCGTTGAATTCTTCCAGCACGGTGCCATCGGCAGCGATCACGCTGACGCGGCCGTCCTTCTGCCACAGCGCCAGCGGTAAACGCTCGGTGATGCTGATCTGCAGGCGGTCGGGATAAAGCTTGAGCACGGTGGCATCGGCAATCCAGGGATTGCGCATCAGGTCGCGGCGCGCGGTCGCCGCGTCGAGGCAGGGCAGCGAGGACTCGCTGCCGACCCCGGCAAGTTCGAGAATGGCCGGCTGGTCGAGCTCTTGCTGCCCGCTCAGCGCGATCGAGGCGATCTGCATCCCCGCCCGGTTCGAAATCGCGTCGCAGGCGCGGTGCAGCTCGGCGAGAATTTCAGGGCCGTGGCCGCCGGCCGAAATGCCGTAGCCGACGCTGGCCGCGACAATCATCGCGGCGGAGATCGAGCCGGGACCGTGCGGAATGTCGAGTTCGAGAACCGGCGCCAATAAACGTCGCGCCATGCGCTTGACGCGCGCAAAACCGCTGCGCGGCGCGGCGAGCCATTGCGCGTTGGCCGTTATCGATTGAGCGAGGCGTCCTCGACGATCCATCGCACCAGCTCTTCAAACTTTCTGCCTGCGTGGGCGGCAAGCTCTGGCACGAGCGAGGTCTCGGTCATGCCCGGTTGGGTATTGACCTCCAGGCAGACCAGTCCCTCAGTCCCCTCGAGGCCGTCGTCGTAGCGAAAATCCGCACGCGTGACGCCGCGGCAGCCCAAAGCGCGGTGCGCCGCCAAGGCCAATCTGCGGGCCTCTTGGTAAACAATTGGTAAAATCGGCGCGGGCAAAAGGTGTTTTGACCCGCCGGGGGCGTACTTAGCCTCGTAATCGTAAAATTTTACGGTTGGGATGATCTCGATGACCCCCATCGCCTCATCGCCCATCACTGCGGAAGTCAGCTCCTTGCCGGGAATATAGGGCTCGACCATCACCATCTCGCCGAACGCCCAGTCCGGCCGGGTCAGTTCCTGCGGCGGGTGGGCATGATCCGCCTGGACGATGAAGACGCCGACGCTGGAGCCTTCCGCCACCGGCTTGATGACGTAGGGCGGCGGCAACAGGTGTTTCCTGGCGGCGGCGCTACGGCTGACCACCATGCCGCCCGGCACAGGGATGCCGGCGGCCTTCAGCACGCTTTTTGCCAGGTCCTTTTGCATCGCCAGCGCCGAGGCCAGCACGCCGGAATGCGTATAGGGAATGCCGATGATTTCGAGCAGGCCTTGCAGCGTGCCATCCTCGCCCGGCCGGCCGTGCAGCAGATTGAGCGCGACGTCCGGGTTGAGGTCGCGCAGCGTCAGGGCAATATCGCGGGTGACGTCGACGCGAGTGACGCGATAGCCGCCAACCTGCTCCAGCGCGTCGGCGCAGGCCTTGCCGGAGTTCAGCGAGACCTCGCGCTCGGCCGACCAGCCCCCCATCAGAACGGCGACGTGCTTGGTCAATGAGGCAGTCTCCGCGAATCAGCCAGCAACCTAGCCCGCTTGAAGCCCAAGGTGAATCCGCCCCGGCCACGAAACTGCACGGAAATTGCCGATTGTCGCTTTCGGGAGTCAGTCGTGCTGGTAAGATTGCGCCATCGTCCGGTGGAGGACAGCGCGTGATCTATTGGTGGCTCGACCAGTCGCTCGGCGGCATCATCGCCGTGCTGATGGCGGTGTTCTTCGCCAGCGCCCTGCTGATCTTCCTGCTGTCGCATCACTCGCCGCTGAGCGCGCCGATCAAGAGCTGCGGTGGACTGGTCGCGCCCTATTTCGGCTCGATCGGCATCCTGTTCGGATTGCTCACCGGTTTCCTCGCCGCCGACATTAGCGACCGCAACCGGCAGGCGGTGCGCGCCGTGCAAAGCGAGAGCGAGGCGCTCACCAGCATGCACGCCTTGAGCATCGCCTCGGTCTCGGACATGGCGGAGATCCGCGGCAAGATCCGCGCCTATGCGCAGTCCGTGGTCGCCGATGAGTGGACGCCCGCCGGCATGACGCCGTCGGCAAAGACCGAGGCGGCGCTCACCGCGCTCATGCAATCGGTCGCCGATCCGAAAATCGCCACCGAGTCGAGCAACGCCGTGCACAGCGCGCTGGTCAATCTGAGCCTGCGGGTCGCCGGCGCCCGCACCGATCGCCTGGCGCTCGGCATCGACCGCAGCAGCGAGCTCAAATGGATCAGCGTGCTGTTCCTCTGCCTGATGACGCAGATCGCGCTCGCCATGGTGCATCTGGAAAAGCCGCGCGCCCAGGCCACGGCCTTGACGCTGTTCACGCTGGCCGCCGTGGTCGCGCTGGGGCTGATCGCCGAGCAGGAGGCGCCGTTCGACGGCGCGCTGCAGATTTCGCGGGCGCCGATCGACAGCGTGTTGAGCCTGTCACCGGCGCCGAACAATCCGAACGGCTAGCGCGCCGCCTCAGCGGCGACGCCGATGCGCTTGATTTCCCATTCCAGCGTGACGCCGGACTGCGCCTTGACGCGCTCGCGCACTGTCTCGCCCAGGGTTTCGATGTCGTGCGCGGTGGCGTCGCCGCGATTGATCAGGAAGTTGCAGTGCAGCTCCGACACCTGCGCGCCGCCGACCGTGAGCCCGCGGCAGCCGGCGGCGTCGATCAGTTGCCAGGCCTTGTGACCCGGCAGGTTCTTAAAGGTCGAGCCGCCGGTGCGGCTCTTGATCGGCTGCGTTGCCTCGCGCGCTTCGGTGATCTTGTCCATTTCAGCGGCGATGGTGGCGCGGTCGCCCGGGCTGCCCGCGAACAAAGCCGAGGTGAAGATGACATCGTCGGCGACGCCGCTGTGGCGGTAGGAGAATCCCATCTCGGCATTGGTGAAGGTGAGGAAATCCCCCTCGCGCGTCACCGCATTGGCATAGACCAGGACGTCCTTGGTTTCGCCGCCATAGGCACCGGCATTCATCCGCAGCGCGCCGCCGACCGCGCCGGGCACGCCGCGGAAAAACGACAGCCCGGCGATCGCGGCATCCGCCGCGGCGCGCGCCACCTTGACGTCCGGCACCGCGGCGCCGGCATGGACCCGCGCGCCATCGACCGTGATCTCATTGAAGCCGCGGCCGAGCCGGATGGTGACGCCCGGCACCCCGCCGTCGCGCACGATCAAATTGGAGCCGAGCCCGATCACCTGCGCCGGCGTTTCCGGCGACAGGCCGCTGAGGAAATAGGCGAGATCGTCCTCGCTGTCCGGCATGAACAGCACCTGCGCCGGCCCGCCGACGCGAAACCAGGTCAATTCGGCGAGCGACTGGTTGGCGACGAGCCGCCCGCGCAATTTCGGCAGCGTCGCCTGCAGCGCCGGCACGATGTCGGGGAAGGTCATGGGCGAAAGCGGCTGTGCCAGTGGGCTGGATTGCGGCTGGTATGAATGCAGACGGTAACGACGGCGGTATCGGCTACGACCGAGTAAAGCAAGGCATAAGGAAACCGACCGACCATTGCGCGACGCACGGTGCCTCGCACGATTTGGTATTGCAGCGGGTTGGCTTCAATAGCCGCCAACGAATCCGCGACCGAATTCAAAAATGCCTCGCGGATCGACCGACCCCGGCGGTCGTACCAGCCTGCGACATCTAAAATCTCGGCTTCCGCTTGGGCCTCGACAATGAGTCGCCAGGTCACTCGAACCGGGCCCGAATGCGCTTCATCGCGACATCGGCAGGCGACCCGCGGCTGGGGTCCTTCTGGTAGTCTGCGAAGCGCTTTTCGGCTTCGAGCAATTGCTCATCCGTCGGTAACGGTAGGTCGCCTTCACCGATGCTGTCCCACAAGTCCATAACCAGCTCGACCTTCTCACCAGCCGGCAGTTTTAGGACTTGATCGCGCAGCGACTTGTTCATTGTTGATCTCCGTGGCCGGTAAAATAAGGCCAATGCCTTGCTGGCGCAACGCTCACGATCCCAGCGCCTTCAACTCCGCCGGCAGCGCCGCCGCCCATTGCGTGATGTTGCCGGCGCCGAGCAGCACGACGAAATCGCCGGGCTTCGCCAGGCCCTTGACGATGCCGGCAAGCTTGTCCGGCCCGTCGAGCGCAATCACCTGGCGATGGCCCCGCGCGCGCAGCGCCGCGACCAGATGATCGCGGTCGACGCCCTCGATCGGTGTTTCGCCGGCGGCATAGACATTGGCGACGATCACAGCGTCGGCGTCGTTGAAGCAGGTCGAGAATGGCTCGAACAGAGTCTGCAGCCGCGTGAAGCGGTGCGGCTGCACCACCGCGATCACCTGGCCCTTGGTGCTCTCGCGCGCGGCTTTCAGCACCGCGGCGATCTCGACCGGGTGATGGCCGTAATCGTCGATGATGACGGCGCCGTTCCATTCGCCGACCTTGGTAAAGCGGCGCTTGACGCCGCCGAACTTGGCGAGCGCCGAGCGAATCTTGTCGTCGGCAATGCCGAGCTCGTGCGCGACCGCCACCGCCGAGGTGGCATTGAGCGCGTTGTGGCGGCCCGGCATCGGCAGTTCGAGATCGCGGATGCGATGCACGTCCTTGCCGTCGCGGTCGCGGAACAGCACGGTGAAGCGCTGCTTGCCGCCGGTATTGTCGAGCTCGACCAGGCGCACGTCGGCCTGCGCATTCTCGCCATAGGTGATGATGCGGCGGTCGGTGATGCGGCCGACCAGCCGCTGCACGATCGGATGGTCGGTGCACATCACCGCGAAACCGTAGAACGGCACGTTGCCGACGAAATCGACGAAGGCCTCCTGAACGGCGGCGAAGGTCTTGAAGTGATCGAGATGCTCGGCGTCGACATTGGTGACGATGGCGATGTCGGCCGGCAGCTTCAGGAAGGTGCCGTCGGACTCATCGGCCTCGACCACCATCCAGTCGCCGGCGCCGAGCCGCGCATTGGTGCCGTAGGCGTTGATGATGCCGCCATTGATCACGGTCGGATCGAAGCCGCCGGCATCGAGCAGCGCCGCGACCAGCGAGGTGGTCGTGGTCTTGCCGTGGGTGCCGGCGACCGCGACGCAGCTTTGCAGCCGCATCAGCTCGGCCAGCATTTCGGCGCGGCGCACCACCGGCAGGCGCAACGCGCGGGCGGCGACCAATTCCGGATTGTCCGGCTTGATCGCGGAGGACACGACCACCACATCGGCGCCGTCGAGGTTCTCGGCGTTATGGCCGACCGCGATCTTGACGCCCTTGTCGCGCAACCGCTTGACGTTGGCGCTGTCGGCGGCGTCGGAGCCGGTCACGGTATAGCCGAGATTGACCAGCACCTCGGCGATGCCGCTCATGCCGATGCCGCCAATGCCGACGAAATGCACCGGCCCGATGTCGCGCGGAAGTTTCATTTGATAAAGCCCCAGCCTCTCCGGCGTCATGCCCGGCCTTGTGCCGGGCATCCACGTCTTTCTTGGTTTTTGCAAGGCGTGGATGGCCGGGACAAGCCCGGCCATGACGAGAAAGTCAAATCCCCGCCACCTTCATCACCAGATCCGCCAGCCGTTCCGCGGCATCGAGCGTTCCGGCCGACCTCGCCCCGGCCGCCATCGCGGCGAGTCGGGCCGGATCGGTCAGCAGGGCCGACAGTTCCGCCGCCGCCTGTTGCGGCGAAAAGTCCTTCTGTTCGATCACCACCGCCCCGCCCGCTTTCTCCAGCACCCGTGCATTGCCCAACTGGTCCTGATCGAGCGCGCCGGGCAGCGGCACCAAGATCGCCGGCCGGCCGATCGCCGACAGTTCGGCGACCGTCGAGGCGCCGGAGCGGGCCACAACCAGATGGCTTTGCGCGACCCGCGCCGGCAGGTCGGCGAAGAACGGCGCCACCTCGGCTTTGACGCCAAGCCGCGCATAGGCGTCGCACACCCGCGGCAGATCCTCGCCGCGCGCCTGCTGCACGACCGACAGAAGCGCGCGCAATGCCGGATCGAGCCGTTCGATTGCATCGGGAACGATGTCGGCCATCACCCGCGCACCCTGGCTGCCGCCGAACACGATGAGATTGAGCGCGCCATTGGGCTGCGGCGGCGCGTAAGGCGTTGCCGCGGCCGCGATGACGCTCGGCCGCACCGGATTGCCGGTGACCGTCACCTTCGGCTTCAGCGCGTCGAGCAGCAGCGCCACATCGGCAAAGCTCGCCGCGATCGCGGTGACGCGGGCGGCGAGCGCGCGATTGGCGCGGCCCATCACCGCGTTCTGTTCGTGCAGCACGGTCGGAATGCCGCGCATCGCGGCAGCAAACAGCGGCGGCAAAGTCGGATAGCCGCCGAAGCCGACGACGGCGGCCGGATCGAGGCGGCGAAGCGTCCACCAGGCCTTGGCCAAACCAAAAGTCAGCGTCAACGCGGTGCGCGCATAGGCGAGCGGACCGCCGCCGCGCAACGTCGCGCTCGGAATGACGTGGGTGGATTCCGCCGGAAAGTCGCCGCCGTAATGCGCCACGCGCTCGTCGGTCGCCAGGGCGATCCGCACGCCGCGTTTCTTCAATGCAACGGCAAGCGCCTCCGCCGGAAACAGGTGGCCGCCGGTTCCGCCGGCGGCGAGCAGGATGAGCATGTCACGGTCTGCACTCATGTATCCAGTGTCGCTCATTTTTTCCGTCATGGCCGGGCTTGTCCCGGCCATCCACGTCTTTCTTAGGGATTGCAGATGAGACCCTGTTGTCCGCTCATTCCCGCGGACGCGGGAATCCAGGCTTTGCAACAACCGCAGCCGAAGCACCGGTTCCCCGCTTCCGCGGGGACGAACGGATTGGATCGAGGCCGCAATTCAGGTTCAGGCGGGATGGCCCGCCGCCATCGTCTCCGGCACCAGCAGCGCCGAGCGCGGCTGCTCGCGCGTCAAGGCCAGCAGCATGCCCATGCCGTAAGCCACCGCCAGCATCGACGATCCGCCATAGGAGATGAACGGCAATGTCATGCCCTTGGCCGGAATGAGATGCAGGTTGACCGACATGTTGATCGCCGATTGCAGGCCGAACAGGATCGCCAGCCCCGCCGCGGCGAACCGCGTGAACGGATCGTCGTTGCGCAGCGCCCGGACCAGCGCGCGAATGACGACGAAGGCGAACAGCCCGGCCAGCACCAGGCAGAGCGCGACGCCGAATTCTTCCGCCGCAACCGAATAGACGAAATCGGTATGACTCTCCGGCAGGATGCGCTTGACGGTGCCCTCGCCCGGCCCCTGCCCGAACCAGCCGCCGCGCATGAAGCTCTCGGTGGCGATGTCGATGTTGAAGGTGTCGCCCGAGGCCGGATTGATGAAGCGCTGGATGCGGCGCGCGACATGCGGCACGGTGTAATAGGCGCCGGTCAGGCCGACCGCCGCGGTCATCGCCAGGCCGAACACCCAGACGACGCGCATGCCGGCCATGAAGAACAGCGCGCCCCACACCAGCAGCACCAGCATGGTCTGGCCGAAGTCCGGCTGCAGCACCAGCAGCGCCACGACCAGCACCAGCAGCACCAGCGCAAAGGCATTGGCCGGCATTTCCGGACGCCGCGCCGATTCACCGAACAGCCAGGCGACGATGATGATGAAGGCCGGCTTCAGGAATTCCGACGGCTGGATATTCATGCCGGCGATCACCAGCCAGCGCCGCGCGCCCTTGATCTCGGCGCCGAAATATGGCGTCGCCGCGACCATGATCAGGCTGACCGCGAACACCACGATCGACAGCCGCCGGATCTGCCGCGGCGACAGGAACGACATGCCGAGCATGATGGCGATTGTCGGCAGCAGGAAGAAGATATGCCGGTTGACGAAATAGAACGGCTCGAGGCCGAGCCGGCCGGCGACCGGCGGCGATGCCGCCAGCGACAGCACGATGCCGGCAAGCAGCAGCGCGCCGACCGCGGCGAGCGTCAGTTGATCGACCGTCCACCACCATTCGCCGAACGGCGTGCGTTGCGCGCGCGAGACCATGACAACCCCAGGCCCGCAACCTGCCGCTTTACGGTTTACGAAAGATTAAGGGGGCGGCCTTCCTTCATAGACGCGCAAGCCGTAGCCTGTTCGGGAAGCGAGCCGATCATGACGCTTAATCAGCTCTTTGGAATATCGGGCCTGATCCTGCTCGCTGCGATTATCTTTTTCGCATTTCGGCAGGGCATGAAGGTGAAGCCGGACTCGAATAACAAGATGGATGGCGGCATGCCGCCTGGCAGCGTTGGCCCTGACAGCGGCGCGCAGCCTTAGCGGGATGGTTGCTTGAGGCGCGGCATTCTCGCCTCCTCCCTCTCCCGCTTGCGGGAGAGGGCTGGGGTGAGGGCCTGCTGAATGGCTCGAACACGCAGCTACGGTTGCGTAGCATGTCATTGTTCCAGAAACGCTCTGCCCCTCACGCGCTCGCCGCCCTCACCCGGCCGCTGCGCGGCCACCTCTCCCGCAAGCGGGAGAGGGCCGGGGTGAGGGCCTGTTGGATCGCCTCGAGCACGCCATTTCGATTCCTTAGGGCGTCATTGTTCCAGAAGCGCAAGACCTGCCAGCCTTCAGAGGCAAGAAAGGCCTCTCTCTTCACATCGTTCAAGCTGCTGCCGTGCTGGCCGCCATCAAGCTCTATGACGAGCCGATGCTGGATCGAGGCAAAGTCAACGACGTAAGGACCGATCGGGACTTGACGGCGAAACTTGATGGCGTCGAAACGGCGGTCACGGAGCAGAAACCACATCGCTCGCTCGGCGTCCGTTAAATTCCGCCGAAGCTTTCGTGCCGCGTCCCGCTTCTGCCCCTCGCGCAATTTGCCGCCCTCACCCGGCCGCTGCGCGGCCACCCTCTCCCGCAAGCGGGAGAGGGAAAGCGTGCCACGATCACGCGCGGCCCTCAGCCCTTCCTCACCACCCCGGGAAGGCCCAGCACGATGTCGCGGAACGCGGTGCCGCGGACCTCGAAGTTGCGGTACTGGTCGAACGAGGCGCAGGCCGGCGACAGCAGCACGACCGGTTCGGCCGCATCCGAGCCGTGGGCGTCGCGGGTCGCGGCATCGACCGCCGCCGACAGCACCTCGGAGATTTCGTAGGGCACCTGGCCCTCCAGGGTCGCGGCAAATTCATTGGCCGCCTCGCCGATCAGATAGGCCTTGCGGATGCGGGGGAAGAACTCCCGCAGCGAGGTGATGCCGCCGGTCTTCGGCTTGCCGCCGGCGATCCAGAAAATATCGTCGAACGACGCCAGCGCCCGCGCCGCGCTGTCGGTATTGGTCGCCTTGGAATCGTTGACATAGAGCACCTTGCCGAGACGGCCGACCTCTTCCATGCGGTGCGGCAGGCCGGGAAACGTCGTCAGCGCCTTCTGGATGCTGGTGAGGTCGAGGCCGAAGCTCTGCGCCACCGCGATCGCGGCGGCCGCGTTCTGCGCATTGTGCGCGCCGCGCAGCGAGCCGATGCCGGCAAGCTGCGCGATCGGATGCGCCTTGCCGCCCGCCGCGCCGACGATGCGGCTGCCTTCGGCATAGATGCCGTCGCGCAACGGCGCGGTAACGGAAACCCGCACCACCGGCTTGCCGGCCCGCGAGACGCGCTCGGCGGCGAGCCGCGAATTGCGGTCGTCGACCCCGATCACCGCGGTGCCGCCGGGCTCGATCGAGGCCGGCACCAGGGTCTTGAGCGCGGAATAATTCTCCATGGTGCCGTGGCGGTCGAGATGGTCCTCGGAAATATTGAGCAGCACGCCGATGCTCGGCTTCAGCGATGGCGCCAGATCGATCTGGTACGACGACACCTCGATCACATAGGCGCGGCCCTCGGCAAACGGCTCGAGGTCGAGGATCGGCACGCCGATATTGCCGCCCATCTGCACGTCGATGCCGGCGCTGCGCAAAAGATGCGCGACCAGCGCGGTGGTGGTCGACTTGCCGTTGGTGCCGGTGATGGCGGCCAACGGACAGGCCGGGCCGGATTTGGCGCGCTCGCGGCAGAACAATTCAATGTCGCCGATGATCTCGACCCAGGCCTCGCGCGCCTTGGTCACCACCCAATGCGGCTTCGGGTGGGTCAGCGGCACGCCCGGCGCCAGCACCAAAGCGGCGATCTGCGACCAGTCGATCTCGCGCAGGTCATCGGTATAGAGGCCGGCGGCTTCGGCGTCGGCGATCCGCTCGGTCGAGTCGTCGAAGCACACGACGTTGGCGCCGCCGGCCTTGAGCGCCTGCGCGCTGGCCAGCCCCGAACTGCCGAGGCCGAACACGGCGACCCATTGCCCGGCGAAGACAGTGACCGGGATCATTTGCGCTCGCGCTTGCCGCGTAACGTGTTGACGATCGCGGCGGTGGCGTCGGACGGCACGACCGGGATCACCTCAAACTCGGCGAGGTCGCGCCATTGCGCGATCCATTCCATCAACAACGCAACGTCGTCGCATTCCATGACCTGGAAGCAGCGCGCGAAGTTCGGCTCGATCCAGCTGCCATGATATTTGACGCCGGCCGGCATCATGCGGCCGCGCTTCTTGAAGCGCGCATAGACCGGCGCCGGATCGCGGCCCTTGAAGTGCTCGATCACCATGAAAAACATGCCGGGCCCTTGAGCGCTCAGCGCAATTTCAGGCTGGCCAGTCCCGCCAGCGCCAGCACCACGGCGACGATCCAGAACCGGATCACGATCTGCGGCTCGGTCCAGCCGAGCTGCTCGTAGTGATGGTGGATCGGCGCCATCTTGAACACGCGCTTGCCGGTCAGCTTGAACGACACCACCTGCACGATCACCGACACCGCTTCGAGCACGAACAGCCCGCCGATCACCGCCAGCACGATCTCGTGCTTGGTGGCGACCGCGATGGTGCCGAGCATGCCGCCGAGCGCCAGCGAACCGGTATCGCCCATGAAGATCGAGGCCGGCGGCGCGTTGAACCAGAGAAAGCCGAGGCCGGCGCCGATCAGCGCGCCGCACAGCACCGCGAGTTCGCCGGTGCCGGCGACGTAATGAATCTGCAGATATTCGGAGAACAGCGCGTTGCCGACCAGGTACGAGATCAGCCCGAAGCTCGCCGAGGCGATCATCACCGGCACGATGGCGAGGCCGTCGAGTCCATCGGTCAGGTTGACAGCGTTGCCGGCGCCGACGATCACGAAGCAGCCGAGCGGAACGAAGAACCAGCCGATGTTGAAGACCAGGTCCTTGAAGAACGGAAATACCAGCGAGGTCGCGATCGGCGGCCGCCCGAGCTTCATCAGCACGATGCAGGCGACGATGGCGACGACGGCCTCGATGGCGAGCCGCATGCGGCCGGAAATGCCGGCATGGGTCTGCTTGGTCACTTTCAGGTAGTCGTCATAGAAGCCGATCATGCCGAAGCTCAGCGTGACGCCGAGCACGATCCAGACATAGGGGTTGAGCGGATTGGCCCACAGCAGGGTCGAGACCAGGATCCCCGACAGGATCATCAGCCCGCCCATGGTCGGGGTGCCGATCTTGGTGACGAGATGCGATTGCGGGCCGTCGGAGCGGATCGGCTGGCCCTTGCCCTGGCGCACCCGCAGCATGTCGATGATCGGGCCGCCGAACAGGAACACGAACACCAGCGCCGTGACCACCGCGCCGCCGGTGCGGAAGGTGATGTAGCGAAAGACGTTGAGGAACGTGAGCTGGTTGGAAAATTCGGTGAGCCAGTAGAACATCAGTATCGAGCCTTGGCGGGCGCAAATGCCCGTATGAACCGGCGCAGCCTAGCAGCAGATGGCTGCACTTGAATTAATGGGTCGAGCGGCGCGGCCTTGTCAAATAGCCCCGGAATCACAGGTGAAAATCCGCCCGGCGCGGACCGGCTAGTCGCGACTCGGGAACACCCCCTGCAGGGCGATGCATTGGGTCAGGGCGACGCCGGTAGCCGTGACGATCGGCTTGGCGGTCGGCAAGGCAAAAGTGACTCTGCCATCGCCGCCATAATTGGTCCCGAGCAGCGAGAACAGCGCCTGGTTCTGATTGATCGGCAGCAATTGTCCGTTCATCGCCGCCCAGCCTTTGGGGCAGAACGAAAACGCCGCGGTCATGGCCTCACCGAGGAACGGCTGGGCTCCCGCCAGCGCCGGATGGCTCCCGGCCAGCGACAGGACGCAGGCCGCGGCGAACAGTATTTTTTTCATGACGCTTGCTCCAACCATGTCGGCGTCGAACCTAGTTCTGTGACGGGAAAATGCCGAACAGCGAGATGCATTGAGTGAACGTGGCGCCGGTCGCGGTGACGATCGGCTTGACCGTCGGCAGCCCGAACGTGGTCGCGCCGTCGCCGCCATAGGTCGTGCCGATCAGGTTGAAGAGCACGTCGTTGTCCGAAATCGCCATGAGTCGCCCGTCCATCGGCGCCCAGCCGGTCGGGCAGAAATTTCCGGCAAAGGTGAACGTCTCGCCGATAAACGGATCGATGGCTTGCGCCGCCGCCGGCAGCGTCCCGGCCAGCGAGCTCGCAACAATGCCGAGCAGCAGAAATTTCCTCATGCGCGTGCCCCCTGCGTCAGTTCCGATAGGTCGCCGAAACCGGCAACTCGCAGGATGGAAAATGGATCGTGAAGCTGACCGTCAGGGTGCTGCTCGCGGCGTCATATTTTTCCTTGTATTTGTTGAAGCTCGGCCTGTTGACCTCGGCGGGAGCCCCGGCAGCGGCAATGAATGTGATCCTGCCGGCGTTGGGATTGTTCGGATTGAACGTCATCAGCCCTTGGCCGCCGACCGTGTAGGACGTCGGGCCGACGCTGCCGAACGGCGCGATGATGACGTCGGGAAACGAGATCAGCTTGGAAACCGGCTGGTCCTTTCGCATGAAGGTCGATTGGGTGCCTTCGAACAGGCACCAGCTGGAGCCGCCGACTTCCAGATACTGGCGCGCGATCGTGCCGGCGAACAGAACATTGGCCGGTGGCGCGGCGGCGAACGCCGCCGGCGGAAGCATGCTCGTAACAAGGGCGAGCGCAATGGATGGCGTGCGCATGTTGCTTTCCCCCGCGGGTTGCGAGAGCAAAGCTAGCATCGGGCCGAACCTCCTGCCTATCCCTGTCGATAATAGGGTGACGAAATTGTTACGGAGAGTCGGGTGCGCCGTGGAGCGGGAACTTCCGCTCCAGGGCCTTGACGATCGGCCCCATTTTCGAGCCGTTGGAGCCCTTGACCATGACGACGTCGCCGGCGTGCACCGCGTCGAGCACCGCCGGCTCAAGCTCGGCCGCGCTCTCGGCATAAGCGCCCCGCTGCGCCGGCGGCAGCGCCTCCCACAGGCTGCGCATCAGCGGCCCGCTGCAAAATACCAGATCGATCGCCGCATCGGCCACCGATCGCGCGACGTCGCGATGCATCGCCACGCCTTGCGCGCCCAGTTCCAGCATGTCGCCGAGCACGGCGATGCGCCGGCCGCGCGGGCCGGCTTGCGCCTGGCCGAGCAGCGCCAGCGCCGCCCGCATCGAGGCCGGATTGGCGTTGTAGCTCTCGTCGATCAGCAATGCCTCGCCGCCCGGCACCGTGAGCGTCAGACGGGTGCCGCGGCCGGCGGCCGGCTGCAATCGGTTGAGCGCCAGCGCCGCCAGGGCAAGATCGGCGCCGGCCAGCGAGGCGGCCGCCAGCACGGCCAGTGAATTCATCACCAGATGGCGCCCCGGCGCGCCGAGCTTGTAGGTCACGTCGGCGCCGAGAATGTCGGCGTGCACGCAGGAGCATTCCGGCTTGAGCGCGAATTTAAGCAGCCGCGCGGCGGCCTTGTCGTGCGCGCCGAACGTCACCACGCGCGAAACCCCGGCGCTCGCTGCCGCGCGCGCCAGGCGATCATATTGCGCGTTGTCGCGATTGAGCACGGCAGCGCCGCCCGGCTCGATGCCGAGGAAGATTTCGGCCTTGGCGTCGGCGATCTTGTCGAGCGTGCCGAAAAACTCGAGATGCACCGGCTCGATCGTGGTGATGATCGCTATGTGCGGGCGCACCAGTTTGGTCAGCAGCGTGATTTCGCCGGCATGGTTCATGCCGATTTCATAGATGGCGTATTTCGCGCCCGCCGGACAGCGCGCCAGCGACAGCGGCACGCCCCAGTGATTGTTGTAGGATGCCGCCGAGGCATGGGTCTCGCCGTCGGCGGCGAGCGCGAGCCGCAGCGCTTCCTTGGTCGAGGTCTTGCCGACCGAGCCGGTCACGGCGACGACCTGCGCGACAGTGCGGGCCCGCGCCGCCCGCGCCAGATCGCGCAAGGCGTCGAGCACGTCGTCGACCGCCAGCAGCGGCGCATCGGCGGCAAATTCGGCCCGGCGTTCACTCGCGACCACCGCGAGGCCGGCTCCCGCATTCAACGCCGCGGTGACAAAATCATGACCGTCACGATTGTCGCCCTTGATGGCAAAGAAGGCGTCGCCCTTGTTGAGGTGACGGCTGTCGATCGAAATGCCGTTGCTGTCCGCCGGCAGGGCGCCGTGCCGCTGCGCGCGCATCGCCACCGCCATGTCGTCGATGGTCCAGAGCGGGGTCATGTGTTTGCTCTCAGCGGCGCGACAAGCACGCTTCCCTCTCCCGCTTGCGGGAGAGGGAAGCGAGGACTTGGCCACGCTCGCGTCAAAAATTGCCGGCTCACGCCACCGCCCCCTTCAGCGCCGCGGCAACTTCGTCCTGATCGCTGAACGGCAGGACCTTGCCGCCCACGATCTGGCCGCTCTCATGACCCTTGCCGGCGATCAGCAGCACGTCGCCGCGCTCGAGACCGGCAATGCCGGCGCGGATCGCCTCGCCGCGGTCGCCGATCTCGATGGCATCTGGCGCGGCGGCGAGGATTTCGGCGCGGATCGTCGCCGGGTTCTCGCTGCGCGGATTGTCATCCGTGACGATGACGCGATCGGCCTTTGCGGCGGCGATGGCGCCCATCAGCGGGCGCTTGCCCTTGTCGCGGTCGCCACCGCAGCCGAACACGACGACCAGGTGGCCGCCGGCGTAGGGACGCAATGCGTCGAGTGCCTTGGCGAGCGCATCGGGCTTGTGGGCGTAGTCGACGAAGATCGGCGCGCCATTGCGCGTGCCGGCAACTTCCAGCCGCCCCCTGGCTCCGGTCAGTGTCTCCAGCGCGGCGAAGACGCGCGCCGGCTCGGCGCCGGTCGCAATGGCAAGACCGGCGGCGACCGCCGCGTTCTGCACCTGGAAGGCGCCGACCAGCGGCAGCCGCAAGGTGAACTCGTGCCCGTCATGGCGCAGCCTTATCCTTTGCGCGAAACCGTCGATCGCGCCGTCGATGAGGCGGATGTCGTCGCCCTGCTCGCCGACCGTGACAATCTTCAGGCCGCGCCGCCGCGCCGCTTCGACCACCTGCTGGCCGTAGCAATTATCGAGATCGATCACCGCCGTGCCGCCCGGCGCCACCAGCGCCTCGAACAGCCGCAGCTTGGCGGCGAGATAGGCCTCGATGCTCGGATGATAATCGAGATGGTCGCGCGACAGATTGGTGAAGGCGCCGGCCGAGACCCGCACGCCGTCGAGCCGGTGCTGGTCGAGGCCGTGAGACGATGCTTCCAGCGCGAGATGCGTCACGCCGTCGCGGGCAAGGCTGTCGAGCGTGCGATGCAGCTCGATCGGATCGGGCGTGGTCAGCGAGCCGTAAACCTCGCCTTTCGGCGAGGTGACACCGATCGTGCCGATGCTGGCGGCGGCATGGCCGAGCGCGCTCCAGACCTGCCGGGTGAACGACGCCACCGAGGTCTTGCCGCTGGTGCCGGTGACCGCGGCAATGGTCGCCGGCTGGCGCGGGAAGAATACCGCCGCCGCCAGCGCCAAAGCGCGCCGCACATTCTTCACCGGCACAAAGGCGACATGCGCCGGCAGATCATCGATCACGCGCTCGCTGGCGACCGCCACCGCGCCGGCGTTCACCGCCTGGCGGGCGAAATGCGCGCCGTCGGCCTTGGCGCCGGCAATGGCGAAAAACAGAGATCCCTTGGCGGCCTTGCGGCTGTCGAAAGCGAGTCCCGCGATCTCGACGTCAGCGGTTCGCGGGTCGACACGATCGTCCGGAAAAAGCGCCGCGAGTTTCATCGTCTGCGCTGCTGATTTATCCCGTTCGTCCCCGCGCAAGCGGGGACCCAGAGCCGCGCATACGGAGTCCGGGGTCCTGGATTCCCGCTTGCGCGGGAATGAACGGAAAAACAATGCGTCGCCAGCTTCACTGCGCGGCCTTGGCGGTGGCGAGAATGAGCTGGTCGGACGGCGGCAGCTTGAAGCGCGGCTCGATGCCGAGCAGCGGCGCGACCCGCGCCACCACTGCCCCGCCAACCGGCACCGCGTTCCAGCCCGACGTCGTAAAATTGTGGGTTTCCGGCAGTCCTTGCGGTTCGTCGAGCATGATCAGCAACATGTATCGCGGCTTGTCGGCCGGCATGATGGCGGTGAAACTGGTCAAGACTTTGATCTTGGAATAGCGCCCGCCAACCACCTTCTCGGTCGTGCCGGTCTTGCCGCCGATGTAATAGCCCGGCACATCGGCCCGCGTGGCGGTGCCCTTTTCGACATTGAGCCGCATCAGGTAACGCATTTTATCGCTGGTTTCGGGCTTGATCACGCGCTTCGCAAGCTTTAGGGCCTCCTCCGGCGTGCGCTTGAGGAAGGTCGGCGGAATCAGCAGCCCGCCATTGACCAGCGCCGAGATGCCCATCACGGCTTGCAGCGGCGCGACCGAAAGACCCTGGCCGAAGGCGATGGTAACGGTATTGAGGTCGCTCCATCGTTTGGGAATCAGCGGCTCGGCACTCTCCGGCAGTTCGGTGCGCAGCCGGTCGAGCTGGCCGAGCTTTTTCAGAAACGCCTTGTGATAATCGACGCCCATGGAGAGCGCCATTTTGGCGGCGCCGATATTCGAGGAATAGGTGAACACCTCGGGCAGCGTGAGAATGCGCTTCTGCGCATGCGAGTCATTGATGAAGAACTTGCCGTAGTGCAGCGGGAAGCGCGCGTCCCAGCGCGAGTCGAGCGCGACCTTGCCGCTGTCGAGCACCATCGCCAGCGTCAGCGATTTGAAGGTCGATCCCATCTCATAGACGCCGGTGGTGAGCCGGTTGATGCGGGTCGGGTCGAGCGCTTCGCGCGGATTGTTCGGATCGAAATCCGGCTCCGACACCATGGCAACGATCTCGCCGGTGTTGACGTCGGCGATCAGGCCGGAGGCAGCGATCGCCTTGAACTTGTCGCGGGCGATCGAAAGCTGTTCGCGCAGCGCATATTGCACCCGCAGATCGACAGCAAGCTGCACCGGCTGCTGCAGCCGGTCGGTCGCGAGTCCCGCAAGGTGAAGCGCCGCGAGCCCCTGTCCGTCGAGCCACTTCTCCATCCCGGCAATGCCCTGATTGTCGATATTGACGTGGCCGATGATGTGCGAGACCACGGGACCGTTCGGATAGATGCGGCGGTTCTCGGGAAGGAAGCCGACGCCGGGAATGCCGAGATGGAAGATGCCTTTTTGCTGTGCCGGTGTGATCTCGCGCTTGAGCCAGACGAAGCCGCGTTTCGACGCCAGCCGCTCGCGCACTTCGACGCCGTCGAGGTCCGGCATTTCCGCGGTCAGAAGCTCGGTCGCCTCGTCGAGGTCGATGATCTTGCGCGGCTCGGCGAATAGCGACGGGGTCTTGATGTCGGTCGCCAGGATCTGGCCGTTGCGATCGAGGATGTCGGGGCGCGCGGTGGCGACCGCGTCCTGCGCCACCGAGCGGCGCGCGCTGTGGCCGTCGCTCGCAACCGCAAACATGACGAGCCGCACCGCGATCACCGCATAGACGATGACGAAGCCGGCGATGGCGAGACCGAGCCGCGCCTTGGTCTTGAGCGCGCGGTCGACATCCTTGCCGTACAGCAGAAGACTGAGCAGCCGCTGGAATCGGTTTTGCACTGGCTTGATAGGGCCGGCCGTGCTCATCGCGTCCTCATCGGCGGGGCGATGCTGCCGGTGGTGTCGGCTGCGCCGAGCATCGCGCCGATCGGGTCGGCTGGCGCTGCCGGCAGTTGCGGCGGCCGCTCCGGCAGGCGATCGAAACTGTCGAATTGCGACGGCGCGATCGGCTTGAGCGTGAGATAGCGCTGCGCCAGGCTCTCGAGCCGGCCCGGCGTCTCGAGCTTGGTCCACTCGGCGCGCAGCAGCGCGATCGCTTCGCGCTCATTGCGCAGTTCGCCGCGGAGCTTGGCGACCCGCTCGGCCTGCAGCGTCGAATCGAACTTGATCTTGTAGACGAAGGACGCCGCCAGGATCAGTGCGGCGATGATGAGAATATTGAGCAGGCGCATGGCTCAGGCGCCTTTCATCACGTCGGCGAGCGACGGCAAATGCGGCAGCAGGTCCGGCAGGCCGGCGCGCGGCGGCGCCGAGGTGCGCTCCGCGGCGCGCAATTTGGCGCTGCGGGCGCGCGGGTTCTGCGCGATCTCGGCGGCGTCGGGCGTCACCACGCGGCGGGTGAGCACGTTGAAGGTCGGCGCGGCGCGTGGCAGGTCCGGATGGTGGCGCGAGCCGGCGCGGGTTTCGCCGCGCTCGACCAGGAACGATTTGACGATGCGGTCTTCCAGCGAATGGAACGAGACCACGACCAGGCGGCCCTGCGGCTTGAGCAGCCGCTCCGCCGCGGCGAGCCCGGCCAGCAATTCGCCGAGCTCGTCATTGACGAACATGCGCAGCGCCTGGAACGTCCGGGTGGCCGGATGAATCTCGTTCGGCTTCGAGCGCACCACCGCGGCGACGATGTCGGCCAGCGCCTTGGTGGTGGCGATCGGCGCCTCGCCGCGCGCCTTGACGATGGCGCGCGCGACCGCGCGGGAGAAGCGTTCTTCGCCAAGCTGGAAAATGATGTCGGCGAGATCGCGCTCATCGGCGTGCGCGACGATGTCGGCGGCGCTCGGACCATCGCCGCCCATCCGCATGTCGAGCGGGCCGTCATTGCGGAACGAGAAGCCGCGCTCGGCGCGATCGAGCTGCATCGAGGAGACGCCGAGGTCGAACACGATGCCGTCGACCGGGCCGACGCCCCGAGCGGCGTCATCGAGTTCGGAAAATCGGCTTTCGACCAAGGTGAGGCGGCCGTTCGCCGCCTCGACCATGCCGTAACCGGCGGCGATCGCCGACGGATCGCGATCAATGCCGATCACGCAGCGACTGACGTTCAGCATAAGCCGCGAATAGCCGCCGGCGCCAAACGTGGCGTCAATATAGGTGCCTTCATGACCGAGGTTCAGGTATTCAGCCGCGGCGGCGCCGAGCACGGGAATGTGGGGGACCAGCCCGCCAGCGACAGCCGCAAAGCCGTCGCCGCCCCCCATCATTCCCGCGCCCCGGGCGCGACCTGCGCCACCCGTGAACCGAGCCGTGCCTTGAGCGCGCGCACCTTTTCGGTGGCCTCCGCGAGCTCCGAGCGAAACCGCCCCGGTTCCCAGATCTGAAATTTGTGGCCGAGACCGACAAACGCCACGCTGTCCGAAATCCCGGCATGACTCTTCAAATGCTCCGGCAGATTCACCCGGCCCTCGCCGTCGAGCTTCAGCGTCTCGCTGGTGCCATAGAGCGCGATCGCCAACTGCTCGCGCTGATCCGAGAACGGCGCATAGCCCGTGACCAAGGTTTCGATCTCCGCCATCAGGGAATTCCCTCCGGCGTCGATCGCCGGGCGATCGAGGGCCGGGTAGCAATAAAGTCCGTCGAAGCCATCGCGGGTCAGCACCGAACGAAACTGCGCCGGAATCGACACGCGGCCCTTGGAGTCGAGCCGCAGCACATGGTGGGAAACAAAACGCTCCATCGCCCGCACCGGACGCCCGCGCGCACCAGGACCGCGGCTTGCTCAATGCGCGATCCCGCCGGAGCGCCCAGCCATTTCGGCGTTCACCGGCCGGCTTCTGAGCGATCCATGAATGCTTGTGGGATATCATGGGATAATATGGGCGTCAATGGAACGGACGCCGGATGCACGCGCCCGCAGCGAGCCGAAGGAATGTCTCGAGTCCATTAAGACGCCTTTAATCTTAAGGATTTGTTGCCGCTTTGCTCAGTTTGGCCGGAACAAGTGACTCTCACAGCTTACACAGAGTTCCGAGCGGCGCCGGCTACACGTTGGCTCAGGCAGGGCTGGAAACACACGCAAACCCAAACCAACCAAAGGAGCCCTCGATGATGAAAAAATTTATGGTTGGCGCTGCGTTGAGTGCGCTCGCACTGTCTTCCGCTCAGGCCCAGTCACCAACCGCGAACCCCGCCGCACCGCGCCCCAGGCCGCGCAGTGACGACGAGTGGTGAGAAATTAGTAACGACGCAACCGCCCGACCAGTATCTCGCCTCGAAGTTCAAGGGCACCGATGTACTCGGCCCCGACGATAAGAAGATCGGCGACGTGACCGATATCCTGTTCGACAAGTCCGGCAAGATCGAAGCTTTCGTCGTCAGCATCGGTGGAATTTTCGGCATGGGGGCAAAGGAAGTTACGCTTGCCCCCAGCGCCTTCGATATTGTTCACGGCAACAGCAGCAGCAGCAGCGACAAGCTGAAACTCTCGATGAGCCAGGACGAGCTCAAGCAAGCGCAAAATTTCGAGCCGTATAAGGCGCCAGCGGCAACTACTGGCTCGGCCAGCCCGAGCGGGATGGGCGGCAGCGCATTGGGTGGCGGCATGCGACCGTCACCGACTTCGCCGCCGTCGACCAATCGCTGAGTCGACGACGAGCAATCTCTGCGGCTCGCGCCCGTTCCCGGCGCGGGCCGCTCTCTTTTTGACCGTCCATACCGCGCATTGAATTCCGGCGATGCTATGCTGCACGCCATGCTCAGCTTCACCGCCGATTCGTACATCGTCGCCGACGTCGTCGCTTCGCCAAATATCGATGAGCGGCAGGGCGGCCCGCCCGACATGATCCTGTTGCACTACACCGGCATGCGCGACGGACAAGCTGCGCTTGACCGGCTTTGCGCCCGAGAAAGCAAAGTCTCGGCGCACTATGTCGTGTTCGAGGATGGCCGCATCGTGCAGTGCGTGCCGGAAGCGCAGCGCGCCTGGCACGCCGGCATCTCCTACTGGGCGGGGGAGACGGACATCAATTCGCGCTCGATCGGTGTTGAAATCGTGAACCCCGGTCATGACTTCGGCTACCCGAAATATCCGCTGCGCCAGATCGCCGCCGTGATCGCCTTGTGCCGGTCGATCCTGACGCGGCACCGGGTGCCGGCCGACCGCGTGCTCGGACATTCCGACGTCGCGCCGGGCCGCAAGCTCGATCCTGGCGAGAAATTCCCCTGGGAATTGCTGAGCGAATCCAATGTCGGGCATTGGGTGCGCCCCGCCCCGCTGTCGCTCCAGGGACCCGGTCTCAAGCCGGGCGAGACCAGCGAAGGCGTGCGGCGATTGCAGCGCCAACTGCAGACCTATGGCTACGGCATCGACGACACCGGCAGCTACGGCCAGCAAACCCGCGTCATCGTCACGGAATTCCAGCGGCACTTCCGGCCGGAGCGCATTGACGGGATCGCCGACGCCTCCACCCTCCTCACGCTGCGGGCGCTGATGGAGACGCGCCCCCTGCCGCTCCCTAACCTGCCGACCGGCTAAGCAGCCGAACCGCCGGATCGCCACGGCGCATGCGCAAAGCGCTGCATCAGAAACTCGATGAACACCGCAACCCGCGGCAGACGATGCCGCCCGACCGGATAGATCGCCGACAGCGGATAGGGCTCGACGTGATGCACCTCGGTCAACAGCGCCACCAGCGCGCCGCTGCGCAGTGGCGCGCCGACGATCACGTCGGATAGCCGCACCAGGCCGGCGCCTTCGACCGCAAGCCGCAACGCGGCTTCCGCGTCGTCGGTGGCGATGCGCGGCCGCACCTCGACAATGTCGATGCCATTGCGGGTCTTGAACGGCCAACGATTGAGGCCGGGGCCGATGACCGTGATGCAGTCGTGCTGCTTGAGATCGGCGGGCGTCTGCGGCGTGCCGCGACGCGCGAGGTAAAACGGTGCCGCGCAAATGACGCGATGCAGATCGGCGATCTTGCGCAACGTGAACGGCCCTTCCGGAATGTGGCCCGAGCGCACGGCGATGTCGGATTGCTCCTCGATCATGTCGACGAGGCGATCGGTGATCGACAGCTCGACGTCGATCTCGGGATAGCGGCCGAGAAAATCGGCCAGCGCCGGCGTGAGCTCGTGCAGGCCGAATGCGGTGCCGGCGTTGATGCGCAAGGTGCCGCGCGGCGCGCCGCGCAGGTGCATCACCTCGGCCTCGGCTTCCTCAATGTCGGCGACGATGCGGCGGGCGCGGGCGAGAAAGGCCTCGCCTTCGCCGGTGAGAACCAGGCGGCGGGTGCTGCGCGACAACAGCTTCGCGCCGAGCCGGTCTTCGAGCCGGGAGATCAGCTTCGACACCGCCGAGGGCGTCAGGCCCAGATCCTCGGCGGCGGCCGAGAAGTTGCCGCGGTCCATGACCCGCACGAAAACCCTAAGATCGGAGGTAGCGTCCATTAGCTCAATGATCTCAATGGATTGCCGATCAGCATCGTAAACGATATGTGCCCTACATTCACATATGTATCAGCAACTTATCTGATTATCTTTCTTTTCGCTAGGAATAGTGTGGCTGCAACGCTTAGGACAAATTGATTTCAGAAGGAGACCCCTATGAGTGCCATGCAGGACTTTTACATCGCCCCGGTTTCGATCGACGCCTATGTCGCGCGTGGGCAAGCGGCCCGGTCGCAGGCTTTAGCTCAGATGCTCCGCGGGTTGCCGGCAAAACTGAGCCGGTTCTTTGACCACTTCCGCTCGCAATACGCGCCTGCGGCTGGCGGCAAGCTCGCCTGAACGCAAACAGAAGCAACCTCCAAACCGACTTCGAATGGGCTCGTCCGCTGTCGCGGATGGGCCCTTTGCGCAAAGGCTCTTAGCGCACTTGGCTTGACGCCGACCGCAATCGACCGCATCTGTTTCGCGTCAGTCGGCCGGACGGCCGCTCCAGCCAATGCCGAAAGGCGGCTGGGGAGGAAAGTCCGGGCTCCATGGACAAACGGTGCCGGATAACGTCCGGCGGGGTGTCACAGCCTCAGGGACAGTGCCACAGAGAACGAACCGCCATCGCTGCTCGTCCCTGTAATTCCAGGGAAGATTGAGAGCGGCGGCAAGGGTGAAAAGGTGCGGTAAGAGCGCACCGCGCCGGCGGCAACGCCGGCGGCAGGGCAAACCCCACCGGGAGCAAGACCGAATAGGAACGGCGTGGGAGCAATCCCGATCTGTCCGGATTAGCCGTTCGGGTAGGTTGCTGAAGGCGCCGGGCAACCGGCGTTTGAGAGGAATGGCCGTCACGTTTGCCGCTTCGGCGGCAGGCCATACAGAACCCGGCTTACAGGCCGGCTGATATGATCAAGGGGCGTCCGGCGGAGCACCCGCCGGGCGCCCCGCCATTTTTTTGCCCCGTAAAAAATTCGGGCGCCGCGGCGCCCGATGCTTTCGCAGAATGTTAGCTGCTCACATTTTCTTGTAAGCCGCGACCACCGCTTCGCCGTCAGCGCCGGCTTTCTTCAGCCAGTCAGCGGTGAGCTGTTCGCCGATCTTCTTGAAGCCGGCGGCAAGCTCGGGGCTTGGCGGCAGCACTTTCATGCCCTTGGCCTTGAGTTGATCGAGATACCACTGGTTCTTGTCCTGCCACATCGCCCAGCCGCGGGTTTCAGCCGTCGCCGCGGCCTTGAGCACCGCGTCCTGGGTCGGCTTGTCGAGCGCCTCGAAGGCCGCCTTGTTGACGAAGGTGATGTTCTTCGGGATCCAGGCCTTGGTGTCGTAGAAGTGGTCGAGCGATTCCCACACCTTGCTGTCGTAGCCGGTGGCGCCCGACGAGATGAATGAGTTGACGACGCCGGTCGCCAGCGCCTGCGGCAATTCAGCCGCCTGCACCGTCACCGATTGCGCGCCGACGAGTTCGCCGATGCGTGCAGTGCCGACGTTATAGGCGCGCCACTTCAGGCCCTTCATGTCGTCGAGCGTATTGATGTCCTTCTTGGCGTAGATGCCCTGCGGCGCCCACGGCACCGCGAACAGCACCATCAAGCCCTGAGCGTCGAGCTTCTTGACGATCGCCGGCTTCGAGGCGTCCCACAACTTCTTGGATTCGGGGAAGCTCGTCGCCAGGAACGGAACGACGTCGATGCCGAACAGCGGATCTTCGTTTTCATGGATCGACAGCAGCACTTCGCCGAGCTGGGCCTGCCCGGTCTGCACCGCGCGCTTGATGTCGGGCGCCTTGAACAGCGAGGCGGCTGGATGAACCGTGATCTGCAATTTTCCGCCGGTCGCGGCGTCGACGTCCTTGGCGAACGCAATGAGATTGACGCTGTGCGGATTGTCGGCGGGATAGGCCGCCGGCAGATTCCATTTGGTCTGGGCGAATGCGGGCGACGCCGCCAGCGCAAGGGCCGCGGCCGCTGCAAGGAAAGACAGACTCTTTGTCATGGGACGCCTTTTCGTTTCAGGTGTGCGCAACATTACCGGACTGGCCCTAGTCTAGCATCTAGCCTTGCGGGAAGGCGAGACGCGGCAGCACCAGCACGATCTGGGGAAACTCGGTGATGATGAAAACCGCAACGATCAGCAGAAGAAAGAACGGGAATGCGGCCTTGGCGACGGTGAAAGTATCCCGGCCGCTCATGTTCTGCAGGACGAAGAGATTGAAGCCGACCGGCGGAGTGATCTGCGCCATCTCGACGTGGATGACGAGATAGACGCCGAACCACACCAGATCGAGCCCGGCCTGCTTGATCATCGGCAGCACGATCACCATCGTCAGCACGATCATCGAGATGCCGTCGATCAGGCAGCCGAGGATGATGTACATGATCGACAAATACAGCGCCAACATGCCCGGGGTCAGGTTCTGGCCCTTGACCCATTCGGCGAGCGCCGCCGGAATGCCGGTATAGGCCATCGCCGCCGTGCAGTAGGCGGCGCCGGCCAGGATCAGCATGATCATGCAGGTCAGCCGCGTCGCGCTCATCACGCTTTCGGAGAAGCTCTTCCAGTTGAGCGTGCCGCTCCACCAGGCGAGCAGCAGCGCGCCGGCGACGCCCCAGGCGGCGCACTCGGTCGCGGTGGCGAAGCCGAGGACCAGCGACAGGAACACCGCGAGGATCAGCAACAGGCACGGAATGAGCTTGGTCGATTCCGACAGCTTCTTGCGGAACGACATCACCGGGTCGCGCGGCGGCACCTTGGCTGGGTTGAGCAACGACCAGCCGATGATATAGCCCGAGTACAGCGCCATCACGAGAAGGCCCGGCAAAAATCCACCGAGGAACACCTGCAGCACCGAGACATTGGCGGTGACGGCATAAACCACCATCGGGATCGAGGGCGGGATCAGCAGGCCGAGCGTGCCGGAGCCGGCGAGCGAGCCGAGACTCATATTCTTGTCGTAGCCGCGCTTGTCGAGCTCGGGCAGCGCGATCTTGCCGATCGTCGCACAGGTCGCGGCCGACGAGCCGGACACCGCCGCGAAGATGCCGCAGCCGATGACGTTCACATGAATAAGACGGCCGGGCAGCCATTGCAGCCATGGCGACAGGCCGCGAAACATTTCCTCGGACAAGCGCGTCCGGAACAGAATTTCGCCCATCCAGATGAACAGCGGCAGCGCGGCCAGCGTCCACGACGCGCTCGCGCTCCACACCGTGGTCGCCAGCACCGCGCCGACCGGCACCGTCGTCGTCAGGATCATGGCGATGAAGCCGACCAGGCCAAGTCCGACCGCGATCCAGACGCCGCTCGCCAGAATGACGACGAGGACGCCGAGCAGCACCAGTGACAGGCTCACCAGGCTGAGATCGGCCATCAGCCGGCTCCGCCGGAGACGACGCGCTCGACAAACTCATCCGGCGACGACGGCGGGCCTTTCTCGTAGGTCGGCTTGTTGCCCTTGAGGACGTGAATCATCTCGTCGATCAGCGCGATCGTCAGGATGATCAGCCCGCCGCAATAGCCGAGTTGCGGAATCCACAGCGGGATCGACAGCACGCCCTGCGCCATGTCGTGGAACCGCCATGAGTCGTAGGTCATCTTGGTCGCCTGCCAGGTGAAATAGAACGTGAAGCTGGTGGCGATGGTGAGGGCGATGACTTCGAGCGCCCAGCGCTTTTTTCCGGTCACCTGCTCGAGCAGGATGCCGACCCGGATGATCTCGCCCTTCTTGAAGGTGTGGGCGAGGCCGAGAAACGACATCGCGCACATCGCCCAGGAGGCGAAATCGTCGCCGGCCGGAATGTTCAATCCGAATTGCCGGCCGACCGACATGTACATCATGATGCCGAAGATGATGACTAGCAGCGCGCCGGCGGCATAGCCCGCGAACAGATAGAGCCGATCGAGCCAGATGCGCATGAGGATTATTTCCGGTAAGCTGCCAGCAGGGCCTGGCCGTCGGCGCCGGCCGACGCCGCCCATTCGGCGGCGATGGTGTCGCCGATTTTGGCGAGCCCGGATTTCAGCGCATCGCTCGGCGGCACGACGATAATGCCGGCATCCTTGAGCGCCTTGGTCTTGATCGTCATCTCCTCGGCGGACAGGCGCCAGCCGCGCTGTTCGGCCGTCTTCGCAGCACCGATCACCGCCGTTTGCTCGGCCGGCGACAGCTTGTCGAACGCCGCCTTGTTGACGAACACCATATTGCGCGGCAGCCAGGCCTGGGTATCGATGTAATGCGTCAGATATTGCTCGGCCTTCGACTGCACGCCGCTGGAGGCCGAGGTGATCATCACGTCGACGCGCCCCGATGCGAAGGCCGCGGGAAGATCGGGGACTTCGATCTGGGTCGGCTGCGCGCCGGCTAGCTCGGCGATGCGTTTGATCGCTACGTTGTAGGTGCGGAATTTCAGGCCTTTGAGATCGTCGATCGATGTGATCTCGCGCTTGGCGTAGATGCCCTGCGGCGGCCACGGCACCGAGAACAGCAGCACCAGGCCTTCCTTCGCCAACTGCCGTTCGAGGAACGGTTTCTGTGCGTCGTAAAGCTTGCGGGCGCCGTCATAGCCGGTGGCGAGGAACGGAATCGAGTCGACGCCATAGACCGGCGCCTCGTCGGCAGCGAGCGAGATCAGGATTTCGCCGGCCGGCACTTTGCCGTCACGCACGGCCGGCTTGATGTCGGCATGCTTGATCAGCTTGCCGCCCGGGTGCACGACGATCTTCAATGAGCCGCCGGTCGCTTTGTCGACGTCGGCCGCGAATTGCACGATATTCTTGGTGTGGAACGCGCTGTCGGCGTAGTTTGTCGCCAGGTCCCAGGTAGTCTGGGCACGCGTGTCAGACGCGACAATCGCGGGCAGCAGCCCCGCCAACACCGCAACGAAACGCAACACTCCCATGGCAGCCCCTTGCCGTCCCCAAAAGCCTAGCAGGCTTGTTTCAGGCCGCACAGCCTGAACACATTGCGACGAAAAGCTATTCCCGAAGAGCCCGAAGCTTGCCAGCGAGCAGGCCTCAAGTTGGATCGACGTCCTTGGCCTTCAGCGCCGCCGTCTTCGAATTTCTGCTCGCCCCGATTCTAATCAACCCGCCTCGCGCGGAGCACCCCCGCTTGCGGCAAAAACTTCAAATCGGCTAGCCTGCGGGCCTTCGTGAACAGCGGCGGCAGGACTTTTCGTGCTGGAGGCGCAGACGCCCCGATCCGTCAATAATGCTGTCGCGCCACTAGGGGGAAATGACAATGAGAGCCAAGGCAAGCGTAATCGTACCGATCTGCGCCGGCTTCCTGATGTCGGCGATGAGCCTGATACCGGCGCAAGCTTGGGATCGCGCCGACCCCGATGTCTTCGCCGTTCTGCCAGCCGGAGCGTCCGGCCCGGAGGGTCTGGCGGTCGGGCCGAATGGCCACGTCTACGTCACAACGTTCGGATTCAAGGCGAGCGGCCCCGTGACCGGAGCCGGTCACCTCTATGAGTTCGACAAGAACGGCATTCTCGTCCAGCACCACAACGTCGCCGGCTCGTCACCTCATCTGCTCGGGATCGGCTTCCAGCCGACGACCAATGCATTGTTGGCGATCGACTTCGGCAACGCACAGGTGCTCAAGGTCGATCCGGCGACCGGCAGCACCACCGTGTTCATGACTGTTACGACTCCGGCCGCCAGCACCGGCCTCAATGCGATGACCTTCGACGCGTCCGGAAACGTCTACGTCTCGGATTCCTTCAACGGCATCATCTGGAAGACCGGTGCCGCTGGCGGCGTCGGCAGCAAATGGGTGAGGGATGGTCTCCTGACCACCAAGGGTGTGCCGCCGTTCGGCGCCAATGGCCTCGGGTTCAACAAGGCCGGTGACACGCTGTTCGTGGCCAATACCGGCAATGACACGGTTGTGAAGATTCCGGTGAGCGGCGGCACTCCCGGAACGCCCGAAGTTTTCGTCAACAGCATCAATGGCGCCGACGGGATTGTGATCGACGCCAAGGATAATCTCTGGGTGGCGGCAAACCAGTCCGATGAGATCGTCGTCATCGATCCGACCGGCAAGGTGATCGCCAAGCTCGGCGATTTCAACGGCGTGAGCAATGACGGCGTGCCGCACGGCTTGATGTTCCCGGCCAGCCCGGATTTCAGCAAGGACGGCAAAACGCTTTACGTTTCCAACCTGGGGCTGGACCTGCGCCTGTTCGGGCTGGTCCAGGCGGTCGACTCGCAATGGGCCGCCAAGATGAAGCGCTACACCATCTCGAAGATCCGGGCGCACATTCCGGACCTCACGTTCCAGGATTGACGCTCGTTCCTGGTCTTGCCGGCAAATATAGCGGTGCGCGGATGTTGTGTTCGCGCACCGCTCCCGGCGGATTTCCCGGGCCTGACAGACTTGTCTTATCCCCGGCAGGTTGGACATAGTGCGCTGGTCTTCTCGACCTGAGCCATGCCAGCAAAAGCCACCAAACTTTGGGACTTCTGGATCGACCGCGGCGGCACCTTCACCGACATTGTCGGGCGGCGTCCGGACGGTTCGCTGGTGGCGCATAAGCTGTTGTCCGAGAATCCGGAGGCCTATGCCGACGCCGCGGTGCAGGGCATCCGTGATCTGCTCGGATTGAAGCGCGGCGAGCCGATCCCGACCGGCAAGGTCGGCGCCGTCAAGATGGGCACCACGGTCGCCACCAATGCGCTGCTGGAGCGCAAGGGCGAGCGCGCCCTGCTCGTCATCACCAAGGGATTCCGCGACGCGCTCAAGATCGGCTATCAGGCGCGGCCGAAAATCTTCGCCCGCGAAATCATCAAGCCCGACATGCTCTACGAGCAGGTGGTCGAGGTCGACGAGCGCGTGCGCGCCGACGGCACGCTCGAGCGCGCGCCGGATCTCGCCGCAGTGCGGGCCGATCTCGAACGCGCCTTCAAGGGCGGCATCACTGCGGCCGCGATCGTCTTCATCCATGCCTACAGCCACCCGGCGCATGAGCAGCAGGTCGCGGCGCTGGCCCGCGAGGTCGGCTTCACCCAGGTGTCGGTGAGCCACGACGTGTCGCCATTGATCAAGCTGGTCGGCCGCGGCGACACCACGGTGGTCGATGCCTATCTGTCGCCGATTTTGCGGCGCTATGTCGCGCAGGTCGACCGCGATCTCGACGCCAAACACTCCAAAGCCCGGCTGATGTTCATGATGTCCTCGGGCGGGCTCACCGCCGCCGAGCTGTTCCAGGGCAAGGACGCGATCCTGTCCGGCCCCGCCGGCGGCGTGGTCGGCATGGCGCAGACCGGACGTGAGGCCGGCGCCAAAGAGCTGATCGGCTTCGACATGGGCGGCACCTCGACCGACGTGTCGCATTACGACGGCGACTATGAGCGCGCCTTCGAGACCGAGGTCGCCGGCGTGCGGATGCGGGCGCCGATGATGCTCATTCATACCGTCGCGGCGGGCGGCGGCTCGATCCTGCATTATGACGGTGCGCGCTTCCGCGTCGGCCCGGATTCAGCCGGCGCCAACCCGGGGCCGAAGTGCTACCGGCGCGGCGGTCCGCTCGCCGTCACCGACGCCAATGTCATGGTCGGCAAGCTGATGCCGGATTTTTTCCCGAAAATCTTCGGCCCCGAGCAGAACCAGCCGCTCGACGACGGCGCCGTGCGCCACGCCTTCAACAATCTCGCGCAAAAGGTCGGCGACAAGAGCGCGGCGGAGATCGGAGACGGCTTCATCCGGATCGCGGTCGAGAACATGGCCAATGCGGTGAAGAAGATTTCCGTCCAGCGCGGCTATGACGTGACCCGCTACATGCTCAACTGCTTCGGCGGCGCCGGCGGCCAGCACGCCTGCCTCGTCGCCGACGCGCTCGGCATGACGCGCGTGCTGATCCACCCGTTTTCGTCGCTGCTGTCGGCCTATGGCATGGGCCTCGCCGACATCCGCGCCACCCGCCAGCAGGCGATCGAGCAGCCGCTGGCGGCCAAGGCCCTCGCCACGCTCAAGCGCGTCGGCGGCAAGCTCGGCAAGGACGTCCGCGCCGAAGTCGCCGGCCAGGGCGTGCCGGCGGGGAACATCAAGGTGCTTATACGCGGCCACATTCGTTATGCGGGAACGGATACGGCGCTGGTAGTCCCCTTTACCGTCATTCCGGGGCGCGCCGAAGGCGCGAACCCGGAATCCGGACGCACAAGCAAAGCTTCTGGACTCCGGGTTCGCTCGCTACGCGAGCGCCCCGGAATGACGTTGAAAAAAATACAGCGCGCCTTCGAGAAGGCGCACAAGGCGCGCTTCGGCTTCATCGACCGCAGCAAGCAACTGATGCTCGAAGCCGTGTCGGTCGAGGCGGTCGGCGGCGGCGCCAAATTCCGCGAGCGCACCGGCAAGACGTCGCGCGGCAAATTGCCGAAGCCGGCACGGCGCACCAGGTTCTTTTCCGCCGGCGAATGGCACGACGCCAACGTCTTCACCCGCGAGCAACTCAAGCCCGGGGCCAGGGTGAATGGCCCCGCCATCATCGTCGAGCCACACCAGACCGTCGTGGTCGAACCGGGCTGGCAGGCCGAAATCACGGCCAAGAATCATCTGGTGCTGGCCCGCACCGTCAAGCTCAAGCGCCTCCATGCCATCGGCACCCGCGCCGATCCGATCATGCTGGAAGTGTTCAACAATCTGTTCATGTCGATCGCCGAGCAGATGGGCGT
>Ga0265313_10000339_pt1 | contig 50809 bp, 57 predicted proteins | sample 4123metaG_FD_203122 | JGI IMG/M metagenome (GOLD analysis project Ga0265313, IMG submission 203122) | Rhizosphere microbial communities from Carex aquatilis grown in University of Washington, Seatle, WA, United States - 4-1-23 metaG | ecosystem: Host-associated > Plants > Roots > Rhizosphere >... | reverse complement strand
CCTCGCCGCATTCCTTGAGCTGCTTGTCCATGTTGATCTTGATCTTGTGCATCGGCACGTGGCCGGGGCCCTCGATCATCACCTGGCAGCCTTTCTGCCAGGCGATCTGCGTCAGCTCGCCGAGCGTCTCCAGCTCGGCGAATTGCGCGCGGTCATTGGCGTCGGCGATCGAGCCGGGCCGCAATCCGTCGCCGAGCGAGAACGACACGTCATACTTGCGCATGATGTCGCAGATCTCGTCGAAGCGCTCGTAGAGGAAGCTTTCCTTGTGCCGCGACAGGCACCACTTCGCCATGATCGAGCCGCCGCGCGACACGATGCCGGTGACGCGGTTGGCGGTCAGCGGCACATAGGCCAGCCGGACGCCGGCGTGGATGGTGAAATAATCGACGCCCTGTTCGCACTGCTCGATCAGCGTGTCGCGGTACACATCCCAGTCCAGCTTGACCGGATCGCCGTCGACCTTCTCCAGCGCCTGATAGATCGGCACGGTGCCGATCGGCACCGGCGAATTGCGCAGGATCCATTCGCGCGTGTTGTGGATGTTGCGGCCGGTCGAGAGGTCCATCACCGTGTCGGCGCCCCAGCGGATCGCCCACACCATCTTCTCGATCTCTTCCTCGACCGAGGACGACACCGCGGAATTGCCGATATTGGCGTTGATCTTCACCAGGAAGTTGCGGCCGATGATCATCGGCTCGAGCTCGGCGTGGTTGATGTTGGACGGGATGATGGCGCGGCCGCGCGCGATTTCGCTGCGGACGAATTCCGGGGTCACGAATGCGGGCAGGGCGCCGCCGAACTGCTCGCCGTCGGCCAGCGCGGCTTGCGCGCGGTCCAGCATCGCCTTGCGGCCGACATTCTCGCGCTCGGCGACGTAGATCATCTCCTTGGTGACGATGCCGGCCTTGGCGAATTCGTACTGAGTTGTGGGCATGCCGGCTTGGCCGCGCCACGGCTTCGGCGTGTTGGGGAAATTGCGCGCCAGGTATTTGCCGGTGGCGTTGCCGTTATCGACCGGCTTGATCGGGCGGCCGTCATATTCCTCGACGCCGCCGCGTTGCTTGACCCATTCGATGCGGGTGCGGGCGAGACCCTTCTCGACGTCGATCAATGCGTCCGGATCGGAATAGGCGCCGGTGGTATCATAGACCGTGACGTTCGGCTCCTTGGCGCTCGGCTCGAGCATGATCTCGCGCAGCGGCACCCGCAGCTCCGGCGCGGCGTCGGGCGACGAATAGACCTTGCGCGAGGCGGGGAGCGGCCCGGTGGTGACCTTCGGGGTGACCAGATCGGCGGCGGAGACGGTTTTGTTCATGGTCTTGCTCCTTGCAAGCGCGTTCAGGCGAAATAGCCGACAAAGCTCAGCCAGGCGCCGAGCACGACAACGGCGACAGCGTGGGCGGTGATGGTGGCATGGCGGGCGAACATCCAGTTGCCGATCGCGATCACCTGCTGCGGCAGCAGGATGCGGACCAGGCCGCCGATGATGCCGAGCCAGCCGAGCAGGGTGATCAGGACGCGCCAGTCCGCGGTCCACACATTGTGCGACAGCACGATGGCGAGGCCGGCGATCAGCGCAAACAGGCCGGAGATGTAAATGAGCGCGCGGCTGTGCAGGAACTCGTCGGCCATTTCGCGATAGCCGCGGGTATCGGCCAGCATGCTGACGCCGAGCACGACCAGCACCGGCCCGATCAAGCGCGCCAGGAAATAGGAATTGGGCATCGCGTCCTGTCCCTTCGCCGGCATGACCCGGATCAGGTTCAAAGGGTTTCTCTCAGCCCCAAACACTCAATACGGGGGCACCCCTCGGAACGGCCTTAATCTATGCCGGAGCGGACCTGTGTCAATGCGCGCCGGGCGCAGCCGGCGCCGGCCGTCACAGCCATCGATGCGCGATGCCGGCGATTAGCCGCGCCTCTTGCGCGACGCCCGCTTCGTCGTCCTGCGGACGGCTTTGCGGACCGCCTTGCGGCCCGTGGCCTTGCGGCGCTTGACGCGCTTACGGCCGCCGCTGCCGCCCAAATTGAGGCTGAGTTGGCCAAGCTGGCCGGCGATGTCCTCGGCGCGGCGTTGCGCGACCTCAATGGCGCGCAGCGCCGCTTTGCTGCCGCGGCTACGGCGCGCTTGGCGCGCCGCGCCCAGCGTGGCCCGGGCGATGCTTTCCACTTGCGACAGCGCGGCGCGGCCCAGCGCCTGCATGCGCTTGGCGGTTTCCTGTTCGGCCCGCATCAGCATTCCGCGTTTTGCCATGATCCGTTTCCTTGGGGTGTCTGTTCCGCCACGATAAGCGGCGAACCGGGTTCCCGGTTCCTTGGCCGCGCGCTTAACCGCTGGAGGTCGCCGCGCCTACAGCGTGTAGCCTTTGAACGTGAAGAAGCCGCCGAGCGCGAGGAAGACGGCACCGACGCCGATGAAAAAGCTGTTGCCGGTGAACATCCCTCCGCCGATATAGGCGACAAACTGCGGGGCGATCAGCCGGAACGCGCCGATCGCGCACATCGCCCAGCCCAACAGCGTGACCGAGATGCGCCAGTCTTTGGTCCAGATATTATGCGAGTTGAGAATCAGCAGCCCGGCCAGCAGGATCAAAATGCCGGAGAAATAGATGAACGGGTAGGCCGCCAGGAATTGCCCGGCCATCTCGCGATAGACCCCCTGATTGGTCAGCATGCCGATGCCTATCGCGCAAAACACCGGGCCGGCCAGTCGGGCAATCAGCTGCGTCCGCTCCATTGAAATACCCTGTCGACTCGGGGGCAATCTATTCCGGTGCGGCACGCTGTCAACGCGCGCCCAGCCGGTGCAGCTTGAGCGTGGTATAGACCGTGTCGCTGGCCGGGGTCGGCACGCCGAGCTCGCGGCCGAGCTCGCGCACCTTGCCATTGAGCCAGTCGAGTTCGAGCCGGTTGCCGCGCTCGAGATCGTGCGCCATCGACGCTTTCATGCCGGGCTCGACCTTGTTGATGGCGAAATCCATGCGTTGCTCGATGAACGCCGCGCCGACATCGACGCCCTTGGCCTTGCCGACGGCGCGGGCCTCTTCCATCAGCGCGCGGAAAAATGCGCGGCCGTCGGGATCGGCGATGATCGGTCCGATCGATGATCGCAGCGCGGCGGTCGAGCCGGCCATGGCGGTGAGGAAGACGAATTTCTGCCAGCGCTCGACGCTGATGTCCTTGGACAGATCGACGTCGCATTTCGCCGCCTTGCCGGCCGCGGTAAAGGCGTCGAGCACGGCGTCCGGCTTCTTGTCGGCGCGGCCGTAATGCATGGTGGCGAACTGGCTGGTGTGCTTGATGACGCCGGGCGCCTCGATCACCGTCGCGATATAGGCGACGCCGCCGATCACCCGGTCGGCGCCGAGGATCGGCGCCATGCGCTCGACGCTGTCGATGCCATTTTGCAACGTAATGACTCGCGTATTGGCGCCGACCAGCGGGCGCGTCAGCTCGGCGGCTTTCTCGGTATCCCACAGCTTGACGGCGAACATCACCACGTCGACCGGGCCGACACTGTTCGGATCGTCGGTGACGTTCGGCTTCTCCAGGTGCAGGTCGCCGTGCACGCTTTTGATGATCAGGCCGTTCTGCTTGATGGCGTCGAGATTGGCGCCGCGGGCGATGAAGAACACGTCGTGGCCGTCTGCCGCCAGCCGGGCGCCGAAATAGCCGCCGACCGCCCCCGCCGCCATTGCCGCAATCCGCATCGCAAGCTCCCATGAAACCGTCACCCCGGATCGGCAAGCCCACCCGGCTAAACGAGATGATTGTGCCGTGAGATTTGCCCCGGCACGGCGCAAAAAGAAAGAGCGCCGGGAGGCGGGGGAGGTGGGGTCATGCCTGACTGCTGCGACCCGCTAAGCACCCGCGTTCGGCGCTCTGCTCGTGTGTTGGCCGCTATGCCGCGGCTCGAAGCCGTTCCGCGGCAGTTATGCGGCGCGCTGGCCCGGTGGCGTCATGCAAACTCCCCTACGCTTGAGGTTGCAGCTTAAGTCTGCGCCGGCGGTTGGCGCAGTCAAGTCAGCGGTCCTTACTTGAACAGCGAGGCCGGGAAGTCCGCGGCATAGCGCCTGATCTGCGACACCTTGCGGAACTGGGCCGGCGGCGAGGCATCGGCGTCGATCGCCTTGCGGTAGAGATGCCAGGTGGCGTGACCGAGCACTGGGATGACGACGGCCAGCCCGATGAACAACGGCACCGAGCCGACCAGCAGCAAGGCCGCGACGATCAGGCCCCACAGCGCCATGGTCGCCGGATTGGCCTGCACCAGGCGGATCGAGGTGGACAGCGCGGTCGCGGCGCCGACCTCGCGGTCGAGCAGCAGCGGGAACGACACGGCGCTGATCGTCAGCGCAACCACCGCGAATACGAAGCCGACGGCGTTGCCGATTAATATCAGCCGCCAGCCGGCCGAGGTCGCAAACAGGTCGCGGACGAATTGGCCGGCGGAACTCGGCATGGCATAGCCGAAGCTGGCGACGTAGATCGCATGCGCGATCGCGATCCACACAACGAACAGTGCCAGCAGCAGGCCGCCAAGCGCGGCGATGGCGCCGATCGACGGCGAATGCAGGACGTCGACGGCGTTGACGGCGCTGCTCTCGAGCCCCGCTTCGCGGCGGCGGCTGAGCTCGTAAAGCCCGAGCGCGGCGATCGGTCCGATCAGCGCGAAGCCGGCGGCGAGCGGAAACAGGAACGGCACGATCGCGTAGCCGAATGTAAGTTGCGCCAGCACGATGCCGACGACCGGATAGATCAGCGCCAGGAACAGCGCGTGGCTCGGCATCGCGGAGAAATCGGCCCAGCCTTCACGCAGGGCGTCGGTGAGATCCTTGATGTCGATGCGGCGGATGGCGGGTTGCGGCGCGGCGGCGGCGCCGACCAGAATATGTGACTGAGCCATGAGCGAGCCTCCCGGGGTTCGGGTTCAAGCCGCGGACGGGGCAGGGCCAGTCTTTGTGAAGGCTGGTCACGTCACGCCGCGACCAAGCGAATGATCTTAATATAACGCCGCGGCACGCGTCGAGCCTTCACAACATCGGGAGGTGCGTTGCGCAATGCCCGGATTGAGCCACAAAAAAGAGCGCCCGGCCGAAGCCGGGCGCAGTTGTTTGGAGTTCCAAAGACGCTAGTAAAGCGAAGCCGGTCGCATGGCGGCCGAGGCTTGCGTCGCATTGGTGTCGAGCGGCGGAAGCGACGAGGTGCGCTGTTGCGGCCGCTCGCGTTGCGCGGTCGTTGCCTGTGGCAGCACCACGACCTTGGCGCCGACCTGGACGCGATTGTAGAGATCGATCACGTCATCATTGGTGAGGCGGATGCAGCCCGACGACACGGTCTTGCCGATGGTGGTCGGATCATTGGTGCCGTGGATGCGGTATTCGCTGCTGCCAAGATACATGGCGCGGGCGCCGAGCGGATTGCCCGGGCCGCCGGCGGTCATGCGCGGCAGATATGGCTGGCGCGCGATCATCTCCTGCGGCGGATACCAGTCCGGCCACTCCGCCTTGCGCGCGACGGTCTTCACGCCGGCCCAGGTGAAGCCTTCGCGGCCGACACCGATGCCGTAGCGCATGGCGCGGCCGTCGCCGAGCACGAGATAGAGGTAGGTGTGCGGCGTATCGACGATGATGGTGCCGGCAGCCTCGCGGCCGCCATAGGCGACGATCTGGCGGCGGAAGCGCGGATCGAGTTGCGCGTCGCCATTCTCGTCCGGCTCGGCCGCCATCGGCGCCGCGATCTGCGGCGCGACCTGATCCTGGGTTGGCGGCTGCAGGAAGGCGAACAGCTGGTCGGCGCGAGCGCCGCCGCAGCTGACAATCGCCGTCAGTGCAATCGCCGTGGCGAGTGAAAGCTTACGCATGACAACCCTCCGCCTGCATGGTTCGTATTCGTCGAACCAAGCGTCGAGAAGGTTCAGCGGTTCCGTTCACCAGTTCGCGATTGGGTCAAGAAATTTATTTTGAACCAAGGAACCGGTTGCGCGTTAGGTTGGTGCGTTAGGCCGACGTGTCTTTTGGCGCGCCTCTTAACGTGTGCCAGCCGACCACGGCCTCGGGCACGCAATCGGTCGAGGCAAAATACGGCTTGATGTCGAGCAGCGGGGTGCCGTCGAGGCAGTCCAGGCCGACGACCGCCAACCTGCCATCTTCGATGCCGAGCAGTTTCACCACGCTCATGGCGATCGGATTGGGCCGCGCCGGCGAGCGCAGCGCGAACGTGCCCCGCTGCACGCCGTAATGCGACGGCACCTGCAGCACCAGATTGCGCGGCGAGCGGTCCATCCAATACAGCAGCACCAGGTGCGAACAGCTGGCGACGTCCTTGAGGGCCGGGGTCCAGCGCGCCTCGAGTTCCAGCGTACAGACTGCGTCGGACTGGCGGGTGTTCTTCGGGCAGTCCCTGCGCTCGGTCCATGGCGTGCGGATGCGGCCGATGAAATAGAGCTCGGCGTCCGCGCGCCCGGGAAGCTCGGTGGTGACCTCGCCCTCCCAGACGCCGAATTCTTTGCTGTTCATTCCGACTCCGGGCTTGCAGCGGTTCTGTCCAACGTATAAAGATATCTTTATATAGTGGGATACGGCCCAATTGGGCGAGTATGCGCATGGTAGAGCCAAACAAGCTCAGTTTCGATGCCCTCAACGGCGCGCTGAAGGCGGCCGGCGAGGACACCCGGCTGCGCATCCTGGCTCTGGTCGCGGAAGCCGAGCTCACGGTGTCCGACCTGACCGACATCCTGCACCAGTCGCAGCCGCGCATTTCGCGCCACCTCAAGCTCTTGGCCGAGGCCGGGCTGGTGCAGCGCTTCCGCGAGGGCACCTGGGCGTTCTTCCGCCTGGCCGAAACCGGCGCCGGCGCCGAGCTCGCCCGCGCGCTGCTGGCGCAGCTCAACACCGCCGATCGCGTCATCGCCCGCGACCGCGAGCGGCTGGCCTCGGTCCGCGCGGCGCGCGCCGCCGCGGCGCAGAAATATTTCCGCGAGCACGCCGCCGAATGGGACCGCATCCGCAAGCTGCACGTCGCCGACGCCGCGGTGGAGGACGCGATCCGCGCCGCGCTCGCCGGCCAGAAATTCCGCTCGCTGCTCGATCTTGGCACCGGCACCGGCCGCATGCTCGAACTGTTCGGGCCGCACATCGAGCGCGGGCTCGGGCTCGATCTGTCGCTCGACATGCTGCTATTGGCGCGCGACCGGCTGGAGCGCGCCGGGCTGCGCCATTGCAGCGTGCGGCAGGGCGACATTTACGATCTGCCGCTTGCCGACAATTCGTTCGATGCCGTCATCATCCACCAGGTGCTGCACTTCCTCGACGACGGCGCCCGCGCCGTCCACGAGGCGGCGCGGGTGCTGCGTCCCGGCGGCAGCCTGCTGATCGTCGATTTCGCGCCGCATGAGCTGGAATTCCTGCGCGAGCAGCACGCGCACCGCCGGCTCGGCTTCGCGTCCGAGGTCGTGTCGCAATGGCTGACGGCGGCGGGCCTCGAGCCGGTGATGCACAAGAGCCTGCCGCCGGGACGCGACGGCAAGATCGCGGTGTCGCTCTGGCTCGCGCGCGATACGCGGGCGCTGATCGCGGCCAACACCAACCGCGAGGTGGCGTGATGACGTCAGCCTTGCGCGCCAGCCGGTTTGCCAAGAAGGGCGGGCGCAAGATTCGCGTCTCGTTCGAATTCTTCCCGCCGGCAACGCCGGACATGGAAAAGACGTTGTGGGATTCGGTCGAGCGGCTGGCGCCGCTGGCGCCGAATTTCGTGTCGGTGACCTATGGCGCCGGCGGTTCGACCCGCGAGCGCACCCACGCCACCGTCAAGCGCATTCTGCACGAAACGCCGCTGACGCCGGCGGCGCATCTGACCTGCGTTGCCGCGACCAAGGCCGAGGTCGATGCCATCGTGCGCGATTATCACGATGCCGGCGTGCGCCACATCGTGGCGCTGCGCGGCGATCCGGCCGGCGGCGCCGGCACGCAATATGTGTCGCACCCCGGCGGCTACAAGAACGCGGCGGACCTCGTCGGCGGCATTAAAAAAGCGTATCCCGACATCGAAGTCTCGGTCTCCGCCTATCCGGAAAAGCATCCGGATTCACCGACCGCCGAGGCCGATATCGACATGCTCAAGGCCAAGGTCGATGCCGGCGCGACGCGGGCCATGACGCAGTTCTTCTTCGAGAACGACTTTTACTTCCGCTATCTCGAGCGTGTGCGCGCCGCCGGCATCCACATCCCGATCGTGCCGGGGCTGATCCCGGTGCAGAACTTCAAGGCGATGACGGTGTTTGCCGAGCGTTGCGGCGCCTCGGTGCCGGCCTGGCTCGCCGAGCGTTTCGACGGGCTCGAGAAGGATCCGGCGACCCGCAAGCTGATCGCGGCGGCGGTGGCGGCCGAGCAGGCGATCGACCTGCTCGACCGCGGCGTCACCGATTTCCATTTCTACACGATGAATCGCGCCGATCTGGTCTACGCGATCTGCCACCTGCTCGGCCTGCGGCCGGTGCCGGTCAACACCTCCCAGTCCCACACCGAGTGGGAAGTCCTGCCACAAGCGTAGAAATCATGCCCACAGCGTCCCGTAGCAAGGCTCGAACTCTGCTCAGCGCCGCCGCGCGGCAGCGCATCCTGGTGCTCGACGGCGCCATGGGCACCATGATCCAGGCGCTGGCGCTGGACGAGGAAGGCTATCGCGGCGCGCGCTTCGACGCCTGGAACCGCGATGTCCGCGGCAATAACGACCTGCTCAACCTGACGCGGCCCGACGCGGTGCGCGATATTCATCTGGCTTATTTCCGCGCCGGCGCCGACATCGTTTCGACCAACACATTTTCCTCGACCGCGATCGCGCAGGCCGATTACGGCATGCAGGCGATCGTCGGCGAGCTCAACCGCGAGGGCGCCCGGCTGGCGCGCGCCGCCGCCACCATCGCCGAACAGGAAGACGGCAGGCCACGCTTCGTCGCTGGCGCGCTCGGCCCGACCAACCGCACCGCCTCGATCTCGCCCGACGTGTCTAATCCCGGCTTCCGCGCCGTGACGTTCGATCAACTGCGCGTCGCCTATCGTGAGCAGGTCGACGCGCTGCTCGATGGCGGCGCCGACCTGCTGCTGATCGAGACGATCTTCGACACGCTCAACGCCAAGGCCGCGATCTACGCCATCGCCGAAGCCCGTGAGGCGCGCGGCAGCGACGTGCCGGTGATGATCTCCGGTACCATCACCGACCGCTCGGGGCGGCTGCTGTCCGGCCAGACCCCGGAAGCGTTCTGGAACGCCATGCGCCATGCCGAGCCGTTTTCGATTGGGCTCAATTGCGCACTCGGCGCCCGGGAGATGCGCGCGCATATCCTCGAGATCGGCCGCGTCGCCGATACTCTGGTCTGCGCCTATCCGAATGCCGGCCTGCCCAATGAATTCGGCTATTACGACGAGAGCCCGGAATTCATGGCCGATTTGCTCGGCGAATTCGCCGAGGCCGGCCTCGTCAATATCGTCGGCGGCTGCTGCGGCACCACCCCGGCGCATATCGCCGCGATCGCCAAGGCGGTCGAGGGCAAGACGCCGCACCGGATCGCCGCGCCGCCGCGCACCTTGCGGCTGTCCGGCCTCGAAGCCTTCACGCTGACGCCGCAGATCCCGTTCGTGAATGTCGGCGAGCGCACCAACGTCACCGGCTCGGCCAAGTTCCGCAAGCTGGTCACCGCCGGCGACTACGCCACCGCGGTCTCAATCGCGCGCGAGCAGGTCGAGAACGGTGCGCAGATCATCGACGTCAACATGGATGAGGGGCTGCTCGATTCCGAAGCGGCGATGGTCACCTTCCTCAACCTGATCGCCGCCGAGCCCGACATCGCCCGCGTGCCGGTGATGGTCGACTCCTCGAAATTCTCCGTGATCGAGGCCGGCCTGAAATGCCTGCAGGGCAAGCCGGTGGTCAATTCGATCTCGCTCAAGGAAGGCGAGACCGACTTCATCGCCAAGGCGAAGACCGTGCGCCGCTATGGCGCCGCCGTGGTGGTGATGGCGTTCGACGAAAAGGGCCAGGCCGACACGCTCGAGCGCAAGATTTCGATCTGCAAGCGCGCTTACGACATTCTGGTCGACAGAGTCGGCTTCCCGCCGGAAGACATCATCTTCGACCCCAATATTTTCGCGATCGCGACCGGCATGGAGGAACACGCCGGCTATGGCGTCGCCTTCATCGAGGCGGCGCGCGCCATCCGCGCGCAACTGCCGTTCGTCCACGTCTCCGGCGGCGTCTCCAACCTGTCATTCTCGTTCCGCGGCAATGAGCGGGTGCGCGAGGCGATGCATTCGGTGTTCCTGTTCCACGCCATCAAGGCCGGCATGGATATGGGCATCGTCAATGCCGGGCAGATCGCGGTCTATGACGCGCTCGAGCCGGAATTGCGCGCCGCCTGCGAGGACGTCGTGCTCAACACCCGGCCCGATGCCGGCGAGCGTCTGCTCGTCATCGCGCAGAAATTCCACGGCGCCGGGCAGGGGCCGAAGGAAGTCGACCTCGCCTGGCGGAGCGAGCCGGTCAACCGGCGGCTGTCGCATGCGCTGGTCAACGGCATCACCGACTTCATCGAGGGCGATGTCGAGGAGGCGCGGCTGGCGGCAACGCGGCCGCTCGACGTCATCGAGGGCCCGCTGATGGACGGCATGAATATCGTCGGCGACCTGTTCGGCTCCGGCAAGATGTTCCTGCCGCAGGTGGTGAAGTCGGCGCGGGTGATGAAGCAGGCGGTCGCCTATCTGATGCCGTTCATGGAGAAAGAGAAGGAAGCGCGCCAGCTCGCCGGCGGCGCGGCGGAACGCAGCTCCAACGGCAAGATCGTGATGGCGACGGTGAAGGGCGACGTCCACGACATCGGCAAGAACATCGTCGGCGTCGTGCTCCAGTGCAACAATTACGAGGTGGTCGATCTCGGCGTCATGGTGCCGGCGGCGAAAATCCTCGAGACCGCCAAGAGCGAGAACGCCGACATTATCGGCCTGTCCGGCCTGATCACGCCGTCGCTCGACGAGATGTGCCTAGTGGCGTCGGAGATGGAGCGGCAGGGCTTCAGCATGCCGCTGCTGATCGGCGGCGCCACCACCAGCCGGGTCCATACCGCGGTCAAGATCCATCCGAATTACAGCAGCGGCCAGGCGGTTTACGTCAATGACGCCAGCCGCGCCGTCGGCGTCGCGCAGGCGCTGATGTCGGCCTCGGCGCGCGTCGGCTATATCGACGACACCCGCGCCGAATACGCCAAGATCGCCGCCGCCCATGCGCGGGCGCAGGACGACAAGGCGCGGCTGCCGCTCGCCGCCGCGCGCGGCAACGCGCTCAAGCTGGAATGGACCGGATTGAACATGCCGGCGAAGCCGAAAATCATCGGCACTCGGGCGCTCGACAATTATCCGATCGCCGAGCTGATCGATTACATCGACTGGACGCCGTTCTTCCAGACCTGGGAGCTCAGCGGCAAATTCCCCGCCATCCTCGACGACAAGAAGTTCGGCAAGGCGGCGCGCGATCTCTATCACGATGCCCGCGCCATGCTGCGGCGGATCGTCGACGAGCAATGGTTCAGCGCCGCCGGCGTGGTCGGGTTCTGGCCGGCCAATAGCGAGGGCGACGACATCCGGATCTATGCCGACGAGGCGCGCACCGCGCCGGTCGCGACCCTGCACACTTTGCGTCAGCAACTGGCCAAGCGTGAGGGCCGGCACAATGTGGCGCTGTCGGATTTCGTCGCGCCGCGCGCGACCGGCGCCGCCGATTATGTCGGCGCCTTCGCCGTCACCGCCGGCATCGGCGAGGACGACATCGCCGAGCGCTTCAAGCGCGCCAACGACGATTACTCGTCGATCCTGTGCAAGGCGCTGGCCGACCGGCTCGCCGAGGCCTTTGCCGAGCGGCTGCATCAGCGCGTGCGCAAGGAATTCTGGGCCTACGAGCCGAACGAGGCGCTGCGCCCGGAAGACCTGATCGCCGAAGGCTATCGCGGCATCCGCCCGGCGCCGGGCTATCCGGCGCAGCCCGATCACACCGAGAAGGCGACCTTGTTCAGCCTGCTCGACGCGTCCCGCATCGGCGTCAGCCTGACCGAGAGCTTCGCGATGTGGCCGGGGGCGTCGGTGTCGGGGCTCTATTTCGGCCATCCGCAGTCGCACTATTTCGGCGTCGGCAAGATCGAGCGCGACCAGGTCGAGGATTACGCCAGGCGCAAGGGCTGGAGCGTCGCGGAATGCGAGCGCTGGCTGGCGCCGATCCTGAATTACGATCCAAAGGCGGCAGCCGCCGCGTGATCGCGGCGTGCGGCCACCGCGGTGGCGTAGCGGTTACACGGCCCGAGCTTTGCATTCTTGCAGCCGGCCGCAACCGCCCGGCAGCATCCAACGAGAAATCTCAGGCCGCGGTGGAATGCCTGCTGCCGGGCGCTGCGCTGCGCATGAAACGCGCTGCGCCGATAGAAGTCGAAATCGATCGAACCGTCGCTGTGGCGTCGAACGTCCAAAGTTGGTTGCATGACTCCTCGCTGGTTGGCGTTGATCAGATGTCCGCAACCTGATCGCGCGCAGGTTTTCCAGCAATGATCGGCACTCCGGGACTCTTTGCCGAAACGCTATTTGCCTTGACGCCGTTGACCGTCGCTCCGAAAGTATTTGCCGTTACGCCAGCAGTGGATTTTAGGGCGGCATCATGGACATTCTCTCGGAAGTGCTGCGCGTCGTTCGTCTCGCCGGCGCCGCCGGACCGCATCGCCAGCCGTCTTAATCTCGCAGCCGAATCGGTCACGCCGTTTCACGTCTTTGTCGGCGGCCGCTGCTGGGTGAAGTGCGATAAGGTGGCGCCGCTGCAACTCGAAACCGGCGATGTCATCGTCCTGCCGCGCGGCGACCAACACATCATGGCCAGCGACCTGTCGATTGCCCCGGTGCCGAGTAAAGACATTTATCCAAATCCTTCGACCCAGCACATCTCGGTGGTCAAGCACGGCGGCGGCGGCGAGACGGCCCACTTCATCTGCGGCCTTCTGCATTCGGACCAGCGTTTCGCCCCGCTGCTCAATTCGCTGCCGACGGTGATCTGCGTGCGCCTGCGGAACGGCGTGGTCACCGTCGAAACCGATTCGGGGCAGGGGCCGCGGCTGCAGCCGGTTGTCGCGCCGCATGAGGCGCAATGGTGGCAGGCAACGATGCGCTATTTCATCAGCGAGGCGGCGGTGCAAGGCGAGGGCAATCGCGCGGTGCTGGCGCGGCTCTCCGAGCTGCTGTTCATGGAAGTGATGCGCTGGCAGTTGCGCTTCGCCGCCGCGGACGGCCGGCGCGGCTGGCTTGCCGGCATCGGCGATCCGCAAATCGGTCGGGTTCTGACCTTGCTGCATGGCGACCCGGCCCGCGCGTGGACAGTCGAGGAGCTTGCGCAGCGCGGCGGCCTGTCGCGCGCCGCGCTGGCGAAGCGCTTCGTCGAGCTGGTTGGGGAATCGCCGATCCAGTATCTGACCGAATGGCGCATGCATCTCGCGCGCCATTTGCTGCGCGAGAGCGGGCTCGGGGTCGGCGAAATCGCCGGCCGTGTCGGCTACGAATCGGAGGCCGCATTCAACCGTGCATTCCGCCGCTCGGTTGGCGCGCCGCCGGCGAGTTGGCGTCACGCGGAAATCGCCGCGACCGAAACAAGCAGCCGGATGGTCTGACAAAAACACCGGAGAGCCTGGCTCTCCGGTGCGCAATCTCTGCCCGGTTTTCCGGTTATTGGCTTGTCGTCAACCCCTCGAATTCAGAACGCACCCAGCAGAATGGCGCCGACAAACACGAACACAGCGCAGACCGCCAGCACATCGAACTTCAAGGCAAGGGCCACGGCATTTGCCTCCCTGTCAGTGTGAGGTGCGTAATCTTAACAGGGTGCCGCGGCAGCCCAAGCTAGAATCGCCGGGCAACGGATCAACTTATCGCCGCGCCCTATGCGTGCGGCGAATGCCGACCAAATCCTTGATCGGTTGGGCGAAAATACTTCGACCAAGAATTACGGCACGGCAAAGGTTCTGGCGAAGCCCCGATTTGACCGATTATGCCGCGGAACCCGGCACAGCGCGCCGCGATCCTGGCAACGAAATTACCCGGCGCGGCGAATTTGCATGAGCCTGAGAATATTATTCCACGGTCGCAGCGGCCGTTACTCACGCACCAGCGTTTCCCGCAACGCGCAGCCATTCGCTTCCATCATCAGCAGATCGACGTGGTTTGCGACGCCGCCGACAACGTTGGCATAGACCGCATCACGCGCCTTGCCGTCCAAAGTCACGGTGGTGGCGGTGTTGGAGAACGCCAGACCATTTTGCTTGCTGGTGGTCTTCTGTACCGAGGCGCTGCCTTTGCGAAGCGCGGCGCCCTCGATGATGGTTCGCTTCAGATTGGCTTTGTGGGTCGCCGCGTTGAAGTTCAGCGTGCCGACCGCCTGGTGGATCACCGGTCCGGCGCCGATCGCGTAGGTGAGGATTGCGGGTCCATTCGTCGCGGTCAGCAGGCCGGTACCGTTCGTCACGCTCAGCACGCCCGTGCCCAAAGTGGAATCGACCAGCACTTGAGACTGCGTGGCTTCGGCGAGTGCCGACATGGTGGTGGTCTGCTGCCCGTTGAAATCCACGCTGGTCACGTATTGCCCCGTCGACGCGCTGGTCACGCCCTGTCCCGCCACGACCGACGTGACCACGTTGCCGCTGGTCGAGCCGGTCAGCACCGTTCCGTTGGTGGTCGAGAGCACGACGTTCCCGCTGGTCCACGTTATGAGAGCCTGACAGGTCATCGTGGCAGAATAGGCATAGACGCCGGACAGGCCCGGCACGGCGGCCTGCGCCGCGCCCGGCATGGCCAGGCCGGCGAGCGCGCCCGCCATCAGGATGGCTGCGATTTTCATGTTGCCCCCAATCTGAGCCGCGCGCCGGCGATGGGAATAAGGCCGGCTTCGGCGCGCGCTCAGGAAAGTTCCCTACGCTAGCGGTACCGACACGCCGGCGGCAAGCGCGCGCCTAAAGGATTCCTTAGCCATAACCCGTCACCGCGGCGCGTGATTGATGCCGCGTTAAAGATAATCCTCGCATTTTCGCGGCATGAGGGGTGGAGCGCGTCTTTATTGGGGAATCGCCGCTGCCGCGGGGCTGCTCGCGCTGGCGGGGTGCGGGCGCAGCTTCATGCAGTTCGGCGGCGGCGAGCGCGAGTCATGGCGCCACCAGGCCGAAGTGCAGTGCCTGAAGACGCGCACCCTCAAGGATACACCGAGCGTCGTGCAGATCAGTCCGATCGAGGGGCCGGGCATGTGCGGCGCTGATTTCCCGCTCAAGGTCGCGGCGCTCGGCGAAGGCACCGCCTACGGCTATGGCGACGAGGTCCGGCCTCCGGCGCCGGTGGCCGGCGCCTCGATGCCGAAATGGCCGGTCAGCGACAGCCGCTATCCGCCGCGGCAGTACGGCGCTCCGCCGCGCAATCTCGACGCGCCGATGCAGATCGTTCCGGCCACCGCCGCGCCGGCTGCGCGCGCATCCGGCATTGATGACTACGTGCTGCAAGGCAGCGTCCCGATGCGCCCGGCCTACGCGCCGCCAAATGCGCCGGATTATCCGGTGCGATACGAAACGCCGCGCAGCATCCATCCGCAATATGCGCCGCCGGTTCGCGACGACGCGCAAAGCGATGACGACGACATTCCCGACGATGCGGTGCTGCCCGACCGCAACCGGCCGGCGCCGCCGCGACAGAGCTATCGCACGCCGCCGAATGCTCCCGTGACGGCGCCATCGCCGCCCCGCTATGAGCCGCCGAAGCTCGGCCCGGCGCGACCGATGCCGGTGACCGCGGTCAAAGCGACTGTCTCGCCGCCGGCGACGTTGGCCTGTCCGATCGTGTCGGCGCTGGACAAATGGGTGAGCGAGGGCGTGCAGCCGGCGGCGCTGCGCTGGTTCAACCAGCCGGTGGTCGAGATCAAGCAGATCTCATCCTATTCGTGCCGCGCCATGGTCGGCGCCGGCACCGGCAATATTTCCGAGCACGCATTCGGCAATGCGCTCGATGTCGCCGGCTTCGTGCTGGCCGACGGCCGCATTGTGCTGGTGAAGACCGGCTGGAACGGCCGTCCCGAGGAGGCCGGCTTTCTGCACGACGTGCAGGGCGCGGCCTGCGACACGTTCACGACCGTGCTGGCGCCCGGCTACAACGTCTATCATTACGACCACATCCATCTCGACCTGATGCGCCGCGCCAGCGGCCGCCATCCGTGCCGGCCCGACGCCATTCCCGGCGAAGTGGCGGCGGCGCGGCAACTGCAGAAGAGCAAATACGCGCATCGCGGCGATCCGGGCATCACCGGCTCGATTGCCAAGACATCGGTTATGTCAGCGGTCGCGGGTGAGGACGGCGCGTTCGACGACGACGAATAGGCGCCGGCCGTCGCGCGTGTCCGACTACTCTGGCGGCGCCAGTTTGATATCCGGAAACAGCCGTTTGTATTGCACGCGCAGCGCCGAATAACATTCGCAGGCCGTGGCTTCGAGTTTCGCCACGTCGGTGATGCGGACATGGCCGCGGCGATAGCGGATCATGCCGGTATCCTGCAGCCCCGCCGCCACCAGCGAGATGCTGGCGCGCTGCACGCCGAGCATTTGGCCGAGAAATTCCTGCGTCAAAGCGAGGTCCTCTTGCCGGCTGGCGTCGCGCACCCGCAGCAGCCAGGTGCTCAGCCGCGCCGGGATCTGATGCTTGGCATTGCAGGCCGCGGTCTGCTGGGCTTGCGCCAGCAGGTACTGCTCCTGCCGGAACAGCGCGACACGCAAAGTTTCGCTGGCCTCCGCCGCCTTGGTCAAGGCCGAGGCCTTCATGACATAACCCTTACCCGGCATCTGCACGATGGCGACGTTCAGGTAAGTCTTGCTGTCAAATGCGACGCCGGCGCCGAGCATTCCGGCGCGTCCAACCAACGCGGCTTCGAGGCGGTCGCCGCTCGACAGCTCGACCACCACCGAAATCAGGCCCGTTTCCGGAAAATAGATATTGCGGATCGGCGCGCCGGCCTCGGCCAGCACGTCGCCATGGGTGAAGGTAATCTCTTTGAGATCCGGGCTGATCAGCGCGAGGTCCTGCGCCGAGAGCGAGCGAAGAAAATAGTTGGAATAGAGTGCTGACACGACGACTCCCGCTGTCGAAGGCGGGAGCACATCTGTGTCTCTCAGCCACCGGCGCCCACATCAGTGGCCAGTGATCACTCTTACTTGGGGTTCCGGAATCGGTTTGCAAGGTAGCCGACTTAGTTCCACGAATGTCGGATGCCACCCACAGCGGTAAGACGCAGGGCATCCGCAAGCCACCACTTGAGTCACCGCGGCATGCGGTGCCGCTAATTTCCGCCTAAGCACGGTACCACTCTTATCTTCCTCGAAAAAAGACGCACATTCATCCCATCACCGGCCACCAACAAACATAACGGGCCTCGGTGACTGAGAGACGCGCCTGCGCTCCCGCCTGTCGTGGAGCGCGTATGTCCGAACGCAGCAAAGTCAGCCTGAAGATCATCGTTAAACCGATGAGCGGCCCGGTCGTCAGCGCGCCGCCGATCCTGATCGCCAGCACTCACACCGTCGATTACACCTGCGGCTTCTGCGGCGCCGTTCTGATGCACGCCGAAGCAGATCAGGTGCACAATCTCGTCATTCACTGCACTGAATGCGGCGCTTTCAACGCGACGGAAAGCTAGTGCCGGAATACCGGTTTTATCCGCTTACGGCTGCCCGACTCCACGCGGCGCACGGCCGATGAAGCCTAATGAATTGAACCAGGCGAGATCGGAACGCCTTCGGTCTGTGTGGCAACGCCCGGCATGAGTGGCACTGAACCGATGCGAAGGCCGTCCGCGTTCTTGACCACGACCCGCCATTCATGGGGGTGGACGCCAAGCTTGGAGAGTTCCAGAGCGACGATCACGGCTTCGCACAAGGCTGCCGCGTCATCTGCAAATTCCTCGCCCTTGGGATCGCGGATGCAGGCGCCGTCTTCAAGGTGAAAGAAATATCGCACGGCGCGAGGGTGCGCCCGAACCGGCCGTCTGTCTGATCCAAATCGCTCACAACACAGACAGCGCCTTGGCCGCCGAGACTAGGCCGGTTCAGCGCAACATCGGAAAGATGCAGAGTCCGGCGATCGCGACCCAACACAGCGCGGCAAAGGTAATTCCGACGTAAGCTCCAGCCCGTGAAGCGGCGTCCGTTTCATCGATGAGCATTGCTTGTCCTCGGTTGATCCTCAGCAGCCTACATCGCGCGCAATGCCGGGGCTACTGGGACGATTGCCGGGCCTGCTGAGGCTGGCCGCCTTGGCGGCCACGGTGCCGGTCAACTCTGCCCGGCCAAGACGCTTCGGGCGCCGATCTGTCTCGTCAGCGTTCGCAAGCCGAAATTGCTGAACAGCAGCCGCATCACCAGGCGGCGGAGCCACGGGTTGGAGCGTTTCGACGGCACGAAGTAACGCGACAAACGCGCCGCGTTGCTCTGCCGGCGGTCGACATGCGGCTTGAGAAAGTCCTGATAAGCCCGGAACGCATCCTCGTGGCTGTTGTGGCGGGCAAGCTCGCGCGCCAGCACAAAGGCGCCGGCCATTGCCATATGAGAGCCGTCGCGGGCCGGCAGCGGCAGACAGCCGCAGGCATCGCCGATCAGTGCGACGCGGCCGCGGTGCCATTGCGGCATGATGATCTGGTTCGCGCCCTCGAAATAGAGCGGGTCGTCGGGACGAAAGGCGTGCAGCAGATCTTCGGCGATCCAGCCGGCGCCGCGATAATGCGCGCGCAGGAAATAGATGTTGTGGCCGGCGCCGAGACCGCGCTCATCGTTGCGGAACACATAGGTCGCGTCCAGGCGCTTATCGTCGATCGGATAGAGAAATGCGGAACGGTCGCTCTCCTCGTAGAGCTTGCAGGCGCTGCCGAGCGGATGGGCGTCCCTCTCGACATGGAACGCCGCGACATACAGACCGAGAAAGCGCTCGTACTGGCGTTGCGGGCCGAACATCAAAGTCCGCACGCGCGAATGCACGCCATCGGCACCGATGACGAGCGCAAAGTCGTCGACCTGTCCGCCGGCAAAGGTCGCCCGAACACCGTCCGCCCGCTCCGTCAGCGAATGCAGCAAGGTCCGGTAGCGAAGCTCGACACCGAGCTCGCGCGCCCGTTCCGCCATGATGCGCTCGAGATCCTGCCGGCGCAGATAAAGATATCTGCGCGCGAGTGCGTTGCGCAGCCGATCGACCGGAATTTCGAGATAGGGAGCGCCCGAGGGGTCGACGAATTTCACCGCCTCGATCGGGTAGGTGATCGTGCCAAGCCGCTCGATAAGGCCAAGCCGGTCGGCGACGTCCCAGCCGGTCCCGAAGAAGTCCATCATGAAGCCGGCGGGGCGCAACGCGCTTTCGCGCTCGATCACCACAGGCTCGAAGCCGGTTTGCTTGAGCGCGATGGCGAGTGTGAGACCGGCCGTGCCGCCGCCCGAGATGAGGATTCTTGTCCGGTCCATTAACCCTGCCTTACGCGCTGGACGGCCCACCTGCCGCTAATGCGACAGGCGGGCCGACGTTCCAAAATCGCTTGAGAGTTCCGTGAGTTAGCTACCGGACAGAAGGTCCGTCTGGAGCAGCATGGCGGCGAACAGGATCAGCCCGGCGTCGCGATTCGATTTGAACAGGCGCAGGCAGTGCGCCGGATCGGCGATATTCAGATGCCGTACTTGCCAGGCGAGATGGGCGGCAAAGGCCGCCAGCCCCGCCGTGAAGATCCATCGCCCGCCGGCCAGCATACCGGCAATGCCGATCAGCATGACGGCGAGCGCGTAGAAGCCCGCCAGCATCGGCCGCGTGCGTTCGCCGAACAGCAGCGCGGTCGATTTCACGCCGATCAGTGCGTCGTCCTCGCGGTCCTGATGCGCGTAGATCGTGTCATAGCCGATCACCCAGGAAATCGCGCCGGCATAGAGAATGAGCGGCGGCCAATCGAGCCGCCCGATCATCGCCGGCCAGCCCATCAGAGCGCCCCAGGAGAACGCCAGTCCGAGCACGATCTGCGGCCAATAGGTGATGCGCTTCATGAACGGATAGATCGCCACCACGCCGAGCGAGCAAAACCCGCACAGCACTGTAAATCGGTTGAATTGCAGCAGGACGATCAAGCCGATCAGCGCCTGCACGACCATGAACACCGCGGCCTGCATCGGCGTCACCTGCCCGGACGGAATCGGCCGCGATCGTGTGCGCTCGACCTTGGCGTCGAGGTCGCGGTCGATGAGGTCGTTCCAGGTGCAGCCGGCGCCGCGCATTGCGAATGCGCCGATGAAGAACAGCACGACATGCCACGCGCTCGGCAGCGCGCGCGCCTGCATGGCGGCGAGGCCGAGCGACCACCAGCACGGAATCAACAGCAGCCAGGAGCCGATCGGGCGGTCGAGCCGCGCCAGCCGCAGATAAGGGCGCGTCGCTGCCGGGGCGTAACCGTCGACCCAATTTCCGGCCGCATCGGCGACGCGTCCGGCGGTCATTTGCCGAGCGTCGTACCGGTCAGCGTGTCGTAGGTGCCGCGGCCGGACTTGATGTTGCTCGCGCTCGGCACGCTATTGGCGCCAAGCGCGTCACTCAGGCTGGGCGCCGCGGGTCCCTGCGGGCGGGCCGCAACCTGGCAGACGCGGGTCCGCACGTTGCTTGCGGCGGTATGGCCCTGCTGTATTTGCGTCAGCACCTGCGGCGGGATTCCGCACCAGCTGGAATTGTCCTTGATGAATTTGATCATCGCATCTTCCGCGGCGATGAAGACGTTGAACAGCTTGCAGGCCTCTTGCGGCGTGGCATGACGTTCCGAGGCGGCGCGCACGGCGGCTGCCTTCTTCTCGGTATCGGTGCGCAGCCGCACGAAATCGGTCATGCAGGGCGGCTGTTGCTGCTGCGGCGCGGGAGCGAGCGGCTGACCGAAGCCCTGCGAGGGTACCGGCTGGAAGGTTTGCGCCGCGGCCGGAACCGCGGGGGCCAGCAAGGCTGCGATCAGCAAGATCGGCAATCGGCGTAACGTCATTACGAGGTCCTAGGCATGCTTTGGTTATACAGACTTATACCGTTGCGCGCGGTTTGGCGCGGCCACTTTGGCGCGCCCGCTTTGGCCTGGCAGCGTCCCGGCGTATTACAAGCTGTCGAATGCGTCGGGAACGCGGCAAAACGCCCCTTTCGCAGCCCGTCAATGGATTGACGAAAGCATGCCACGCTACGATTTTCGCCAGCCACGCCTCTATCTCGACGATCCGCTGGCGGCCGGATCCCGCATTGCGCTCGGCCGCGATGCGGCCAATTACCTGCGCAACGTGCTGCGGCTGAAAGATGGCGGCAGCATCCTCCTGTTCAACGGCCGCGACGGCGAATGGCAGGCAAGCCTCGCCGCCGATGGCAAGCGTTCGCTCGCGGCCGAGGTCGGCGAGCGCACACGCCCGCAGCCGGTGCCCGCCGATTTGCATTATCTTTTTGCGCCGATCAAGCACGCACGGCTCGACTATATGGTGCAGAAAGCGGTCGAGCTCGGCGTGTCGCGGCTGCAGCCGGTCATCACGCAGCACACCCAGGTGGCGCGGGTCAATGTCGAGCGCATGCGCGCCAACGCGATTGAAGCTGCGCAGCAATGCGGCATTTTGACCATTCCGGATATCGTCGAGCCGGTGGCGTTCAAGGCGCTGCTGGGCCGGCTTGGCGAGGATCGTCTGCTGATCTTCTGCGACGAGATTGCGGAGGTGAAAGATCCCATCGCCGCGCTGACGCCGGAGCGGACGCCGGCCAGCGCGCTGGTGCCGCTCGAGGCGGCGCGCGCCAGCCCGCTCGCGGTCTTGATCGGACCGGAGGGCGGCTTCAGCGAGGAAGAGCGCGACGCCTTGCTGGCACGCGGCAATACCGTGCGGCTCGCGCTTGGCCCGCGCATCCTGCGCGCCGACACCGCCGCGGTGGCCGCCCTCACATTGGTGCAGGCGGTGCTCGGCGACTGGACCGCGCCTGCCGAGAATTAGTTGCTGTTGCGGCGGTCGAACACGCAGGAAAAGCTGTAATAGCCGCCATAGCGGCGGTCGACGCTCTTGGCATAAGCCAGCTTGCCGTAACGCGCGCAGTGGTCGGTTGCGAGATCACGGGCCTGCGGCGGTTCTACCGCGGCATACGGGATAATGCCGCCGGTATCATTGCCGGTGACGCCGGAGCCCGGGCCGGCACAAGCGCTGAGCAGCAATGCGAACGCAATCCACGGCAGGTACCGGACCGGCATGACGAAACATCTCCCTTGGCCGCGCATCATGCTGCGCGGGCGCGGCGGGAGCTACCCTGTCGCGCCGCAAAACTGTGGTCAACTCGTGACGGCGTCGGAGTCACTGTGCTAGTCTGAGTGCGTATTGGAGATGTGGCTATGGCACGCAAAGCTGTCTGGGGTTTGCTCCTCGCCGCCGTCATGTTGCTGCCGAGCGTCCCGGCTGCTGCGGCGAACTGGCTGGAAATGAACTTCTGGCTGTCCGGTCCCCGTTATGACGGCGTGTTGCCGGGCTGCGATGCGGCGCTGGACACCATTGCCTCCCGTTTTGCCACCAAGGAAGGGCGGTTCTGGAATTCCGAGCTCCAGATCGTCGGCTTTGAAAAGGTCCGGCAGGTCGCGTTCCGGCCCTGGGCCAATGACACGATTCCGCGACGGTTTTGCACCGGCACGGCGCTGGTCAGTGACGGCCACAAGCACCGGGTCAATTTCTCGATCGTCGAGGACGCCGGATTCACTGGCGCGACCTGGGGCGTCGAGTGGTGCGTGACCGGGCTCGACCGCAATTGGGCCTATAACCCGGCCTGCAAAATGGCTCAGCCCTAGCCACTGCAGCCGATCCCTTTTCATTGCTATTTTGTTCTTGAAATGTTCCGGCCGCTTGATACGCTCCCGAGCGTGCTTTTGGCTTCCATCGATTGCTCGGGGGTTCCCATGTTGCGTCATATCGCGCGCTTTTCTGCCTCTCATCTTCTCCGCATAAGCCTGATCGCCGCGGCATTGGCCGGTGCGGCCACGCTGCCGGCCCCGGCGGCTGAAGACGCCGTCGACCGCGCCCCGGTCGCGGCCCTGGCGCAGATCGGATCGTCTGCCTCATTCGGCCAATCCAGCCGCAACAACGAGCCCGGCCGGTTCGAGTTTTATCTGCTGGCGCTGTCGTGGTCGCCGTCGTTTTGCGAGGTGTCACGCGAACGCTACGCCGACCGGCGGCCGGATCCGCAATGCGGCGCCAGGCCTTATTCGTTCGTCGTGCACGGGCTGTGGCCGCAACATGAGCGCGGCTTTCCCGCGAACTGCCAGGTGCCGGCGCCGCGCATCAATCGCGGCCTGGTCGACTCGATGCTCGATCTGATGCCGAGCCCGCGGCTGGTGTTCCATGAGTGGGACAGTCACGGCACCTGCACCGGCCTTTCGGCGGTGGATTATTTCGCCACGGTGCGCAAGGCGCGAGCGGCGGTGACTGTTCCGGCCGAGTACCAGGCGATCTCCGAGCCGCTGACGGTCGCGCCAGCGCAAGTGGCGGAGGCATTCGTCAAGGCCAATCCGGGGCTGCGGCGCGATGCGCTTGCCGTCATTTGCGACGGCAAACGGCTGACCGGCGTGCGGGTTTGCCTGAGCAAGGATTTGGGCTTCCGCGACTGCGCCGAGGTCGCGCGCAATAGCTGCCGCAGCGACAGCGTGGTGATGCCGCCGGTTCGTGGCTCGCGGGCGGCGCTGCGTTAACCGGCTCCGCGCAGCAGGCTTAATGCCTCGCTAACGCTGACTGTCGCCGGCCTCGGCCGGGCGGTGGATAAGCCCGGCCGCTCTGCGATCCACGCAAGATTCTCGTAACGAGAAACTCCTAACCGTCGCGATTGGGAAGGCGTGAAACCGATCGGGCCAGAACACAGTCGGGCCGGGTTGGCGCGCCTCGCAAGCGGACAGTTGCGGACCTTGTCAGTGGGGGTGCGGAGCGTGATGCAACGCCTCAAGCACTATGCCGATTTCGGGATGTGGTCCCTGGGGCTGGGCTATATCGTGATGTGGGCCTTGGCCGGCCCGCTGAATTGGCCATTCGATCGCCGCCTCGGCGAAACGGCGAGCACTCTGTGCGGCCCGCAAGCCGGATTGCTGTCGGGCCTCTGCGCGCTGGCGCATCCACAGACCTTGTCGCCGCTCGTCCATCTTGTCGGGCTGCTGGCGGCGATTGCGGTTTTGGTTCGGCTGTTGCTGATCGCGTTACGCAAACCGACGTCGGCCTCGGACGCGCTCGGTCCGCCATCGCGGCGCTGGCGCCGCCCCGAGCCGACCGTGAAAAAAATCAAGTCGCGCGATCATTTCGGGCTGCGCGGTCTCGAGCGCTGAACACGCCGGCGCGATCTCATATAGTGTCGGCGCCGAGATGGGAGCCGACGCTTGAATTATCGCCACGCCTTCCACGCCGGCAGTTTCGCCGACGTGCTCAAGCACGCCGCGCTGTGCCGCATCCTGGTCTATTTGCGGGATAAGCCGACCGCGTTTCGCGTCATCGATACCCATGCCGGCGCCGGGTTGTACGATCTTGGCGGGCCGGAAGCCGCGCGCAGCGGCGAATGGCGCGACGGCATCGCGCGGGTGATCGACGCAACGCTGCCGCCGGCGGTGGCAGATCTCGTCGCGCCCTATCTCGATGCGGTGAGGGCGACGAACCCGCCCGGTTCGCTTCGCAATTATCCAGGCTCGCCGTTTCTGATCCGCGCTTTGCTGCGCCAGCAAGACCGGCTGACCGCCTGTGAGCTCGAGCCGCGGGCGGCGACTGCGCTGCGCCGCGGCCTGCGGGCCGATGCCCGCGTCAAGACGCTCGAGATCGACGGCTGGACCGCGCTGTCGGCCTATGTGCCGCCGCCGGAGCGTCGCGGGCTCGTTCTGGTCGACCCGCCGTTTGAGGGAGAGGGTGAATTCTTTCGTCTTGCCAATGGTTTGGGTGAAGCCCATGGCAAGTGGGCAACCGGCATTTATGCGCTGTGGTATCCGATCAAGGGGCGGCCGGAGCCGGACGCATTCGCTAAGCGCATTCGCCGCCTCGGCATTACGAAGATTTTACGCGCCGAACTGGTCGTGTCCCCGCTCAGCGATCCGAGCCGGCTCAATGGTTGTGGCCTGATCCTGGTCAATCCGCCTTGGACGCTGGAGGCCGAACTGGCACTGCTGCTGCCGGCGCTTGCCGGCTTGTTGCGCCGCGAGGGCAAAGGATCACGACCGGGGGCTTGGCGCCTCGACTGGCTCGCCGGCGAGGGGAAACCCTAGCGCCTTCCCACAAAGTTCCGGTTGGTCTAGCGTTGCCACACTGGCAGACGTTCCGCCTCCGGTTGGGGGCCGGCGGAGTGACTGAGGCCCAGAGAGGCCGATGCTTTCCCCGATTGTGAATGTCCAGCCTCGCCGCTTTCCGTGGGGGTTGGCGGCCGAGCAAGCGGGGAGGAGTTTTTCCCAATGGCGCAAACCGGTGTTGTGAAATTCTTTAATGGTGAGCGGGGATACGGCTTCATCAAGCCGGACGATGGCGCACGCGACGTTTTCGTCCATATCACCGCTGTCGAGCAGGCCGGGCTCAAGGCACTCAATGAGGGGCAGCGCATCAGCTTCGACGTTGAACCGGACAAGAAGGGCAAAGGCCCCAAGGCGGTCAATCTCGTCATCACGGGCTGACGCGGGCGGGTCGCAACGGCCCGCACGATCGAGTAAGTTTGAAAGTCCAAGCCGCGGGGTCCTCCCGCTCCGGCGCACAACATTGCATTGACATGATGATCCTTCGCTCCGCTCCCGCTTCGCCATTCGCGCGCAAGGTCCGCATCGCCATCAGCCTGCTCGGCCTCGGCGGCAAGATCGAAATCCGCGACGCCGACACCACCGATCCGAACGAAGCCTTGCGGCAGCAAAATCCGCTCGGCAAAATTCCGGTGCTGCTCGCCGAGGACGGCAATGCGTATTACGACTCGCGCGTGATCTTGGACTATCTCGATGAGCATGCCGGCGGCGGCAAGATCGTTCCGCGCGATTCGCGCGCGCGACTCGATGCGCTGCGCTTGCAGGCGTTGTGCGACGGCATCTGCGACGCCTGCCTGCTGATCGTTTACGAGGGCCGCTATCGTCCGTCGGACAAGCGCGTCGAAACATGGGTCGAGCTTCAGGCCGGCAAGGTGGAGCGCGGCCTCGCGGTGCTCGAAGCTGCGCCGCCCGCGATCGATGCCGTCCCTCATGTCGGCCAGATCGCGCTCGCCTGCATGCTCGGCTATCGCGACCTGCGTTTCAACGGCGCGTGGCGCAAGGATCGTCCGCGCCTCGTCGCGTGGCTCGATCGCTTTGCCGCGCAGGTGCCGGCCTTCGAGCAGACGCGCTTTACGCCATGAGCCGAAAATACAAATGCCCCGGACCGAAGTCCGGGGCATTTGTTCGTGCGCTGGCGATCGATTAGAAGCGGTAGTTCAGGCCGGCGCGAATGATGTTGGTCTTGAAGTCGGCGCGTGCGCCGCCGCTGGTCGGCACGGCATCGCCGCGGCCGAGATCGACGTAAAGGTATTCGAGCTTGGCGGAGACCGGTCCCCACAGCGCGGCTTCGACACCGCCGCCGAGAGTCCAGCCGGCCTTGGTGGTCGTGCTGGTGCCGAAGGTGTTGATGCCGGTCTTGATGTCGCCATAGGCCAAACCGCCGGTGACGTAGGGCATGAAGCGGCCGGCGTCATAGCCGATGCGGCCGCGTGCGGTGCCGAGCCAGTCATTGCGAGTGTGGCAGGCGAAACCGCCGCAGGTTCCATTGCCCTTGATGTCGGTCCAGTCGAGGTCGGTCTCCAGGCCCCACACCACCTGGCCGACTTGCCAGTTGTAGCCGAGCGTGCCGCCGATCAGGCCGCCGCTGGTGTTGAATGAGCCTGGCAGGCCACCGCCGACGAAGCTCGAACTGGTGCCAAAGCCCCAGCCGCCGTTGATGCCGATATAGGGACCGGTCCAGTTGGCGACGGGCGCGACATAGACCGGCGCCTTTGCCGGCATCACTTGACGCTGTTGGATGTCGGCCGCGTTTGCCGACGCCGCACCAGCGACCATCGCCAATGCGCTAACGCTCGCAAGAATAAATGCTTTCATCAGGACCTCCCCTTGAGCTACTCAGAACAAACAGCGCAAACACCTTGCCTGCACCGCACATCCAACTCGCGTTGTTGTGATCCGTTCCTGGTCGATTAGTGCGGCGATCGAAAGGCAGGCTTGTTGTGACATTGTGGCAACCAAGTTCCCGCGGGCCATTGGCAAACGAACTCCTGCTGTCGCAGCCGTTCTGGGCGGGGTCCGTTAAGGGATAAAAAAAGCCCCGGGCCGAAGCCCGGGGCCGGGGCGCAACCGCGCTCCGCTCAGAGCCGGAACTAGAAGTGATAATTCACGCCGAAGCGCAGCATGTTCGACCAGAAGCCGTTGCGCACGCCCGTGGTGGTGTATTGGCGATTGTCGAGATCGACATAGATATATTCCGCCTTCGCCGACCACGCCTGGTTGAGCGCCACTTCGACGCCGGCGCCCGCCGCCCAGCCAAGATGCGTCTTGGTTTCCGTGAGACCGCCGGTCTGCGCCTTCACATCGCCATAGGCGAGGCCGGCCGTCGCGTAGAACAAAAAGTTGTTCCAGGCGTAGCCGGCGCGGCCGCGGAAAGTTCCCCACCAGGGATTGGAAAATTCGAACGGTGCCACCGTCGCATCGGCACCGGAGATTTGCAGATCGGTTTCGCCGCCGAACACGAATTGCCCGTTCTGCACGTTGTAACCGGCCTGCACGCCGCCGGCGATGCCCGACGGGTTGACCGAGCTGTTGGTGACCGAGCCCCACTGGTAACCGAGATTGGCGCCGACATACCAGCCGTTCCAGCTGAAGGCGCCCGGCAGGATTCGTGGCGGCGGGGCGTAATAGGCCGGGCCGGCGACATCGGCCGCCAGTGCCGCCGTACCCATTGCGATCAGCGCGCCTAACGCACAAATAGTTTTCTTCATCAAACCCTCCACGCATGCCACATACGAACTGGCATTTTTGCTTTCGTCGACCTCGCGGTTGGCGTCTGAGCGACCGAACTGAGTGTCGATGTGTGGGGAGAGTTATCGCGTCTTTTAAGTTAAACGGTTATGAATCGCTAAGCATGCCGCCGGCGGCAATATTTGTTATCCCTAAAGAAGCATTAGCCGCCGGTGCCTGGCCGCACTTTCGTTTACCATGCCGGATCACGTTCCATTTACTATGACCTGTCCCTGCGCGTCGGCGCGTGAGCACGCGCGCGAGCGGGCATTTCGTGTTGCGTCATGAACGGAAAAAAACCCACAGCACCGGACGTCGATCCGCAGAGCGATCTCGCCGAAGACGACGAGGTGGCGACGCTGCCGGAGATCGAGGAGGAGGCCGAGCTCGCCAAGCTTGCGGACCCGGGCGCCCCGCTTTCGGCGGGCCGCGCGGCGATCCAGCGTTTCGCCAAGCATGCGCCGCCGGGGCCGGGCGTCTATCGCATGATCGATGCGAAGGGCGACGTGCTCTATGTCGGCAAGGCCAAGAGCATCAGGAAGCGCGTGCTGTCCTATGCGAGGCCGGCCGGGCTCGACAGCCGCATCATGCGCATGGTCGCCGCGACCGTGACGATGGAATTCGTCTCGACCGCGACTGAGACCGAAGCGCTGCTGCTCGAGGCCAATCTGATCAAGCGGCTACGGCCGCGCTTCAACGTGCTGCTGCGCGACGACAAGTCGTTTCCTTACATCATGATCACCGCCGATCACTGGGCGCCGCAGATCCTCAAGCATCGCGGCGCGCGCTCGCGCAAGGCGAGCTATTACGGTCCGTTCGCTTCGGTCTGGGCGGTCAACCGCACCATCAACGCCCTGCAGCGCGCGTTTCTGCTGCGCTCCTGCTCGGACTCGTTTTTCGAGGCGCGGACGCGGCCGTGCCTGCTGCATCAGATCAAGCGCTGCTCGGCGCCGTGCACCGGCGAGATCGAATTCGCCGGCTATCAGGAACTGGTGCGCGAGGCCAACGAGTTTCTGTCCGGCCGCAGCCAGGCGGTGAAACGCGAACTGGCCGGTGAGATGGAGAAGGCCTCGGGGGCGCAAGATTTCGAGCGCGCGGCGATCTATCGCGATCGTCTCGCCGCGCTGTCGGCGGTGCAATCGCAGCAAGGCATCAATCCGAGGAACGTCGAGGAAGCCGACGTGTTCGCGGTGCATCAGGCCGGCGGCTATACCTGCATCGAGGTGTTCTTCTTCCGCACCGGACAGAACTGGGGCAATCGCGCCTATTTCCCCAAGGCCGACCGCTCACTGGGGCCGGGCGAGGTGCTGGCGCCGTTTCTGGCGCAATTCTACGACGACAAGCCGCCGCCGCGCTGCGTGTTCGTGTCGCACGATTTCGAGGAACGGGCGCTGCTCGCCGACGCGCTCGCCATCAAGGCCGGCCGCAAGGTCGAGGTCAGCGTGCCGAGCCGCGGCGAACGCAAGGATCTGGTGGCGCACGCGCTCGCCAATGCGCGCGAGGCGCTAGGCCGCCGGCTGGCCGATACCTCGTCGCAGGAAAAACTGCTCAAGGCGGTCGCCGAAATTTTTGCGCTGCCGCGCACGCCGCGCCGGATCGAGGTCTATGACAACAGCCATATCGCCGGCAGCAATCCGGTCGGGGCGATGGTGGTCGCGGGCCCGGAGGGTTTCCGCAAGAACCAGTACCGCAAGTTCAACATCCGCTCGGCCGATCTCGCGCCGGGCGACGACTACGGCATGATGCGCGAAGTGCTCGAGCGCCGCTTCAAGCGGCTGATCGCCGAGAGCCCTCGTCTCAGCGTCGACCAGGCGATGGCCGCGGTGGCTGCGGTCGATATTCCGCATGATGCGGACTCGGCCAATTACGATCAGGTTTGGCCGGACCTTCTATTGATCGATGGTGGGCAGGGCCAGTTGCGCGCCGCGCAGGAGACGCTGGCCGCGCTCGGCCTCACCGACCTTCCGCTGGTCGCAATCGCCAAGGGCCCCGACCGCGACGCCGGGCGCGAGACCTTTTATGTCGCAGGCAAGAGCCCATTCAAGCTGCCGCCGCGCGATCCGGTTCTTTATTTCATCGAACGGCTGCGGGACGAGGCCCACCGCTTCGCCATCGGCTCGCACCGCACCCGCCGCAAGAAGGACATCCGCGAAGCCGGCTTGCAGGAAATCCCCGGCATCGGCCCGACCCGCAAGCGCGCCTTGCTGCATCATTTTGGCACTGTGAAAGCCATCGAGCGCGCCTCGCTGCCGGACTTGTCGAAAGTGCCGGGAATTAATGCGGAGACGGCGCGAAAGATATATGACTTCTTCCACGAGAAGGCTTCGTAGCGCCCATTTTTGTCATGCCCGCGCTTGTCGCGGGCATCCCGCTTAAGGACGCACTGCCTTACTAAGCGAGATGGCCGGCACAAGCCCGGCCATGACAAAGTGTAAATCTTGGCAAGGGGTTGCAATGATCATCGAACGGCAGGAACACGTCACCGACGCGGTGGTGGAGGCGTTCGGCAACACCGCCGATCCGCGGACCCGTGAGATTCTCATCGCGCTGGTCAAGCACCTGCACGCCTTCGCCCGCGATGTGCATCTGACCGAGCAGGAATTCGAGAAGGCGGTCGGCATCATCACCGCGCTCGGCCAGAAGACCACGGCTAATCACAATGAAGTCGTGTTGATGGCCGGCTCGCTCGGATTCTCCGCGCTGGTCTGCCTGCTCAACAACGGCAATAACGGCCAGACCGAAACCACCGCCAATCTGCTCGGGCCGTTCTGGCGCATGAATTCGCCGCCGACCGAGAGCGGCGGCTCGATTATCCGTTCGCCGACGCCGGGCCCGGCGATCTTCGTCAATTGCTGGGTGAAGGACCAGAGCGGCAAGCCGATCGCAGGCGCCGAGGTCGACATCTGGCATTCCTCGCCGGAAGGCTTCTACGAGCAGCAGGATCCCAAACAGGCCGACATGAACTTGCGCGGCAAATTCACGACCGACAAGAACGGCCATTTCTCGTTTCGCAGCGTCAAGCCGGCCGGCTATCCAATCCCGGTCGACGGCCCGGTCGGCGACCTGGTGCGCGCCACCGGACGACACAATTTCCGCCCCGCGCATCTCCACTTCCTGATCTTCAAGGAAGGCTTCAAGACGCTGATCTCGCAGATCTACTCGAACGACGACGACAAGCTTGAAACCGACGTGCAGTTTGGCGTGACGCGGGCGCTGATCGGCAATTACATTCGCCACACCGCTGCCGAGCCGGCGCCGGCCGGCGATGTCAAAGGCGAATGGTATTCGCTCGATCAAACTTTCGTCATGGAGCCGGGAAAAGCCCGCCTGCCGCGCGCGCCGATCCAGTAAGCCGATCTCGGCGCTTGTCGGACGCATGACCGGAAGGCTATGCCTGTCGAGACATGAAAGCCGCGAGCCCATCTCCGTCGCGATCGCGCCCCTTGGCGCTGCCGAATCTTTTGACCTATGGCCGCATCGCTGCGGTCCCGGCGGTGGTGGCCTGCCTGTACTGGCAGGCGCTGCTGAATGGCGGGCTGTGGCTGCGCTGGGCGGCGGTCGTCATCTTCATCGCGGCCGGCGTCACCGACATCCTCGACGGCTATCTCGCGCGCGCCTGGCAGCAGCAATCGACGCTTGGGCGCATGCTCGATCCGATCGCCGACAAGCTGCTGGTGTCCTCGTGCCTGCTGATGCTGGCGGTTGACGGCACCATTGCCGGCTGGTCGCTGTGGGCCGCGATCATCATTCTCTGCCGCGAAATCCTGGTGTCGGGGCTGCGCGAGTTTCTCGCCGAGCTGCGGGTCAGCGTTCCGGTGACGCAGCTCGCCAAATGGAAGACCAGCGCGCAGATGGTCGCGGTCGGATTTCTGCTGGCCGGCCGGGCCGGCGACCTGGTGTTTCCCTATGTCAGCACCATTGGCCTGACCTTGCTGTGGCTGTCGGCGCTGCTCACGCTTTACACCGGCTGGGACTATCTGCGCGCCGGGCTGCAATATCTGATCGAGGAGTAGCGCATGGCGAGCGTCAAGCTGCGCTACTTCGCCTGGGTCCGCGAGCGCATCGGCAAGCCTGAAGAGACCCTCGAGCTGCCGGCGGAGGTCAAGACGGTGGAACAACTGATCGCCTGGCTGGCGGGGCGCGGCGAGGAATATGCCTATGCCCTCGCCAATCCGAAGGTGATCCGCACCGCGATCGACCACAGCCACGTGCGACCGGATGCAACCATCAAGGATGCCCGGGAAATAGCGTTTTTCCCGCCGATGACCGGCGGTTGAGCGGCCGCGCATGGCGCGGAGGGCGCCGCGGTAGTAAGTTGCGCCGCATGACCGCGACCGTCCGTATCCAGCGCGAAGGCTTCGATGCCGCGGCGGAATCCGCGACGCTGACGCGCGGCCGCACCGACATTGGCGCCGTGGTCACATTCACCGGCGTCTGCCGTGGCGATGAGAACGGCAGGCCGATCGCGGCGCTGACGCTCGAGCATTATCCCGGCATGGCGGAAGCCGAGATCGAGCGCCACGTCGCCGAGGCACAAGCACGCTGGCCGCTCGCCGGCGTCACGGTGATTCATCGTCATGGCCGCATCGAGCCCGGCGAAGACATCGTGCTGGTGGTCACGGCGTCGTCGCATCGCGAGGCCGCCTTTGCCGCGGCGGAATTCTTGATGGACTATCTCAAGACCCACGCGCCGTTCTGGAAGCAGGTCGAGCAGGCCGGCGGCAAAAGCTGGGTCGAGCCGAAGCATGCCGACGACGCAGCGGCCGAACGCTGGCGCGCGCCGCTGCGCGGTCGCGATGCCGCCGAATAATTGCGAGGCTGGGAGCAAGGCGATGGTTCCTCTCGTCCTCACCGCGATCACGGCGCTAGCGCTCACGGTGAGTCCGGCGCCGGGCGCGCAGGTGTCCTATTACGCGGTGCCGGAGGGCGCGTCTCCACACGACGTCGCGCCGGCGCCGGACGGCAGGGTCTGGTACACGGCGCAGAGCCAAGGTGTGCTGGGCCTGCTCGATCCGAAAACCGGCAAGAGCGAGCACATCCCGCTCGGACCCAACTCGGCGCCGCACGGCGTCATCGTCGGTCCCGACCGCGCCGCCTGGGTGACCGATGGCGGGCAAAATGCCATCGCCCGCGTCGATGCGGCGAGCAAGACGGTGAAGCTGTATCCGCTGCCGGCGGATTTCGGCGGCGCCAATCTCAACACCGCGACCTTCGACCCGAAAGGCATCCTGTGGTTCACCGGCCAGAACGGCGTCTATGGCCGCGTCGATCCGGCGAACGGCAAGGTCGAGGCCTTCAAGGCGCCGAAAGGGCCGGGGCCTTACGGCATCACCACGACGCCGAAGGGTGACGTCTGGTACGCCTCGCTCGCGGGGGACCACATCGCCAAGATCGACACGGTGAGCGGCGACGCGGCGATGGTGCTGCCGCCGAAGGCCGGTGTCGGGCCGCGCCGCATCTGGTCGGACTCCAAGGGCCTGTTATGGGTGAGCTTCTGGAACAGCGGCGAGGTCGGCCGCTACGATCCGAACGCCAAAGCCTGGAAAGTCTGGCCACTGCCGAACAAGAACGCCGGCTGCTACGCGGTCTATGTCGACGACCATGACAAGGTGTGGTTGAGCGACTTTCCGGGCAACGCGCTGCTGCGGTTCGATCCGGATACCGAAAGATTCGACAGCTTCCCGAGCAACCGCCGCGGCGCCGCAGTGCGCCAGCTGCTCGGCCGCGCCGGCGAGGTATGGGGCGCGGAATCCGGCACCGACCGGCTGGTGGTGGTCCGCGGCAATTGATGCGCTAGTCTGCGCCATGGCGGCCGGAATCGATTCGAGCATGCACCGCAGGGACTTTCTCGCCGGACTGGCGGGCGCTTCGCTGTCGGCGGCGCTGGCTGGAACCGCTGGCGCCGGCGAGCAACTGATCGGCTCACTGATCGCGCAATCGCGCGCCTATCCGGCGATCGCCAGGCGCATCGACTTCATCTCGCACGCCTTGCTGGGCCATCGCTACCAGGCCAACAGCCTGATCGGCGGCCCGCGCCAGCCGGAAGTCTTCGTCGCGCGTGACGATCGTTTCGACTGCGTGACGTTCTGCGAGACCGTGCTGGCGGCCGCTCGCGCGCACGACGTCGCGTCGTTTGAAGCTGGGCTGCGCGCGATCCGTTACCACAAGGGCGTGGTGGCGTGGCGCGAGCGCAACCATGACTTCGCCGCCTGGTGCGAGCGCAATGTCGCGGACGGCGTGTGCGAGCCGGTCGCGCTTGGCCAGCCGGTGGACGTGACGAAGGTGCTGGATTCGCCGCCCGCGCTCGGCCGCCGCCGCTTTTCGATCGCTGCCATCCCAAAGGCTACCTTGCTCGCCGAGAAGGCAAAACTGCAGAATGGCGATATCATCGGCTTCGTGTCGCGGCGTCCGTCGCTCGACTATTATCACACCGGCTTTGTGATGTTCGGCAGCAAGGGTGAATTCCTGCTGCGCCATGCATCGGAAAGTCACGGCCGCGTGCTCGATGAGCGCATGGAGCAATTCATCGCGCTCAACCGCGTGCGCTACGTCACGGTGCTGCGGCCACGCGAGGAACTGGAGAAAAAATCATGAGAGCGGGAACGGTCGCGTCGTGCGCCCTTGGCGCGCTCATCGTCTTGTCAGGTTATGCGCAGGCGGCCGAACCGAAGACCTGCTCGCAGGCTTACGAGGCCTGCCGCGCCCGGCAGTGCGACGCCGGCTGCCAATCGACCTGCGTGCTGCGCTTCAAGGGCTGCATGAAGACCGGGGCGTTCTCGATGCCGCCCCGTCTTCTGCTGCAGAACCTCAAGCGCAATTAGCGTCCGGCGTGCCGGCTGTCGCCGACGAGCGCTCCGAAGAACAGCACCAGCAGCGTCATGCCGATGACTGTGAACGTGGACATGTGTCGTCTCCGTCAGGCGGCCGCGGCCGCTTTGTCGCACATCGCGTGGACCTTGCCGTTGGCCGCGGCGAGCGACTTCGCCGCCTGTTCCGGCCCGTAGCCGATGCCATCGACGTCGACGAACTCGACATCGGTGATCCCCATGAAATTGAGGATCCATTTCAGATAGGGCCGCTGAAAATCGCCGGGAGGATTGTCGCCGGAATAGATGCCGCCGCTGGCGCCGATGATCACGACGCGCTTGCCGGTGAGCAGGCCCTTCGGCTTGCCGTCGACATAAGCGAAGGCCTTGCCGGGCCGGCCGATCCAGTCGAACCAGGCCTTCAGCGTCGACGGGATGGTGAAATTGATCATCGCGGTGGCGATGATGATGGTGTCGGCGGCCTGCACCTCGCCAAGCAGTTCATCGGAACGCCTGACCAGGTCGCGCTGGTGGTCGGTCTGCGGCCCGTTCGGGCCGCGGGTGGCGGCGACGAAATCCGCGTCGATATGCGGCAGCGGATCGGCGGCGAGGTCGCGAGTGACAACCGTGGCGCCGGGATTGTCGCGCCGGATATCGGCGATCAATTCGTTGGCGACGCGGCTCGAATAGCTGTCGGCGCCGCGCGGGCTCGACGTGAGATACAGGACGTTCATGGCTTTAACCTCTCAACGCGGTCCACAGATCGGGATGACTTCGCTACGCCCTTGTGGTACCGCTCGGTAACATCTAGATGGTTAGGTACTGACCGGTAACACCCTTGTCAAGGGGCAGCGAGATCAATGCCGAACACCGCCGTAAAGCCTTCCAAACGCAATGAAATCCCGCCGCGCCAGCGCATTCTTACGGCGGCGGCGGAGTTGTTCTATCGCCATGGCATCAGGACGGTCGGGGTCGATGCGGTCGCGGACGCAGCCGGCACCAACAAGATGACGCTGTACCGGCACTTTGAATCCAAGGACGAACTGGTCGCCGAGTATCTGCGGAGCATGGCGGCCGCAGCGGATGCGCACTGCGCCGAATTCGAGGCGCGATACCCCAACGACCCGCGCGCGCAACTGGTGGGTTGGCTGAGCGAGATGGCGTCGGACGTCGCCTCGACCGACGAGCGCGGCTGCCCGCTCGCCAATGCCGCGGTCGAGTTGCCTGACAAGAAGCACCCGGCGCGGTGCGTGATCGAGGAATTCAAGCTGGCGCAGCGCAAGCGGCTTGCCGCGCTGTGCCGCGCGGCGGGATTGCGCGATCCCGATTTGCTCGCCGACGAGCTCTATCTGCTGCTGGAAGGCGCGCGCGTCAGCGCGCAGAGCATCGACGGCAAGGAGATCGGCGCGCGGTTCCGCAAGATGAGCGAGCTGCTGATCGCGTCCCATTGCACCGGGAAGCACTAGCTCCGCGCACGAGTGTCATCGGCCGCGAAAGCGGACGATCCAGTATTCAATGAGATGCCGGGATGACTGGATGCCCCGCTTTCGCGGGGCATGACAGTTGTGCCTTACGCCGCCGCTTCGGCGCGGCTCTTGCCGGTCACCGCGGCGCTGTAGTCTTCCATCAGCTGCTTGGTGATGCCGCCGGGATTGAAATTCCATTTGCCGCCGATCTCCGCCACCGCAGTAACTTCCGCGGCGCTGCCGGTGATGAAGCATTCCGAGAAGGTCGGCAGTTCATCGGGCATGATGCGCCGCTCGATCACCTCGAAACCGCGCTTCTTCGCCAGTGCGATCACGGTCTGCCGGGTGATGCCGTCGAGAAAGCAATCGGCCAGCGGCGTGTGGATCTTGCCGTCCTTGACGAAGAAGATGTTGGCGCCGGTGCATTCGGCGATGCGGCCCTGCCAGTCCAGCATCATCGCGTCGGCATAGCCGTTGCGCTCGGCGCGATGCTTCGAGATCGTGCAGATCATATAGAGGCCGGCGGCCTTGGCGAGGCACGGCGCGGTCTTCGGATCGGGCCGGCGATATTCGGCGAGATCGAGCCGGATGCCCTTGAGCCGCTGCGCCGGATCGAAATAGCTCGGCCATTCCCAGCTCGCGATCGCCAGGTGGATGGTGTTGTTCTGGGCCGAGACGCCCATCATCTCCGAGCCGCGCCAGGCGACCGGACGCACGTAGGCGTCCTTGCGGCTATTCTTGTCGACGACCAGCTGCTTTGCCTTGACGATCTCGTCGACCGAATAGGGGATCTCGAAGTCGAGGATCTGCGCCGAGCGTTTCAGCCGTTCGGCGTGCTCGCGGGTCTTGAATATCTTGCCGCCATAGGCGCGTTCGCCCTCGAACACCGCGCTGGCATAGTGCAGGCCGTGGCTGAGAACGTGCAGGTTGGCGTCCGCCCACGGCACCAGCTTGCCGTCGTACCAGATGACGCCTTCGAGCCGGTCGTATGATTGCGCAGCCATGTCGTCCTCCTAACGCGTCCGCCCTGCCGCCAAGCTTTTGGTTTTTAAAGGCGCTTTTGTGAGCCTCGTCCAATGCTTTGCGTCGGTGGCCGCTACCCGGTATGAAAGGACCGAACCGGACCCAATTTCGGCGCAGTTCGCCGTTAGGCTGGTACGATCGTTTCGTTTCAATGGCAGCTTTTGTAACAAAAAACTAAAATATGTCAACATGGCTGACGTAAATGTGACTGGTTTTGGCAAACCCGGCGCCCGCGGGCCGCAGCAGGCCGCGCCAGCCGGCGAGCCGGTCTGGGATATCATCGAACTGCTGTTTTTCGCCTATCGCGATTTCGTCGGCGACCCGGACGAGGTGCTGAGCAAGCTTGGCTTTGGCCGCGCGCACCACAGGGTGCTGCATTTCGTCAATCGCAACCCCGGCATGAAGGTCGCGGAACTGCTCGACATTCTGCGCATCACCAAGCAATCGCTCGGCCGCGTCCTCAAGCAGCTGGTGGATCAGGGCTACGTGGTGCAGCGCGAGGGCGCCGCCGACCGCCGCCAGCGGCTGCTTTACGTCACGCCGAAAGGCGAAGCGCTGGCGCTCAAGCTGGCGACCTTGCAGACCGAGCGCATCAGCCGCGCCTTCGGCGATCTCGGCCCCGGCGCCCACGAGGCGGCGCGGCGCTTTCTCGCCGCCATGATCGACGCGGAAAATCGCGACGGCGTGCTCAAGCTGGTGGCCCGCGCCGCGCCAGTCCGCAAGCGCGATTGAGCGGAGACCTGGCGCTGATGACCGCAACCGCCCCCCAGCTCGACGACGCGCCGCATATCCTCATCGTCGACGATGACCGGCGCATCCGCGAACTGCTGTCGCGGTTTCTCAGCGGCGAGGGCTATCGCGTCAGCACCGCGGACTCCGGCGCCCATGCGCGCGCCAAGCTCGGCGGCCTCAGCTTCGACCTGCTGATCCTCGACGTGATGATGCCGGGTGAAAGCGGCGTCGAACTCGCCAAATTCATCCGTGAAAATTCCGGCGTCCCGATCCTGATGCTGACGGCGCGGCATGAGATCGATCACCGCATCGAGGGCCTGCAGGCCGGCGCCGACGATTACCTCGCCAAGCCGTTCGAGCCGCGGGAATTGTCGCTGCGCATCTCCAACATTCTCAAGCGCGCGAGTCCCCCGGTGGCCGCGCCGGCGGAATCGGTCCGGTTCGGCAAATTCGTGTTCCACATCGGCCGCGGCGAGTTGCGCAAGGGCGAGCACATGGTGCGGCTGACCGACCGCGAGCGCGAAATGCTGCGCATGCTGGCGAAGATGCCGGGCGAAACCGTGTCGCGCCTTGACCTTGCCGGCAACGGCGACGCGGTGAGCGAGCGCGCGGTCGACGTGCTGGTCAACCGGCTGCGCCGCAAGATCGAGCGCAACCCGGCCAACCCGATCTTCGTGCAGACCGTGCGCGGCATCGGCTACCGGCTGATGGTGTCATGAGCAGTCTCGACATCGGCGTCGCCACCATGCGCTCGATTCGCATCGGGCTCGACCGCGTCGCCGGGAGCTGGCGCCGGGCGTCGCGGTGGATGAACGGCGTGCTACCGAAGGGCCTCTACGCGCGCGCGCTGATCATCATGATCGTGCCGATGGTGGTGCTGCAATCGGTGGTCGCCTACATCTTTCTCGAGCGGCACTGGAATCTGGTGACGCAAAAGCTCTCGGCCGGCGTGGTGTCGGATATCTCGGCGTTGATCGACGTCTATGGCAGCTATCCGCAGGACGCGGATATGGCCACGCTGAAGCGGATCGCGGCCGATCGGCTCGGTCTGTCGGTCGATTTCCTGCCGCTTACCGAGATGCCGCCGCCGGGGCCGAAGCCGTTCTTTTCGCTGCTCGATCAATCGCTGTCGGAAGAATTGCGCAAGAAGATCGGCCGCCCGTTCTGGATCGACACCGTCGGCAAATCGGCGATCGTCGAAATCCGCATCAGGCTGGACAATGCGGTGATGCGGGTGTTCGCGCGGCGCAACGCCGCCTACGCCTCGAATTCCGAGATCTTCCTGCTCTGGATGGTCGGCACCTCGCTGGTGCTGCTGCTGTTCGCCATCATCTTCCTGCGCAACCAGATCCGCCCGATCCAGCGCCTGGCGGACGCGGCCGAGGCTTTCGGCAAAGGCCGCGAAGTGCCGAATTTCCGTCCGCGCGGCGCGCGCGAGGTGAGGCGCGCGGCGCAGGCTTTCATCGAGATGAAGAACCGCGTCGAGCGCACCATCGAGCAGCGCACCGCGATGCTGGCCGGCGTCTCGCACGATCTGCGCACCGTGCTGACGCGCTTCAAGCTCGAACTCGCGCTCGCCGGCAAGGGTCCGGAAATCGACGCCATGAAGAAGGACGTCGACGAGATGGCGCGCATGGTCGAGGCCTATCTGTCGTTCGCGCGCGGCGATCTCGGCGAAGCATCGGCGCCGATCGACATGGGGCAATTCCTCGAGCAATTGCGCGCCGATCTCGAGCGGGAAGGGCACCGCGCCAGCGTGACCTTCCACGGCCCGACCATTGTCACGGTGCGGCCGGCGGCGTTCAAGCGCTGCCTCGGCAATCTGGTGTCGAACGCCGCGCGCTTCGCCAAGACGATTTCGATCACCGGCCACCGCGATCACCGCTACCTGATCATCGCGGTGGATGACGACGGCCCCGGTATTCCGGCCGACATGCGCGAGGAAGTGTTCAAGCCGTTCCTGCGGCTCGACGACGCGCGCAATCAGGACGAGGGCGGCAGCGGGCTCGGGCTGTCGATCGCGCGCGACATTGCGCGCTCGCACGGCGGCGACATCACGCTGGCCGACAGCCCGCTCGGCGGTCTGCGGGCGACGGTGAGGATACCGGTTTAGTTCTGACCCGTTCGTCCCCGCGAAAGCGGGGACCCGGTCTGCCCGGAATTTCACTCTCCTGGATTCCCGCTGGAGCCTGTACTCGGGCCGGCGAAGCCGGACCCGAGTGCGGGAATGAGCGGAGTGCGCTCTAGGCGGCGTCGGCTTCGGCCGCGCCTTCGTCGACCGGCCGGCGACGGCGGCGCACGCCGCGGAACAGTGCCGCCGGAATGCACAGCAGATCGTCGACGAAACCGGACCAGCGCTCGGCGCTGGCAAGGCCGCGATCGAGCGCGGCCATGGTGCGGTCGAGGCCCGGCTCATCGTCGTTCACCCACACCGCCAGCACGCGGGCAAACAGCAGCGCCGCGCCCTGGGCGCGCAACGCGCCGCGCGGGCCGTTGGTGCCGATGCCGGCCGCGGTCAGCATCCAGCGCTGCGAGCGCAGCGCCATGCCGTTCAAGGCCACCGCCAGGCCGGGATTGCGGCGCGCCGATTCGAGCAGTGAGGGTATCGCCTGCTTGTCGGGCGCCAGCACTTCAAGCCGCCGCATCAGCACCTCGAACAGCCGCTCGCGCGGACCTTCGTCGGCCATATCGGTGTCGGTGCCGTCGAGCACTTTGCGGTCGGTGTCCTTGATGTGGGCGGCGAGGATGGCGAGAGTCGAGCCGAACTCGCCGCGCAACTGCGACAGCGAGATCCCGGCGCGGCCGGCGACTTCCGCGAGCCCGATCTGGTCGAAGCTCTGCCCCGCCAGCAAAGCCATCAATGCGCTAATGGCCTTGTCGCGGTTGTTGCCGCCTTCGATCGGGGTGGCGGCTTGCGGCCTGGATTTGCGGGTCGAGCGTCGGCTGGAACTGCGCGCCATGGCGGCCTCCTTGCGGCTGCCATCAATCTAGGGCGGCAAAGACGACAGTTCTAGGGCGGCAAAATGCCCGGATTTCAGCCCGCCAGTTCGCGCGAACGGCGGGTTGCCTTCGCCACCGCGGTGCTCATCAGGGTTTCGACGCCGCCGGGGCCCATCAGTACTTCGAGCGCCGCGGCGGTCGTGCCGTTCGGCGAGGTGACGTTCTTGCGCAGGACCGCAGCGTCGAGCGATGAGCGCAGCAGAAGTTCGCCCGCACCGGCGATGGTTTCGCGGGCCAGCCTGGCCGATAGGTCCGCCGGCAGCCCGGCCGCGACCGCGGCGGCGGTCAGCGCCTCGGCCAGCAGGAACACATAGGCCGGACCGGAGCCGGACACCGCGGTGACGGCGTCGAGCAGTTTTTCGTCATTGGTCCATTCCACCGATCCGCAGGCCGCGAGCAGCTCGGTCGCGATCTTCTTCTGCGCCTCGCTGACCCGCTTATTGGCGACCGCGACGGTGATGCCGCGGCCGATCGACGCCGGCAGGTTCGGAATGGTGCGCACGATGGCGACGCCTTGCGGCAGCGCCTCCTGCATGGAGGCGAGCGTGCGCCCGGCCATGATCGAAATCACCAGGCTGTTTTTGGTGGTGCGCGGCTCGAGCGACTGCAACGCGCTGGCGGCGTCCTGCGGCTTGACGCCCACCACCATCACCGACGCCTTGCCCCGTACGGTTGGCGGGTTCAGCGTCACGCCGCGCCGCGCCAGTTCGCGCAGGCGTTTGCTCGGCTGCGGATCGATCACCGTCACCGCCATCGGCGCGAGGCCGCGCGCCAGCCAGCCCTCCAGCATGGCGCCGCCCATCTTGCCGGCGCCGACCAGGACCAGCGAGCCTTTGAAGGCGGCGAGCGGAGGTGGAATTTTCTTGGTCGCCATAACCTGCTCCGTGGCCAATGCTGAATTCGGCGCTTGGCACTTCGGACTACTGGATGCCCCGCTTTGGCGCGGCATGACAAGAGGAAAAAAAGATCAAGCCTCGCCCGAGGTCTCGAACATCGCGGCGTTGAGCGCTTCCTTGGCCGGCTTGCCGGCCCACACCACGAACTGGAACGCGCTGAAATAGCGCTCGCAGGCATCGAGCGCGTTGTTGAGCAGCGCTTCGCATTGCTTGCCGGACGCCTCGGAGCCACCCGACAGCACCAGCGCATGCCGGAACATCACCATGCCTTCATTGGTCCACAGGTCGAAATGGCCGACCCAGAGGTGCTCGTTGATCATCGAGATCAATTGCTGGACGTCGCCGCGCCGCCGCTCCGGCACGCGGAGGTCGAAGGCGCAGGCGAGATGCAGCGCTTCGAGGTCGCACATCCAGGTGTAGGAGACCTGGTAGTCGGTCCATTTGCCGGTGACCAGGATCGTGATCTCGTCCTCGCTGGCGCGCTCGAACGACCAGTCGTTCACCGCCGCAAGGCGCTCGACCACATCGAGCGGATTGTTCCGTTGCTCGTCTGAGAAGCTCGTGAGCGACATGCCGTCTCCGCCTTGTCGACCGGGACCTTGGAGAAAACGCACACCACCGCACTGTGAGCGCGCCGGTACAGGGCGTCGCCCAAGCTCGAGACTTGCTACCAGGGATACGGAGGCCTCGACCGCGAAACGAATCACAAAAACGAATCACGTGGCTACACGACTATAACCTCATCGATTCGCGGCTCCAAAGCGCACCGCACGAATGGAGTGGGCCGTGATTTGCGGCGTCGAATCAACGCCATGTCCATGACTCTCCACAGGCAATCGACGGCGTTGTCCTAATTTGAAGATTTTACTTGTGGACAGACCCAAAATGAGTCCGTGCAAAACACGACTTAGGCACTCGTCCGCTCGACCAATTCGTCAAGCCCCCAAATACGGTCGGTAACGCCAGCCGCCATAGCTGGCGTCATCCGCAGGGAATGATGACGGCGCACGAAATTGTAATTGGCAAAATGCAGCGCCATCGCGGCCTTATGGTTTTCCAGCTTTTTGCTATAGCCGCTGGTAAGGCGCGTAAGGCGTCGGATACTCTGCCGCATCGTCAAGTTTTGGCTCTCGACAATGCTGGTAGAGATACGGCGCGGGTCCGGTGAGCCGGTGACCGCAGTTCGCTCCACGCCTGTCACGCGCGGCGGCGAATAGCGGCCTGGCCCGATAGGCTCCTTGTCGTAAAATTTAACTATCTGCCCGTAGTCCACATCCGCGCCGAAAGCCTTTTCGACCGCGCGAACGTAAGTCGGGAGGCCGTCGCTCGAAAGCTGAACGCGGTTTGCAAGCCGCTCAGAAAGATCGGTCAGGAACACGACGGCATCGGAATAGCCGCGCTTGCCGACATGGTAGGCGGGAATAAGCTTGCTCTCTGGATCGATGGCAACCCAAGTCCACTGATCGCCATTCCGGCCCCAATCATCGTCATTGGTAAGGCGCATTTGCTTCTTGCCGACGAAGCTATGAATTTCGTCCACCTGAATTTCCTTGCACGACAGATTGCGCATTTGCTCATCGGCAAGCTTGGCGCAGCCGGTCCCGACCTCGACCATCAAACGCATGATGGTGTCGCGGTGCGTATTAGTCAGGCGCTCGGTTGAGCGGATGGAATTGCCCTCGACCAGACAGTTGATGATCTGAGTGCGGCGGGCGAGAGGGGTGCGGTTCATGGCGTTATCTCGTTCTTGACGTTGTATGCAGTATGATATACATACCGCCAAGCCGCTGTCAATAGGAGTGCATACATGGACTTCAAACAAGCGACAGATGCACTATTCTCTCAGGTCGCGCATGCCGACCTGGCGAAGGCCTTAGACGTATCGATTGCCCTAGTCCGCCAAGCCCGCCTTCAACCCAAAGCCAGTGCCCATAGGACGGCCCCAGAGGGCTGGGAGAATGCCGTGCTTAAGATCGCGGAGGGCCGTGTACAGCACTATCAGCGACTCGCCGACCGGTTGGGCAGCACGAAAAAACCACGGAATTCAGCGTGACTTCTGCTCAGACTACACCATTGAAGTCTCTACGGACTTCGTGTAAATAGCCAAAAGGGCTCGCTGATGCGAGCCCTTGGTTAGAATTCCGAAGGCCAACACCAAAGGGTGGTGTTGGGGTGCTGTGAGAGGCCCCCCTTATACCCTAAGTGTTGGACTTCGGTCAACGGGAAACTGTGACCGATGACATCCGAACGCAGTGAAACTGTCTACGAATATCTAGAACGCCGTGAGCGCGAGCTGACTAATCAGATCGCCGACTTGCGTGGTCAGCTTGAGGGTAGAGAAGCCGAATTTGCACACGTCCAATCTGCTAAGCGCCAGATCGGCAATCTTGGCGGGGCAGAGAAGGCGCGATTTGGTGTTCCCGAACCATCTCCCTCTGACGCTGCCGCACAGGCGGATACGACCATCAAAGTTTTGATTATGAGGGCGATGTGGGCTGGCTTTCGAGAGAAAGGCGCAACAGCGCCAGAGGTGCGCCAATTCATCATTGATGCTTACGGGCGCGACATCGACCGAACCAGCATTAGCCCCCAACTTTCACGACTAAAAGCGGACGGACAGCTCAAGCAAAAGTTGGATGAAAACAAAGAAGAGAAATGGTTCCTGACGAAGGACGCAATCGCGCGCCGGATATAAGTTTCGGGCCAGAGTCTATGACTCTGGCCCTTCGATCTAACGGCGGTTGATGACCGCTACCTCAAGACCCGGTTGCAGCCGGAGAAAGGCAGGTGCTCAGTGCGTAAAGACCGCGCGTTAAAACGTTAGCGGCGTTTGTGTCGTCGGATTTCATCAATCCGGCGGCACAACGCCGCCATTCCTTTTAGCATATAGTCGGATTCACGTCCAATTGCAGGGCTACGCTGTGCTTGAAGTAAATCAGGACGAATTAAAACACGCCGTCGAATCCCACCACGGCTGCCAGGCCACGCTCCTCCAATCGGTGCCGGTCAAAGAAACGTTCGGCGGCAAGACGGTCTGGGAAGGCGTTGTGCATGTTTTCGGCATCACCGGCCATCCTGTCGCCAACCGAGCCTATGCCTGGTCATCCCCGATAGAGGGAAGCACTAAGCGCCGGTTCTTTGCCGTGCTGCATGTCCCGCCGATTATGTCGCCATTGGATGCTGTGAGGGCGGCTATAGTAGCCGAGAAGCGGTATGAGCAACCCAAAACTTGACGCCCAAGGATTGCAGCACGCCAACAAACTGCTGCACGAAATTAGGGAGCGTCTTAATGAGCTAGCTTCCGGCGATCCGAATCTACATTTCGCGTATCGGCGCAAAGTGATTAAAGAGCTTGGGTATGATGAGCGCGGCAAGCCAGTAGCGCGGGCCAAACTTAAAGCCCTGAAATGGGGCCGACAAAACGGCAAGTGCGCTCATTGTGGCGAAGAACTGCCGATCAAATACTCTGAATTAGATCGCAAAACTGCCGTGGCTGGTTACACCATCGAAAATACAGAGCTTGTCCACGCCAAGTGCCACCAAGAGCGTCAAGCCGCCAAGGGCTACACCTAATCGGGCAAATTAGGACAACGCCCAATCGACCGTCATCTTGACTCTTGTGTGGAAAAGTCCCGGCGGAGTCAGTCGAACAGGCTCGATACCGACTCTTCGGCCGCGGTGCGGCCGATCGCTTCGCCGATCAAGGTCGCAATCGGCAGCACGCGGATATTGCCGGCGCCGAGCACTTCCTTGGTCGGCTGAATCGAATCCGTGATCACGAGTTCCTTGAGCCGCGACTTGGCGATGCGCGCGACCGCGCCGCCGGACAGCACCCCGTGACTGATATAGGCGTAGACCGCCTTGGCGCCCTGTTCGAGCAAGGCGTTGGCGGCGTTGACCAGCGTGCCGCCGGAATCGACGATGTCGTCCACCAGCACGCAGGTATAGCCGGCGACCTCGCCGATCACGTTCATCACTTCGGAGTCGCCGGCGCGCTCGCGCCTTTTGTCGATGATGGCGAGCGGCGCATTGATGCGTTTCGCCAGGCCGCGCGCGCGCACCACGCCGCCGACGTCGGGCGACACCACCATGACGTTGCCAAGGTCGAAATTTTCGCGGATGTCGCGCACCATCACCGGCGAGGCGTAGAGATTGTCGGTCGGAATATCGAAGAAGCCCTGGATCTGACCGGCATGCAGGTCGAGCGTCATGACGCGGTCGGCGCCAGCCCGTGTGATCAGGTTGGCGACCAGCTTGGCGGAAATCGGCGTGCGCGGCCCCGGCTTGCGGTCCTGACGCGCGTAGCCGAAATACGGCACCACCGCCGTAATGCGGTGCGCCGACGAGCGGCGCAGCGCGTCGATGATGATCAGCAATTCCATCAGGTGGTCGTTGGCGGGGTAGGACGTCGACTGCACAATGAAGCAATCCGCGCCGCGTACGTTTTCCTGGATTTCGACGAACACTTCCATGTCGGCAAAGCGCCGAACCACCGCCTTGGTCAGCGGCATCTTGAGATAATCGGAAATGCCCTGGGCAAGGGCGGGATTCGAGTTGCCGGCGACGAGCTTGATGGCTCCGTTCTTGGCCGACATCTCACAATCCTCGGAGCTTTGCGGGACCACGCTCAGGCGGCGTGGTCATAACAAGGCGGAACTGGCCCGGCAATACGAGTCGAAACCGTTGTCCCGAAGCTTTTTCGAACTGTGGCTTTACTGAGCAGCCGCGACTGTGCCCGTGATCAGGCCGAGCGATCGCGAAGAATAGGGCGGCAGCCGGCCCGCGCCGGATTCGCCGTCGTTCGCGCCAACTGGCGCCGGATCGACATTGGCCTGTTGAATGCGCAAAATTCCCGAGGCTTCTGGCGTGGAACTGGCGGCATAGGCAATCTCGCTCGGCGCCGAGGGCAGGGCCGCGCCGGAGGTCAGAAACGCCGACAGCTCAACCATGCTGTTGCGCGCAATGCGTTCGACCGCCGCGTCGTCAAGCGCCCGCCAGGCGTCGTGCTGCTTGCCGGCGATGACCTCCTCGCCATTGATGCGCAACACCCGCTGGCGGTTCTGGTCATAGACGTCCCAAACCCAGGCGACCGCGCTCTTGCGCGACGAGCTTTGGGCGCCGAGGTAGCCGCGGACGCGATAGGCGGCGTTGTCCTCGCGCGACATCACGGCGAGCTGACGGCTTTGCGCCTCGGTGTTGAGGTCGCGCACCAGTCTATCGAACACGTCGCGCGGCGGGCCGTCGATCGAATCGAAGGCGACCGTGGCGCCGCGCGGCGATCCGGTCGACGCCGTTGGCGAAACCGTGTTGCAGCCCGCGGCGGCGAGCGCAATGAGCAACGGCACACATCGGCTGAAAATGGTCGAAGCGCCGATGGCGCGCCGGCCCGGACCCCACTGCATGACAACCCCTGCGGCCTCGTCCTTTATTTTCGGACGTTGGCCGCAATCAGCGTAACGGCAAGGCTGCTAAAAAGTCTAGGCCGGATTGTGGAAGATTGTCTGGAATCAAAATTCAGTTAACACGGCAGCGGACTTATTCCTCGAGCGCGATGGCATTGATGTGCCGGCCATAGTCGACTTCGCCGAGCTTGGTCATCCGCCGATAGCTGAAGAAGCGCTCAGGTTCGGCATAAGTGCAAAGCCCAAGGTCGTCGATTGCCTTGATGCCGGCACCCGTGAGGCGGGAGCGCGCATAACCCGCGAGATCGAATAAAGCGTGATCCGCCCGCCCGCTGGGCGCGAAAAATCGCATATTGCCGCCGTCGGCGTCGCGAAACCGCGCAATGAATTCGGGCCCGACCTCATAATTGGCTTGGCGGATCATCGGCCCCAGCGCGACCATGATGTGCGATCGATCGGCGCCGAGCTTTTCCATGCCGGCTATGGTCGCCTCCAATACGCCGGTGAAGGCGCCGCGCCAGCCGGCATGCGCCGCGCCGATCACGCTGGCCTGCCGGTCGGCAAACAGCACCGGACCGCAGTCGGCGGTCGAAACGCCGAGCGCGATGCCCGGCACCTTCGTGACCATGGCGTCGACGCGCGGCCGGCTCTCGCTTGGCCACGGCTCGACCACGGTCACCACCTCGGGTGAGTGGACCTGATAGGCGGTGAGGAATCTGTCCGGCTTGACGCCGAGCGCCGCCGCCATGCGGGCGCGATTTTCGCCGACGTGCTCGGGCCGGTCATTGGAGCCGACGCCGCCATTGAGGCTGGCGTAAACGCCCTGCGACACGCCGCCGGCGCGGGTAAAGAAGCCGTGGCGGATGCCGGATAATCTGGCGAGCGAAGCGGACTGAAGCATGCGGATGTTATGGTTTGAAATCGCCGGTGCTGCAACGGCGGCTCAAGCGTCGAAAGCCGGCGGTGGCGGCATGGATGGATGGGTGATCGCCGCCACCTTGAACAGCGAGCCCATGCCGGTGCGGCCGGAGCCGGTCAGGCGCGCCAGCGCGGCGTCAATTTCATGGCCTTTGGCGCGTTCGCTCTTGGCCTTGAGCTGTGCGGCGCGGGTGTCGATGCCGAGCCGGCGCAGGAATTCCCCCTGCTCGATCGGCCCGTAAACCCTGGCGCCCATGGCCTCGACCGTGCGCGCGAGCGCCTCGAAGTCGACATGCGCGGTCAGGTCGGCCTCGCCCGGCGCCGACAGCGGGTCGGCGAACAACTGCGCGCGCAGCGCCTGGAGAGTCTCGCCGGTCGCGCTCTCGGCATGGCCATAGTCGATCACCAGCGCGGCGGCCGGCTCGCGCGCGAGACGGCGGCCAAGCTCCATGGTTTCCGTGTCCGAACGCCACTCGAAGACCTCGCCCTCGCGGGCGGCCCGCACCGCGGGCGGCAGCGTTGCTTCAAAATGCGCGAGCGGTGCCGGCTCGGCGATGTAGGCCAGGCTGTCGTCGGCCGCGATGGTCACGGCGCGGCGATGCCAGCCATCGGCCATCCTGACCGCCTGGTTGACCGGCAAGGCATCGAAGAATTCATTGGCGACAAGCACGGCCGGCCCGCCCGGCACGTCGGTCAGCGTCTTGTGCCAGAAGGTCGGGATATTGAGTTCGGCGAGCGAGGCTTCCTGCAAGGCCTGCAGCGGCGGGCTGATCTCGACCAGGTGCAGCACGGCGGCTTGGGTGAACGCCGGCATCACCTTCGCCGCGCGCATAGCATCTTTCATCATGGTGCCGCGGCCCGGGCCAAGCTCGACGACGCGCAGGTTTTCCGGCGAGCCCAGTTGCTGCCAGACGTTCACCATCCACAGCCCGATCAACTCGCCGAACATCTGGCTGACTTCGGGAGCGGTGGTGAAGTCGCCGCCGGTGCCGAGCGGATCGCGCGTGACGTAATAGCCGTGGGTGGGGTCGGCGAGACACAGCGCCATGAAATGTCCGATCGGCATCGGTCCGGCCGCTGCGATGCGCCGGCGGATGTCGATTTCCAGCGGCGTCATCGTTTCGGTCATGGGACGTCAGGTGATTGCGGCAGCGGCGGACGGCGCAAGGCCCAGATGATCAGGCCGACGCCGAACAGGAATAGCGGGATCGACAGCAACATGCCCATTGTCGTTCCGCCCCAGAGAAAGCCGAGCTGCACGTCCGGCTCGCGGAACAGCTCGCAGGTCGAGCGCGCCAGCGCATAGAACATTGCGAACGCGCCGACGATCAGGCCCGGCCGCTTCAGCGCGCCGAGCCGGACCAGCACCGCCAGCACGATGAATAAGGCCAAGCCTTCGAGCGCTGCCTCATAGAGCTGGCTCGGATGGCGCGGCAGCGGGCCGCCATTCGGGAACACCATGGCCCAGGGCACGTCGGCGGGGCGGCCCCACAATTCGCCGTTGACGAAATTGGCGATGCGGCCGAGGAACAGGCCGATCGGCCCGACCGCGCAGGTGACGTCGCCGAGCGAGAAGATCGGGATGCCGCGCCGGCGTGCAAACAGCACGACCGCCAGCACGCAGCCGGTGAAGCCGCCGTGGAACGACATGCCGCCATTCCACAGCTCGACAATTTCCAGCGGATGCGCGGCGAAATGCGGCAGGTTGTAGAACAGCACGTAGCCGATGCGGCCGCCGAGGATGATGCCGAGCGTGACCCACAGGATGAAGTCGTCAAAGGCCTCGACCGTCATCGGCGCCCTGCCGCCCCACAGCCGCTCGTTGCGGATCAGGGTGCGGGCATACAGCCAGCCAAGCAGAATCCCGGTGATATAGGCGAGCGCGTACCAGCGGATCGCGAGCGGTCCAAGATGCACCAGAACCGGATCGAAGGCGGGGAATGGAATGACCAGAAACGGCATGAGAAATGTCCGGTGCGTGCTGGGCGGGTCATAGCATGACGGCGGTCATGACAGTACTTGCGGCGCGATGACGGCGACGCCATTGTTAAGAGCGGGCTAAGATCATTTGGCGCGGAGACGAGCATGACCCAGACCACCGGCCGGTTTTTCGACGAGATGGCGCGGCTGATGAACGACGCCGCCGGCGTCGCGACCGGGGTGCGGCGCGAATTCGACACCTTGTTCCGGACCCAGGCCGAACGCGTGCTGCGCGAGCTCGACGTGGTTCAGCGCGAGGAATTCGAGGCGGCCAAGGATATGGCCCGGCTGGCGCGGGAAGAAAACGAGGCACTCAAGGCCCGCATCGAGGCGCTCGAGGCCAAGCTCGCGGAAAAGGCCGCCAAAAAGTCCAAGAGCAGCGGCGAATAGGCTGCTTCCTTGCCCTTTTAGGACGCCGCCGCTATAAACCCGGCCGTCCGCGGCCCCCGGCACCCCTGGAGGCTTGCCGCGGTTCGAGGCGGTCGAAAATGCCGCCTTTTCCAT
>Ga0265313_10000338_pt1 | contig 50856 bp, 55 predicted proteins | sample 4123metaG_FD_203122 | JGI IMG/M metagenome (GOLD analysis project Ga0265313, IMG submission 203122) | Rhizosphere microbial communities from Carex aquatilis grown in University of Washington, Seatle, WA, United States - 4-1-23 metaG | ecosystem: Host-associated > Plants > Roots > Rhizosphere >... | reverse complement strand
GGGGTAAAACCATTTTATATCCGGGTAAATCTTACTTTTGTCAATATCACCCGGGTAATAATCCTTTGCTTGAACCCTCCCTCCCTTGGGTCCATGTACGGGGTGCAGTCCCCCGGCGCCCCCATGTTCATCCAGACCGAATCCACCCCCAATCCCGCCACCCTTAAATTCCTGCCCGGCCGCGAGGTGATGGGCGAAGGCGCGGTGGCCGATTTCCCCAGCGCCGAAACCGCCGGGCGCTCGCCTCTGGCCACGGCCCTGTTCGCCATTCCGGACGTCTCCCGCGTCTTTTTCGGCGCCGACTTCATTTCGGTGACCAAGCGCGAAGGCGACTGGAAGCACCTCAAGCCCGCCATCCTGGGCGCGGTGATGGAGCATTTCACCCGTGGCCTGCCGCTGATGACCGGCAGCGGCGCAGAAAGCGACGAGGGCGACGAGCAGTATGACGCCGAAGACGCCGAGCTGGTGGAGCAGATCAAGGAACTGATCGAGACCCGCGTCCGCCCCGCCGTGGCGCAGGATGGCGGCGACATCATCTTCAAGCGCTTCGACAGCGACACCGGCATCGTCTCGCTGCATCTGCAGGGCTCGTGCGCCGGCTGCCCGTCTTCGACCATGACGTTGAAAAACGGCATCGAGAACATGCTGCGCCACTATGTGCCGGAAGTGACGGCGGTCGAAGCGGTGTAATGTCAGACGATCTTCCGCAGGCGCATTTCGACCACGCCATTGGCGACGCCGCGCTGGACCAGATTTTCCGCGAGGCCCGCACCTTGCGCAAATGGCGCGACAAGCCGGTCCCGCCATCGCTGCTGATGGCTATCTATGACCTGATGCGCTGGAGCCCGACCGAATCCAACATCACCCCGGCGCGGTTTCATTTTGTGGTTTCGCCGCAGGCCAAGGCGCGGCTGAAACCGCTGCTGGACCAAGGCAATGTCGCCCAGACCATGGCAGCGCCCGCCACCGCCATCATCGGTACCGACCTGGATTTTGCCCGCACCCTGCCCGTTCTCGCGCCCCGCGCCAAAAGCCTGCCGGAAACGCTGGCGCATGATGCGGAGCTTGCGCAATTCATGGCAATCCGCAGCACCGGCCTGCAAGGCGGCTATTTCATCGTCGCGGCGCGAGCGTTGGGGCTGGATTGCGGCCCGATGTCCGGCTTCGACCGCGACGGCGTGGACAAGGAGTTCTTCGCCGGTACCGCGATCAAATCCTGTTTCCTCTGCAATCTCGGCTATGGCGACCGCGAAGGGCTTCGCCCCCGTGCCGCGCGCCTGCCCTTCGACGACGCCTGCAGAATTCTGTGAAAATACTGGCCGTCGAAACCTGTCTGGGCGCCTGTTCGGTGGCGCTGCTGCGGGAAGGCGAAATCCTTGCCCATCGCTTTGAGGCAATGGAACGCGGCCATGCCGAGGCGCTGGCGCCGATGGTGGACAGCGTGATGCAGGGCCATGACTTTGCTTCGCTGGACCGTCTCGCTGTCACGGTGGGCCCCGGCACCTTCACCGGCCAGCGCGTCGGCCTTGCCTTCATGCGCGGCCTGAAGCTGGCGCTGGGAAAGCCTTTGATCGGCGTCACCAGCCTGGAGGCGATGGCCGCCGCCGCTTCCGCGGAAACCGGCCCACTTCAATTAATAAAGGCCCGCGCCGCCGCCATTCACGACGCCCGCCGTGACGAAGCCTATCTCTCGCTGGTGGAAAACGGCGTGGCCACGCCGCCCCGCGTTCTTCCCTTTGCCGATGCGATCGAAGTAATCCGCGCGTTCGGCCCCTGCGCTCTGGCCGGAACCGGCGCGCCCGCGGCGAAGGAAAAGCTGGGCGAAGAATTCATCCTCTCCACCATCCGTCAGCCGGATGCGCTGTTTGTGGCTCGCCTGGCCGCGACACGGCCCGTGCCCTCCGCTGCGCCCGCGCCGCTTTATCTGCGCGCGCCCGATGCCAAGCTGCCCGGCGGACGCGAACTGGTGACGGCGTTCGAGGGCGCCCCTGCTGATCTTGCGGTGCTGCATGCCAGCGCCTTTGCAAAGCCCTGGGACGAAACCGCACTGAAAGATCTCCTGGCAGGCTCCGGCGTCTTCGCCTTCATCGCGCCGTCAGGCTTCGTGCTGGCGCGCGCCGCTGCGAACGAAGCGGAAATCCTCACCCTGGCGGTCAAACCTTCGGCACGAGGCCGGGGCCTGGGGCGCGCGCTGATGCAGGCCGCAGCCGCCCGCGCCGTCACACTGGGGGCCGAAAGCCTGTTCCTGGAAGTGGGCACGGACAATCCGGCGGCGCTGGCGCTTTATACCGGCCTGGGGTTCGCCCGCGTCGGCGCCCGCAAGGGTTATTATGAGAGCGGGTCGCAGGGCGACGCCCTGGTGTTCAAGGCCGCGCTTCCGCTCAAGACCGATTTGGCCTAACGTTGCAGCCTCACTGGCAAGGAACAATCCGGCGTGACCCGTATCGAGAAGCTCTGCGTTGACAAGGGCTTGCGCATGACTGAGCAGCGCCGGGTGATCGCGCGGGTGCTGTCGGACGCCGCCGACCACCCGGACGCGGAGGAGCTTTACCGCCGCGCCGCCGCCATTGATCCGCACATCTCCATCGCCACGGTCTATCGCACCGTCAAGCTGTTCGAGGATGCCGGCATCCTGGAGCGTCACGATTTCCGCGACGGCCGCTCGCGCTACGAAGAATCGCCGGAAAGCCATCATGACCATCTGATCGACGTGCAGAGCGGCAGCGTGATCGAATTCCGCAACGAGGATATCGAGAAGCTGCAGCGCCGCGTCGCCGAGGAGCTGGGGTTCGAGCTGATCGACCACCGGCTGGAGCTGTATGGCGTCCCCAAGACCAAGCGGCCCACCTGACCTGCCACTCTTCCCCCTGATCGCCCGCCTGCGCGCGGGTGCGATCGTTGCCGCCTTCCTGGCGGTGACTTTCGCCTGCATGCCATGGCAGGCGCTGCTGCTGCGCGTGGCGCCGGAGGCGGCGCGGCGCTTTCCCAACCGCTATCACCGCTTTGTGGCCAAGTTGTTCGGGCTCAGGCTCAGGATCATCGGTGCGCCGGTGACAGGCGAAGGCGTGCTGCTGCTGGCCAATCACACCAGCTGGCTGGACATCATCCTGTTCTCGGCGGCGACGCCGCTTTCCTTCGTCGCCAAGTCCGAGATCGCGCGCTGGCCCTTTTTCGGCACCCTGGCGCGGCTGCAACGTACCGTCTTCGTTGCCCGTGAGCGCCGCACCCAGACCGGCGCGGTGGCGGAGGCGATCGGCGCCCGCCTTGCCGCCGGCGACTGCCTGGTGCTGTTTCCCGAAGGCACCTCCAATGATGGCAATCGCGTCGGCCCCTTCAAGAGCGCACTATTGGGCGCGGCCGAGGCGCGGCGCGCCGACGGGCGGCACGTCACGGTGCAGCCGGTTTCCGCCGCCTTCACCGCCTGTCACGGCATGCCGATGGGGCGGGAAATGCGGCCCTTCTATGCCTGGTTCGGCGACATGGAGATGGTGCCGCATCTGTGGGAAGCGCTGAAGGCGGGACCGCTGGATGTGACGGTGGAGTTCCACCCGCCCACCACCCTGGACAAGGTCAGCCGCAAGGAACTGGCGGTGCTGGCCCGGGAACAGATTCAAGCCGGGCTCTCGCGCGCCCTTGCAGGGCGCGCTTGATTCTTTGTTGCCCCCCTCTGTCCGCCTCGCGGGCGCTGCGCGCCCTGCCGGCGGACATCTCCCCCCGCTTGGCGCTTCGCGCCGCAGGGGGAGAAAGCCTGCGTTTTCGTGTGGTATTGAGTTTCGCAGTCCCTGCCGCGATAACCCTGCCCCCATGAAAAAGCTTTTCGTCAAAACCTATGGCTGCCAGATGAACGCGTATGATTCCGCGCGCATCGCCGATCTTTTGGCTCCGCTGGGCTATGGCGCGGCGGCAGGCCCGGAAGAGGCCGACATGGTGGTGCTCAACACCTGCCATATCCGCGAGAAGGCGGCGGAGAAAGTCTATTCCGAACTGGGCACGCTGCGGATGCTGAAGGAAGAGAAGGCGGGACGCGGCGAGGCCATGCTGGTGGCGGTGGCAGGCTGCGTCGCCCAGGCCGAAGGCGAGCTGATGCTCAAGCGCGCGCCGGTGATTGATCTGCTGGTGGGGCCGCAGACCTATCACCGCCTGCCGGAGATGATCGCCCGGATTTCCCGCGCCGGCGGCAAGGCGCTGGAGGCGGATTTTCCGGCGCTGGAAAAGTTCGATGCGCTGCCGGATGCCGGCGCGCGCGGTATCAGCGCATTCCTCACCGTGCAGGAAGGCTGTGACAAGTTCTGCAGCTTCTGCGTCGTGCCTTACACACGCGGCGCCGAATATTCGCGTAAGCCGGAAGCGGTGATCGCCGAGGCAAGGTCGCTGGTGGCGGGTGGGGTGCGCGAGATCGTGCTGCTGGGCCAGAACGTCAACGCCTATCGCGGCGAAGGCGCGGACGCAAAGACCTGGTCGCTGGCGCGGTTGTGCGATGCGCTGGCACAGATCGAAGACCTGGCGCGCATCCGCTACACCACCAGCCATCCCCGCGACATGGAAGACGACCTGATCGCCGCCCATCGCGACAATGCCAAGCTGATGCCGTTCCTGCATCTGCCGGTGCAGTCCGGCTCCGATGGTGTGCTGGCGGCGATGAACCGCCAGCACCGGGCGGAGGATTATTTGCGTATCATCGAGCGCGTGCGTGCCGCGCGGCCGGACATCGCTCTGTCGTCGGATTTCATTGTCGGCTTTCCCGGCGAAAGCGACGCCGATTTCGAGGCCACGATGGCGCTGGTGCGCCAGGTGAAGTTCGCCCAGACTTTCTCCTTCAAATATTCCAAGCGCCCCGGCACGCCTGCCGCCGCCGCGCCGAAGCAGATTTCAGAGCAGGTCAAGAACGAACGGCTGCAGGCGCTGCAAAAACTGCTGCTGCAACAGCAGGACGAATTCAACGACGCCGCCATCGGCAGCACCATGGACGTGTTGTTCGAAAAGCCGGGCCGCGGCCAGGGCCAGTTTGTCGGCCGTTCGCCCTGGCTGCATCCGGTCCATGCCGAAGGCGAAGAGCTTATCGGTAAAATCCTGCCGGTGAAGATCGTCGCGCGCACTGCCAACTCGCTGAAAGGCATGCTGGTTTGAGCGCGAAGAAAAGCCAGAGTGATCCGCCCGGTGGGCCGGCCGAGTGCCTCGCCGATGCGCTGGAGATTCTCGAAGGCGTGGAAGGTGTTGGCGTTGCACGCTTTTCCGAGGCCGATGTGGCGCGCCATCCCCTCGTCGGGCGCATCGTCGCCGCCTATAATAAGAAAGACTCACGGCGCTGATGGAGGGGGCGATTACCCTGGTGGTGGAAGAGGCGGCCTGGCGCACCCATCGCGGTCTGCTGCCCAAGCTGCACGCCGCCGCCGAAGCCGCCCGCCGGGCAGTACGGCTGCCGGCAAAGCGCCGTCTCACCATCCTGCTGGCCGGCGATACGCGGCTGAAAGCGCTCAATCGTGATTTCCGGGGCAAGAAGAAGCCGACCAACGTGCTCTCCTTTCCCTCGGACCAGCCCGGCTATGCCGGCGACGTCGCCCTGGCCTATGGCGTGACCAAAAAAGAAGCGCTAGCGGCAGGCAAATCCTTCGCCGACCATGCCCGGCATCTGGTGGTGCATGGCGTGCTGCATCTGGCGGGCTACGATCACATGACGGATCGCGACGCCAAGCTGATGGAGCCGCTGGAAGCGAAGATTCTCGCCAAGCTGGGCGTGCCAAATCCTTACGAGGCGCGCGCATGAGCAACGAAGGCGACATTTCGCTCTGGAAAAAACTTGTCCGCGCCCTGCAGGGCGAAGATCGCGCCGATCAGGCCGCCATGCGCGAAAGCCTGGAAGAGGTGATCGAGGAAAGCGAGCGCCAGTCGCCCGCCCTTTCCGACGCCGAGCGGGTGATGTTGTCCAACCTGCTCAAATTCGGCGAGCTCAAGCTCAAGGATGTGATGGTGCCGCGCGCCGCCATCATTGCGGTGGACGAGACCGTGCCGATGAACGAATTGGTGCAGCTGTTCCGCGAAGCGCAGCATTCCCGCCTGCCGCTCTATCGCGAGACGCTCGATGATCCCAGCGGCCTAGTGCATGTGAAGGATGTGCTGGCGCTGTTGCAGGACGGGCCGGCCGGCGGCTATCGCCTGCCGGAAGTGCCGATCGCGGGCCTGCGCCGTCCCATCCTGTTCGTGCCGCCCTCGATGCGCGCGGTCGACTTGTTGCTGAAAATGCAGACCAGCCACACCCATCTGGCGCTGGTGATCGACGAATATGGCGGCACCGACGGGCTGGTCTCGATCGAGGACATCATCGAGGAAATCGTCGGCGATATCGCCGACGAGCATGACGACGATCCCATCGCCCTGAAGCAGGATGGTGACAGCTACGTCGCCGACGCCCGGCTGGAGCTGGAGGATTTCGCCGAACAGACCGGCCATGCGCTGGCGCTGCCCGCCGAGCTGGAGGAGATCGACAGTTTGGGCGGGCTGGTGGTGACGCATCTGGGCCGGGTTCCCCAGCGCGGCGAGATCGTCGAAGGCCCGTCGGGCTTCACCTTCGAGGTGCTTGAAGCCGATCCCCGGCGGGTGCGTAAATTGCGTATCCGGCCGCCGCGCGCGGATATCGTTACTTGAACCTCCTGGCGCGGCTCGGCGAATCGATGCGCGGCCTTGATGGCTGGCGCCGGCTCGCCATCGCCTTTGTCCTGGGCGCTTTCTCCGCCACCGCTTTCGCGCCCATCGGATTTTTTCCCGCCCTGCTGCTGGGCCTGGCTGGGCTGGCGCTGTTGCTGGACGGCGCGGCGGCCTCGCCGCGGCGCTATCGCGCTGCCGCCGCCACGGGCTGGGCTTTCGCCTTCGGCCAGTTTCTCACCGGGATGCACTGGATCGTTTATCCCTTCATGGTCGATCCGGCCGAACATCTCTGGCAGTTGCCATTCGCCCTGGCTTCGTTGCCGGCAGGGCTTGGCCTGTTCGGGGCGCTGGGCGTGCTGCCCGCGCTGCTGGCGCGGCAGCCGGGAATCTCGCGCCTGTTGCTGCTCTCCGTGGGATACGCGGCGGCGGAATGGTTGCGCGGCCATGTCCTCACCGGGTTTCCCTGGAATCTGCCCGCCTATGGCTGGGGCGCCTCGCTGGCGGTGATGCAGACGGCGTCGCTGACCGGTGCCTATGGCCTTTCCTTTCTCACCATCCTGCTGGGCGTTTCGCTGGCCGAACTCATGCATGAGAAGTGGGCACGGCGGCGTGTGCTGCTGCCTGGCGTGATGGTTCTCCTCTTCGCCGGCCTGTGGGGTTTCGGCGCGCTGCAACTGGCGCAGCCCTCCGCCAACGTGCCGGGCGTGGTGCTGCGTCTGGTGCAGCCCAACGTGCCGCAGCGGGAAAAGCGCAGCGCTTTCCGCGCCCGCAACTGGCAGCGGCTGCTCAGCCTCAGCCAAAGCCCCGGCCATCCCACCCACATCATCTGGCCGGAAGCGGCAGCCGATTTCCTCTTGGCGCGCGACGCTATCGCGCTAGATGATATCGCCCGGCTGACCCGCCAGGGCTCAGTGCTGATGACCGGCGCCATCCGTGTCCCCGACACCGCGCAGGGCTTTACCTGGTACAACAGCCTTTATCTGTTCGAGCCCGGCGGCGCCTTGCTGGCTGTATACGACAAGACACACCTGGTGCCGTTCGGCGAGTATGTGCCTTATCCCCGACTGCTCAACCCTCTGGGCCTTGGCCAACTGATCCCCTTTCCGGTGACTCCGGGCAACGGCTTGCATCGCTATGGCGTGCCGGGCGCGCCGACCGTAACGCCGCTTATCTGTTATGAGGACAGCTTTCCCGGCGCAGCGATCGCGCCAGATGGCCGGCCCGGCTGGTTCGTCAATGTTACCGACGATTCCTGGTTCGGGCCCTGGGCCGGCCCGGCACAGCATCTGCTGACGGCGCGGATGCGGACCATCGAGGAAGGCGTGCCGATGGCGCGCGCCGCCAATACCGGCATCAGCGCCGTGATTGATGGGCGGGGCCGCATCATTGCCGAACGCGGCCTTAACCGCATGGGCGTGGTGGACGCGCCGCTTCCGGTGGCGTTGAACCCCACATTTTACGGGCGATTTGGCGATCTCGTCTTTTTAGCGCTTCTAATTCTTGGCGCGGGCTTTGCCATGGCAGCGCGCCCGCATTGACACTTTGACAAGATATTTTGTTTCGCTTTGGTGACTGTTGCCGCTAAGTTTACACCATTGCGGGTGCGTTTCTCCCGCTCCAGGAGTGTGTTCTGGTGCCCAAGAAGCAGGCCAATCCGACCGACATGCTCGTCGGCAATCGTGTCCGCATCCGCCGGATGTTGATCGGCATGAGTCAGGAGCGGCTTGGCGAATTGCTCAGCCTCACCTTCCAGCAGGTGCAGAAATACGAAAAGGGCGTCAACCGCATCGGCGCCGGCCGGCTGTTTGATGTTTCACGCATCCTGGGAGTGCCGATCGACTATTTCTATGAAGGCGTGGCGGCGCAGTTGCCGGGCCAGCCGGGCTTTTCCGAGGAAGGCGCGCCGCCGGTGATGGAGTTCGTTTCCTCCGGCGAAGGCATGCAGCTTTCCCTCGCCTTCATGAAGATCAAGGACGCCAAGGTGCGCAAGCGAGTGCTGGACCTGGTCAAGAGCCTTGCCGAAGAGCAGGCCGAGAAAGATTCCTGAAGATAGTCAGGTTTTAGAGCGACTGGCTTTTTCGGCCAGCCCGGACTGTCCATCGCGCGACCAAAAAAGAATCAGGGCGCGCGGGACGCTTTTTCCTGTAATCCAGATTGTCCCTCGCGCGCCCTGAGCGCGGCATAGACATCTTCGGGTGTGATCCCCGCCGCTGCCCACAGCACCAGCAGATGATAAAGCACGTCGGCGCTTTCGGCGGCGAGCGCCTTCGGATCGCGCGTCACCGCAGCGATCGCGGCTTCCACCGCTTCCTCGCCGAACTTCTTGGCGCATTTCTCCACCCCCGCGGCCAGCAATTGGGCGGTGTAGGAAGTGCTCGCATCGGCGCCCTTGCGGGCGGCGATGGTGGCGAAGAGACGGTCGATGGCGTGCTCGCTCATGGGCCGCTCCTAGCATGTCCGGCAAAGGGCGGAAATTGGGGCTTGCGAAAGGGGCACCTTTAGAGTACTCTATAATGTAGAGTTATCTGCTAGAGGCATTCCATGGACCTTTCACCCGGCCAAGCGGCGGAAAGCCTGAAGGAAATCGAACGAACCCAACGGCGCAGCGCCGAGGCGCATGAGTATGTTCACGCCAGCCCCGGTTTCATTCTTTGGGGCCTGATTTGGATGGTGGGCTACACCGGCAGCTATATGCTGCCCAATTACGGCTTCATCAACGGCATCAGCTGGCTGTGGTTCGTACTGGTTGTGGCAGGGGTTTTTGCCAACGCCACTCTCGACCGCCGCCGCTATCGTGGCCAGTCACCGGAGCGCGTCGCTGCGGGCAAAGCCATCGGCCGACGCATCGGCATGACCTTTTTGGCGCTCTATGCTTTCATCTTCGCCACTTTCTCGGTTATGCGCCCGGTCAATCCGGTAGTTTCCGCCGCCTTTATTCCGCTGCTCGTCGCCGTCATCTATGCCATTTACGGTATCTGGCGAGGCCTGCGCTTTCTCATCATCGGCATCGTCGTGGCGGCGCTGACCATGGGCGGCTGGTTCTACCTGCCGCAACATTTCCTGCTCTGGATGGCGGCGGTGGGCGGCGGCTCGCTGATCCTGGTCGGCCTCTGGCTCAGGAAGGTGTGAGATGGGCGAACTCAACGCCATCATCCACCAGCCGGTGCGGCTGAAGATCATGTCGGCGCTGAAGGCCTTGCCGCCGGGCGAGATGCTGGAATTCGTGCGCCTGAAAAAGATCGTCGATGCGACGGAAGGCAATCTCGGCGCCCATATCCAGACATTGGAGGAAGCGGGCTATGTCGCGGTGGAGAAGGACTTCGCCGACAACCGCCCCCGCACTCGGGTCAAGCTGACCAAGGAAGGTCGCCGCGCCTTCGAGGACTACGTCTCCTTTCTCCGTGGCATCCTCGAGGGCTGAGCCATGCTGATCTCCAACATTTCCCTGATCGGCTGGCTGCATACCATCGCCTGCCTGATCGCGCTGTCCGCCGGCGCCTATTTGCTGGCGGCGCGCAAGGGCACGCGCCGGCATCGCCGCCTCGGCTGGTGGTATGCCGGCGCCATGCTGATGCTGAATCTCAGCGTCTTCTTCATCTATCGCTTCGACGTCGTTCCCGGCACAGGGCAAGCGGGTCCTGGACATTTCGGCCTCTTCCACTGGTTCGCCGTCATCGCCCTGGCATCGGTCGCCTTGGCCCTGTTCGCGGCTTCGCGCCAGCGTGGCAGCGCCACTTGGGGGCATGTCCACGCCCAGGCCATGCTGGGCAGCTATTACGGGTTGATCGGCGGGCTGGTGAACGAAATGTTCGCCCGCATCCTGCCGTTGCGCACCCTGGCGCTACAATGGACGCCGCATGCCGCCAACGTCACCCGCACGGCGCTGGTGGGGATGGCGCAGATCGCCGCCATGTTGTTGTGGTTCGGACTGGTGGCGGTTTTCTTTTTCCAGGTGGCGAGAAGGCACCGCCGCATCGATCCCGACGCTTTCACCATTGGCCATCCTCTGCGCTATGGCGGCGGCGTCTTCGCCGCCTGTGTCGGTATCGGCGGCATCATCGGCGCTTTCACCAACTATCTTGGCTGGGGCTTCATTCTTGGCGCAGCGGCCGGCTTCTTTCTCGCGGCGCGGGTGCGCCGCCTGGTGGCGCCGGTCTGGGGCACGCCATCCGCGCAGCAGAATAAGATAAGGACCATCGCGCTGGGGCTGGAGATCGCCATCTTCATGCTGCTGGGCAGCTCCGGCTTCTTCCAGAGCGTGCCGCGCCCGGTGGCCTGGGAGACCAACATTGTCGTCGTCGGGACCTATTTCCTTCTTCTGCGCGGCAGCCACGGTCCGATGATGACATGGCTCGGCCTTTCGGTGCTGGCCTGGCTGGGCGTTGGCATGACGTTGCATCTTCCCTTGCCGCTGATCGCCATCGGCGACGGGCTGCTCAAGCTGGGCTTTGGTTTCGCCATGGCGGAGCCGATGCTGTTCGCGGTTCAGTCTTCCAGCCGCGCCCTAATGTCCGAAGGTGTGGCGCCGGATTCGCGCAATGCCGCCAGCGTCACCGCCTGATCGCGCTTGGAGAACTTCTTGCCGTTCTCGTCCAGCACCAGGTGATGATGGGCATAGGCCGGTGCGGGCAGCGCCAGCAGGGCCTGCAACAGTCGCTGTGGATGGGTGGCGGCAAGAAGGTCTTCGCCGCGCGTCACCAGGGTCACGCCCTGGAAGGCGTCGTCCAGCACCACCGCCAGGTGATAGGCGGCGGGCAAATCCTTGCGCGCCAGCACAATGTCGCCAAAGCGCAGCGGATCAACCGTCTCCACCTTACCCTGCTCGATAAAAGTGAGGGGCCCGGCCAGCGCCGCCGCCCTGGCCGCGTCCAGCCGCAGCACGGAAGGTTTGCCGGGCGGCACATGCGCCAGACCACGGCAGGTGCCGGGATAGAGTACGCCTTCCGGTCCATGCTGCGCCTCGCCCGCCCGCGCGATTTCGTCGGCGATTTCATTGCGGGTGCAGACGCAGGGATAGGTCAGGCCCATCGCCGTCAGCTTTTCCAGCGCCGCGCCATAGGCCGCAGCGCGACGTGACTGGCGCAGCACCGGCTCGTCCCAGGAAAGGCCCAGCCATTTCAGGTCGCGATAGATCGCTTCGATGAATTCGTCGCGGCTGCGGCCCCGGTCCAGATCCTCGATCCGCAGCAGGAAATCGTCGCCGCTTTCGGCGGCGGTGATGGCGGCGAAGGCATGGCCCAGATGCAACAGGCCTGTCGGGGACGGCGCGAAACGGGTGACAATCATGGCGGGTTCTGTATGTTCGCCGCGGAAACTAGAACGCCTGAGGCCGAATGTCTTTGCCAGTGCTCGATGGCCACCGTCTCGCCCCCGTCAGCGGCACGGCCCGCCTTTTGATCGTCCTGCTGCATGGCTATGGCGCTGATGGCAACGACCTGATCTCGCTGGGCCGCGCCTGGCAGGCGCGCTTTCCCGATGCCGCCTTCTTTGCCCCCAATGCGCCCGAACCGGTCTCCGGCAGCGCGGGTTTTCAGTGGTTCGCCCTCAGCGATCTCAATCCCGAGGAAACCGAGCGTGGCGCCGCCGCCGCCGCCCCGGCGCTTGCGGCGGCCATTGACGCCGAACTCACGGCCCTGAAGCTGGGGCCGGAAAAACTGGCGCTGCTGGGCTTCAGCCAGGGTGCGATGATGGCGCTGCATGTCGGCCTCAGACAGGCACGGCCGCCGCTGGCCATACTGTCCTATTCGGGCCTGCTGGCGGGGCGGGCGCCCATGCCGGCGCCGGGCGGGGCCTATCCCCCGGTTTTCCTCAGCCATGGCGACAGCGACCAGGTGGTGCCGCCGCAAATGATGTTCCTGGCGGCGGGCGCCCTGCTGCAGGTGGGCGCGGAAATCGACTGGCATTTGGCCCGCGACACCGGCCATGGCATCGATCCGGAGAGCCTGGAACTGGGGGCGAAATTCCTCCAGAACATCCTTGTCCCCAGCGGGTAACAAAGCTGTTGCACTTAAGCACTTGAGTGTTCCACGAATCTCCCCCTAGATTTGGTGCAAGAGGAGAGCCGCTTTCCCAGGATTTGATCCGTGCTAGCGCCCAGCGTGACCTCAAGCGCCTGCCCGGCGCTGGTGCTCAATGCCGACTATCGGCCGCTGAGCTATTATCCGCTTTCGCTCTGGTGCTGGCAGGACACCATCAAGGCGGTGTTCCTGGAGCGGGTGAACATCCTGGAAGAATATGACCGGGAAGTGCGCTCCGCCCGCTTCTCGATGCGGCTGCCCTCGGTCATTGCGCTGAAGACCTATATCCGTCCCGCGCGCCATCCCGCCTTCACTCGCTTCAATGTCTTCCTGCGCGATGAATTCTCCTGCCAGTATTGCGGCGACGAGAAGGAGCTGACCTTCGACCATGTCGTTCCCCGCAGCCGGGGCGGCCGTACCACCTGGGAGAATGTCGTCACCGCCTGTTCGCCCTGCAACCTGACCAAGGGCGGCCTGCTGCCGTCGCAGGCCAAGATGTATCCCCGCCACCGGCCGCATTCGCCCACCGTGATCGAATTGCGCGAGCATGGGCGCCGGTTTCCGCCCAACTATTTGCACGATTCCTGGGCGGATTATCTCTACTGGGATAGCGAGTTGGAGCCGTAGGGCGCGGCTAAATCTTTTCCGACAGCTTGATCGCCACGCGGCAGCCAGCCTTGATGGCTTCGCTGAGAAAGCGATAGCCCGGCGCCTGTTCGGCGCCGTTCTCCAGCGCGGTGTCGCGATGGGCGGCTTCGTCGACGCGGAAGTCTTCCACCGTCGCCTTCAAGGCTTCGTCCTTGTCGCCCAGGGCGGCGATCTGCCCAGCGTAATGCTCGTCAATCACTTCTTCCACCGCAGCGGTGCAGGCGAAGGCCGCCTTCTCGCCCATCAGGGCGGTGGCCGCGCCCAGTGCGAAGCCCGCCACGCGCCAGACCGGCTCCAGCGCGGTGGGCCGCACGCGGCGTTCGTTGACCAGCTTGTCGAAGGCTTTCAAATGCCGCTGTTCCTGCTCGGCCATGTGGCGGATGGTGTCGGCGGCGGCGCCGTTCTTCAACACCGCCAGTTGGCCTTGATAAATGCGCACCGCCCCATATTCGCCGGCATGATCGACGCGGATCATCGCCTCGGTGTCGAGGGCGCTGCCGGGCGCGGCGGGCTTAGGCTTGCGGGGCATTATTTCCCCGCATCAGCGCAACGATCGCGCTGCCCGCAATCAGGAAAGAGAAGATGACGTTCCATGCCGGCAGCGCCAGCCCCAAAAAGAACCAAGTGGGAAGGCTGCAGCTCGCGCCTTCTCCAAAGCCGGTGAACATTCCAACAAACCGCTGGAAGAGCGAAGGCTCAGGCGGCGCGGGCGCGCCCAGCATGAAGGCATGCCCTACGTGGCAGGCCAGCGGCATGGGCACAAGGCCGTATTGCCCGAGCGTCTGGTAGAGTCCGATCAGGCCGGAGGTCGCCACCAGCAGGATCACCGCCATCGCCAGCGGAACGCCGTATCGCCGCGGCAGGAAGCCGCCGCCCAGGATGCCGATCAAGGCAGCGGCGATATGCGGCCAGCGCTGCCAGTGGCACATCTCGCACGGCGCCAGCCCGCCCAGATACTGAAAGCCCAGCGCGCCCAGAATCAGCGCCAGCGCCGCGGCGCCGGCGGCGATGGCCACATAATCAGCGCGCAAAGATTGCGGAGTCGTCATGGAAAGCCTTGAACTCCAGTGCATTGCCGGAAGGATCGAGGAAAAAAAAGGTTGCCTGTTCGCCAGGCATTCCCTGAAAACGAATCTGCGGCGCAATGATGAACGATGTCCCGGCTTCGGTCAGCTTCGCCGCCAGCGTCCGCCAGGCGTTCATGGAAAGAATTGCGCCGAAATGGCGCACCGGAACTTCCTCGCAGTCAACATGATTATGTTCTTTGTGTCCGGCCTCGTTCGGGCTTAAATGCGCGACGATCTGGTGGCCGAAGAAATCGAAGTCCACCCATTCAGCGCTCGAGCGTCCTTCGGGACAGCCGAGCAGGCTGCCATAGAAGGCGCGGGCTTCGGCAAGATCGCGCACCGGAAACGCAAGATGAAAGCGCGGACGTTCTGACATGATTTCCCTATTCCGCCGCAAGCCTAAGGCCAAGCCCCCTGAAAAGCGAGATGGGGGCAAAAAGCGAGACGGTGAAATCCTGCACCTCGCCATTGATGGCGCGCCGGTGGAGGTGACGTTGCGCCTCAATCCGCGGGCGCGGCGGGTGATCGTCAAGGTTCATCCCGGCACCGGCGAGGTCACGGTGGTGGCGCCGTCGCGACGCGGCCTGCAACATGCGCTGGATTTCGCCCGCGGCGAACATGACTGGATCGCGCGCCAGCGGGCGCGGGTGCCCGCTGCCGTGGCGCTGGCGCCGGGCGCCAAGCTGCCGTTCCGCGGCCAACTGCACGAGATCCGCCATGACGGTGCGCGCGGCCCTGTTCCGGTGTGGCGCGACGAGAACGCCCATGTCATCTGGGTCACCGGCCGGGCGGAGCATGCGCCGCGCCGTCTGCTCGATTTCCTCAAGCGCGAGGCCCGCGCCCTTTGCGAGGCCCAGGCGCTGGTTTACGGCGCGGCAGTCGGCGTGCTGCCGACGCGCGTCACCATGCGCGACACCGCCAGCCGTTGGGGCTCCTGCTCGGCGGCGCGGGCGGTCTCCTTTTCCTGGCGGCTGATTTTCGCTCCCGATTTCGTGCGCGACTATGTCGTGGCGCATGAAGTGGCGCATCTCAAGGAGATGAATCACGGCCCGCGCTTCTGGAAGCTGGTGGAGAAGCTGCATCCGGAATTCAAGAGCGCCCAGGCCTGGCTGCGCACCCATGGCCGCAATCTGCAGCGCTACAAGGCCTAGACGCTCAAGGCACCGTGGCAATGCTTGTAGCGTTTGCCCGAACCGCAAGGGCAGGGGTCGTTTCGCCCCGCTTCGGGCTGGGGCGCAGCGGCGGGCTTCTCCAGATCGGCCAGGTCGAACATCATGTGCCGCCAGGCCGAGGGCGGAACCCAGCTTTCCTCGACATTGCCGATCACCAGCCAGGGCAGCACGAACAGCCGGCCGCCTTGCGCCCGCAGCCCGGCATGGAAGGGGACATGCTCGCATTGGTGCAGGCCGATCTCGCGGGCTTCCGCCGCAAGCGTCTTGACCTTGTAGCCTTGATACCGCGCGGCATTGGCCAGCACGCGCGGCAGCCGGTAGATGCCAAGGCCGCCAAAGGCCGAATCCACTTCCATCGGCGGCGCATCGATTTTTAGTTCGAAGAGGCGCGGCGTATAAATCGCATCAACCGCCTGCTGGTCGCTGACGCGATGGCGCAGGGCATAATCCATGCTGGCTTCCCAGACGTCGTCGGGGCAGCGCTGCGGTTGGCGCAGCGCCCACATATCGTAATATTCGCCCAACGTGTTGGCGAAGACGGCGGCGCGGCTCCCATCGGCGAGCAGGAAGTCAACGGCGTGCGTGAAGCCCGCCATGTCCGTCACCGGCGTGGCGTTGACGTCGTCGCAATCCAGGATCACCAGCAGGTCGAAATCGGCAAAGCGTGACCGCACGGCGTCAATCAACTGATTGCGCAGCGCCGCCAGGCGCACGGTGCGTTGCAGGCTGTGGGCGGCGGGGCCTTCCGGCGACAGGATGGCGGCACGGTCCTGGCTGCGGCACCAGCGCTCCAATATCGCCCGCGTCGCGTCCCGGGAATCATTCTCGACGAACAGGAAAGCGCTTTGCGCGAACGTCGCCGCCATGCGCGCCAGATTATCCAGCACAGCAGGCAGCATGGGGGCGCAGTCGCGCGCCAGGCCGATGAATACTGCACGCTCGGGGCGAGGGGGCATGGCCGGACCCTAGACGCCGCCCCGGCAATCCTCAAGATCAGCCGCCGAAAAGCCCGTTGAGAATGGATTCGATGGTGCCCGGCTTCTTGTTATCAGCCTTCGGCGCGGGCGCATCGTCCGGCAGATTGGCGGCGATATAAGCGCCCGTCAGCGGGCGCACCGGCAGGTTCTGCTCGGCCCCGGTCATGAACTCCTGGAAGACATGCGCCGGCAGCCCGCCGCCGGTGGCGTGTATCATCGGCTTGGAATCGTCATTGCCGATCCAGACGCCACAGACCAGGTCGGCGGTGAAGCCGATGAACCAGGCGTCATGGAAATCCTGGGTGGTGCCGGTCTTGCCCGCCACCGGCCGCTCGCCCAGCGCCGCGGCCTTGCCGGTGCCGCTGGCGATGGTTTCATGCATCAGCCGGGTCATCGCCGCATCATTCTCCGTGCTCATCACTGTCGCATGGGCGCGGGCGGGGCGGGCATAGAGCAGCTTGCCGGAAATCGTGCGCACCTTGAGGATGCCGAAGGGCGTCACGCCTTCGCCGCCATTGGCGAAGGCGGCATAGGCGCCGGTCAGCTCCAGCGGCGTCACGCCGGAGGTGCCCAGCGCCAGCGAAGCCACTTCGTCCAGCGGCGATGCTATGCCCAGCCTTCTGGCGGTGGCGGCAACGGCGCGCGGGCCGACTTCCTGGGTCAGTTGCGCCGCGATGGAATTGGACGAGACCGCAAAGGCTTTCACCAGCGGCATGTCGCCCTGATATTCGTCCTCGAAATCGGCCGGCGTCCATTTGCCGATGGTGATGGGGCTGTCATGCATGACGTCGTCAGGCGTGCGGCCATTCTCGAAGGCGGTGAGATAGACAAAGGGCTTGAAGGCGCTGCCGGGCTGGCGCACCGCGTCGGCGGCGCGGTTGAAGCTGGATTGGACGTAGGAGCGCCCGCCCACCATGGCGCGCACCGCGCCGTCGGGCGTCATCGCCACCAGCGCGCCCTGGCCGGCATGAAGCTTGTCGCCCTGCGCCGCCAGGCCGCGTTCCACGGCCGTTTCCGCCAGGTTCTGGGTTTCCAGGTCGAAGCTGGTCTCCACCACCACCGGCTCGGCGCTGGTGCCGATCACGCCGTTCAATTGCGAAATCACCCAGTCGGTGAAATAGCCGGAGCCCGGCGTGGCGCTGGCGCGCATCACCCGGGGCCGCGTCTGGGCGGCGGCCAGCCGTGTTTCCAGGTCGATGAAGCCGACCGCTTCCATCGCCTTCAGCACGGTCTGGGCGCGCGCCTGGCTGGCGTCGGCGTCAGCCAGGGGATTGTATTTCGCCGGCGCCTTGACGCTGCCCGCCAGCATCGCCGCCTCGGTCAGGCCAAGCTCGCTGGCATGCTTGCCGAAGAATTTTTCCGCCGCCGCCTCGATGCCATAGACCCCGGCGCCGAAATAGACCTTGTTGAGATAGAGGCTGAGGATCTGGTCCTTGCTGTAACGGGTCTCCAGATAGACGGCCAGCCCCGCTTCCTGCAGCTTGCGCTCCATGTTGCGGTTGGGCGTGAGAAAGAGATTCTTCGCCAGTTGCTGCGTCAGGGTCGAACCACCCTGCACCACATGGCCGGTCATCATGTTGCGGATGGCGGCGCGCGACAGGCCCATCGGGTCAATGCCGAAATGCGAGCGGAAGCGGCGGTCCTCAATGGCGATGAAAGCGTTGGGGACATAGTCGGGCAGCGCGGCGACCGGAATCATCTCGCCTTGCGTCAAGCCGCGCCGCGCAATCAGCCTGCCGCGATCGTCCAGGATGGTGACGTCCTGCGACGGGCCCGCCTTCATCAGGTTGCGCACGTCGGGCAGGCCGGAAATGAAATGCGAAAAGACCACCGCCCCGAAGATCAGGCCCCAGATGACGAACATGGCGAGGATGAAGGGCCAGCTCGATTTGCGGCCGCGGACCTGCTTTTTCGGCGGCGGGGCGCCGTCATCGCCGCCGCGCTTGCCGGGCGGCGGTCCATTGCGCTTTTTGGGGGCGGGCTTACCCATGCCGCCATCTAAGGCGGCATTGGTTAATGCCCGTTAAAGAATGACTTAACGCCGCTCAGGCACACAGCCTGTAGCCGCCATCTTCCGTCAGCAAAATCGGCGATTCCGGGTCGGTCTCGATCTTCTTGCGCAGGCGGTAGATATGGGTCTCCAGGGTGTGAGTGGCGACCTGCGGGCCATAACCCCAGACCTCGCCCAGCAGGGTCTGGCGCGGCACGATGCCCGGCGCGGTGCGCAGATAGCGCAGTATGTCGGTTTCCTTCTCGGTCAACCGGATGCGGCGCTCGCCGTCGACCAGCAGTTTGGCGGAAGGATGGAACTCATACGGCCCGATGCGGAAGGGCGCCTCACCGCCGGGATGGGCCAGCAGCCGCCCCAGCGCCTGCACCAGCGCGGCGATGCGGAAAGGCTTGGCCAGACGCGGCAAGCCATCATTGATGTCGGCCCGTTCCGCCGCCGTCAGCAGCAGGATCGGAGCGCTGAAGCCGTCACTCTCCAGCGCCTGCGCCACCGCCACGCCGTCTTCCTGCTCCAGCGCCTCGTCAATCACCGCAAAGGCGAAAAGGGAATCGGCGGCCAGGCCGCGCGCCTCGGCCAGATCCGCGGCGGCGGCGACTTCGCCGCTGCCCGCCAGTTGTTGGGCAAGCTGGTCGCGGAAGACGCCGGGGGCGGCGATGAGCAGGGCCTTGGGGCGCATGGCAGGAGTCTAGTCAGCCCTGGCGTCGGCGGCAATTTCTGCCGGGCGGGTGGGTGGCGCGCCGCGAAAACCGCGCAAATCCGGGCCTTTGTCATGGCGCAGGGCTTGCTTGGATAAGCCGATGCCCGCGCCGACCTTCCTGCAAATGGCCGCCAACACGCAAGCGATGCGCGTGGCCTCTGCCGCTGCGCCCGCCACGGCGGCGACAGCGGATAGCAGCGGCTTTACTTTCCATGCCGCTCTTCACGACCTGCTCGACATCGTCAATCCGCTGCAGCACCTGCCGGTGATCGGCACGCTCTATCGCGCCATCACCGGCGACAAGATGGGCACGGTGGAGAAGATCGCGGGCGACGCCCTGTATGGCGGGTTGTGGGGCGCGGTCGGGTCCGTCGCCGACACGGCCTTCGAAGCGGTGACAGGCAAGGATTTCGGTTCGACCGTGCTGGCCTTCGCCGAGAACACGCTGGGCATCGGTCCTCATGACGCGCCGGTACAGGTGGCGGCGAACACGGCGCCTAAGCCCGCCGCGCCGTCTGCCAACAGCGCCGATGTGGTGGCTTTCGGCAATGCCCTGGCCTCCAAGGGCGTGGACAGCGACATGGCCGCGCGGGCGATGTACGCCTATCGCCGTAGCCAGGGGCTGACGCAGACCTCTGCCTTCGTGCAATAGTTCAGCCTGACTCAGGCTCTCTCCCCACGCGATGCGAAGCATCAGGCGGGGGGAGATGTCCGCCGGCAGGATGCGCAGCGTCCGCGAGGCGGACAGAGGGGGGCGAATGGATTTGCACGTTCAGATGCGCGGCGATCATGCCGTGCTGGATTGGGGCGCGGGCGGGCGCCGCGCTACCATCGGTCCCGCCGGCATCGCGGTAAAGGGCGGCGAGGGCGACGGCATCACCCCGCGCGGGTGTTTCCCAGTGCGGAAAATTTTCTACCGCGCCGACCGCATCGCGAAACCCGATGTGAGATTGCCGCTACGCGCGACCCAGCCCGATGACGGCTGGTGCGATGCGCCGGACGATCCGAATTACAATCAGCTGGTGAAGCTGCCTTATCGCGCCAGCGCCGAGCAGATGTGGCGCGACGACGCGCTCTACGATCTGGTGGCGGTGCTGGGTTACAATGACGATCCGGTAATGCCGGGCAAAGGCAGCGCAATTTTCTTGCATGTAGCGAGGGCGGATCATTCCGCCACCCATGGCTGCGTCGCGCTGGCATTCGCCGATGCGCTGGCAGCGCTGGAGCAGCTTCAGCCGGGTGATTCCGTCGTTATCGAGTAATCGCGCTCGCCGAAGATTGCCGTGCCAACCCGCACATGAGTAGCGCCGAACTTGATCGCCAGCTCGAAATCCCCGCTCATGCCCATGCTGAGATTGGCCAGGCCCAGTTCGCGCGCCCGTTTCAGCAGGAAGGCGAAATGCGGCGCAGCGTCGTCATCAACGGGCGGAATGCACATCAGCCCCTCCACCGGCAGCCCAAGCGCTCGGGCATAGGCGATCAGCGCATCGAGATCGGCGGGCAGCACACCTGCCTTTTGCGGTTCCTCGCCAGTGTTGACCTGGATGAACAGCCGGGGGCACTTCGCGCCCTTGTCGCGTTCCGCCGCCAAGGCGTCTGCCAGCTTCGGCCGGTCCAGCGTCTCGATGACGTCGAACTGCGCCATCGCTTCTTTCGCCTTGTTGCTCTGCAAGGGACCGATCAGGTGCAATTCCAGATCGGGATAGTCCGCCTTCAGCGCCGGAAACTTGGCCGCGGCTTCCTGCACCCGGTTCTCGCCGAAGCGGCGCTGGCCCGCCGCCAGTGCTTCGCGGATGCCGGTTTCGGCCACCGTCTTGGACACCGCCACCAGATGGGTAGCGGGCGCGGGCCTGATGGCGGCCTTTCGCGCCAGCGCGATGCGCGCCAGAATGGTGGCCAGGTTTTCGGAAATGCTCATGTCAGCAGGCAAACTAGCAAGGCAGCAACGCCGCCTCAATGCGGCTATGCCCCTGGTCTTGTTCACCGATGACAGCAGGCGGGACTGGCTGGCGGCTGCCCGCCGCCTGCCGCGCGGCAGCGCCATCGTCATCCGCAGCCGGGAGGCGAAACAGTGCGCCGCGCTGTTGGAGCGCCTCGCCCCGCTGCCGGGCCTCAAGCTGCTGGTCGCCGATGACCCGGCGCTGGCGCAAGGCGCCGATGGCCTGCATTTGCCGCAGGCGCGCGCGCATGAGGCAGGGCACTGGCGGGTCCGGCGCCCCGACTGGATCATCACCGCCTCCGCCCATTCGCTGCGCGCCTTGATGACTCTGGCGCATCTGGACGCCGTCTTTCTCTCGCCGGTCTTCGCCACCGCCAGCCATCCCGGCACGCCGCCGCTGATGCCGGCGCGCGCTGCCTTCATCGCCGCACTGTCGCCGGTTCCGGTCTATGCCCTGGGCGGCGTGACGGCGCGCAATGCGTCGCTGCTGGCGCCGACCTTCGCCGGGATCGCCGCTATAGGGGCTTTGTGCGAAGACTGAGGTGCAGGAAAATCGCGTCCAGCGACAGGCGGCGTGAGCCGTCATAGAAAGCGCCCGTGTCGCGGCCATAGATCAAATGCTGCCAGCCCAGCGAAGCCAGGACGCTGTCGCTGAAGGTGCGGGCGACTTCCACTTCCATGCCGTTCAGGCCGAGGCGCGCATTGCCCGCAACGCTGCCAGCGACGCCGCTGCCATATTCCAGCGAGGCGCTCCACTTTTCATAGGCTGCTCCGCCGCTGACATGCAGGATGCGGGTGGTGGCCCCGGCATAGCTCTGGTTGATGTCGAAGGTATAGGCGTTGGAGGAATGAAAGGCGCCGCCCAGTGAAAGGGTGAGCGCGTCGCTCACCGCATAGTCGCCGCGCAGCCCGGCGGCATAATCGCTGACGCCTTCCTGCCCAGCCAGCTTGTGTTCGGCCCGGCCGAAGGAAGCGCCGCCATAGGCGGAAACGTTCAAGGGCCCGAAATCCGCACCATAGCGCACGGCGCCTTCCCACATGTCGGCCTGACGTCCCGGCACTTGCGGGCCTGCCGCCAGGAACGGCAGCACATTCTTGCCCTCGCTGGGCGCGAAGGAGAGCGCCAGGCGCAAATCCAGACCCAGGAATTGCGAGAGGTCGGGCGTCTCATATTCGATCTTGGCGTAGTTGGAGGATGGCCCGCCCGGTGTGCGCAGGGTGAAGATGCCGGCCACGGCGTTGCCGTTATTGTCGCGGAAGAAAGTGACGCTGGGATCGTTCAGCGACACCGCCGTGTCGGCCACCGGTCCCGCCACCGCCAGTTGGGCGCTGGCGCCGTCCACCAGGCCCAGCCGCACGGTCCCTAAGCCGGTGCGCGTCTCGCCATAGAGTTTTTCCAGCAGGTCGCCGTCATAGCGGCCGAAGGAAAGCCGGTCATGCACCGCCAGCGTGCCGTTCAGGCTGGTGGTCAGGCCGGTGTCGTCGGTCTGCTGCAGCCGGGCGATGAGTTTGGCGACCCCGGCAATGTCGGCGGCCGAACTGGGCTGGTCGGCGCTGAACAGGGCGGCGCGCGCCGCCCCACCCAGAGTGAGTTCGGCCCCGCCCACCGGCAAGGTCAACGGCTCCAGGGTCTGCGCCCTGGCCGCCGACGCCAGACCGGCAAAAGCCAGTGCCGCTATCGCCCGGTGTTTGCGCAAACCCGCTCCTGCCTTAAGTCCTTCCGAAATAAGCCGATCCCGGCCCGGCGGCGCAAGGGGCGCGCCGTTGCGTGGGGCCTGCCCCGCCGCTATAAGCCCCTGAAGGCGGGGGCGCCATGATGGCAAGGCCGGTCAAGTTCCGGCGGCGCCGGTCAAGCAAGGGTTAAAGTCGAGCCGATGCGAATTCTGCCTGTTCTGCTGTGCGCCGGCATCCTGGCCGGGTGCGGCTCCTCCGACGATTCTTCCAAATATCTGGAAGACAATCCCAGCACCATTTCCGGCACTTCCGGCCGCGTCACCCTGGGGGTGAACACCTATCTCTGGCAGGCGACGCTGGACACGCTGGTCAGCCTGCCGCTGGTCTCGGCCGATCCTTTCGGCGGTGTCATCATCACCGACTGGTATTCCACCCCCTCTGCTCCGGACGAGCGGCTGAAGGTGACGGCCTATATCATGGACCGCAATCTGCGCGCCGACGGTCTGCGCCTGGTGGTGTTCCGCCAGACGCGGGTCAACGGCGCGTGGAGCGACGCCCAGCCCAATCCGGACACGGCGCACAAGCTGGAAGACGTGGTCCTGACCAAGGCGCGGGAGTTGCGTCTCGCCACTCTGAGCTCGTCCAACAAGTAAAACGGCATGGCGCGCTACAACGCCAAAGAGTCGGAAAAGCACTGGCAGAAAGTCTGGGACGAGAATAAGTCCTTCCTGACGCCGGCGCATTCTGAAAAGCCAAAATGCTATGTGCTGGAGATGTTCCCCTATCCATCGGGGCGCATCCATGTCGGCCACACCCGCAACTACACCATGGGCGACGTCATCGCCCGCTTCCGCAGGGCGCAGGGTTACAGCGTGCTGCATCCGATGGGCTGGGACGCCTTCGGCCTGCCGGCCGAGAATGCGGCGCGCGAGAAGAACGTGTCCCCGCGCGACTGGACCTACGAGAACATCGCGCACATGCGCAGCCAACTGAAGCTGATGGGCCTTTCCATCGACTGGTCGCGCGAATTCGCCACCTGCGATCCCGCCTATTACCACCAGCAGCAGAAGCTGTTCCTGCGCTTCTTTGCGGCCGGGTTCGTCTATCGCGGCGAAGCCGACGTCAATTGGGATCCGGTCGACATGACCGTGCTGGCCAATGAGCAGGTGATTGACGGCAAGGGCTGGCGCTCCGGCGCCGTGGTGGAGCGGCGCAAGCTGAACCAATGGTTCTTCAAGATCACCGATTTCGCCCAGGAATTGCTGGACGCGCTGGAGACCCTCGATCGCTGGCCGGAAAAGGTCCGGCTGATGCAGAAGAACTGGATCGGCCGCAGCGAGGGCCTGAAGTTCCAGTTCACGTTGTCGGACGCGCGCAAGCTCGACGTCTTCACCACCCGTCCCGACACGTTGTTCGGCGCGTCTTTCGTGGCGCTGTCGCCCGAACATCCGCTGACCCAGGAACTGGCGGCGGGCAATCCCAGGCTGCAGGACTTCATCGCCGAATGCCGCCGCACCGGCACGGCGGAAGCCGAAATTGAGAAGGCCGAGAAGCTGGGCTTCGACACCGGCCTCACCGCCACGCATCCGTTCGACGAAAACTGGAAGCTGCCGGTGATGGTGGCGAACTTCGTGCTGATGGGTTACGGCACCGGCGCCATTTTCGGCTGCCCGGCGCATGACCAGCGCGACCTGGACTTCGCCCGCAAATACAAGCTGACGGTGACGCCGGTGGTGGTGCCGGAAGATGTCGATCCGCGCAGCTTCACTGTCGGCAACGAGGCCTATACCGGCCCCGGCAAGCTGGCCAATTCGCGCTTCCTGGACGGCATGAGTGTGGAAGCGGCCAAGACCGAAATCGCCGCGCGCCTGGAAAAATCCGGCACCGGCACCCGCACGGTGAATTTCCGTCTGCGCGACTGGCTGGTGTCGCGCCAGCGGCCCTGGGGCTGCCCGATTCCCGTGGTGCATTGTGAAAAATGCGGCATGGTGCCGTTGCCGGAAAGCGCCCTGCCGGTGCTGCTGCCGGAGAAGATTGATTTTTCCCGCACCGGCAATCCGCTGGACCGCGATCTGGTCTGGAAGAACACGACCTGCCCGGCCTGCAAGGGACCGGCGGTGCGCGACACCGACACGCTGGATACTTTCGCGGATTCTTCCTGGTACTTTTTACGGTTCTGCGATCCGCAGGCGCAGGAGCCGGTGAACAAACAGGCCGCCGATTACTGGATGGCGGTGGACCAGTATATCGGCGGCATTGAGCACGCTATTCTGCATCTGCTCTATGCCCGCTTCTTCACCCGCGCCCTGAACCGGCTGGGGCTGGCGGGCGTGGCGGAGCCGTTCGCCGGCCTGTTCACGCAAGGCATGGTCTGCCACGAGACCTACAAGAACGCGGCGGGCGAATGGGTCTTGCCCGAAGAAATCGAGAAGCGCGACGGCAAAGCCTATCTGAACGGCACGCAGACGGAAGTCGTCGTCGGCCCGTCGGAAAAAATGTCCAAGTCGAAGAAGAATGTGATCGCGCCCGAAGCCATCATCGAGGATTACGGCGCCGACACCATCCGCTGGTTCATGCTCTCCGACACCCCGCCCGAGCGCGACGTCGAATGGACCGACGCCGGGGCGGAAGGCTGCTGGCGCTTTGTCCAGCGGGTGCATCGGCTGGTAACGGAAGCCGAAGGCCTGCCGCCGCCCGGCACCGCGCCTGCCGCCGATGATGCCGCCTCCAAGACGTTGCGTCAGGCGACGCACAAGGCCATCGCCGCCGTCACCGATCATCTGGAAGGCCTGCGCTTCAACAGCGCCGTCGCCCAGCTCTATATCCTGGCCAATGCCGTGCAGGACGGCGCTGCCGTCAATCACGCCGCGCGCCGTGAGGCGCTGGAGGCGCTGGTGCTGCTGTCGGCGCCGATGATGCCGCATCTGGCCGAGACAAGCTGGCAGGCGCTGGGGCACAAGACGCTGGTGGTGGAGACGCCCTGGCCCCGCCACGACCCCGCCCTGCTGGAAACGGACAGCGTCACCTATCCGGTGCAGGTCAACGGCAAGCTGCGCACCACCTTCCAGATCGCCAAATCCGCCGACAAGGCGGCGATTGAACAGGCGGCGCTGGCGCTGGATGACGTAAAACGCGCACTGAACGGCGCGGCGCCCAAGAAAATCATCGTCGTGCCGGGAAGAATTGTTAATATCGTCGCATGAAGCGACTTGCGGCCCTCGCGTTTCTCCTCCCGCTTTCTGCTTGCGGCTTCCAGCCCATGTACGGCCCCAGCTTGTCGCCGCAGCTTGCCAGCATCTTTGTCGAGCCGGTGAGCGAGCGCGACGGCTATGAGCTGCGCAACAGCCTGATCGATCTGCTGGGCTCGAACGGAAAGATGGCGGGCAAGCGCTACCACCTCACCATCACCTTGCGCGAAAGCAACCAGGGCGTGGCATTGCGCAACGACGCCGCCATCACTCGCTACAACGACACGCTGGCGGTGAATTTCGTTCTCACCGACATGAACGGCAAGACCCTCATCGACGGCAGCCAGACCGGGCTGACCGCCTACAACGTCACATCTTCGCCCTATGCCACCATGGTGGCGCAGCAGGATGCCGACAAGCGCGCCGCCCTGGACATTGCCGAGCGCATCCGTCTCGACCTCGCCGCCTATTTCCGGCAGCGGCGATGATCGTCAAGAACCATGAGGCCGACCGCTTCGCCGCCACCCCGCCCAAGGGGCTGGAAGTGGCGCTGGTCTTCGGCCCGGACGCCGGGCTGGTGCAGGAACGGGCCGAAAAGCTGCTCAAGACGGTGGTGAGCGATCTGGGCGATCCCTTCAATGCTGTGGACCTGGGCGAAGCGGCGCTGCTGTCCGATCCGGCGCGGCTGTTCGACGAGGCCGCCGCCATCTCCATGCTGGGCGGGCGGCGGGTGATCCGCATACGCGGCGCGGGCAACGACCTGGCCGACCTGTTCGAGTCTTTTCTGGAGAACCACGCCGGCGATGCGCTGGTGGTGATCGAGGCGGGCGACCTTTCCAAGTCTTCCGCCCTGCGCAAGCTGTTCGAGGGCTCGGCCACGGCCGCCGCCATCGCCTGCTATGCCGATTCCGCCCGCGATCTTGCCGATGTGGTGCGCGATGAATTGCGCGCCTTGGGCTTCACTCTGGCGCCGGGCGCGGTAGAGGAAGCGGTCGGGCGGCTGGGCAGCGACCGTGGCGTGACGCGGCGGGAGCTGGAAAAGCTGGCGCTTTATGCCCATGGACAAAAGCAGATTGGCCCCGAAGACATCCGCGCCGTGCTGGGCGACGAAGCCCAGGCGCGCAGCGAAAGCGCTTTCGATGCGGCGGGCAGCGGCGATTATGCCCGGCTGGATCTGGAGCTTGAAAGATTATGGGTGGCGGATACCTCCCCCGCCCAGGTGATCCGCGGCGCCATGGGGCATTTCCAGCGCCTGATGCTGGCCAAGGAAGGCATGGCGCGCGGCGAAGCCATTGATGCGGTGATGCGGAAATTCTTCCCGCCGGTTCATTTCTCCCGCGCCGACAGTTTCAAGGCCCAGGCACAGCGCTGGAATTCCGAACGCCTGGCCGAAGCGCTGGACATGCTGCTGGAAGCCGAGGCCCTCAGCCGCACCACCGCCGTCCCTGCCGAGGCGGTGACGGGGCGTACCCTGCTCAGCATCGCCGCCATGGCGAGGGCGCGGTAGCGATGTTGAAGGTCCGCGTCATTCCCTGCCTGGATGTGAAGGACGGCCGCGTCGTCAAGGGAATCAATTTCGAATCCCTGCGCGATGCCGGCGATCCGGTCGAGCAGGCCATCGTCTATGACCAGGCCGGGGCCGACGAACTCTGCTTCCTCGACATCACCGCTTCCCATGAAGCGCGTGGCACGCTGCTGGATGTGGTGCGACGAACGGCGGAAGTCTGCTTCATGCCGCTGACGGTGGGCGGCGGCGTGCGCACCCTGGAAGATATCCGCGCCTTGTTGCTGGCGGGGGCCGACAAGGTCTCGATCAATACCGCTGCGGTGGCGCGTCCGGAATTCGTGGCGGAAGCAGCGGAGAAGTTCGGCAGCCAGTGCATCGTCGCCGCCATTGACGCCAAGATGGCGCCGAGCGGGCGCCATGAAATCTACACCCATGGCGGCCGGCGCGAGACCGGCATCGACGCGGTGGAACATGCGCGCAAGCTGGTGGGCTTCGGCGCGGGCGAAGTGCTGCTGACTTCCATGGACCGTGACGGCGTCAAATCGGGCTATGACCTGGCGCTCACCCGCGCCGTCTCCGACGCGGTCCCGGTTCCGGTCATCGCTTCGGGCGGTGTCGGCTCCGCCCAGGATCTGGTGGACGGTATCATAAAGGGCCATGCCAGCGCCGTGCTGGCTGCGTCCATCTTCCATTTCGGCGAAGTCAGCGTGCCCCAAGCCAAAGCGGCCTTGGCTGCAGCAGGCGTTCCTATCCGCCCAATCTGAACAGGCCACTTTGGCTTAATTAAAAAGTCGCGCGCCATGCGCGCGGGGCCAAAACGGCTCTTGCCGCAGCCGGAATCCCTGTTCGGCCCATCTGATTTCTGTTTAAGTCCGGCGCATGGAAGATGTGCTCGCCGTCCGCCATTCCAGCGCCCGCCCCAGCCACGGCACCCAGCGCCTGTTTCGCGCCGCCGTCACCGGCAAGCAGACGAAGCTGAAGCTGAGCCGCAAGCTGCACGCCGACGAGGCTTTTCGCGCCATCCTAGCCGATTGCTTGGGCGCGGCCTCGGCCCAGGCCGGGGTGCTGCGCGCCGGCCGCTCGGTGGAGGCGCTGCATCATCTGCGGGTGGCGCTGCGGCGGCTGGAAGTGATGCTGGGTGCGTTCGGCAAGGCTTTCGCGCAGGATTGGTTCGCGGACTTGCGCAGCCGCACCAAGGCGATTTCGGCCAAGCTGTCTCCGGCCCGTGACCTGGACGTTTTTCTCCACGATCTCTGGCCGGCGGCGACGGGCGGAGGCGGCGACTTCGCCGTCCTGCGCCGTGACGCCGAGACGTTGCGCGACGGAGCCTGGGCGGGGGTCGAAGCCTGCCTGGCGTCCGAGGATTTCAGCCATCTGCTGGACGATGTCGCCGCGCTGTCGCGCTCGCGCCTGCCCATGGGCGGCGAGGAAAAGCTCAAGACAGTGGCGCGCGGGATGCTCAAGACGGCGGCGAAGCGGGTGCAGAAGCGTGGGCGAAAAGCGCGCGGGCTGGAGGAGCGCGAACTCCATCGCCTGCGCATTTCCCTCAAGAAGCTGCGCTATGTCGCCCAGGCTTTCGCCCCGCTGTATAAAAAGCGGAAGGTGAAATCCTATCTCGGCGCGCTGAAGCGATTGCAGGAAGAGCTGGGTCATCTCAACGACATCGCCCATGCCCGCGCCACCATCGCCGAATTGCTGCGCGTCGGGCTGACGGCCGAAATCGGCTACAGCGCCGGGCTGTTTGCCGGCCATTACGCCGCCGGGCGCGAGCGCTGCGCCAAAAAAGCGATGAAGCGCTATCGCGGCTTCAAGGACATGAAGCGGTTCTGGGTGAGAAGCGGTTCGCCATAGGCGAACGAAACCGTCCAGTGGACGGTTTCGAGCGACGAACGCCGCGAGCTTGAGCGAGCGGCAGGGTCAGAGGTCGAGCTCGATCATCACCGGCACATGGTCAGACGCCTTCTGCCAGCCGCGCATCTTCTTGAAGATGATCTGCGACTTGAGCGCGCCGGCGGCGCCGGGACTGGCCCAGACATGGTCCAGCCGCCGACCGCGGTCTGACGCCTCCCAATCGGCGGCGCGATAGCTCCACCAGGAATAGATTTTCTCGGCCGGTGGCACGAAGCGCCGTGTTACATCGGTCCAGTCGAAGGCGGCCTGGGCCTCGCCGAACAGCTTGGTTTCGACCGGGGTGTGGCTGACCACATCCAATAATTGCTTGTGGCTCCAGACATCGCTTTCCAATGGCGCGACATTGAGATCGCCCAGCAGCAGCACCGGATCATTCCGCCCGGTTTTCCGCCTGGCGAAGAAGCGCTCCATCTCGCCAAGGAAATGCAGCTTGTGGGCGAACTTGCCGTTCACTTTGGGATCGGGAATGTCGCCGCCGGCGGGGACGTAGAAATTGTGCAGTTCCAGCCCGTTCTCCAGCGTCACGCCCATGTGCCGGGCATGGCCCTCGCGGCAGAAATCCTGTGTGCCGGTCTTCCTGAAGGGCAGGCGCGAGAGCACCGCCACCCCGTGATAGGCCTTCTGGCCGTGGATGGCCTGGTGGACGTAACCCAGCCTGGCGAACGCCGCGCCGGGGAAAAGGTCGTCGGTGACCTTGGTTTCCTGCAGGCAGAGCACGTCCGGCTGTTTTTCCCGCAGGAACCGCGCCACCAGGGCGAGGCGGTGGCGCACCGAATTGATATTCCAGGTGGCGACTTTCATCTTTCGCAGCCCTTCCATGCTGCAACTGCACAGCGAGTTAATTCCAGTCAGAAAATAGACATTACTATCTATAAATCAAAGACTTAAATGTTAAGACATGCGTAATTATCATAAATAGGCATACTTGAAACGCGGTACAGGGGAACTATATTGCACTGCAGCACAGTCGCATTGCCAAGGAGCCTATCGTGTCCAGTCTTATCGCCATCACCCCGGAACAGCCCAGCACCGCCGAGCAGGTTTCCGAAATTCTGTCCGTCGCCGTCTCCCTCATCAGCGGTTTCGCCCTTCTGCTGGCGGTCGCCGTCGCGTTCTAAGCGTTGAGCGGCCCCCCGGCGGCGGCAGCCGCCCTTAAATAACGCGGGCCAATGGCCAGCGGGCGCGCGGAGACACTCCCCAGTCATCGCCGTTTCCGCTGGCCGCCAGTTTCTCCAGTCCCGCCCAGGCGATCATCGCCGCATTGTCGGTGCAAAGCGTGGGCGGCGGCACCGCCAGGGCGCAGCCTTCATCGGCGCAAAGCCGCGCCAGCGCCAATCCGATGGCGCGATTGGCGGCGACGCCGCCGGCCACCACCAGCCGCTTCTCCCGCACCTGCGGAAAATCGCGTGCGAACGTCGCCATCGCCAGTCTGGTGCGGTCGGTGAGAATGTCGATCACCGCCGCCTGGAAGCTGGCGCAGACATCTTCTGTTTTCACCTTTTGCCGCTCGGTCAGAAGCCGCACCGCCGTCTTCAACCCGCTGAAGGAGAAATCGGCGGTCTTGCGGATGTTGTGGCCGGTGACCAGGGGGCGCGGCAGCTCGTAAGCGCGCGGATTGCCGCTGGCAGCCAGCTTCTCCACTTCCGGCCCGCCGGGATAGGCAAGGCCCAGCAGCTTGGCGACCTTGTCAAAGGCCTCGCCCGCCGCATCGTCTATGGTGGTGCCGTAAAGGCGAAAATCGTCGAGCCCGCCCACGCCCAGAAGCTGGCAATGACCGCCCGAAACCAGCAGCAGAAGGAAGGGAAATTCCGTTCCTTCCGTCAGCCGCGCCGTCAGGGCATGGCCCATCAGGTGATTGACGGCGATCAGCGGTTTGCCCAGGCCCAGCGCCACGCCCTTGGCGGTGGTCAGGCCGACCATCACGCCGCCGATCAGGCCGGGACCGGCGGTGGCGGCGATGCCGTCGATTTCGCCTGGCGCGATACCGGCCTCGGCAATGGCGCGTTCGATCACGCCATCGAGGATTTCCAGATGGGCGCGGGAAGCGATTTCCGGCACCACCCCGCCATAGGGCGCATGGGCGGTGGCCTGGCTGGCGACGATGTTGGAGAGAATTTCGCCCGGTCCGGGCGAAGTCCCGCGCACCACCGCAGCGGCGGTTTCATCGCAGCTGGTCTCGATTCCCAAGATGGTGAGGGTCTTGCCTGTCATGGGGTGGTCCTTTACCCCACCGGGCGATGCGCATTCTAGTCACACGGCCCCGGGAAGACGGCGAAGCGATCGCCGCCCTGCTGGCGGGACGGGGCCACCAGGCCCTGCTGGCGCCGCTGCTTGAGACGCGCTGGCTGGACGGCCCGGCGCCGGACTTGAGTGGTGTCGCCGCCATTCTCGCCACTTCGGCCAATGGCGTGCGGGCGCTGGTCCGCCGGACGGAGCGGCGTGACATTGCTGTTTTCGCCGTTGGGCCGCAGACCGCGCAGGAGGCAAAGGACGCCGGATTCGCTCGTGTCGAAAATGCCGAGGGCGACGCCAAAGCCCTGGCTGAAGCGGTGCCGCGCTGGCTCGCGTCAGGCCTGCTGCTGCATGTCTGTGGTGAGGACGGCGCCGGCAATCTGGCGGAAGATTTGACGGCGCGGGGCTATGCCGTGCGGCGCGAGGTTCTTTATGCCGTCGAAGCCCTGCCGCTGGCGGGCGAAGTTGCCGAGGCTCTGCGTGATGGTGCGCTGGATGGGGCGCTGTTCTTCTCGCCCCGCAGCGCCCGGATTTTCCTGGAACAGGCAGCGGGGTTGCCGCTCAAGCCTGTGACCGCCTTCTGCATCAGCCCCGCCACCGCCGCCCTGCTGCCGCCGGACGTCTTCGCCGCCATCCGCATCGCCGCCGCGCCCAACCAGGAAGCGCTGCTGGCGCTGCTGGGGCTTTAACTGGCTGTTTACCGCCCGGATGTACAACCTAAGATTGTACCTATGCCGGCCATCTTCCCCCGATAAAGCGGCCCGGCCGGTGCGGCGGTCTTCTCCGGCGTCCGCGCCAGGGTTCTGGCCCAGGGCCTGCCAAGGGTCCTGAAGGGAGCGGGCGGCGCTGTCCGGTTGATCGGCGCCGCCCGCTTCATCCCCGAAAATGCACGAAATTCACGGGGCTTCGCCGCGCCGCCTTGACGGAATTGACGCGGGAACGTCACTGTTCGCTTATGCAGCAAGAGGGTTTTGCCAACACAGAGGATTTCGGGGGCCCCGATATTGTCGCCGCCCCTGGCCGCCGCGCCCGTCCCGGCCAGGATGCGCCTTACGCCAAATATGAGCTGGCCCGAGCCTTTGACGAAATGTTCGCGCCCGACGGCACGGTGCGCCCGTCTTATGCCGTGCTGGATTCGCGTCTCTCCACCCTGTCGCTGGAGGAACTCTCGCGCCGCCAGCAGGCCTGCGAGCAGAGCTTCCTGCACCAGGGCATCACCTTCACCGTCTATAATGACAACCAGGCTACCGAGCGGATCATCCCTACCGATCTGCTGCCCCGCATCATCACGGCGGCGGAATGGTCGCGCCTGGAAGCGGGCCTGACCCAGCGCATCGTCGCCCTCAACATGTTCCTGCGCGACATCTACAGCGACGGGCGGGTGCTGAAGGATGGCGTGGTGCCGCGCGCCATGATCTTCGGCTCCAAGCATTACCGGCGCGAGATGCGCGGACTTCCCGTTCCGCATGGCGCCTATGTGAACATTTGCGGCAGCGACTTGATCCGCAGCGAAAGCGGCGAGTTCGTGGTGCTGGAGGATAATCTGCGGGTTCCTTCCGGCGTCAGCTACATGCTGGCCAACCGCGATGTGGCGCGCCGCGCCTTCCCCGCCGTCTTCCGCTCCATGAATGTCCGCCCCATCGAGCAATATCCGCTGGAGTTGCTCGCGACGCTGCGTTCGCTGGCGCCGTTCCATGAGGATGTCTCCATCGCCATCCTGACGCCCGGCGTCTTCAACAGCGCCTATTTCGAGCACGCCTTCCTGGCGCGCCAGATGGGTGTCGAGCTGGTGGAAGGGCGCGACCTCCTGATCAATGACAATGTCGTCTATACCCGCACCACTTCGGGCCTGAAGCGCATCGACGTCATTTATCGCCGCATCGACGATGATTTTGTCGATCCGCTGATCTTCCGCGAGGATTCGGCCCTGGGCGTGCCCGGACTGTTCAACGCCTATCGCGCCGGCAATGTGATGATCGCCAATGCCCTGGGCACCGGCGTCGCTGACGACAAGGCGGTCTATGCCTATGTCCCGCGCCTGATCCGCTATTACCTGTCGGAAGAACCCATCCTCAACAATGTCGAGACCTTCCTCTGCCGCGAGGAAAAATCGCTCAGCCATGTCCTGGCCAATCTCGACAAGCTGGTGGTCAAGGCGGTGGGCGAGAGCGGCGGCTATGGCATGCTGGTGGGGCCGCACGCCTCCCAGGCCGAGCGCGAGGAATTCGGCGCCAAGATCAAGGCCGATCCCGAAAACTATATCGCCCAGCCCACCATCCAGCTTTCCACCGCGCCCACCTTTGTCGGCAATGGCGTCGAGGCGCGGCATGTCGATCTGCGCCCATTCATCCTGCATGGCGCGGAAACCAAGATCGTGCCCGGTGCCTTGACCCGCGTCGCCTTGAAGCGCGGCAGTTTAGTGGTCAATTCCAGCCAGGGCGGCGGCTCAAAAGACACCTGGGTGTTGAGCTAATGACGGGGAAGGGGGGCATTTGCTAAGCCGCGTCGCAGATTCGCTCTACTGGATGGCGCGCTATATCGAGCGCGCCGAACACACCGCGCGCCTGCTGGCGGTGAAGCTGGAATCCATGGTCGAGCAGACCCCTGACGATGCCGCCGCCTCCTGGGCGCGGGTGGTCGAGGCGCTGACCGGCGACTTGCGGCCGGCGGCGCATCAGGACGCCTTTGTCATCACTAGGCGGCTGGCCTTCGACCGCGACAATGAAGCCGCCCTGGTCACTTCCCTGGCGATGGCGCGCGACAATGCCCGCCAGGTGCGCGAGGCGCTGTCGAACGAAGTCTGGGAAAATCTCAACCGTCTTTACCTGCGCCTGTCGCCGGTGACGATGGATTCCATCTGGGTGCACTCGCCGGCGCGCCTTTTCCGCGAGGCGCTGGAGGAGATGCACGCCCTAGAAGGCGTCACCTATTCCACGCTGAGTCATGGCGAGGGCTGGTACTTTCTCGAACTCGGCCGCCATATCGAGCGGGTGCAATTGATCGGCCGCCTGCTGGACGCCCATTTCCGCGTTGCCGGCGATGTCGCACGCGGGCCGAAATATTTCGACTGGCTGGTGCTGCTGAAATTCTGCACCGCCTGGGAGCCCTATACCAAGCAATATACCGCCTCGATCCGCCCGCAGAAGATCGCCGAATTCCTGCTGTTCGACGCTGAGTTTCCCCATTCCATCTGCTTTTCGGTGGACCGGATGACCGAGGCCTTGGCGCGCGTGGCACCCGGCGCGCCGCCCGCCCGCCGCGCGGCGGTGGAGCGGCTGGCGGGACGGCTGAAGGCGGCGGTGGATTTCGGTCAGGTCGATGATCTGATGAGCGGCGGCATCGCCACCTTCATCGCCGACATCACGCGTCAGTGCGAACAGATCCACAAGACGCTCTATAATTCCTACATCACTTATGGCGCGGAGACGGTGTTGTAATGTTTTACTCCATCCGCCACGTCAATCTCTTCCGCTACAACGCGCCGGTGCGCGAGAGTGTGATGGAACTGCGCATGCAGCCGCGCTCGGAGGGGCCGCAAACGCTGCGCAGCTTCCAGATCAGCACCAATCCGCGCGCCCAGCTTTATGCCTATACCGATCATCTGGGCAACGCCGTCTATCACTTCAACATGCTGCGCGAGCATGAAGAGCTGCGCATCGAGGCCCAGGCGGTGGTCGAGATCGGCACTTTCCCGGAAACCCCGGAAGCGCTCGATGAGTTGGAATGGGGCCGCTACAATGGCTACAATCTCAGCGACGATCATTACGACATGCTGGGGCCTTCCAAATTCGCCCGGCCTTCGCCCGAGCTGCTCTCTTTCCTCACGATCGCCGAGCTGGAAAAGCCGGTGGGCGATCCGCTCAGTGCGCTGAAAAGACTGCAGCGCACCATCTACGATTCCTTTGAATACAAAAGCGGCATCACCGAGGTGCATTCGCCCATCGAGGTGGCGCTGGAGCAGCGCCTGGGTGTCTGCCAGGATTTCGCCCATATCATGATCACCGTCGCGCGGCATTGGGGCATCCCCACCCGCTATGTCTCCGGCTATATCCATCACAAGGGCAGCCGCGACCGCTCCCGCGCCGACGCCACCCATGCCTGGGTGGAATCCTATCTGCCGTCGCTGGGCTGGGTCGGGTTCGACCCCACCAACAACATCCTGCCGCGCGAGCGCCATGTCCGCGCCGCAGTGGGGCGCGATTACGCCGACGTGCCGCCGACGCGCGGCACCTACAAGGGCGGGACGGATTCGGAGCTTTCCATCGCCGTCTCGCTGGAACCGACGGCGGCGCCGATGCGGCATGAGGATTTCCTCAAAGTGGCGCGGCCGATGAGCGCCCCGCCGGTCACCGCATCCGTGCCGGAACGGCTATATCACCAGCAGCAGCAACAGCAGCAGCAGCAACAGTAATGCGCGGCAAGAAACGCGATATCGGCGGCGTCGTCACTCTGGGCGAGGAGAAGCTGCGCTGGTCGGTGAAGAGCGACCCGGCCTGGAAGACCACCGATGGTAATATCGGCCTGCGCCTCAGCGTCGTGCGGCATGACGAGACCCTGACCCGGCACGGCACGCTGAAGGCTTGGCGCGAATTGGTTCTGCAATTTCCCTTCGAGAAGCCGAAGCATGCTTCGCGCTTTCCCGAAAGGCCGGATGTCACGCCGGAAAAACTCGTGGCCGCCATTCGCCTGGCCATGGAAGCGGGTTGGGAGCCGCACTCCCGCGGCCGCTCGATGGAGCTGATCCTGGAAGAAGGCGATCTGCCATAAGCGGTTCCGCCAGGAACCGCGACAAACAATAACCTAAGCGACCAGCGGCCTGCGTGCGGCGCCGCTGGCCCAGACTTCCAGCTCGTCCGAGACTTCCGGCATCAACGTCGTCCAGTCGCCGAATTTCTCCGGCCAGAAGACGCGCGTGCTGGCATACCAGGGATATTCCGCCGTCCCCAGTTGCGGCCAGGTGCGGCCGGCGGTGACGAACCAGGTTTCGGTGCCGACGCTGGCGGCGGTGGCCGCCGCGGCGGTGGGAGCGGAGATGACGAGGTCCAGCGCGGCGCAGAGCGCGGCGGCGCCGTCAATATCGTCCTTCAGGTCCAGGCCTTCGATGCTATGCACCGTGACGCCATATTGCTCGGCGGCGCGCGCCAGTTCGGCGACGCAATCGCCATATTGCAGATTGACGAAGGAAACGCCCGGCGCCTGAAGCACCGGCGCCCAGCCGTCGATCGGCGAGAAATATTTGGCGCGCTTGGCTCCCAGCATCATCGAGCGCCAGCACAGGCCGACCTTGCGGCCGGGCAGCGCGGCCAGTTTCTGACGGAACTCCGCCACGCGGGCCGGATCGGGCTTCAGGAACGGTTCGTGCCGAAAATCGGAAAGCGACTTGCGGAAATATTGCAGGGCGGTCCCCATCGGGGCCCAGAAGTCCGGCTTGTTGTGTTTGCCGACAAAGGGGATCAGCCGCAACGCCTTGTTGCCGTCATTGTCGATCAGAGTCTTGTCGTCATAGGTGCCGATCTCGGCCTTGGGGAAGCTGCGCTGGAACAGCGGCACCAGGCGCGGGTCAACCGCGATCTGCAGCTTGCCTTTCTCGCCCACCTCGGCCAGCACATCGGGCAGGATGTTGGCGAACATGAACTCGTCGCCCAGGCCCTGTTCGCCTACCAGCAGGATTTTCTGTCCCACCAAAGGCTCGCCTTGCCACAGCGGCGCCTCGATCATGTGATGCAGATAGGCGCGGAAGCGCTGGTCGTTGCGGATTTCATATTCCTTGAATCCGTCTTCCAGCTGGCCGGCGCCGATCAGGCAGATGCTGCGGGAATGACGGCATTCGCGGATTTCGGTGGGATCGACCGCCAGCGCCAGGGCCTGGTCGTAATTCTCCAGCGCATCTTCCAGCCGCCCCAGATGCTGATAGGCATAGCCGAGATTGTGATAGGCGCGGGCGAAGGTGGGGGCCAGGCGGATCGACTCGTCATAGAAGACCAGGCTTTCCTCGGAGCGGCCTTCCTCGGCCAGCACTGTGCCCAGCGCGTTCCACAGGATTGTTTCCCCCGGCATGCGCGTGATGGCGGTGCGCAGCGTCTCGATGGCGGCGTCGGGCTGGCCCAGGTCGCACTGCACGCTGCCCAGATTGTTGTAGCCCAAGGGCGAATCCGGCATGGCGGCGATATAAAGGCGGAACATCGTCTCCGCGCCTTCGGTCAGCTTGAGGCCCCAGGCGGTGAGGCCCAGATTGATCAGCAGCTCGGGATCTTCCGGGTCGAGCTGGAAGGCCCGCTCATAGGTGACCAGGGCCTTGTGCAGATGGCCCATCCGCTCCAGCGCCATGGCAAGAACATGGAAGGCCTTGGAGCTGGTCTCGTCTTCTTCGGTGGCGCGCAGCGCCCATTTGGCGGCGCCGGCGTGATCGCCCTTGCGCCAGATATGGACGGCGCGCTTCAGCGCGACGTTGGAGCGGCGGCGCTTTTTCTCCGCCACCACTTCGTCCACCAGTTCTTCCAGCTTGTCGAGCGCTTCCAGGCGCGCGTCCATTCCGGAAAGGGCGTTCATGCTCTTGAGGGAAACGACATTGGACATGGCTTGCGTCCCGGCAGCGGATTCCAGCGGGATCAAAGCCTTTTATGTTTAACCATCCGTGAACGAATTCGCACAAATCCTGCAGGCCTTTGTTAACCAAACCGGGTCTATGGTCGGCGGTGTCGATCCTTTTGAGGCGTTCATGCCGCTGAAACTGTCCCTGAAGCCGGGCGAGAAATTCGTGCTCAACGGCGCCGTGCTCGCCAATGGCGACAAGCGCATCTCGCTGGTGATCCAGAACAAGGCCTGCGTGCTGCGCGAAAAGGACATCATGCAGCCGGATGACGCCAACACCCCGGCCCGCCGCATCTATCTCGCCATCATGATGATGTATCTGGACGGCGAAACCAGCCACGAGCCCTACAATGAATTCGCCTTGCGCATGACCGAGTTCATGGGCGCCCTGACCAATCCCGACATCCTGGCCGCCTGCGTCGAGATCAGCCGCGACGTCGCCCAGGGGGCCTATTACAAGGCGCTGATTTCGTGCCGCAAGCTTTTCGACTATGAACAGGAGCGACTGAGCTATGTCCCTTAAGGCTTACAAGAGTGCGCAGACCGCCACCGAGGATCCGCGCGTCACGGAATATCGGCTGTTCGGCCAGGTCACCGGCGCCCTGCTCGACGCCCAGAAGACCCATGCCTCCGGCACGCCTCTGGTCGAGGCGATCGACTGGAACCGCCGCATGTGGCGCACGCTCGCGGCCGACTGCATGGATGACCGCAACACCCTGACCCAGGATGTCCGCGCCAAGATCATCTCGCTGTCGCTGTGGGTTTCGAAATATTCCCGCCAGGTGACGTGCGAGAAAGCGCCGCTTGAGCCGCTGATCGAGATCAACCGCAACATCATGCAGGGTCTGCAGCAGGCTGGCTGAATCACCTGCAATTCGAAACAAGGCCGGCGCCGGCAACGGCGCCGGCCTTTTGCTTTGGGCCGATGTGTTCGCGCCGTCTGATCGGCAAATTCTTCCCCTTCCGGCAGTTCATGCCTAACGAGGGCAGGGTGAAACGCTCAATTAATTCAATGAATTCAATATGTTGAGAAGTTAATCGGCTGGCACACGGGTTGCAAAGTTTCGTCCGGGCAAAGCCCAGAGGAGCTGCAGAAAGCGTCTCCCCCACCAGTAGAACGGAGAAGTCCATGTCCTTTAGCGTCAACACCAATTCGGGCGCCGCTATGGCGCTGCAATATCTGACACAGACTCAGGGTCAGCTCGACCAGACCCAGTCTGCCATCAACAGCGGCCTCAAGGTCGCGTCTGCTAAGGACGATGGCGCCATTTACGCTATTGCCCAGAACCAGCGCGGCGCTGTGGCCGGCTATCAGTCCGTCCTCAACAGCATCAACAACGGCTCGTCCTCCATCGATGTCGCCCTTTCCGCGGGCCAGTCGATTTCGGACCTGCTGATCCAGATGAAGCAGAAGGCGCTGTCCGCCGCCGACACCTCGCTCGATACCGCGAGCCGTCAGGCGCTCAACGCGAACTTCACGGCCCTGCGCGACCAGATCGCCACGATCGTGAAGAACGCCGTCTTCAACGGCTTCAACCTGGTGGACGGTTCGACCACCCAGGTCGCCGCCCTGGCCTCGGCTGACGGTTCGCGCCACATCACCACTTCGGCGCAGAACATGAAGCTGTCGGGTTCGATCGTGTCGGTGGCGACCACCGCCTCGATCTCGACCCAGACCAAGGCGTCCGCCCTGATCGCCACGATCCAGACCTCGCTGACCAATGTCAACTCGGCCCTCGCCAAGTTGTCAGCCGGCGCCGCGAAGTTCTCGATCCAGGCGGCTTTCACCATGAAGCTGTCCGATACGCTCACCGCGGGCATCGGAAACCTGGTGGATGCCAACATGGCGCAGGAAAGCGCCAAGTTGCAGTCGCTGCAGGTCAAGCAGCAGCTGGGCGTGCAGGCCCTGTCGATCGCCAACCAGGCGCCGCAGGCCATCCTGTCACTGTTCCGCTAAGCCTCACTTTCACAGCCATAAGGAAAGGGCCGCAGCGATGCGGCCCTTTTTCTTTTGCTTTTTCTTTTTACCCCTCCGGCCCGGCTTTCGCGCCTTTCGGCGCTCGGCGCTCGCTTGGCTTGGTCGCCAAGCTCACCCTTCGCACGCTATCGGCCGGAAGCGGCCTGGCGTGCTACGGGCACCTCCCCTTGCCTGGCGCTTCGCGCAGAGGGAGGGGCGGGTCTCGCAGTGTGCGGGCGCCCCTTGGCATTTACCTTTGTTCACCTTGCGCTGTCCCGCCGTGAACCACAGAAAACTCAGTGAAATAAGGAATTTCTTGCACAGCCTTTGAATCGAACTGGAGCTATTTGCCGGGCTGACCCGGCAAATTCTGCCGCACCCGGCAAATCCTGCCGGGCAATTTGCGGCGCCGGAAAATCCGCACCGGGAAGGATTTTCCCGCAGCCTCCAAAATCGATGGTTCGCAAATCCTTACTCCGATGCGGCACGGAGATTGAAATGAGCCTCGCGGGCAAAAAGCCCAAGAGAGCTTGCTCTTTCATACCAGAACGGAGAGACCAAAATGTCCTTTAGCGTCAACACGAATAACGGCGCCGCCATGGCGCTGCAGTATCTGACCCTGACTCAGGGTCAGTTGACTCAGACCCAGTCCGCCATCAACAGCGGCCTCAAGGTTTCCAGCGCCCGTGACGACGGTGCCGTCTACGCCATCGCGCAGAATCAGCGCGGTCAGGTGGCCGGTTATTCCGCCGTCATTAATTCCATCAACAATGCGACCTCCTCGGTCGACGTCGCCCTCTCGGCGGGTCAGTCGATCTCGGACCTGCTGATCCAGATGAAGCAGAAGGCCCTCTCGGCCTCCGACTCCTCGCTCGATACCGCGAGCCGTCAGGCCCTGAACGCCAACTTCACGGCTCTTCGTGACCAGATCACGACGATCGTGACGAACGCATCCTTCAACGGCTTCAACCTGGTGAATGGTACCAACAGCACGATCACTGCCCTGGCTTCGGCCGACGGCAGCCGTCGTATCACCACTTCCGGCCAGAACATGAAGCTGTCCGGTTCGATCGTGTCGGTGGCGACCACCGCCTCGATCTCGACCCAGGCCAAGGCTTCCACGCTGGTGGCCACGATCCAGACCTCGCTCATCAACGTCAACTCGGCTCTCGCCAAGTTGTCGGCTGGCGCCGCGAAGTTCTCGATCCAGGGCACGTTCGCCCAGAAGCTGTCCGACACCCTGACTACGGGTATCGGCAACCTGGTCGACGCCAACATGGCGCAGGAAAGCGCGCAGCTGCAGAGCCTGCAGGTGAAGCAGCAGCTGGGTATCCAGGCGCTGTCGATCGCCAACCAGGCGCCGCAGGCCATTCTGTCTCTGTTCCGCTAAGCCGGGTATCGGGCGGTCCCGTAAAAGGGGCCGCCCGACGCCGACCGTTGCCGGGCGATCGCAAAAAGCGACGCCTGCCCCGGGGCGAAGGGAATTCTTTCTGGTGGGTAAAGTGCGCAAGGGGTGCGTTGCCGGGGGGCGGCGCATCTCTTGTTGCATTTTCTTCGGACCCCTCGGGCCTTCGTACACTTAAGTGTGCTACGGCCACCTCCCCTTTCAGCGTGCTGCGCACGCAAAGGGGAGGAGGGGCCTCGTCGTGCTGCGAGTGTCCGGTAAAGCTAGATGGCGCTGACCGAGAAGCGGAAACGCCGCTGGCCGGTGGCATAGGCCGAAGGCTTGCGGGTGTCGTCCAGTTCCAGCGCCGATAGCTGGATCTGGCAGAACAGGCTTTTGCCGCCATTGCGGCCCACAAGCGGCCGGTGGGTCAACATGCCCAGCAGCGGCGCGGTGGCGCGCTCCACTTCAATCCGCAGGCCGGTCTTGCTGTCGCCGATCTCGGCCCAGCCTTCGCTCATGCCAAAGCCATGGGACGAGGACACCAGGAACGACACCGGCGCGCCATGGTCGATGCGCGCTCCGTCCAGGGCGAAACGCTCCGGCCCGCCGCCATTGGTGGTGGCCAGTGTCAGGCTCGAAAGCGCGAAAGCATCCGGCAGCAGGGTGAAATGGCCCAGCCGCAGCACGCCCTTGCCCCAATCCTTCCAGTCGAAATGAAGATCGAAATCCACCCGCGCCGCATCGGCCGCGAAGCGCAGGCGTTTCAGGATCGGTCCGCGCGGGGTCTCGACGCGGGCCTCGGCGATGATGGCGCCATCGGTATCGGCCTGGATCCGCGCCTCGCACCATTCCAGGTCGGTGACCTTGTGCTCGCCCGGCGCCTCGAAGACGCTGTCGCCGGTATACCAGTCCGCTGTCAGCGCGATGTCGTCAAAAAAGCCGTGCGGCAGGCCGCCCAGCGCCGGCCCGGCGTGGGATGCAAAATGCAGACTCGACAGCGCCAGGCCGCGCCGCCGGTCCAGCAGTGCTTTCAGCGCAGGGGTGGAGATCTCGATATGGCGGTCTTCCACCGGCGTCCCGGTCAGCAGGGCGGGCGATGCCGGCATGGGCGCGGCCCAGCGCGATTCCGCCGCCCGCAGGCGCGCGCAATAGGCGGTCCAGCGGGTCTCGGTGATATGGGTGCGAAAATCGCTGGCCCAGAGAGTGCAAAGCTCTTTCCAGTCAGCCTTGGCTTCATCCCGCAACATGCCTTCATAGACACGCTGGCAGGCTGCGTTGATGGCGGTGTTGTCGCGCCCCGTCACCGCCCAGCGGGCGAGGTTGTATTTGCGCTGCTTCTTCACCGGCACCGGGCAGGCGGCATTTTCCAATGACAAAGGCTTGCCCGCGCCCGGCGTTTCGAGCAGCGCCAACACTTGCGACGGCGCCGCCAGGCTGACCCCTTCGCCGGGAAGGGCGGCAAGCGCGGCGTCGATCCGCGCCCATTCGCGCTTTTCGCCGAGCTGTTCCTCGGTGCGGAAGCGGCCGGGGCGGAAGTCGAAGATTTCCGCGTCGCTGGCATAAAGGCAGAGCGCCCCGCCCGCGATGGCCTTCCGCCGCAGGAACGCCAGATAGGTGTCCAGTTCGGTATCGCCATGGGCCAGGCGCTGCATCTGCTGGAACATGGTGGTGTTGCTCCAGAGCAGGGCGATGCGTTCGCCTTCCGGCCCAAGTGCATATTGCGGCAGATATTGCGTCGCTTCCGGCCATTCCGGATGGTTGGCGGCGGCATTCTCCCAGTCCATCAGGATGGCGTCGTAGCCGGCCTCCAGATAGAGCGGCACCAGTCCGGCGGCATAAGCCTGCTCGTTCACCAGTGCGACGCGCGGCCTGGCGCCCAGCAGCCGCTCATAGATTTCGTTCGCCAGCCGCAGATTTTCCCTTGTGACGCGGGCGGGAACCAGCGGCCCGATCAACTGGCTGTAGCCTGAGCCGATCAGTTCCATCTTTCCCACCGCGATCAGGGCGCGGGCGCGGGCAATCCACTGCGGATCGCGGGCGGCGATCTCCTCCAATGTGTAGCCGGAGAGCTCCACCCCCAGCGGGCCGCGCTTTTCGCACAGGTCCAGCAGCGGATGATAGCAGTTGGCGATGACCTCGCCGCGCCGTTCCTCCTCGATGGAGGAAAAGGAGAGATTCAAGTGGAAGAACGCGAATCCCGTCAGCCCGGCACGCGCCTGCGCAGCGGCGAAGGGCGCATTCACGATATTTTCTCGCTCCGGCTTTCGCCGACGCTCGCCGTCTCGACCTCGATCAGCGCCAGGGCGTCATTCGCCGCCTTGAGCGCCATCTCGCGGGTGGCGCCGCTGGCCAGCACCATGGCGGCGCTGGGGCGCTTGTCGCCGGCAGGAGGAATGATGTCGCCCGGCCGCGCCGTCACCACCACTTCGGCGATTCCGGGCACGGCGCGGGCGGCTTCCTCGCCGCGCACGGCGATAACCGTACCCGCCTTGGGAAAGGCATAACGCTGGATCACGGCCTGCTGGTATTTCGGCGTCAGCTCGTCTTCCGTGACGGCTTCGCCCAGCGCGATGCGGATGGCCGCGCCGATGAAATCCACCCCGGTGTTGAGGGGGATTTCCCTGGTGCAGAAAAACCCGCCCGACAGCCGCGCCGCCAGTTCGATCACATAAGGTTCGCCCCGGTGCACCACAATGTCGCCCTTGACGGTGCCGTCGGTGACACCCAGGGCCGAAGCGGCGCGCCCGACCAGCTCCCTGACCTTGTCCTGGATGTTCGCCGGCAGGTGACTGGGCAGGTCGCCGCCATTCTCGATGAAGAAGGGCGCGTATTTCTCCAGATATTCATAATTACGGTCGGAAAAGCCCGGCGTGAAACAGCGCCCGCCCGTCACGATGCTTTCGGTCGAGACCTGCGGTCCTTCCAGATATTGTTCCACCATCACCCGCTCGCTGGGGGAATGGGAACGCGCCAGCAGGAAGGCGGCGGCAAGGTCTTCCACCTTGGCGATACGCTGCACGCCGCGAGAGCCGCGCGAATCCACCGGCTTGATGACAAGGTCGCGGCCGCGCTCGATGGCGATGCGCTGCAATTCCTGCGGGGTGGAGACTTCGGCGAACCAGGGCACGTTGACGCCGGCGCTGCGGAACGCCTTTTTCATTGCCAGCTTGTCGCAGGCCAGCTCCGCTACATGCACCGGCAGGCCGGGGATGCGCAGGCGCTGCGCCACCGTGGCGGCGGTGATGGGCGCATCGGCGGCGACGCAAAGCACGCCGTCGATCTTGCGGATCTTGCGCGAATAGCGTTCCGCCGCCGCCGCCGTCTCGGCCGGGCCATAGACGTCGGCGATCAGGCAGGAATCGGCGAAGGCGAAGCCGGGAGCATTGGGATCGCGGTCGGAGACCACCACGGTATGGCCCATCTCCTTGGCGCGGCGCGCCGCGTCGGCGGCCTCGATGCCGCCGGAAACAATGAGAAGTGTTTTGCCGGAAGCCATCAGAAGTACAGGCCCCCGTTGACGTTCAATGTCTGCGCCGTGATGTAGCCGGCGGCGTCGGACGAGAGGAACACGGCGGCATCGGCCACTTCCTGCGGTGTGCCCATGCGCTTGAGGATGATGGTCTCAGCCGCCTTCTGCACGGCAGCATTGGCCAGGCCCGCCGCCGCCATCTCGGAAGCGATCAGACCGGCGGCCAAGGTGTTGGAGCGGATATTGTCCTTGGCGCCGAAGCGGGCGATCACCTGCGCCAACGAGATCAGCCCGGCCTTGGAGGCGGCATAATGCGCGGTGCGCGGTCCGCCATACTGGCCGGAGACCGAGCCAATATGGGTGATGGCGCCGCCGCCGGCTTCCTTCAACAAGGGCAGAAAGACCTGCGCCACGATGAAGGGGCCTTTGAGATTGGTGTCGAGGATGAAGTCCCAATCCTCGTCGACGATCTGGTCGAAATCGGTGGGCCTGTTGACCCCGGCATTGTTGATCAGGATGGAGACCGGCCCAAAGGCGCGCGCCTGATCGGCGGCATGCTCGACGCTTTTGCGGCTGGTGACGTCCATCGGCACCGCCACGGCCCGGCGGCCCAGCTTTTCGATTCTGTGCGCGATGGCGGCGGCCTCGGCGTGCTTTTCGTGATAGGTGAGCAGCACATCGGCCCCGGCTTCCGCCAGCCCTAGGGCGATGGCGGCGCCCAACCCGCGGCTGCCGCCGGTGACGACCGCGTTTTTGCCGTTCAGCGAGAAGCGGCTCATTTCTTTCTTTTCAGGACTTTGCGCGCGGCGGCGGCGATGAAGGGCGCGGCGATCTCATAGGCATAGGCCAGTTCCTCCGGCTCACCTGAGGAGCCGAACGTGTCCGCCACGCCGACAAATTCGATGGGGCAAGGCACCGTGGCCCCCAGCGCCTCGGCCACTGCGCCGCCCAACCCGCCATAGATGTTATGGTCTTCCGCCGTGACGATGGCGCCGGTGTGGCGGGCGCAGGCCGCGATCAATTCGCGGTCGATCGGCTTTATGGTCGGCATGTTGACGACACGGGCGCGAATGCCGTCCGCCGCCAGCATTTCCGCCGCCGCCAGCGCCCGGGCGACTTCGGCGCCGCAGGCGATGATGGTGAGGTCGGAACCTTCACGGATGATCTGGCCCTTGCCGATCTCGAACGTGTGGCCTTCGCCGAAGACAAGCGGGGCCGGGCTGCGGCCGGTGCGCATATAGACCGGGCCGTTAAATTCCAGGATCGCACGGGTGGCTAGCGCCGTCTCGGTGGCGTCGGCGGGCGAGATCACCGTCATGCCGGGAATGGCGCGGAAGGCGGCCAGGTCTTCCAGGCATTGTGCCGAGCCGCCGTCCGGGCCGACATCCAGGCCGGGATGGCTGGCGACGATCTTGGCGTTACGCCGGGCATAGCAGAGCGACAGCCGCGCCTGTTCGATGGCGCGCAGGCAGAAAACGGCAAAGGTGGTGACCACCGGAAGCAGACCGACCGCGGCCAGGCCGCCCGCCGCCGCCATCATGTTCTGCTCGGCGATGCCGAACTGCAGGAACTGGGCGGGATGGGATTTGCGGATGTGATGCACGCCGGTGCCGCCGGCGATGTCGGCGTCCAGCACCACCAGTTGGGGGAATTCGTCGGCCAGCGACGACAGCGCCTTGCCGAAAGCCTCGCGCAGCGAATCGCTGCTGCTGCCGATCAGGGCGGGACTAGACATCGAGCAGTTCCTTGAGTTCGTCGGCGCTCGCGCCCAGGCCGCGCAGCGACTCTTCCGTCTGCTCGCGCGTCAGCTTCACGCTGCCATGCCAGGCGGGAATGTTTTCCATCATCTTCACGCCCTTGCCCTTGACTGTGTGGGCGATGATCACCGAAGGCGCGCCGGCGGTGACGGCGGCGTTGCGGAAGGCGGAGAGGATGGCGTCAATGTCATGGCCATCAATCTCGGTGACGCCCCAGCCGAAGGCGCTCCATTTCGCCGCCAGCGGCTCCAGTTTCATGATCGCGTCGTTGGAGGCGTCGCTCTGCAGCTTGTTGTAGTCGATGATGGCGCAGAGATTATCCAGCCCGTGATGGGCGGCGGCCATCGCCGCTTCCCAGACTTCGCCTTCCTGCAATTCGCCGTCGCCCAGCAGGGCATAGACCCGCGCGTCGTATTTCTGCAGCTTCAGCCCCAGCGCCATGCCCATCGCGACGGAGAAGCCCTGGCCCAGCGAGCCAGTGGAAGTTTCCACGAACGGCAGATCCAGCACATGGGGATGGCCCTGGAACTTGCTGCCCAGCTTGCGCAGCGTCAGCGCTTCCCTGGCGTCACAGAAGCCGAACTGGGCGGCGGCGGCATAGAGCGCCGGTGCGGCATGGCCTTTGGAAAGCACAAAGCGGTCGCGCGCCGGATCGTCAATCCCAGTCGGCCAGACGTTCATTTCCGCGCCATAGAGGCAGGCCAGCAGATCGGCGCAGGACAGCGCCCCGCCGGGATGGCCGGAGCCGGCATGGAAAATGGCGGCCAGGGAATGCATACGCGCCTTGCGCGCGGCTTCGGCCAGTTGCGTTTCCAGGCTGACGCCAATGTCGATTTCGGCGAGGTCGTTGGCGGGCGTCTGCGGCAGTGTGTTTCTTTTCATGCGGCCTTGCGCGCCTTGGCGCTTTCCAGAAGATCGGCGTAGAGGATGATTTCGGCGTTCGGCACCCGCATCTTCACTTCGCGGCTGATCTCACCGGCGAACATGCGCGACATCACGATCACGGCGTCAATCTCGGCCAGGGCTTCCGGCGCCGACAGGCGCACGCCATGACGTTCGTCCATATGCTTCTGCAGATGAGCGTCAATCAGCAGCGACAGCATCCTGGGGTCGAAGCCGCCCTCGCGCACTAGCAGGTCGAACAATCTTCCCGCGCCCCACAGCGCCACGCGCCGGGGCGCCAGCGCCCTGATCGCCGCGGCGGCATGATGCAAGGCTGCCAGATTGGCCAAGCGCGTCGCCTGGTAGCGCTGGAGCAGCGCGCCGGCGATGCCGACTTCCATCGGATCGCCCAGCTTCATCAAGGTGGCGGCGAAGGGCAGGGCGCCGGTCTTGCGCGCCACGAACAGAAGATTGACGTCGTCGGCCGGATCGGGCTCGCGCAGAATCTCGAAGCCCGCCGCTTCGATCATGCGGCCCAGGGTGGTGGCGGAGAAATGGTAGAGATGCTTGTCGATGAACCATTCTTCCAGAATGTCGCGGCCGCCGATCAGGGCGATGTTGGGCGCGTCCAGCACCAGGATGCCGCCGGGCTTGAGCGTCCGGGCATGGTCCTTCAGCGCCGCGAAGGGCGCCGCCAGATGCTCGATGGTGTGGCAGGAATGAACGATGTCGAAGCCGGCATCCGGTAGCGCGGTGTCTTCGATGCGGGCCTGGATCAGCTCGGTGCGGGGCAGGTCGGCGCAGGAGGCGGCGAAACGCTCATCCGGCTCGAGTGCGGTGATCTGGGCGTTGGGCGCGGCGGCGAGGAAGGCCTTGGCGAAGCTGCCGCGGTTGGAGCCGACATCCAGCATCTTGAGCGGTGCGGCGAGGTCGGACTGGCGGGCGATGGCTTCCAGCGCCACATCGGTGCGAAAGCCCTTGCCATAGCGGACATTGCCCCAGTCGGCGCCGCCGGAGACGGCGGCCTCGTGGCGTTGGGCCGTGCGGGCGACGCGCGGCAGGCTTTGCACGAGCCCGCAATGGCTGCAGAGATGGACGGTGAGGCCGCGGGTGGTGCCTTCGGGCTTGTACACCGCGGTGAGGGCGGTCTTGCCGCAGAAGTCGCAAGCCCCTTGAGTCGTCGACATGAACCGGCCCGTCAAGAATCCGGTAACCATGTTCGCCCGGCATTGGTTAACGGCTTAATAATTGACCGCGTATTCCGGCGTGCCGGCATAGCCGAGTTGCGCCATCATCGCTCCGGCAATGGCTTCGAACTTGGCGCTCTGGCCTCTGTCCAGCAGCCGGTCTTCGGGCCGGTTGACGTTGTGGGGGCGGGCGAAGACGGCGAAGTCGCTGTCGCGGAAGGGCAGACCCAGGAATTCGTACAGTGTCCGTACCAAAGTGGGCGATCCGACCAGGTCTTCCAGCCGGACGAACAGTGTTCGGTCCTGCGGCAGAGCAGCCAACGCCACCCTGTTGATCTCGGCCCAGTGCCAGCAGATGCGCTGGAACTGGTCGAAGCGGCGGAAGGCCTCGGCCATGGCGTCGCCCCGGCGCGGTACCGGCCACCAATAGGGCTTCTCCGGCGGCGGCATTGCGCCTGCCCCGTCGTACCAGTCCTGCAGCATGGCGTTGGAGCGGTTGTCGTAATTCTCGTCGCCCAGCTTGTGGAAATAGCTCGACGCGACCTTGCGGCCATCGCGCACCAGATGGACGAAGCGCGCTTCGGGAAACAGCGCCGCCAGATCGGGGATCAGCCAGGACAGCTTGTTGGAGGAATCGCCCCAATGCGATCCGTTGGCAAGGCGGATGGCTTCGCCGAAACTTTCATCCAGCACTTTGCGCGTTTCATCTGCGTCCACCGCGCCGAGATAGCGCTTCACCGCCAGGGGCTGGGTGATCTGCACGGCATATTCGTGATGCATCTCCACGCCCGGCGCAGCGCTAAGCGCCTTGTGCAGCATGGCGGTGCCGCTTCTTCCGCTTGAGACGATGAAGAAAGGCTGGCTCACGGTTTGATAGCGATCACCACGGCCTCGCGGCCGATGCCGAGTTTCGCCAGCGACTTGTAGAAATCGCGGCGCAGATGGGTGAGGCCCGCCTTCTCGAAGGCGAGGTCGAAATTCTTGCGTTTGCTGTGACAGGCGCGGCCCAGCGCGGGATCGCCGACATAATTGTCGCCCATCATCAGGAAAGCTTCCATGGGGAAGCTGGTGGTGCGCTCGGCCAGCTTGAGGCCCAGCTTCATCACCGCGCCTTCCAGGGAGTCGAAGTCGAAATAATTGAGATGGTGCGGCGGCGCCAGCCACCATTCGCCCAGCTCGGCCGCGCCGCGCGCGGCAATCTGGAAAAGCGAGAAATCATTGGGCACGCCGGCGCATAGCACGCCGCCCGGTTCCAGCAGATCCGCCGCCCGTTTCAGCGTTTGCGCCGCATCCGGCACATGCTCCAACACATTGGTGAGGTTGACCACATCGAAGCGCCCCAGCTCCGGCGAGGTCTGGGCATTGAAAAACCCTTCGGTGACGGACGCGCCCAGCGATCGGGCATGCGCCGCGGCCTGGCGCGACGGTTCGATGCCATGCGCGTCCCAGCCGCGGGCGATGGCGGTCTTGAGGAAAAAGCCGGGACCGCAGCCGATATCGAGCAGTCGGCGACGGACTACCCCAACCAGCTTCTCAAAGATCGCCAGCCGGTCATTCTGCGCCAACTCGAACCAGGCCTGGTCCTCACCGGCATGGGCGATGAAGCTCGGCTTCTCGTCGGAATAATATTTCTCACGATATTCCTGTTCCAGGCTGGCGGGATCAGGCAGCGGCAGCACATGGCGAAAGCCGCAGGCGAAGCAATCAATGATGTCGTGGCCCCCCGCGGGCGATAGCACGCCCTTAGAGGGAACGTGCGCGATGCGCGGACCATTGTGCGTGCCATCGCGCAGGAATTGAGCGGGCGATACGGCGTGATCCATAAGACTCATTCTCTTCAGGCTTGGCGCGTCACGCGCGCCTGGCGTGTTAACCGCTTCTTAGCCATACGCTCTTTAGATTTGGTTAAATGCAGACTCAGCCTTTTTTCATCGCCGAAGCCTC
>Ga0265313_10000337_pt1 | contig 50974 bp, 45 predicted proteins | sample 4123metaG_FD_203122 | JGI IMG/M metagenome (GOLD analysis project Ga0265313, IMG submission 203122) | Rhizosphere microbial communities from Carex aquatilis grown in University of Washington, Seatle, WA, United States - 4-1-23 metaG | ecosystem: Host-associated > Plants > Roots > Rhizosphere >... | reverse complement strand
CGGCGACCGTCATTGCCGGGGAGTACCTCCGCGGCCATTTCCCGTCTAGGGATCGCGGGGACCTGCTGCGCCTCTATACCGCGCAGACCGAGGGTCTCGTGATCATGACGTGCGGCTCGCAGGAGATCCTCTTCGCCAGGGGAAACGGGGAGGCGCGCGTCCTGAAGCCGTACACCATCGTTCCCAAGAGCACCCTCGGGGCCGGGGACACGTTTCGGGGCGGCGTCATGCATGCCGTCCATCGCGGGATGACCGACGAGGCCATCGTCCGGTTCGCGGCGGCGACGGCCGCATGCGTCTGCCGCAGGTTTCCGATGGCCTTCGACCCGCCCGGCTTGGAAGAGGTCAGCGCGCTTGCGGAGGGCGGCGCGCAGCCCTAGCCCGGCCGCTGGCCCCAGGGGAGCCTCGCCGGGCTGTCCCGGGCGCCGGCGACATCGGGCCCGCACCGGCCCGTCCTGCAAACTCGGATTGCCTGCGTGGTCCGCGGCGGGTAGGATAGGGTGCGGATGAACGCAGCACCGACCAGCTGTTGGAATTCCAAGTATGCCTGGTTGCAGATTGAGCGGTGCAGCCCGCCAAAGCGGTCGCCGGACGAGAGGGTCAACGACTTTGCCGAAATCTACCTTAGCTACAGCGAGTCGGCGGTGCGCGACCAGGCGAGCCGGTGCATCCAATGCCCCAATGCGATGTGCGTCGCGGGTTGTCCCCTGGCCAACCGCATCCCGGAGTGGCTCGCCCTCGCGTCGGAAGGCGATTTTCTTGGGGCGGCGGCCGTCTCGGGCGCGACGAGCAACATGCCGGAGATCTGCGCGCGCATCTGCCCCCATGAGCGGCTGTGCGAGGGAGCGTGCATCCTCAATGGACGGGCCGAGCCGGTGGCCATCGGGGCCGTCGAGTGCTTCATCAACGAGTATGCGCTCAGCCGTGGCGCGGTGACGGCGGCGACGGAGCCTCCGAACGGGCTGGGCGTTGCCGTGGTCGGCTCGGGGCCCGGGGGGTTCGCCTGCGCGGATGAGCTGGCCAGGAGGGGATTCGCGGTGACGATGCTCGAGTCGCAGTCCACGCCCGGCGGGCTGCTGGCCAACGGCATTCCCGGGTTCAAGCTGGACAAGGCTGTGGTGGCCCGTCGCATCGGGCTTCTGAGGAGGCGTGGGGTGAAGCTGCGCCTCGGCGTGCGCGTCGGCTGGGACCTGTCGCTGCGCGAGCTGCAGGACAGTTTCGACGCGGTGTTCATCGGCACCGGGGCCCAGCAGGGCAAGGCGCTCGACGTTCCGGGAGCCGGGCTAAGGGGTGTGGTCCAGGCGCTGCCCTTCTTGGTGGACGCCAACGCCCCGCATCCGGCCGGCGGCCCTTCGCTCGATCTCGAGGGCAAGCGGGTGGTGGTGCTCGGCGGGGGCGACACGGCGATGGATTGCCTGCGAACGGCGATCCGGTGCGGCGCGCGTGAGGCGCGTTGCCTTTACCGCCGGGACCTGGCCAACATGCCGGGGGCCCGCCAGGAATACGCCAACGCCGTGGACGAGGGCGCCGCGTTCCAATTCCTGACAAAGCCTGTCCGCATTGAGGGGACGGGGGCAGGAGGCGTTTCCCGGGTGCACTGCGTGCGCATGGAGCTCGGACAGGCCGGAGCGGGGGGGCGCAGGGTGCCGGTTCCGGTGCCGGGCTTGGACTTTGCCGTGGAGGCCGACGTCGTGATCGTCGCCTACGGCTTCGACCCGGTGCCGTTTCCTCCCGGAAGCGACCTTTGCGGGGTGCCTACTAACGAGTGGGGGGGCATCGTGGTCGACTCGGACCAGATGACCCGCACACCCGGTGTCTTTGCCGGCGGCGACTCCACCCGCGGACCGAGCCTCGTGGTCCACGCGGTGAGGGACGGCCGGCGCGCCGCGCTGGGAATCATGCGCTACCTCAAAACGGAGGGCGCCGAGCCGCCCGGCGCCTAAGGGGCCGGCTGGCCCGGGTTCACGCCCCGGGCCCTGCAAGGCCTCGGGCGAACGCGGCAATCCGGCCAGCGGCTGGGTTGACGGCCCGCTGGACCTCGGGCGTCAGCGTGACGCCCAGGGTGAGCGCGTCCTTCACCTCGACCGCGAAGATCCGGACGTCGCGGGGCATCGCGAGCCCGAGCGTCCGCCCGAGCGCGAGCGTCTCGGCGACGCCGACAAAATGCGGTGCGGTGATCCGTCGGCCGACCAGCGCATCGACGTCGAACTCGTGGACGTGCCCGGGCGGCTCCTTCCCGGTCTCGATGGCGTCGACAAGGATCAGGTGCTCGCAGCCCACGATCTCGTCGAGCAACGCGAGGCCCATCTCCATCGTCTCGCGCACCGCGCAGCCCGCAGCCCCGTGCAGGCGCGATCGGACCTCCCGCGCGACGTGCAGGCCGACGGCGTCGTCGCCGAGGAGATCATTGCCGAGGCCGAGGACGAGGACGCTTGCGCACGCGGCTGTCATGGTCGGGGAGGCCGCACCCGCAGCTCCGCCTCACTCCTGCACAATCTCGCGGACGACGGCGCCCGCGGAGTCGTGAATGCGCACCCGCAGCGGAAGGTGCCCGGGCAGCGTGTGCGTCGCGCAGCCGAAGCAGGGGTCATAGGCCCGGAACGCCATCTCCACCATGTTCAGGAGGCCCTCGGTGACCTTGTGCCCGCTGATCAGCCCCTTTGCGGCCTTCTCGACGCTCATGGCGATCCTCGCGGCGTTGTTCTGCGTGGCGACGATCAGATTCGCCTTGGTAATCAAGCCGCGCTCGTCCGTCTCGTAGTGATGGAACAGCGTCCCGCGCGGCGCCTCGACAACCCCCACGCCGATTGAAGGCTTCTTGGTGGGCAGCAGCCGGATGTCCGCGCCGGTCAGGCCTGGGTCGTCGGTGAGCGCAACCATCGTCTCGGCCGCCTGGACCATCTCCACCACGCGCGCCCAGTGGTTCGCGAGGGTGTGGTGCACCGGTTTGCCACCCAGGGTGCCAACGTACTCCTCATAGGCCTGCTGGGCGAGCGGTGTCGCCATGCCGTCCGCGACATTGAGGCGCGCAAGGGGGGCGACCGCGTAAACACTGGTCTGCGGCCCGTCGGAGAACCCGTTCCAGCCGAGCGGGCGCAGGTAGCAGAACTTCATGTAGCTCCATGGCTCGGTGCGCTCCGCGATGAAATCGCGGTAGCGGGACGCCGGGAAGCGCGCATACTCCGTTCCGGTGGGGCTGACGACGCGGATCTGCCCGTCGTAGAAGTTCAACCGATTCTGCGGGTCGACGAGGCCCATGTAGCAGGTGCGGTGCGTGTAGGTGTCAGCTTTGATCAGCTTTACGTAGTCCGCGTTCTTCAGCACGAGATCATGGAAGACCTGGTTGGTGAACATCGCGAAATCAAGGGCGTCCTTGGCGAGCTCCTTGAAACGCGGAAGATCGGCGGGCGCGAGTCCCTTGGCGACGCCGCCGGGCAGGCCCATCACGGGATGAATAACCTTTCCGCCAAAGTATGTGATCAGCTCGCGCACGCGCCTGCGCATGGCGATCACCCGCTTGCCCACCTCGATTCCAACCTTGCCGATCACGCCGACGAGGTTGCGTTCCGCGGCCGGCGCCTGCGGGCCGACGATGAAGTCCGGGCCGCCAAGAACGTAGACGTGAAGCGCGTGGTCCTCGAGGATGAATGCGTTGTAGACGAGCTCGCGGATCTTGCGCGCGGTCGGTGTGGGCTCGACCTGATACAGGTCGTCGAGCGCCTTCGTCGCGGCCATGTGATGCGCGGTGGGGCAGACGCCACAGATGCGGCTGGTGATCTGGGGCATGTCCTCGGCCGGTCGGCCGAGGCTGAAGACCTCGAATCCCCGGAGCTCCGGAATCTGCAGGTAGGCGTGTTCGACATCGCCGCCGGCATTCAGGAATATCTCGATTCGACCGTGGCCCTCGAGGCGGGTGATCGGTTCGATGGTGACTCGGCGGCGCTGGTCGGCCGCTTCGGCCGGGGCGGCGGATTCGTTCGTGATCTGATCGGTGACCGCGTTCATGACGAGAGGACTTCGGCCCGCGCCGCCGGGCTCACGTTTCGCTGCAACATCCCGTGGGGCAGCGCGTAGCGGTAGAAGGTGCCCAGCGGGTCCGGAATGCCGTCGAGCGCGAGGTCGATGCCGGCCTCGTCCTTTGCGGCGACGCTCGCGCAGAGGGACGAAAGCAGCTTCGCCCCCTGGTCCCTGACCCGCGACGTCGGCCCAAAGCACCCGGAGCAGGGCATGTTGCCTCCGATGCAGAGCGCCCCGCATCCCCCGCGGGTCGCCGGCCCGCAGCAGACGATGCCCTGAGCAAGCAGGCATTTCTGCGGATCCAGAAGCGTCTCATGCGGGCGCTTGAACGCGGCGAAGCTCAGGTCCGACGGCTTCGACTCCCTGCGCGGGCATTCCTCGCACAGCGCCGTGTCCGGGGCGAGGACGCTGCCGATCGGGGGGGGATTGCTGGAGAGTAGCAGGGCGAGCGCCTCCTTCGTCAGCTGCGGCGTGGGAGGGCAGCCCGGGATGTAGTAGTCAACAGGCACGACCTGGTCGAGGGCGCGCACGGCCTGGTGCAGCCTCGGAAGCTCGAGCGGATTGCCGTCGGCAACGGACTCAAGCTGGGGGCGAGAGCCTCGGTTCTCGCCGAGCGTCGGAGCCTCCTCGTAGACGAAGCGCAGCAGCTGCTCCCTTGAGAACTGGTTGGCGAGCCCAGGGACACCGCCGTGGCACGCGCACGCGCCGTAGGCAATCAAATGCCGGCTCTTCCGGCGCAGCAGGTGCGCCATCTCCTCCTGCTCGCTGGAGCGGATCGCCCCGTTCAGCAGGGTTGCGAACAGGGCTTGGTCGGGCAGGGCGGCGACGTCGCTCCGCTTGAAGTCCATCGCCACGGGCCAGAACACGATGTCCACCGCGTTCAGCACGCCGAGGATGTCCTCGGCGAGGTCGACGACCGCCTCCTCGCAGCCGCCGCAGGCGGCGCACCAATAGATCGCGATCTTGGGCTTAGGCATGGGCGGCCTCCGTTTCATGCATGGCCGCGGCCGGCGTCGCGGATACGGGATCCCCGTCGGCAATCTCCCGGTCCCAATCCTTGAATTGCTGGCGTAGCGCGAGCGGCCCGAGCGGGCGAAGTTGCTCGACCATCTCGTTGATGACACTGCGCACCTTGTCGCCCTCGGAGGCCGAGATCCACTCAAGCCGCACCCGTTGGTCCTCTATTCCGAATTCGGCCAGCATCCGCTTCAGCATCTGGAACCGCCGGAGCGTCTTCAGGTTGCCCTCAACGTAGTGGCAGTCGCCGATGTGGCACCCGCCGATGAGCACGCCGTCGGCGTCGCCCGCGAGCGCGGCCAAGATGAACTGCGGGTCGACGCGTCCCGAGCACATGAGGCGTACGATCCGCACGTTTGGCGCGTACTTCAGGCGCGACACACCGGCGAGGTCGGCCGCGGTGTAGGTGCACCAGTTGCAGAAGAACGCCACGATCCGTGGCTCCCAGTTCACGTCATGCATGGGTGAGCACTCCTTCGATTTCGCTGAAGATTTCATCGTCCTCGAACAGGTGTTGGCGGATGGAGCCCGACGGGCACGCCGCCACGCACGTGCCGCAGCCCTTGCAGAGCGCGGCGTTGATCCTCGCCTTATGGGTCTCGCCGTCCAGGGTGATCGCCGTGTACGGACAGAGGGGCAGGCAGGATTTGCACCCTGAGCAGTCCTCCTCGACGACGTACGCGGTGTTCGGCTCCTGCTCAATGTAGCCGCGGTCGATGAGCGCCATTGCCTCCGCCGCGGCGGCTCCGGCCTGGGCGATGCTGTCGGGGATGTCCTTCGGCCCCTGGCAGCAGCCTGCGATGAACACGCCGTCGGTGAAGGTGCTGACCGGGGCCAGCTTCGGGTGCTTCTCCAGGAACCAGCCCTCGCTTCCGCAACTCATGTTGAAGAGCCGCCGCACCGCCTGGGAATCGGCCTGCGGCTCCATGCCGACGGCGAGGACGATCATGTCTACGGGTATCCGGCGGACGACGCCCGCCAGGGTGTCCTCGGCGCGGATGACGAGCTTCCCCTCCTCCTCGGGGGTGAGCGCCCAGTCCGTGACCTCGGCCACGCGGCCGCGGACGAACTGGATGCCGTCCTTTAGCGACTTGTCGTAGAACTCCTCGCAGCCCTTTCCCGGGGCGCGAATGTCGAGGTAGAAGACCGTCACGTCGGCGCCGGTGTGCTCGCGCACCAGCTGAGCCAGCTTCATCGAGTGCATGCAGCAGGTGCGGGAGCACCAGCGGTTCGTCCGGAAGTCCCGCGAGCCCACGCAGAGGATGAACGCGACCGACTGCGGGATGCGACCGTCGCGCATGGTGATCTCGCCGCCCGTCGGTCCCGAACTCGTGACGAGCCTCTCCAGCTCGATCGAGGTGACGACGTTCGGGTAGAGCCCGTAGCCGTACTGCGGGATCCGCTTCGCGTCGAAGAGCCTGAACCCCGTTGCAACGATGATGTTGCCCACCTTGATCTCGAGCGTCTCCTCCTTCTGCGCGAAGTCGATCGCATGCCGGTCAGCGCACGCCTCGATGCACGTCTTCTTGCACCGGCCGGATTTCAGCTGCAGGCACCGCTCCCGGTCGATGACGACAACCTGGGGCACGGCCTGCGGGAACGGGATGTAGATCGGCTTTCGTTTGCTCAGGCCCACGTTGAACTCGTCGGGGTATTTCCCCTCCTTGAACACGCACGCCTCGATGCACTCCTGGCAGCCGACGCAAAGCTCCTCGTTCACGTAGCGCGGCTTGCGCCGAACGCTTACCGTGTAGTTGCCGACGTAGCCCTCGACCTTTGCCACCTCCGAATAGGTCCAGAGCTTGATGTTCTTGTTCGCCCGGACGGCGGACATCTTCGGGGTGAGGATGCAGGCGGCGCAGTCGAGCGTCGGGAACGTCTTGTCGAACTTCGCCATGTGCCCGCCGATGCTCGGCTCGCGCTCCACGAGGTACACCTTCTTCCCGGCGTTCGCCAGCGTGAGCGCGGCGTGAATGCCCGCGATTCCGCCCCCGACGACGAGCACGTCCGGATGGATCGCCACCCGCGTTGTCTCGAGCGCACGGTGGAACCGCACGCGGAGCACCGCGGCGCGCGCAAGCGCGACGGCCTTCGTCGTCGCCTCGGCGCGGTTGGTGTGCACCCACGAGTCGTGCTCGCGGATGTTCACCATCTGGAAGAAGTACCGGTTCAGGCCGCCGGCCTCGACCGCGTTGCGGAACGTGTTCTCGTGAAGGAGCGGCGAACACGACGCGACGACGATGCGGTTGAGCGCGTGCTCGCGAATGTCGTTGCGGATGAGCTCCTGCCCGGGATCGGAGCACATATACTTGTAGTCGCGCGAGACGACGACCCCGGGAAGCCCCGCAATTTCATGGGCCACGGCGGTGCAGTCGACCACGCCGGCGATGTTGTGGCCGCAATGGCAAATGTAGAACCCGATGCGGATCTCGCCGTTCGAGAGGTTCGTTTTCATGGAGCGGACGTCATTTGAATTCACGCCTTGGCGGGAATGGCGGGCAAGGGCTTCATGCGCACAAAGTTGCGATTCAGGCCGAGCTGCGACTCGGGAAGCCCGAACGCAAGGCCCATCAGCTGGGTGAAGTAGACGGTCGGTATGGGCACGGGCCCCCATTGCCGCGCAATCTGGTCGTGGTAGGCGTCGAGGTTGAACTGGCAAAGCGGGCAGATCGTCGCGATGACGTCGGCCCCGCGCCGGACCGCCTCCTTCAGGAGGATGTAAGTGAGGCGAAGGCCGGTGTCCGGCAGCGTGCCGGTCAGGCTGCCCCCGCAGCATTTCGTCTTCAGGGGATACGGCACCACCTCGGCGCCGAGGGTGGCGAGCAGCCGGTCCATCGTGGTCGGGTTCCAGGCGTCGTCAAAGGTCGCGTACGGGCGCACCACCTGGCAGCCGTAGTAGGGCGCGACCTTCAACCCGGTGAGCGGCCGCACGACCTTCTCCCTGATCACGTCAAGGCCAACGTCGTTCACGAGGATGTCGAGCGGATGGCGCACGGGCATTGCGCCGCTGTACTGGAGCCCCGCGGTGTCGAGCGCCCGCTGCACCGACTCACGGATTTCGGGCGAGTCCTTCAGGTAGTGCTTCGTCTTGTTGAGCACGAGGTAGCAGGCGCTGCACGGCGTGACCAGATCGCGCGAGCCGGTCTTCTCCGCGAGGGCGAGATTTCGGGAGGCGAGGATGCAGGCCTTGCTCTCGTCGACCGACATGTAGGCCGTCGCGCCGCAGCAGTTCCAGTCGTCGAGCTCGACCAGTTCGACCCCGAGCCGCTCCATCACCGGCAGCAGCGATTCTTCGTAGGCCTTGCCGAGGCCCTTGAGCGAACACCCTGGAAAATACGCGTATTTCATGCGGCCTCCTTTGACGCGCTGCCCGGTTCGTGGCGCACGTCCGAATCGAGCATGGCCGCCAGCTGGGCGCGGTGCTCGATGCGCTCGTGGCGCAGGACGAAGCGCCCGGTGCGGATGAGCCCGATGCCCTGCCTCCAGGAGCTGAGGACCGCCCGCCAGTTCGCCTTGAGGAAGAGGCGCATCACGAGCAGCGTTTCCGTGATGCGGCCCTTACTGTGGACCATCTTGAAGAACTCCTTGGCCAGAATCGGGATGGGGAACCTCTTCGGATAGATGCCCTCGAGAATCGCCCGCTGCTTAAGCGCGTACATGATGTCGGTGATTCTAATCTCGCGCGGGCACTCGACGGTGCAGGCGTAGCACGAGGCGCAGAGCCAGATGCTCCGGCTGCGCAGGACCTCGTCCTTAAAGTCGGCGCGCACGAGCGCCATGATCTGCCGCGGCGAGTGCTCCATATACACGCTCAGCGGGCATGTTCCAGAGCAAGTACCGCATTGAATACAGCGCATTAGCTGCTCGCATCCCGGCACGCTCATGATTTCTCGACCGAAGCCCTTAACTCGCTCGGCTTCGTACTTAACGGTCCGTGGGACTTGGATCATCGGGGTAAGCCTCCACTGCCAACCAACGGCACTATCGGGGTTATGTGATCGGGGGAAACAGGCCCCCGATGGGCCTCTTGATATAGGGAATGCGACTGGACTTCGAGGAAATAATATAGCGACGCACGGCACACGGCGCCTTTCCGCAGGCGGAGCGGGACCCTTGCCCGCCCAAAATCTTTTGACACCCGGTGCGGCGGGGATTACGAGAATCGTTCGGCAACAATACAAGACCGCCACCAGGCGGAGGCTGATTTTGGAACGGTCCTGACAGTCGGGTCGGCCGGATAGGCTCTGGCGGCGTAAACCATACAGTCGCTCCCACCATGGATCCGCAACCTGCCCCGGGATGGAATCCGAAATACGCGTGGCGCGAAGTAGCTCGCGCCGATGCACCAAAGCGCCCGGCCCGGGACCGCATAGCCGACTTCCGCGCCACCTACCACTCGTATGACAACGCGACGGCGAGCGAGCAGGCGAACCGGTGCATCCAGTGTCCGACCCCGAGCTGCGTCGAGGCGTGCCCTATGACCATGCCAATCCCCGACCTGCTGAGACTGACGGCCGACGGCCAGTTCGAGGAGGCCGCGCGGCTGCTCAATGTGAGCCAGAGCATGCCGGAGTTGTTCGTCCACATCTGTTCGGCCGAGCGCCAGTGCGAGGCAGCGTGCATCCTGGCCGACAAGTCTGAGCCGGTTTCAATCAGCTCGATCGCCCGCTTCCTGCTGGACTACGGCTGGAGCCACAAGCTTTTCGATCCGCCCGCCAGTGCGCCGACGGGCCAGCATGTAGCGATCATCGGGGCCGGCCTGTGCGGGCTCGTCGCCGCCGACGGGCTATCGAGGATGGGTCACACCGTGACGGTCTTCGACGCTTGCCGGAAGCCCGGCGGGAGGCTCATGAATGGGCTGCCGGGCTTCCGCGTCGACCGCGATCTCATCGAGCGGCGGGTCCGCCTGCTCACCCAGCGGGGAGTGACGTTTCGCACCGGGATGATCTGCGGGCGCGACTTGAAGCTCGGCCAGCTGCGCCGGGACTTCGACGCCGTGTTCTTCGGGCTCGGCCGCGCGAACCCGGTGCGCCTTGAGGCCCCCGGCTCGAAACTTCGCGGGGTGAGGCAGGCCTATTCCTTTGTCGTGCGGAACACCACGGATGTCGCCCTCGCCTCGCCGCCGGTCTACGTCCACAACCGCCGCGTCGTGATATTAGGGGGCGGCGAGACGGCCGTCGACGCGCTCCGGGTGGCGATCCGGTGCGGCGCAAGCGAGGCCGTCTGCGTCTATCGACGGGACGTCGCCGACATGACGGCGAGCAGCAGGGAGATCGACAATGCCATAGAAGAAGGCGCCCGCTTGCTCACCTACACCCAGGCGGTCAAGGTGATCGGCAACGCCGAGGGCGACGTAACGGCCGTGCGGTGTGTCCGCACGGTTCCGGACGTGCCCGACGCGTCGGGAAGCCGGAGGGTCTCCCCGGTCGCCGGCTCGGAATTTGAGATTCCGGCGGATGTGGTGCTGGTCGCCTATGGCTTCGAGCCGCCGAAGCTCACGCAGATGGACGAATTCTCAGAGCTCGCCTTCGACAGCCAGGGCTTCCTCGTCGTCGACAGGGACCTGATGACGAATCTTCCGGGCGTCTTCGCCGGCGGCTCGGTCGTCCGCGGCTCCGTGCCGTTGGTGACGATCGTTGGCGACTCGGCCGTCGCCGCGACATCGATAGACCGCTATCTTGCCGGGCGCCGCGTCCACGCCGCCTAGACGCGGGCGGGCGCAGGGGTTCCCTGGGTCGTGCGCCCATGGCGCCTCCACCCGGAGCGCGGCCTCTTTCTTGTTGCGGGGCGGTGCCTGGCAGCCCAAGTCAACAGTGCCCGTTCGAGATGCCGAAATTAACCCCGCAAGAAGCATGACCAACCTGAATTTTTCCCGTCGAGGATTCCTGAAGACCTCCGCGCTGACCGGCGTCGGGGCATCCCTTATGGGCGTTGCCGGAACCGGCGCGAGCCGGGCCGCCGCGCTGGGGTCTTCGGGCGGGCCTGGGGTAGCGGGAGACCGTGGGAGCGAACCCCCGCGGCCCGAGGGGCAGACGCCGGTGCATACGCTCTCAACGCAGCCGCTCGAACGCGTGCGCGTGGCGGTCATCGGCCTACATCGGGGTCTGGAGCATGTGCGCTCGTCCCTCGGCACCGAATTTGCGGAAGTCGTCGCGGTCTGCGACCTGCGCGATGAGCGGGCCCAGGCGGCCGCCGACATGTGCGTCAAGCAGCGCGGCCGCCGGCCGTTCGTCTACAGCGGAACGGAGGCGATCTGGGAGAAGATGGTCGATCGCGACGACATCGATGCCGTCTACATCGCCACACCTTGGGCCTGGCACGAGCCGATGTGCCTGCGCGCCATGGAGCGGGGCAAGCACGCGTTCGTCGAGGTCGCCGCAGCGATCACCGTGGAGGATTGCTGGAAGCTCGTGAACACGAGTGAGCGCACCCAGCGCCACTGCGTCATGCTCGAGAACTGCTGCTACGGCGAGAACGAGCTGTTCGTCCTCAACATGGCCCGCCAGGGCGTGTTTGGCGAACTTACCCACGCCGAGTGCGGCTACATCCACGACCTGAGGGAGGTCCTGTTCGAGCTCGGTTCCGAGGGAGACTGGCGCCGCGATTACCACCAGCAGCTGGACGGAAACCTTTATCCGACCCACGGCCTGGGCCCCGTCGCACAGTACCTAGGGATCGGCCGAGGCGACCAGTTCAGGCACTTGGTCTCGGCGAGCTCAGGCGAGGGCGGTCTCACCCGCTACCGCGACCTGAAGAAGCCCAACGGCGGCAGGCACGCCGCCGAGAAATATGTCTGCGGCGACATGAACACCTCCGTCATCCGAACCGAGATGGGGCGCACGATCATGCTCCAGCACGATGTGGTGAGCCCGCGCCCCTACAGCCGGATCAACGCCCTGTCGGGCACGGGCGCCACCTTCTTTGACTACCCGGCACGGCTGGCTGTGGACGCCCCGGCGCTGTACGGGCTCGAGTCGAAGGGGGCCCACGAGTGGCTGGGCGAGAAGGACATGGCGAAGATGCGCGAGCGGTTCACCCATCCGCTATGGAGCAAGCTCGCGGCGCGCGCGAACGGGGCCGGCCACGGCGGCATGGACTTCGTGATGAACTGGCGCCTCCTCGACTGCATCCGCCGGGGCGCGACGCCCGACAGCGTCGTCTATGACGCCGCGTCGTGGAGCTGCATCGTCGAGCTCTCCGCCCGCTCGGTGGCCAGCGGCAGCATGCCGGTGGCATTTCCTGATTTCACGCGGGGCCTCTGGAGAACGATGAGGCCGATCGGCATCGCGGAGGCGCCTGCTGCCTCCGGGTAGCGACCCCGACGGGCCTGCGATCGGCGCCGCCTCAATGGTAGCGACGGGCCGCGGCCCTCACAATGAGGACATAAGGCGGCGGGTTCGGTTGACTCGTTTTGCCGGGAAGCCAACGATTTGGACAACGTGCGTTACAAGAAACACCCCGTCCGGATGGGTTTCAGCTGCCCGTCACTGCCTGCAGGGGCGGCACTGTATGGAATCGTTGCCGTTGCTGCCCTGCTCGTTGCCGGGGTTCCGGCGTATCCCCAGACGGACACAATCCCGCCGAACGAGAACCTGCTTGCCGAGGGCATCCCCGCCGTCCCTGCAGCATTGGCCTCGAGTGTGGCGCGGTACACGAACTATCGGACGGCCACGTTTGGCGGCTGGGATCCCGTGAGGCGCGAGATGCTGATCTCCACGCGCTTCGCCGATGTGCCCCAGCTGCATTTGGTAAAGTTCCCGGGCGGCGACCGCAGCCAGCTGACCTTCTACCCGGACCCCGTCATATCCTCCAGCTTTCATCCAACCAAGGGTGACTATTTCATCTTCATCAAGGACACCGGAGGCGGCGAGTTCTTCCAGATCTACCGCCAGGACCTCGTGACGGGCGAGGCGACGCTGCTCACGGACGGCAAGTCCCGAAACCTGGGCTACGTGTGGGCCGAGGACGGCTCCAAGATAGCCTACGGTTCGACGCGCCGCGACGGCAGTGACGTGGACATCTGGGTGATGGACCCGGCCGAGCCGCGGACGGACCGCATGGTCGCAAAGCTCGAAGGCGGCGGCTGGCAGGCGCTTGATTGGTCGCCGGACGGAAGGACCTTGCTGGTCGAGAACTATGTGTCCGCCGAGGAGAGCTATCTCTACGTGGTGGACGAGGCCTCGGGCGAAAGGAAGCTCCTCACGCCCAAGGGAGCGGCAAACGTGCATTACGGCAGCGGCCGCTTCAGCAAAGACGGACGGGGAATCTTTGCCACCACCGACAGGGACTGCGAGTTTCAACGCCTCGCCTACATCGACCTTGCCACCCTTGGCCACACGTACCTGAGCACCGCCATTCCCTGGGACATCGACGAGTTTGACCTTTCCGACAACGGCAGGACGATCGCATTTGTCGCCAACGAGGATGGCTTCGGGGTGCTGCACCTCCTCGACACGGCTTCCGGGAAGGAGATGCCTGTCCCTGAAATCCCGAAGGGGGTCGTCTCCGGGGTGACCTGGCACCGGAACAGCCGGGACATAGCCTTTGACCTGTCATCGGCCAGGACGGGAGGGGACGTCTACTCCCTCGATGTCGAGTCCGGCAGGGTGGAGCGCTGGACGACGAGCGAGACCGGCGGCCTCAACACGGCGCTGCTGCCCGAGCCGGAGCTTATCCACTGGAAGAGCTGGGACGGGCGCACCATAAGCGGCTTTCTCTTTATCCCCCCGGCGACCTTCACCGGGAAGAGACCCGTCATCGTCGCCGTCCACGGAGGGCCCGAATCCCAGGATCGCCCGAGGTTCCTCGGCGCGTACAACTACTGGCTGAATGAGCTGGGGATCGCCGTCGTTTTCCCGAACGTGCGTGGCTCGACCGGGTACGGGAAGACCTTCCTGTCACTTGACGACGGCTTCCTTCGCGAGGGCTCCTACAGGGACATCGACACCCTGTTGGACTGGATCCATGCGCAGCCCGGCCTGGAACCCGAGCGGGTTATGGTAACCGGCGGCAGCTATGGCGGCTTCATGACCCTGGAGGTGGCGACCAACTACAACGACCGGATCCGCTGCTCCGTCGACGTGGTCGGCCCCTCGAACCTAGTGACCTACCTTGAGCACACCTCGGGGTACCGCCGGGACCTGCGGCGGGCGAAGTATGGCGACGAGCGGGACCCGAAGATGCGCGAGTTCCTGGAACGCATATCCCCGGCCAACCACGCGGGGAGGATAACGAAGCCGCTGTTCGTGATCGCGGGAAAGAACGATCCCCGCGTTCCGGCAAGCGAGTCGGAGAACATGGTGAAGATCGTTCGCAGGAACGGGACGCCCGTCTGGTGGCTGCTGGGAATGAACGAGGGCCACGGGTTCCACAGGAAGCAGAACACGGACTTCCAGTTCTACTCCACCATCCTGTTCGTAAGGCAGTTCTTGCTCAATTGAGCGACTCCGTGTCGAACCTTCTGGGCGCCGAATTGGGGAGACGGGCGGAGCCGGACGCCCGACAATGACGTGTTGATGCACCTACTCGCGACCGAACTATTCCGTGCCGACCTGAAGTCACGGATGACCTTCAGGTACGGCATCGCCGCGATGACGGAGATGCCGCATGTCTTCCTGCGCGTTACGTGTGAGTTCGAAGACGGTCGGAGGCAGACGGGGTCGGCCGCCGACAACCTGCCTCCGAAGTGGTTCACGAAGGATCCCTCCCGGGATTTCGCGTCGGAAATCGACGAGATGGTCCGGGTCATTGTGCACGCACAGAACGTTGCACTTGCCATGAATCCGGCCCCGAGCCCCTTCGCCTTCTGGCGCTCGCTCTGGGACGAGACCGGGTCATGGGCCTCGGCGAACAGGATCCCGCCGCTGCTCGCGCATTTCGGGACCTCCCTCGTCGAGCGCGCGGCCATCGACGCGTTCTGCCGGTCGCGCGGGCAGACGTTTGCATCGGCGCTGCGAACGAATGCGTTTGGAATCGTGCTGGGAGACATCCATGGCGAGCTCGCCGGCTCGGCGCCCTGCGACTGGCTGCCTGCGCGGCCCGCGGGACAGCTCTTTGCTCGCCACACGGTCGGATTGTCCGATCCCCTGTCCGAGCGTGACATCGCCCCGTCGGAGCGTCTTGACGACGGCCTGCCGCAGTCGCTGGAGGAGAGCATCGCCGCGTACGGGTTGCGCCATTTCAAGCTGAAGATCAGCAAGTCCAACGATCTTTCACGGCTGAAGGAAATCGCAGCCGTGCTTGCCCGCTCCGCGCCATCCGACTTTCTGGTCAGCCTAGACGGCAACGAAGGCTTCGAAAGCGTGGCCGAACTCGCGGCGTTCTGGGACGAGGTTAGCCGGGAACCGGCACTCTCTGAAATTCGCAACAGGCTGCTCTTCATCGAGCAGCCTTTTCATCGAGACATCGCCCTCACGGACCCGATTGGCGAGCTGTCGGAGGCATGGCCCGAACGCCCCCAGATCGTTATCGACGAGTCCGACGCCGAGCTTTCGAGCCTCCCGCGGGCGCTGAAACTTGGCTACGCCGGCACGACGCATAAGAACTGCAAGGGGGTCTTCAAGGGGGTAGCGAACGCCTGCCTGATGGCCTACCACAAGCAGCGCCAGCCCGGTCGCCGATGGTCGTTTACCGGCGAGGATTTGGTCAACATAGGCCCGGTGGCCCTTCCCCAGGACCTCGCCGTGCAATCGGCGCTCGGCGTAACGAGCGTCGAACGCAACGGCCACCATTATTTTGCGGGCCTCTCCTTCTGGCCACGCAGCTTGCAGCGTCAGGTGCTTGCGCACCATCCCGATCTCTACCGGGTCAGCTGGGACGGATGGCCGACACTCAGAATAGAGGACGGAAGGCTCAGCGCCGAGTCCGTGTGCGCGGCGCCTTTTGGCGTCGGGTTTGAGTTTAGACCGGAGGAGATTGCCAGGCCCATCTGAGGATTGGGCCAGGGCGTCCAGCCGCTGGCAGCCGGCAGAGTCCGGAGATTTTGCTCCCGGACGTTGCGCGACCGGAAACGCCGATTCGAATCAACGCCAGACACGGTCGATGGTATGCCGGTCTGCACAGGCGCGCGTCTGCTCGGCCCTGAAAGGCGCGTGACATATGGTCCCGCCGACCGCCTGGTTGTTTCAGGGCGTCCTCCGGAGGCATATTGCCAATTGCTTCAACCCCACCGGGGCCTCAGCGTGGCCTCCGGACAACGAGCCTTGATGCCAAAACCTCGCATCCTCACCACAACCGTCGGCTCTTACCCGGTTCCGGAATGGCTCGTCGCGCTGCCTTCCGAGCAGGCGGTCATCGACGCGACGCGGGTTGTGTTCGCAATCCAGCGCCAGGCCGGGATCGACCTTCCAACGGACGGCGAGCTCTACCGTTTCGACGTCAACCACCCGGACACGAACGGAATGATAGAGTACTTCATCCGTCCCATGGCCGGAATCTCGTCCGCTTCCGGCCGTTCGGCCGCGGACGAGTTCTCGCATATGTCGCCCATGGGGTTCCGGCGCAAGCCGGCCGGCGTCGTCACCGGCCCGCTGGGCGAGGGCTCACTCAATCTGCTTGCCGATTGCTCGCGCGCGGCGTCGGTTGCCGGCGGTGAATTCAAGTTCACCGTCACAAGCCCATACATGCTGGCCCGGACGCTTCTCGACCACCACTACCCGAGCTTCGAAAGGCTCAACATGGCACTGGGCGAGATCCTCGCGACCCAGATGCGCGGTCTACCGGCGGCTTGTGTTCAGGTTGACGAGGCCAACATCCCGGGCAACCCCAAGGACGGCCCGTTGGCCGCGGCGTCGATCAATCTGGTTCTGGACGCCATCGGCCGCGGCACCCAACGCGCCGTTCATTTCTGTTTCGGTAACTACGGCGGACAGACGATCCAGAAGGGCAGCTGGAAGGCGCTCCTGGGCTTCCTCAACGCGCTTCATGCCGATCACCTTGTCCTCGAGCTCGCCCATCGTCCGCCGAGCGACCTCCATGCGCTGAAACACGTCGATCGGAGAATCGCCCTTGGCGTTGGCGTCGTGGACGTGAAGGTGAACCATATCGAGACCCCTGACGAGGTTGCAGGACGCATCGAGGAGGTGGAGCGGTCGGTTGGCCAAGGCCGCTTGAAATGGGTCCATCCTGACTGCGGTTTTTGGATGCTGAAGCGCTCGATCGTCGATCGTAAGATGGAAGCGCTTGTCCGCGGCCGTGATAAGTATCTGGGCCGTTGACGTGAATCCGGCCCTAAGGGGCCGCGTGTCCTGGCAGTTGCGCAACGGATGCTCCAGGCGCCGCGGCCTGGAATTGGGGTGAGCTTCCGAGCACCTCATCCGAATCACCGATGAGGTCGTTTCACGCGAACCACCGCCACTGTCTGAATTGCGAGAACCCAATTCATCCTAGCTTTGGGGCGACGGATGGATAGAGTGACCCAGCGCGCTTTTCCGGCGCCAGAACCGGGTAAATGCTTGGCCACCTCACCGAAGTTCGCGCAAACCCCCAAGACTCGCCCCATGAAGACAACCTGCGCAATCCATTGCCTCGCATCAGCCGCAATTGCCGCCGTTCTCGCGGTTAGCCCGTCCGCACGGGCGAAGGATCAGACGACGCTAAAGGACGCCTACAAAGGCGCGTTCCTGGTCGGCGCCGCCCTGAACGACTCGCAGTTTGACGAATCGGATGCCAGGGCGGCCGCACTCGTTAAGGAGCAGTTCAACGCGATCAGCCCCGAGGACTGCCTCAAGTGGCAGCAGCTGCACCCGAAGCCGGGCGTCTATGATTTCTCAAGGGCGGACCGCTATGTTGAGTTCGGCCTCAAGAACGGCATGTTCATCGTCGGCCACAACCTGGTCTGGCACAATGAGACGCCGAAATGGGTGTTCGAGGATGACAAGGGCAATCCGGCCGACCGCGAGACCCTGCTGGCAAGGATGCGCGACCACATCCTGACGGTGGTCGGGCGATACAAGGGCAAGATCAACGGTTGGGACGTCGTGAACGAGGCGCTGAGCTACGATGGCTCGATGACGAAGACCCCATGGGAGCGGATAATCGGCGATGACTACGTGCTTAAGGCCTACCAATTCGCGCACGAGGCCGACCCCAATGCTCAGCTCTACTACAACGAGTTCTACTATTACCACGAATTCTCACGGCAAAGTCCGGCAAAGCGTGATGCCGCTATCGCCCTGGTCCGAAACCTTCAATCGCACGGCGTTCACATAACGGCCATCGGCCTGCAGGGCCATTACGGATTGGAGACGCCGACTCTTGAGGAGGTTGACGAGACCATCACCATGTTCGCCAAACTCGGGGTGAAGGTGAGCGTCACCGAAATGGACATCGACGTGTTGCCCGGTGTGAAGGAGAACGATTTCGCGGAGCAACCGATGCATATCCCGCTAAACGCAACGATTGACCCCTACACGGCCGGGCTTCCGGATTCCCTGCAGCAGAGATTGGCGAAGCGGTACGCGGACCTGTTCAAGGTCTTCCTAAAGCACCGCGATGTGATGCAGCGAGTAAGCTTCTGGGGCGTGACCGACGGGTCATCCTGGCTGAACATGTACCCGGTGTATGGCCGCACGAATTATCCGCTACTTTTCGACCGCTCCTACAATCCAAAGCCGGCATTCGATGCCGTAATATCGGTGGCGCGCACGGCGCCGGCAGACCGGTAGGCGCCGGGGAGGCCCGCGCCGACGGCCGACTGTTCTTCCGGACTGGCGCAATCACGCGAGCCATGAGTCATGGCTCACTTTGACTACATCCCAGGAAACCCGCCTTTGCCCCTCATGGCCTCCATCTGGCGCATGAGCTTCTTCTGGTTTCCGCCCCGCATCATCCTCATCATCTTCTGCATCTGCTGTGGGTATTGCGTGGCCAACAACTTAGCTCTGTAGGATTATTGAGACTCCTCCCGGCAAAACTGTTTATAGTGGCACATCGCGGCACAAATTTCTGCATTCGCTTGCACGGTAGACGTCCTAGATTAGTCATAACCTGCTCCCGATTAGCACGGCGGTAACAGCATGTACTTCGTGCTGCGACCACCGCCTACGCTGGGTATTAGGACACCAGCTTGAATCAGATGCTTGATATCGCGCAAGGCTGTGTCGAGTGAAGCGCCGGCGAGTTTAGCGTATTTCGATGTGGAGAATTCTTCTTCGCCAGCATCGAGAAGGGCGTTGAGTACTTTCCGCTGCCGCTCATTGGGCTCAACCATTTCGTTGAACCGCTCCCAGCGAGCAGCCTTTGCCACTATGCGTTCGAGAGTGTCAGCTGCGCCGATAACAGCGCGCTCGAAGCATCCGACAAACCATTCAAGCCACGCTGTGATGTTGAGCCCGCCTTTTTGCGAAGTCTCCAGAATGCGGTAATACTCCTGCTTCTCCTTCTCGATCTGTGCGGACATGCTATAGAAGCGCATGCCAGATCCCTCCGACCGGGCCAAGGCCATGTCCGCAATCGCGCGCGAAACGCGCCCATTTCCGTCTTCAAACGGGTGTATTGTCACAAACCAAAAGTGGGCAATAGAAGCTCGTAGTACGGGGTCGGTTCGATCCGCGCTCTCGAACCATTTCAGGAATGCTGCAACCTCGCCAGGCAATCGGTCCGCGGTAGGGGCTTCAAAGTGAATATTTTTTTTATGGATTCGGTAACGGCTTAAGGGACCGGAAATGACCTGCATAGGATCCATTTCCGGGGTGCGCCACTTGCCCACAGCAATGCGTTGAATGCCGCTGCGCCCGGCCGGGAAGAGGGAGGCTTGCCATCCGAGCAGCCGGTCCTCGGTGAGCGGCTCGTTGTATTGCTGGGTGGCATCGAGGATCATCTCCACTGCGCCCTCAACGTCCCGGCTTGAGGATCCCTCCCGTTCAGATGGAAGTCCCATGCGACGTGCAATCGACGAACGTACCGATGCAGGGTCAAACACGGTCCCCTCAATCGCGCTAGACTTGATTACTTCGACCGCCAGGTTCTCAAGGTTGGTCTGCTGTCGAAACTGGAAGCCCAAGCTCTGCATTCCGCCCAGTAATAATCCCTGTTGATGCCTGGCTTCCGAGAGGATTGGCATTATCTTTTCGTAATCCCATTGGAAATGAGGCCATTGGGGTAATTGATGGATATAACGCATCGATTCGATATTCCGCAAATTTGCGGTGAATAGCAAGCGTCAAACGCCGCAATTATACGGCGAATAAACAGGGTTAATCACCGCAAGAAGAGTGGAACTTTGCTCCCAGCGACCTAGCCACCTACCCATGCCTCACGTAACCCACAGCACAATCGCGCGCCAGAGAATGCCTATTAACCGATCACAAGATTTGTGGATTCAAGCGGGGAATGCTCACATACTTGGAAAACCGCCCCGGCCCTTCATGGCCTCCATCTGGCGCATGAGCTTCTTCTGGTTCCCGCCCTTCATCATGCGCATAACCTTCTGCATCTGCTGGAACTGTTTCAGGAGCTGATTGACGTCAGAGAGCTTGACGCCCGAGCCTTTCGCGATCCTCTGGCGCCGGCTCCCGTTGAGCAGGTCCGGCTTGCGGCGCTCCTGGAGCGTCATGGACTTGATGATCGCCTCGGTCCGAGCCATCTGGCGCTCGGCGCCGTCGCCCAGCTGGACGCCGCTCATTCCGGGCATCATCCCCAGGATGCTCTGCATGGAGCCCATCTTCTTGACCGACTGGAGCTGCGAGAGGAAGTCCTCGAGGTTGAAGTCGGCCTTGCGCATCTTCTCCGCCATCCGTTCGGCCTCGTTCTGGTCGATCGACTCCTGCGCCTTCTCGACCAGGGACACGACGTCGCCCATCCCGAGTATCCGCGACGCCAGCCGGTCGGGGTAGAAGGTCTCGAAGTCCTCCGCCTTCTCGCCGGTCCCGGCGAACTTGATGGGGATGCCGGTGATGGACTTGATCGACAGGGCCGCCCCGCCGCGGGCGTCGCCGTCGAGCTTCGTCAAGACGAGTCCCGTGAGCTGAAGTGCGTCGTGGAACGCCTTGGCGACATTGACGGCCTCCTGGCCGAGCGCGCCGTCCGCCACGAGGAGGACCTCGTCGGGGCCGACCGCGGCGCTGAGGCGCCGGACCTCGTCGATCAGCACCTCGTCGATCTGCAGGCGGCCGGCCGTGTCGAAAAGGACCGCGTCGGAGCCCTCGGCCGCGGCGAGGCCCGCCCTGCCGATGGCGGGCACGTCCTTCGACGCGCGGTCCGCGTAGAATCCCAGCCCCTCCTGGCGCGCCAGGATCTCCAGCTGGTCGATGGCCGCAGGCCGCTGCACGTCGCAGGCGACGACGAACGGCCGGTACCCCCGCTTCTTGAGGAGGCGGCCGAGCTTTGCGGTTGAGGTCGTCTTTCCCGAGCCGTGAAGGCCCACCATCATGACCTTGAGCGGCCGCGCCGCGCTGAGCTCCGTCGAGCCCTCACCCAGGAGGCGGACGAGCTCGTCGTGGATGATCTTGACGATCTGCTGGCCGGGCGTGACGCCCTTCAAAACCTCCTGGCCGGCGCACTGGGCCTGGACCCGCTCCACGAACTCCCGGGCCACTTTGAAATGCACGTCGGCCGAGAGGAGGGCGGCGCGGACCTCGGCCAGGGCCGCCGCCATGTTCTCCTCGGAGAGTTTGCCGACCCCCCGCAGGTTTCTGAGGGCGGAGGACAGCTTTTCGGTTAGGGAATCAAACATGGGAGCCCACCGCATGTAGGAACCGGCCACGGGACGCAATCCCGGGAATCGCTTTTGGGATGGCTAACCCCCGCGAACCTATGCGACGCTGGCACCCCTCATGAACCCGGTCCTCAAGCTCCTGATCGAAGGCGGCTACCTCACCACCGCGCAGATGGCGCAGATTGCGGGGCTTCCCGAAGCCGAGATCAACAAGCACCTTGAGCAGCTCAGGAACGACAAGGTGTTCCTCGGCTGGCGCCCGGTCCTGGACCTCTCGCGGGAGTCCGCCGCCGCCGTCCGCGCCGTGATCGAGGTCAAGATCACGCCCGAGCGGGGCGGGGGGTTCAACCGGCTGGCCCAGCGCCTGAGCCGCTTCGACGAGGTCGAGTCCTGCTACCTGATGTCGGGGGCCTACGACCTGCTGATCTTCGTCAACGGCCCGAGCCTGCAGCGGGTGGCCGGGTTCGTCTCCGAGAAGCTCTCCACGCTCGAGGGCGTGCTCTCCACGAGCACGCACTTCATGCTGCGCTCCTACAAGGAGGGCTCCTTCCTGATCGACGCCCCCGCCGGGGAGGCGGACCGGCTGAAGGTGTCGCCGTGAAGCGCTTCGTCGCACGCCATGTTGCCGGCCTGCCCAAGTCGGGCATCCGCGACTTCTTCGAGATCGTCTCGAAGATGAAGGACGTCATCTCGCTCGGAATAGGCGAGCCGGACTTCGACACACCCTGGCACATCCGCGAGGCCGCGATCTACGCCCTTGAGAAGGGCAGGACCCACTACACGTCGAACCTCGGGCTGATCGAGCTGCGCCGGGCGATCGCGACCTACGTGGGCAAGCACTACGGGCTCGCCTACCAGCCCGACGACGAGGTCATCGTGACGGTCGGCGTGTCGGAGGCGATCGACCTGGCGCTCAGGGCCCTTCTGAATCCGGGCGAGAAGGTCCTTTACCACCAGCCCTGCTATGTCTCCTACCACCCGGGCGTGGCCCTTGCCCACGGCGTGGCGATTCCCGTGCCGACCCGCGCCGACGACGGGTTCGCGCTCAACGCCGACGACATCGCAAAGGCATGGCAGCCGGGGTGCAAGGTGCTCATGGTCAACCTCCCGTGCAACCCGACGGGAGGGACCTGCGACCGGGGGCGGCTCGAGAAGATCGCCCAGTTTGCCGTGGAGAAGGACCTGATCGTGCTGAGCGACGAGATCTACTCGGAGCTCCTCTACGACGGCACCCACACCAGCATCGCGGTCTTCCCCGGCATGCGGGAGCGCACCATCTTCCTCCACGGCTTCTCGAAGGCGTTTGCAATGACCGGATTCAGGATAGCCTACGCCTGCGGCCCGTCCGAGCTCATCGACGCGATGATGAAGATCCACCAGTACTCGATGCTCTGCGCGCCGATCGTCTCCCAGGAGGCCGCCGTCGAGGCGCTCACCCGCGGCGAGGACGGGGTAGAGTCCATGCGCGAGCAGTACCACCGGCGGCGGGACCTGGTCGTCGGCCGGCTCAACGCGGCGGGGCTCGCCTGCCACTCGCCCCGGGGCGCCTTCTACGCGTTCCCCAGCGTGGCGTCCACGGGGCTCAGCGACCGCGACTTCGCCTACGGGCTCCTCAACTCCCAGAGTGTCGCGGTCGTCCCCGGCTCCGCGTTTGGCCCCAACGGCCGGGGGTTCGTCCGCGCCAGCTTTGCGACGGGGTTTGACCAGCTTGTGGAGGCCTGCGACCGGATCGAACGGTTCGTGAACACCGCGACACCATGTTCCGCTCCGTCGTCATCGTAGGCCGGCCTAACGTCGGCAAGAGCCGGCTCTTCAACCGCCTCGCGCGGAAGAGGATCTCCATTGTCCACGACCAGCCCGGCGTGACGCGCGACGTCATCTCCGCGGAGGTCGACGACGGCTACACCCTCATGGACACAGGCGGCCTCGGCCTGAAGGAGGGCGAGACCTCGAGCGCGGCGATCATCGCGGCCTCCGAGAGGCAGGTGGGCTTCGCCATAGACACCGCGGCCCTCATCCTCTTCATCATCGACGGGCTCGACCGCGTCACCGCGCTGGACGACCGGATCGCGAGGCGCCTGCGGCAGGGCGGCAAGCCGGTGATCCTCGTCGTCAACAAGGCCGATTTCGGCGATGAGAAGGCCGACCACGAGGGCGTCTCGCGCCTGGGCCTCGGGGAGCCGATCTTCGTGTCCGCCGAGCACGGCCGCGGCGAGGGGGAGCTTCGCCAGGCCATCCTGGAGCGGATCGGCGGCGTTCCGGAGCAGCCCGCCGCGGCGGCGGACGCGGGTGCGCCCGCCGGAAAGAGGCCGCCGGGCCCCATCTGCATCAGCTTCATCGGGCGACCGAACGTCGGGAAGTCGTCCCTCGCCAACCGGCTTCTTCGGAGCGACCGGCTGATCGTGAACGACCTTGCGGGCACCACCCGCGACGCGATCGAGCTGCCCTTCGACTTCAAGGGCCGGGACGGGAAGCGGTACCCCTTCAGGCTGATCGACACGGCCGGCATCAAGGCCGCCACAAAGCTCTCGTCGTCGGTCGAGTACTTCTCGCGCCTGCGCTCGCTCGAGGCGATGCAGAGGTCCGACGTCGTCTTCCTGGTGCTCGACGCGATCGACGGGGTCACGCAGCAGGACAAGGCGATCGCCGGCGAGGCCGTGAAGGACCGCAAGCCGATCTCGGTCATCGTCAACAAGTGGGACCTGGTGCACAAGGCGTTCGCCAGGGACGGGGGGATCCAGGGCTACAAGAGCGAGCGCGACTACCGCGAGAAGTACGAGCGTGCGCTCTTCGACAGGCTCTTCTTCACGCCGGGAGCGCCGCTCATCTTCGTGTCGGCCATGAGCGGATTCGAGGTCGACCGGATGCTCAACGCCGCGGTGAAGCTGCACCGCACCCTGGACAAGAAGCTGCCCACGGCCCGGCTGAACGAGACGCTGGCCCACCTCGCGGAACGCACGCCGCCCCCCGCAATAGGCGCGCGCCGCTTCAAGATCTACTACGCCACGCAGACCGGAAACCGCCCCTTCCGCATCAAGATATTCTGCAACCGCGAGGAGCGGCTGACCGAGAGCTACCGCCGCTACCTCGAGGCGGGGCTGGTGAAGGAATTCGACCTGAACGGCTGCCCGGTCGAGTTCGAACTCGTCGGCAAGCCGCGCGGCGCCGAAGTCGACCGCAGCGGCTGGAGATAGGATCCGATGGCGGAACCGATGCGCCTGGTCTTCATGGGTTCGGATCCGGTGGCCCTACCGCTCCTCGACTGGCTGGCGGGCGAGGGACGGGCGGTCGCGCATCTGGTGGGGATCTTCACGGGCCCCGACCGCCCCTCGGGCCGGGGCCAGGCCGTCGGCCCCAACTGCGTCAAGAGGTGGTCCGCCGGGCGCCCGATCGAGGTCCTCCAGCCGGAGAGGTTCGACGGCTCCACGATCGCCTCCCTCTCGGCGCTGCGCCCCTACGTGGCGCTCGTCGTGGCTTACGGCCACATCCTGCGCGACGAGGTCATCTCGGTCCCGCGCCTCGGCACGCTCAACCTTCATGCCTCGCTGCTCCCGAGCTACCGCGGCGCTTCCCCGATCCAGTCGGCGGTGGCCTCGGGGGAGCGCGAGACTGGCATGACCCTTATGCGGATCGTGCGCGAGTTGGACGCAGGTCCCGTCGGGGACGTCGAGCGGGTCCCGATCTCGCCGCTCGACACCGCGTCCGACGTCGAGGCGAGGCTTGCGATCGCAGCGGTCGTGCTCTGCGCGAGGGCCCTGCCGCTGCTGGCGCGGGGGGAACTCGCCTTCCGGGAGCAGGACCGGGCGCAGGCGAGCTTCTGCCGGCGCTTGTCCAAGGCCGACGGCGCCCTGGATTTCTCGGCGCCGGCGTCCGTGCTTTCGGCCCGGATCAACGCGCTTCATCCCTGGCCGTCGGCCGTCGTCGACATCGGCGGCGCCGACATCAAGCTCGGCCTGGCCGACGCGATGGAGGGGGGGCAGGCCGGGAGTCCGGGTACCGTCCTCGGCTCCGGTCCCGACGGCCTGCTCGTCGCCGCGGCGTCGGGTGTGCTGCGCCTGCGCCGGCTCCAGCGCCCGGGCGGCAGGATGCTTCCCGCGCCCGAATTCCTCCGGGGGTTCCCCGTTGCCGCGGGCACCGTCCTCCCCTCCCGGCCCATGGCCGCGCTCGTGGCTTCGGAGCCGTTCAGGCGCTGACCGCCGACACATGCCGCTTGTTTTCACCGGGCCATTGGGCAAGATTCCCGCACGATGCCTGGCAGGTCCGCCCTTTGCCGTCTCCTGATCGCGTGCGCCGCCGTCGCCGCGCCCTTCGCCGCGGCCCAGACGGACGTCGCCGACATGCGCGAGGACGTCCGGGGCCTCACCCAGCGCGTCAACGAGCTGTCGCTGCGGGTCGAGCAGCTTGAGCACGAGAACTCTGAGCTGAGGGCGAAGGTCGCCGCCGTCGAGGGCGGCAGGGACACGGTGACCGTCGCGCAGCTCAACAGCGCCGTCGCCGAGCTGAACTCGGCGATCAAATCCGCGGTCGCGTCCTCCCGCGGCGAGATCCTCGAGAAGGTCGCCACGCAGATGGAGAACCTGGCGAAGCAGACCAACGCGGCCCTCGACTCGATCGCGAAGCCGAGCACCGCGCAGGCCCGGCCGGCGCCGCAGAGCCCGCCGGCGAAGCAGGCCTTTGGCGACGCCTATCCCAAGGAGGGCGTGAGCTACACGGTCCAGAAGGGCGACACCGTCGGCCTCATTGCGAAGAAGACGGGCGCCAAGGCGCAGGACATCATCGACGCGAACAAGCTCCTGGACCCGTCCCGGATACAGTCCGGTCAGGTCCTGTTCGTCCCGGGCGGCAAGTAGGCCGTGGCCGGCGCGGAGCGCTTTTCCTAATGGCACACCCACAAAAATCCAGGTTGGGCCGCGGTCTAGGCGGCCTGATATCCGCGGCCAAGCCGCTCGCGCCGGAGACCTTCGCGGCCGGCGCCCACATTGCGCAGGCCCCGGGATTCCTCGAGATCCAGGTGCACCTGATCGAGCCGAGCCCCTATCAGGCGAGGCGCGAGATCGCCCCCGAGCAGCTGTCGGAGCTGGCCGAGAGCATCCGCAGCGAGGGCCTCCTTCAGCCGGTGGTCGTGCGCAGGCACGGCGACAAGTTTCAACTGATCGCCGGGGAGCGGCGCTGGCGCGCCTTCCAGCAGCTCAAGATCAAAGCCATCCCCGCGCGGATCGTGGAGGCGAGCGACGCGTCCGCGGCCTCGATCGGTCTGATCGAGAATCTTCAGCGGGAGGGCCTCAACCCGATCGAGGAGGCGCAGGGATTTGCGAGCCTGCTGCGGGATTTCGACCTCACCCAGGAGACCGCCGCGGAGCGGGTGGGCAAGAGCCGCGCGTCGGTGGCCAACTCCCTTCGTCTGCTCTCCCTCGATGCGGAGATCCAGGGGTATATCGCCAAGGACCTCCTGAGCGTCGGGCACGCGAAGATACTCCTCGGGGTCGAGGACCCGAGCGTGCGGACGATCCTGGCCCGCCGCGTGATCGAGGAGGGCCTGAGTGTCCGGCTGACGGAGCGGCTGAGCCGGACCATCAAGGCGCCGGGGGCCTCCCGGGCCAAGGCCCGAAGGGTGGGGCTTTCCGAGAGGGACGCCGCCGCGGTCGAGAGCATCCAGAAGAGGCTCACGTCGCACCTCGGGACCAGGGTGGCCGTGATTCACACCCCCAAGAAGGGCAGGATAGTCATCGAGTACCGCGGCAACGACGACCTCCAGCGGCTGCTCGAGAAGCTGGGTGTGGAACGCGCGGATGCAGTCTGACGCAGGAAGAGCCCGGGTTCGGGCGGGCCCATCTGAAGGCGGGTCCCGGAGTTTTGTGGGTTGCCACGATGGGGTGTATCGGTTCGGTTTTCGCGAATGAATACCTCCGTTGTGCATGAATTGCATGGCTTTAAGCACGGCCAGGCCATCGGTGAGCCGCTCCAAAGGGAGTTAACGCAGGCGCTCGAGTCCGGATCCGCGGTGTCCCTTCCCGGCTGCGATTTTCCCATGTCGGACGCCGAGAAGGCGCTCCTCGACCCGCGCATCCTCGCGAAGGCGAAGAATGTCAGCTACTCGCCCGCGTCGGGGCGGATCGGGGGCACCAGCTGCACGGGCGAGGAGGCCCGGGTCCTCCAGGAGGCGCTGGCCCGCTACTCGCGACTGGCCGTCGCCCTCGTCGGGACCCTCTTTCCCGGGTACAAGGACAGGCTCCGGGTGATGCGCACAAGCCTGAGGCCGGCTGAGATCGCCGGGCGCAAGAGCTCGTGGCGCAAGGACGACACGCTTCTCCACGTCGACGCGTTTCCCTCCCAGCCGACAAACGGCAACCGCATCCTTCGCGTCTTCTGCAACGTGAACCCGTCGGGCAAGCCCAGGGTCTGGAGGCTGGGGGAGGGATTTGAGACCGTGGCCCGGCGTTTTTCGCCCGGCATCGGGCGGCCGCTTCCGGGGAGCGCGCGAATCCTTCGCCTCCTCGGGATCACGAAGTCGCTGCGCACCGAGTACGACTTCATCATGCTCAAGCTTCACGACGCGATGAAGGCCGACGCAGAATACCAGCGAAGCGTCGGACAAACCCCCATCCTCTTCCAGCCGGGCACGACTTGGATCTGCTACGCAGACTCGGTGTCCCACGCCGCGCTCTCCGGCCAGCACCAGTTTGAGCAGACCATCTATATTCCGTTGAACGCCATGCTCGATGTCGACAAGTCCCCCTTGCGCGTGCTGGAGCGGCTACGCGGCCGCGCGCTTGCCTGAGCCCGCCGCGCCCGGCGTTGACAACACCGGGCCCTGTCTGCTTCGCTGACCCTTCACCGATATGAGCATCCTCCTAGGCATCTTCACGTTCGTACTCATCCTGACGTCCATCATCCTTATCTTGTTGGTGCTCGCCCAGAAGGCGAAATCCGACGGCGGCATGGGAGCTGCCATGGGTGGCGGCATGGCCGAGGCCACCTTCGGGGCCGACACGGGCAACGTGCTCAGCAAGGCCACCATCAACGCATCGATCATCTTCTTCGTGCTCAGCTTCGCGCTCTACCTGGGGCGCATCTACGAGGGGAAGCACGCGGCCTCCGCTACCGGAGCCCTGCCGACGATCTCGGTTCCTGTCTCTGCGGCTCCTTCGACCGCGCCCGGCGGCCTGACGGTTCCGGCAAAGGCCGCCCCGACACCGGCTCCGGCGACCAAGCCCTGACCGGCGCTTGAAGAGCTCGGTCGAGCTTTCTCCGCGAGCGGTTCGGTCATGCGCAATCGCCGCGGCCGTCCTCGCGCTCACCGCCCCGGGGCTCGTGGCCATTGCGGCGGGGGCCCAGCCGGACCGCGCGGCCGCCGCCGCGTTGCTTGAGCAGTTCAGGCGCTCGATATGGGCCGAGCCCGTCTACGCGGAGTTTGACCTCAGGCAGATGCCGCGGAGGGGCCCCGAGCGCGTGTACCGCGGCCGCTTCTGGGGCGCGAGGACCGAGCTGGGCCCGGCGACCCGCATCGAGCTCGACATCGGAAAGGGCGGCTTCACGCACCGTTTCCTGGTGCAGGGCGGCCCCTCCGGCGGGGTCTGGGCGTCGGACGGGGCCGGGGCCGGCGCCCCGTGCGAGGACGCCGCGGCCACGCCGCTCGCCCCAGGCGTCGAGATGACGCCCTTTGACGTCGTGCCCATGCCCTTCCTGTATTGGATGGACTCCGAGCTGGTGGGCGCCGAGCGGATCCGGGGCCGGCCGGCCAACATTTACATTTTTCTTCCATCGGCGGATTTTACCGCCAGGAACCCGGGGATAAGGTCGGTGCGAGCGTACTTGGACACTCAGTACGACGCGCTGGAGCAGTCCGAGATCATCGGGCCCTCCGGCAGCGTGTCTAAGACCCTCACCCTTCTGGAGCTAAGAAAGGTAGGCGACCGGTGGATACCCAAGGACTTAGACGTGCGGAATGAGTCCACGCGCAACAAGACGCGGCTATCGCTGACGGCGGTGGCCGTCGGCGTTCTGCCCGACCCCAGGGCCCTCGACCCGTCCCAGCTTGGGCTGCCCCTGGTGCCGCCGCCCCCTTCCCGTGTCATACGGATGCCGCCTTAGGAGCGGGTTGAAGAATTTCGTTGCGGCGAAGCCGTCTCGAGTGCCTGCTCATTTCCCGTTCCGGTCCCAACCATTGCCATGGCCACACGTTCAGCATCGGCTCCGCTCACGTTCGATTTGCCGATCTCCCTGATCGCCAAGATCGAGAGCCACCGGCGCAAGTATGGCCTCAAGACGGCGAGCGAGGTCGTTCGCCTGGCCATCGACAAGTTCGACTTTGAGGGCTGCCAGCCGGCCCGCGATCCGCACCGGCAGGTGTCGGTGCGCCTTGGGTCCAACCAACGCGCGATGCTCCGGCGCTACGCGAAGAAGAAGGACGCGAGCGTGGGGGAGCTGCTCCGCTTTGCGCTCGAAGGCCTCCCGGCCAAGAAGTCCAAATCCCGCTGACCGGACCCGTCGGGGGCGTCCGCGCAAGAAGTTCAGGTCGCTCCCCTCTTGCGTTCGACGCCATGGGTTCTTTTTGATGGGTTCCTTTGCACCCGATGTCCTCCGCACCACTACCCCCGCTGTCCACATGGGCCCGAAACCTGGCCCCGTCCCCCACGCTTGCCGTCGACGCGAAGGCCAAGGCGCTCATGGCCTCAGGCGAGGACGTTTGCAGCTTCGCCGCAGGCGAGCCGGATTTTGACACGCCGCAGCACATCAAGGACGCCTGTGCCTCGGCGCTGCAGGCCGGCAAGACCAAGTACGTGCCGACCCCCGGCATCGAGGACCTGAGAAAGGCGATCGCCGAGTCCTATGCCGGGGCCTACGGGCTCAAAGTGTCCCCGGGCCAGGTCGTCGTCAGCCCCGGAGGGAAGTTCTCGTGCTACCTGGCCATCATGGCCACGTGCTCGCCCGGCGACGAGGTCGTGATACCGGCGCCGTACTGGGTGAGCTATCCGGAGATGGCGAAGCTCGCGGGCGCCGTCCCCAAGGCGGTCCTCGCGACCGACAAGACCGGCTTCAAGCTGAGGCCGGAGCAGCTGGAGGCCGCGGTCACCAGCCGGACCCGGCTCCTCATCCTCAATTCGCCCTCGAACCCGACCGGCGTCGTCTACACGCGCCGCGAGCTTGAGGCGATCATGGACGTCGCGGTCCGCAAGAACCTCTATGTGCTGTCGGACGAGATCTACGAGAACCTCGTCTACGACGGGCTCACATCCACCTGCATGGCGGCCCTGAGTCCCGAGGCTGAGGCTCGGACGATCGTGGCCTCCGGATTCTCAAAGACGTATTCGATGACCGGCTGGAGGCTGGGAACGCTTGTCGCGCCGCCCCAAGTCGCGAAGGCTGCCGCGGAGCTGCAGAGCCAGATGACCTCAAATGCGACGAGCTTCGCCCAATACGGGGCGCTGGCGGCCCTGAGGGAGCAGGCGAAAACCCGGGCCTCCCTCGCGAAGATGCTCGCCGCATTCGACAGGCGGCGCCGCCTGCTCCACGGCGCGCTAACGGCCATCCCGGGCGTCACCTGCGTCCTCGCTCAGGGGGCGTTCTACCTCTTCCCCAACATATCGAGCTTCGGCCTGAGCTCCATGGAGTTCTGCGAGCGGCTGCTCGAGAAGGAGAAGGTCGCGGCCGTCCCCGGTTCCGCCTTCGGGGCCGAGGGCTACCTGAGGCTCAGCTACGCCACGAGCGACGCCATCATCACAAAGGGCGTCGCGAGGCTCGCGAATTTCTGCAAGGGCCTAAAGGCTTGAGGTGGCTCAACCAATCCGATTCAGACTTCCCCATGGCCTACAAAGACGTCACACCGCCCGCGGGCGGGAAGATAAGCATCTCAGCCGGCAGACTCAACGTGCCGTACCATCCGGTCATACCCTTCATTCGGGGCGACGGGACGGGCCCCGACATCTGGGCCTCGTCGGTCAGGGTGCTTGATGCGTCGGTGGAGAAGGCCTATGGAGGGAACCGCAGGATCGAGTGGTTCGAGGTGTTTGCCGGGGAGGAGAGCTTCAAGCGCTTCAACAACTGGCTGCCCGACGACACGGTCGAGGCCTTCCGCGAGTTCACCGTGGGCATCAAGGGCCCGCTGACGACCCCGGTCGGCGGCGGCATCCGCTCGCTCAATGTGGCCCTGCGGCAGATGCTCGACCTCTACGTCTGCCTGAGGCCCGTGCAGTGGTTCACCGGCGTTCCCTCGCCGGTGAAGCGCCCGGAGCTCGTGAACATGGTGATCTTCCGGGAGAACACCGAGGACATCTACGCGGGCGTCGAATTCGCGGCCGGCACGCCGGAATCCCAGAAGGTCCTGGATTTCATCGCCAAGGAGTTTCCCAAGTCATTTGAAAAGATCCGCTTCGGGACAAGGGCCAAGGCCGAGGCCTTCTGGAGCGAGGTGGGGGCCAAGGGGTTCCCCTCCGACGTCCAGGTGGGGATCGGCGTCAAGCCCGTCAGCTATTCCGGGAGCGTGCGCCTGATCCACAGCGCGATCGCCTACGCCATCCGCAGCAAGCGCAAGAGCGTCACGATCGTCCACAAGGGCAACATCATGAAGTTCACCGAGGGCGCCTTCCGGGACTGGGGCTACCGGGTCGCCAAGGAGTTCTTCGGCGCCATCGAGATCGACGGCGGACCCTGGTGCAAGATCCCCGAGGGGAAGCCTGGCGCGGGCATCGTGATCAAGGACTCGATCGCCGACATCACGCTCCAGCAGATCCTGACGCGGCCCACCGACTTCGACGTGATCGCCACCCTGAACCTCAACGGGGACTACCTTTCCGACGCCCTCGCGGCGCAGGTCGGCGGCATCGGAATCGCGCCGGGAGGCAACATCAACTACATCACCGGTCATGCGATATTCGAGGCCACGCACGGCACGGCCCCGAAGTATGCCAACAAGGACGTGGTCAATCCAGGATCCGTGGTGCTTTCCGGGGAGATGATGCTGCGCTACATGGGCTGGAACGAGGCGGCCGACCTTGTCCTGAAGGGGCTGAACGGGGCGATTGGCGCGAAGCGCGTCACCTATGACTTCGCCCGCCAGATGGAGGGGGCCACCGAGATCAAGTGCTCCGCCTTCGGCGACGCAATCATCGCGCACATGTGAGCGGCCGCGCGGCCGGGCTTCATCTCCGGATGAAGCCCAGGAGCCAGGTGAAGAGGAGCGCCCCGACGACCGCGAAGAGGAGGCGGCCGATGAAGCCGATCGCCACGATGCCGAGGAGGCCGAAACAGAAGCTGCCCAGGAAGGCGCCGATGATTCCTACGATGATGTTGCCGGCGGCGCCGAAGCCGCTACCCTTCGTGATGACGCCGGCGAGCCAGCCCGCGAGCGCGCCGATCAGCAGGAACGCGATGAAGTGGGTCAGCGACATCCGACTTGGGCCCGGTCGCTAGGCGGGGTCATTTCGGAGGCGCGGGCTTGATGAACACCATCTTCTTGACGATGTCGAGCAACCGGCCGCGCAGGATCTGGTCCTCCTCGTCGGGCGTCTTCTTCCACTGGGATCCCTCGGTCACCTTCTCGGAAAGCTCGGTGCTGATGACAAAGGTGAAGCCGTTCCTGACGAAGAGCAGGTTGCCCCGCTTCGCGACCGCGGGAGCGGCTCGGGACCCGAACACCGGCGGGGTGTCAAACATGGAGCCCCCGGGCAGCAGGACATAGGCGAACATCGAGCCGTCCAGAAAATCCGCGGCGTACCCCGCGCTTTCGACATGGACACCGGGCGTGAAGCGCTTGAAGTCGGGCATGACGTACGACGAGAAGAAATAGACCAGGTAGTCCTTCATCCCCTGTGTCGACAGCTCCCAGCGCTGCGTGGCGTCCTGAGGAAACGCGGCGACGCTGATGTGGACGCCGAACGTGTCGTGGAACGTGACGACGTTCTTGGTGTCGCTGATCGCGCCACCGAGCGCGGGGAGCACGGGCACCGTGATCTTGAAGGCCCCCGAGGGCGACGAGTATACCCCGGCGTCGACGGAACCCACCAAGCCGGCGGACGGGTCCTGGGCCTCGGCCGTGAGGGCTGCGGCGGTGAGGAGAAGAAACGGGATTGTTCTGAGCATTTTGTGTCCCAACAGGATGGATGACCGTGCGTGTGCTTTCAAGCCGGGCCTCAACACCCCGAGACAAGCCTTATCCAGGTGGGTACGGGGATGGCCTCGGCCCTCACCGTCGGCGCGAACCCCTCGGAGGAGAGAAGGTCCCTCCACTTCTGCTCCCGGTCGGGTATCCGCTCCCTGATGACGGACCCGATCTGCTTGCGGCGCTGCTGAAAGCAGCCGCGGATGAGCGCCTTGTCCCCCGCGGAGAACACGAAGGGGGCGGCCTTCCTGACCAGGTTCAGAAGGGCCGAATCCACATCCGGCCTCGGATAAAAGCACGAGGCGCTCACGCGGTGCCCGGGGGCGATCTCGTAGGCCGCCTGCAGGAAGATGGAGATTGCCCCGAAACTCTTCGTGCCCGGCGAGGCGGCGTAGCGGTCGGCGGCCTCGCGCTGGAGCATGAGCACCATCCGGCCGGGCAGCGGACCCGAAAGCACGGCGTCCATCCAGGGCGTCGAGATCGCATAGGGCAGGTTCGCCACCACCTTGCAACCCGGAGCGCGCCCGTCGGGCATCGAGGCGAGGGGCATCTCGACGGCGTCGCCCTCGACCAGGTGGAGCGTCGAAGGGTAGCGGGCCGCGAGGTCCGCCTCGAGGTGGGCGTGCAGGGTGCGGTCGCGTTCGACGGCCCACACCTCGGCGCCGGCCTCGAGAAGGGCGCCGGTGAGCGTGCCGAGCCCGGGTCCTATCTCGACGACGGCGTCCCCAGCGACGACGCCGGCAAGCTCCAGGGACTTGCGGACGATGTTGCCGTCCACCAGGAAGTTCTGCCCGAGGAAGCGCTTCGGAGCGTGGCCCAGCCGGGCGAGCAGCTCGCGGGTGGCGGTGGGAGTGAGGGCCATCGAATGCCGGCCTAGGCTGCGTGGAACGAGGCGATGAGCGCGGCCGCGTCAGGGGAGCGCATCAGCGCCTCCCCGACGAGCACGGCGTGGGCGCCGGCCCTGCGCGCGCGGGCGGCGTCCCCCGCGGTGCAGATGCCGCTCTCGCTTACGGCGACCACCCCCGGTGGGAACCTGGCGATCAGGCGCTCGCTTATCCCCAGGTCCGTCGTGAAGGCCGCAAGGTCGCGGTTGTTCACCCCGATCAGCTCGGCGCCGTGGCCCCGTGCGCGTTCGATCTCGTCCTCCGCATGCACCTCGAAGAGGGCGGCGAGGCCCGCGGACTTGGCCGCCGCATCGAGGACGCGGATCTCCTCGTCCCCCAGGGCCCGCACGATGATCAAAATCGCGCTCGCCCCCGACTCGCGGGCCTCGAGCACCTGGATCGGGTGCACCATGAAATCCTTCCGCAGGCAGGGGAGGGACGGGCCCGTCGCGCGCATCCGCGCGGTGACGCCCCTGAGGTCCTCGATCGAGCCCCCGAAGTACCTCGCATCGGTAAGGACCGAGAGGGCGTCGGCTCCCGCGGCCTGGTAGACGGCCGCCTGGTCGACGGACGACGCGTCTGCGGCGATCTCGCCCGCCGAGGGCGAGCGCCGCTTGATCTCCGCGATGACGGCGAGCCTGCCGTCGGCCCTGCGCAGCGCGGCGGCGAACGGGGCCGGCTTCGGCAGGGACGCGTCCAGCCGCGCGAGCTCGCGCTCCGGGACGGGCCTCACCCTCGGGGCGATTTCCTGGCGCTTCCACTCCATGATCTCGCGAAGCTTGTCGTGCACGACCACCACGAAACATACCCGGCGCGCGAAAACCAGACCAGAATCCTTGTCACCGGCGTCCAAAGGGCCCCATTCTTCGCGCAATGAGCGCAATCGACGACCTTCGTCGCACCATCGCGCGGCTGCGCGGCCCCGGGGGCTGCCCCTGGGACCAGGAGCAGACGCACCAGAGCCTTGCCCGCTGCCTCATCGACGAATGCAGCGAACTCCTCGACACGATAGACCGGCTCGACCTGCCGCACATGCGCGAGGAGCTCGGGGACGTCCTGATCCAGGTGATCTTCCACGCGCAGCTTGCCGAGGAGGCGGGGCAATTTGACCTCGAGGAGGTCGCCCGCGAGGTGAACGAGAAGCTCGTGCGCCGCCATCCTCACGTCTTCGGCGAGGGCAGGCTCGAGACGTCCGAGCAGGTGCTCGCCCAGTGGGAGCGGATCAAGGCCGGCGAGAAGCGGCCGCAGGGCGCCGCCCGCCCGACGCTCTTCAAGGAGCTTCCCCCGAGGCTTCCCGCGCTCATGTACGCCGAGGCCGTCTGGAAGCAGATCGTCAAGAAGGGCCTCGTGCGCGAGTCGGGGGTCGACGCCGAGCGCGTCGCGCGGCTCGCGGCAGACCTCGACGCCGAGTCGCTCGGGAGGATGCTCTTTGAGATCGCCGCGGCCGCGCAGTCAAGGGACATGGATCCGGAGGGCCTGCTGCGCAGGCACGCGGACGGGATCATGCGCCATGTCGAAGGACGCGCCCCAAAGACGCCCGCCACCGCCTGAGGACGTCGTCGCCTCCTGGTGGGCGCCATTCGGCGAGCACCTGGCGCGGGAGCGCCGGTGCTCGCCCTACACGGTGCGCAACTACCGCGCAGCGTTCGAGGACTTCTACCGCTGGCTTGCCCCGGCCGGCCTCTGGGAGAAGGGGATCGGAGCCTTGGGGCCGCGCGAGATTCGGGACTTCGTGATCGAGGCGCAGCGCCGCTACGGCCGCCGCACGCTTCACAACCACATTTCCGGCCTCAGGTCGCTGTGCCGCTTCTGGATGAGGAGGGGTCGACTCAAGAGGAACCCGTTCTCCGGGGCTCCGCTGCCAAAGCTCGAGAAGCGCCTGCCCCAGTTCCTGACCGAGGACCAGGCCCGGGCGCTCCTCGCGAGCCCCGTGCGCCTGCTGGAGAACGGGGGCTGCGACGCCTTCACCGCGTGCCGCGACCGGCTCGCGATGGAGCTCCTCTACGGGGCCGGACTGCGGGTCAGCGAACTGGTCGGCCTCAAGCACGGGGCGGTCGACCTTGGGGAGGGCGTCGCGCGCGTGACGGGAAAGGGCCGCAAGCAGCGCCTGTGCCCCCTTGGAAGGGTCGCGTGCGCCGTCCTTACGCGGTTCAGGGACGAGTTCACGCCGGGCGCGGGGCCCGGGGACCCGGTCCTCTGCAACCCGGGTGGGGGGCCCATCACCGTCCGTTCGGTCCAGCTCCTGGTCAAGCGGCACCTGGCCCTTGCCGGCCTGCCGCTCGACCTCAGCCCCCACAAGCTTCGCCATTCGTTCGCGACCCACCTGCTGAACGCGGGCGCAGACCTGCGGATCGTGCAGGAGCTCCTCGGCCACGCGCAGCTCGTGACGACGCAGGTCTACACCCACGTCAGCATCGCCCGCCTCAAGGACGTCTACAACAAGGCCCACCCGAGGGCCTAAGGGACCCGCCTCAGAGGCCGAGGCGCCGGGTGGAGCCGTTTCCTGCCGCGTCGTAGAGCGTGACCTCCACCGAGGTGGCCCCCGCGAGGCGCTCCGGCGGGAGCTCAAGGACGAAGGTCTCCTCCCGGCCGTCGAGGATGCCGTCGGCGGGCTGCTCGACGATCTCGTGCACGCCGTTGTTGAAGGTGTACTCCGCGCTGTCGAGGAGCGAGAGGGCGTCGCGGCCGCGGATGCTCACGATCACCCTGCCGGGCTCACGGCGAACGAACGCGTCCTCGACCACGGGAGGCGTGTGGTCGACCACGAGGTCGTCGGTGTCAAACGTGACGGAAAGGCGCTCGGCCTCGGGCCGGGGCGCGGCCTCCGTCGCCACCAGCCGCGTGAACCAGGTCCCTTCCGGAAGCTGCAGGGTGTCGAACTGCGCGTAGGACTCCCTGGTGCCCACCGCGAGGTCGGTCCATGACGCATCCCCGTCGTGGCGGATCGAGAACGTGTAGACCAGGTTGTCGCCGTCCGGGTCCGTCACCGTCCAGAAGACCACACGCGTCCCGGGCGAGGCCACGACCTGGCTCCCGAGGAAGGCGGACTTGTGGTGCTCGCCGTCGTGCTCGCCGGACTGCATGAGCTGCCCGACCGTCGTCACGACCGGGGCCGGCATCTCCGGGGGGACGACGACCGCGAAATTCGGGGACAGCACCCTGAAATCCTGAAGCTGGGGACGGTGGTTCTGCGTGAGGAAATAGAGCGAGGCCTTGTCGAGCTCGAGCGACGGCGGCGCGGCGGCGGGCAGGGAAAGCCTCACCTCGGCGTAGCGGCCGGCGGGTGCGGCGGCCCGCCACCCGTCGTTCTCGGCCATCGCAATCCAGGGGCTCCACCCCTCGGGCTCACCCGAGCCGTTCGTCGTGCGGACCGACACGGACAGCTGCGCCGGATCGACGTCCCGCAGGCGGTTGAACCTCAGGGCGCCCAGGCGGGCGGGCGCGCCGAGGTCCACCCGTTTCGTCTGGGCGGTCCGCGCCGAGGCGGCGTTGAAGTCCAGGATCGAGAAACCCGGCGCGTTGTTGCGGATGGCGAAGAACCGGCCGGGCGACCCCGGGACGGGCTCGAGCGCGTTCACCTGGGAGGACACGCTGCCGGAGAACGTGAGGGCGAGGCGGCCCTTCAGGTCGAATCCGGACATCTCCCCGAGTTCGCCGCCGGACAGGACGATGAGGTCGCCCACCCGGCCCATCCTGTAGAAGGCGACTCCCGGGCGCGAGGTGAGCGTCTCGGGGAAACCCTCGGACGAGAACCACGTGAGCGTGCTCCGCCCCGAGAAGCGCTCCACCTGCGGCTGCGCGTTGATCACCTCGAGCGTGTTCTCCTTCGGCTTGCGCGCGGCGCCGCCCGGCGCCGGGGTCGGCGACGGGCCCGGGTTGGGCGTGGGCCCGGGGACCAGCGCGGTCTCGGTGCCCTCGACGGGCTCGGTCACCTGGATGGTCGCCTGAACCGGATGGATCTCCCCGCCAGAGAAGACGATTGCGGCGTAGTAGCCGCCCTTGGCGTCGGGCAGGAGGTCGGTCACCTCGGCGTCGTGGTTCTCCTGCGCGACGTACGGGGCGCCCCCGAAGGCCTCGAATAGGTAGACGTTCCCCATGGGGGCCGATCCCGCCACGATCCTGCCGTCGGCCAGCCTGGCCAGGCGGCGCAGGTTCCGGTCGGTCACTTCGCCGAACAGCGTGACGCCCCGGGCGGCCAGGGCCTTTGTGTCCGTGGTCCGCTCCTCTGAGACGCCGGCGGCCCTGAGCTTGGCGAGGTCGACGTTGTAGATGCGCCCGGGGTTGCCCGTCGCCGCGAGGGCGCTCTTGCCATCGTCCGCGAGGATCAGGTCAAAGATCGAGTCGGCCGGAAGCCCCGTGCGCGCGGCGACCTTTCCGTCCCGCACCAGGTAGAGGCCGCCGCGCGGCGAGGTGCCGGCGAGGACCGTGCCGTCGGCAAGCGCCTTGACCGCGTAGACCTGGACGTCGCCGATCCTGGCGAGGTCCCTGGACGTGAAGGTTTCCGCCAGGGGATCCGCCGCCACCTCCATGATCCGGCCACCGGGCCCGCCGCCCACGAGCCACTTTCCTCCTGCGGCGGGCTCCAGGCACCACAGCAGCTCGCAGGGAGCCTGCCCCTTGAGATCGGTGAGGACGGGGCCGGCGACCAGACGCCCGTCCGAGCGCGTCGCCAGGCCGTGCAGGTCGCGGCTCGACACGTCGCGGTAGAAGTCGACGTCGACCTTCTTGGATAGGGGATCTGCCGACGCGCCGCACGCGGCCGACAGGACGAGTGCGAGGGCTAGGGCCCGCCGGCCTTGGTCTTCTATGGGCATATGGGGGTCCTTGTCCGATGGTTATTCGACGACGCGCACGGTCCTGTGGAAGTCGGAGAACGAGACCTTGCCCTCGAGGATGCGCGTCTCCCAGAGCGGGACAAGCGCGTCGCGCCTCTGGTAGCGCGCGGAGTCCGCGGCGCCAGCGATTCGCGCGATCGATGCGGGCGCGTCCGGGGTCGAGGACGCCTGGTCGAAGAACAGGGCCGACTTCTCGACGACCGCGACGCACAGGCCGTCCCCGGGCCTTTCGCCCCTCATCGCGTCCAGGTACGCGTCGAAGCTCCTCAGCTGGCCGGGCCTGAACATCCTCCCGTGGCCGGTGAGCTCGTCCAGGACGCGCCCGGGCACCACCCATACCTCGAGCGTCTTTCCCGTCCACGACGGGTCGACGGGGATGCTGACCGTCTTCGAGTCCCGCGCGCCCTGAAAGCTTCTCCAGCCGAGGGTGACCTGGAGCGTCTCGCCCGCGCGCACGGTCGTGCGCGACACCAGGAACTGTTCCACCGTGACGGCCGGGTTCGCGTCGAGCGGCTCGACCTGGAACTGGACGGACGTCGGCAGCGCCTTCTCGAACGGGTTCTGGAGCTCGGAGGAGAGCGCGGCCACGAAGTCGAACATGCCCAGGAGAAAACCCTGCTGCCCAGCGTAGACCGACTCGCGGGAGATCTGCCGGGTCGGCGAAAAGGTCACGGTGGTGACGATCCGGAAACCCTCCCCCTGCTCGCTGTCGTTCGAGCCGAAGACTGCCTCGACAATCCCCATGAGCATGATTGTCGGAGCGAGGCGCCTTTCCCGGACGGCCTGGAAGTGGAGGGTCCTGCGCGGCGCGCCGGCCCGGCCGGCGACGACCTCAACATCGGTCATCTCCGGGCCGGGCCCGAGGAGTCCAGACACCGCGGACAGCCGGTCCTGGCTGATGCAGCCGATGACGGGGCCGACGTTGGCGACCTTGAACGACTCCATGGTGGAGGGCAGGATGGCGACGACCTCCGCCGAGCACATCGGCAGCTGCACGTCGCCGAGGCCGAGCATGGGGTGGCCAAACGCGACGACCCGGTTCCCGTCGACCCGCGACACGGTTCCTGTGCCGGCGAGCGTGATGTCGCCGGTCGTCAGGGCCACCGAAACTGCGTCGCCGGGCCGGACGGCGGCAGCCGCGGCCTGCGCCGCGGCCTGCTGGCCCTGGCTGCTGCCACCCACCGCCACGACCGAGAGGCCGAGCGCCTCGAAGCGGGGCGCCATGATTGAGGCCGTCCTTGGGGAGACCCCGCCCAGGGCGAAGACGGGCCTCATCGCGCTGAGCGGGGACGCGGACTCCGCACCGGGCGCGGGGCCCTCGGAATCCGGCTGCCCGTCGGGTGCGGGGGCGCCGGTTCCCACCCGTTCCGCGACCTCTCCCATGTCGGCGGCGGGCGTGAAGCCGGCGTACCGGACCGTCTCGAAGTGCTGCATCTGGTAGCTGAGCGCGCCCGCGAACCTTCCGTCGATGTAGAGCGGGCTTCCGCTCATTCCGGCGACGGCGCCCATCTCCTGGACGCGCGGGTCCGTGAGTCGGCAGAGGATGATCGACTTGCCGGGCCCGAGCGCGTTCAGGATGACGCCCGACACCTCGACCGCGAACGGCTCCGGCTTGACGCCCTGGAACACGGTCCACACCTCCCCGCGCTGCCCGGCCCTGATCTCCGAGAGCGGCATGATGTCCCCCGAGGCGGGCTGCGCCGCGCCGGCGGCGCCGGCGCACGCCATGAGGCAGAGGGTCAGTAGCGTGCGGCCCATCTTCAGGCTCCCGTGCGCAGGCGGGCCATCAGAGGCCCCGGATGACCGAGGCCATGACGTCGCACGCGCGGTCGATCGCCTCCCCCTCGTGCGCGGTGCTGATGAACGCCGTCTCGTAGGCGCTGGGCGGCAGGTAGACGCCGGCCTCGAGGCACCCGCGGAAGAACCGCGCGAAGAGCGCCGCGTCCCCCGTCAGCGCGCCCGCATAGTCGTGAACGGCCTGCGGCGTGAAGAAGATGCTGAACATCGAGCCGGTCTGCGGGACCTGGGACGGCAGGCCCTTCGCCTTGCACGCCCCCGCGAGGGCGTCGCGCACCCTGCGGCCGAGCGCCTCTAGCCGCTCATAGGGCCTGGTCTCCTCGAGCAGGTCGAGCGCCGCGATCCCGGCGGCCAGCGCCAGCGGATTGCCGCTCAGCGTGCCCGCCTGGTAAACCGGCCCGAGCGGCGCGACCAGGTCCATGATCTCCGCCCGTCCGCCGAACGCCCCCACCGGCAGCCCTCCGCCAATGATCTTCCCGAGGGCGGTCAGGTCCGGGACGATCCGCTCGATCTCCTGGACGCCGCCCTTCGCCAGCCGGAATCCCGTCATCACCTCGTCGAAGATCAGCAGGGCGCCGTTGGCGGTGCAGGACGCCCGCAGGTGCGCGAGGAACCCGGGCCGCGGGAGGATGAGCCCGACGTTGGCGGGGTACGGCTCCACGATGACCGCGGCGATTTGCCCGGGGTTCGCCGCGAACGCGGCGTCGAGCGAGAAAGCGTCGTTGAAGGGCAGGACGACCGTCTCCCGCGCAAACGAGGCCGGAATGCCTGCGCTGTCCGGATGGCCGTGCGTGAGCGCGCCCGACCCGGCCTTGATCAGGAGCGAATCCGAATGGCCGTGGTAGCAGCCCGAGAACTTGATGATCTTGTCGCGCTTCGTGTAGCCCCGGGCCAGGCGGACCGCCGACATCGTCGCCTCGGTCCCGCTGTTGGTCATCCTCACCTTCTCGACCGACGGCACGAAGCTGCAGATGAGTTCGGCCATCCGCACCTCGAAGGGGTTTGGCGTTCCGAAGCTCGTCCCGTCCTCGAGGGCCGCCGCGACGGCGCCCCTGATGCGGGGATGGTTGTGGCCGTGGATCGCGGGCCCCCAGGTGCACACGAAGTCGACGAGCTCGCGGCCCTCGACGGTGACCAGCGTGGCGCCGTGGGCGGACCTGACATAGAAGGGCGCGCCCCCCACCGAGCGGAATGCACGCACCGGGGAGTTCACGCCTCCGGGGATGCGCTTGAGCGCCCGGGCGAAGAGGGCTTCGGAGGATTCCATTAGCTGATGTATTTCTGGACGATGGGTATGCGGCGCCCCACGCCGAAGGCAAGGGGCGTGATCTTCAGGCCCGGCGCCGCCTGCTTGCGCTTGTACTCGTTTAGGTCGACCTTGCGGGCCACGTCGGCGACGACCGCCTCGGAGAAGCCCTGGGCGACCAGGTCGCGGCGCGAGAGGCCCTCCTCGACGTACCCCTTGAGCACGGCGTCGAGCACGTCGTACGGGGGGAGGCTGTCCTGGTCGGTCTGGTCCGGGCGGAGCTCGGCGCTGGGAAGCTTGTCGATGCTCGACTGGGGAATCGGGGGGGTGCGCCCGGAGCGCCGCGCGTCCGCGTTGATCCAGTTCGCGAGCGCGTAGACCTGCGTCTTGTACACGTCCGAGATGACCGCGAGCCCGCCGCACATGTCGCCGTAGAGCGTGCAATAGCCCACCGCCATCTCGCTCTTGTTGCCCGTCGTCAGGAGGAGCGCCCCGAACTTGTTCGACATCGCCATCATGAGGACACCCCGGACACGGGCCTGGATGTTCTCCTCCGTGACGTCGCGGGGACGGCCCGTGAAGATCGGGGCGAGCGCGGCCTCGCAGGAGGCGACGACGTCCGCGATTCCGATCGTATCAAGCCGGATCCCGAGGTTCGCGGCGAGCAGCCGCGCGTCGTCGCGGGAGTGCTGGGACGAGATTTCCGAGGGCAGGGACACGCCGACCACGTTCTGGGGCCCGAACGCCGCCGCCGCGATCGTGCCGACCACGGCCGAGTCGATCCCCCCCGAGAGCGCCACGAGCGCGGTGCGGAAGCCCACCTTCTGGGCATAGTCACGCAGCCCGAGCGTGAGGCCCGAGAGGATGTCGGCCATCTCGGACTGCTCGAAGGTGGGCGAGAAGGCGCCCGGGGCATGCCCCGGCGCCGTCTGCGCCACAGCAAGCTCCTCGGCGAACGCCGCCAATCCGGTCACGACGCGCCCCGTTGGGTCGCTCACGAGCGACCGGCCGTCGAAGATCAGCTCGTCGTTTCCCCCGACCGCGTTCACGTAGGCGACGGGGCACCCCAGGGCGCGCGCCGCGTCCGTCACCAGTGTCTGGCGAACGCCCGCCTTGCCGTGGTTCCAGGGGCTGGCTGACAGGTTCACCATGAGGTCGCACTTCTGCGAGGCCAGCTGCTTCAACGGGTCCATCCCGTTGTAGAGGCGCCGGGTGCTGATCATTGGGTGGGTCCAGATGTCCTCGCAGATCGTCACGCCGATCCTCATGCCGGCGTGGGTGACGACCGTGGTATGCGCCGCGGGCTCGAAGTAGCGGTCCTCGTCGAAGACGTCGTACGTCGGCAGCAGGCACTTGCGCGCGAATGCGGCAACCCGTCCCCGGTGGCAGAACGCGGCGCTGTTGAAGAAGGACCGTCCCGTCCCGCTCGGGTTTGACTCGACGGTGCCGACAAGCGCCGGAACCTCCCCGATCGCGGCCGCCAGGACCGACAGGGACTCCTCAAGGTCCGGAACGAAACGGCGTTTGAACAGGAGATCGCGCGGCGGGTAGCCGCACGTCGCAAGCTCCGGGAAGACGACCAGTTCGGCGCCGCGGCCCACGAGCGTCGCATAGGCGTCAAGGATGCGCTGGCGGTTGCCCGCGATGTCGCCGACCGTCGTATTGATCTGTGCAAGTCCCAGACGCATGCGATTGGATGTAAGGGGTTACCATGGACGCCCATGGCATTTCTTTCAACATATTCGACAGCCTGCTATGCATCCGACTGTGACCCGAACCTGCCGCCTCATACTTGCATCAGCCTCCCCCAGGCGCCGCGAGCTGCTTGCCCAGCTCGGCGTGCCCTTTGACGTCGTCGTGGCGGAGGTGACCGAGCACGAGGATCCCTCGACGGACCCCCGCGTGATGGTCGCGCACAACGCTGCGCTCAAGGCCGACTGGGTCGCCTCGAGGCACCCGGATGCGGTTGTCCTGGGCGCGGATACGACGGTGTTCCTGGACGGCCTTGCAATCAACAAGCCGCGGGACCTCGATGAGTCCCGCTCCATGCTCCGCAGGCTTTCGGGACGCGAGCACACCGTCTTCACGGGTGTCGCCGTGCGGCGCCACGCGGCGGGGGTGAGGGTGGACGAGGGCGTCTCGAGCCAGGTCGTGTTCAAGGCCTTCGGGGACGCCGTGATCGAGGACTACCTGCGCCTGGTCGACACGCTGGACAAGGCGGGCGCCTATTCCATCCAGGAGCAGACCGACCTGATCATCGCCAGCTACCGGGGCTCGTTCTCGAACATCATGGGCCTTCCGATGGAAGTGACGAAACATATTTTGACCAGGGACGTCCTACTGGGTTCACTCTTATCTCCTTCCGAGTCCGCCTGATGACGCATACCCTCACCGCACCGTCGCCCTTCGCCTCCCTGAGGAGCGCCGCGCTGCGCTTTTGGCGGGATCCCGACAACCGCTCGGTCGTGGTCGGAATCGTGGGCGTCCTGCTCGTCCATCTTCTCCTTTTCGCCTTTGCCCCCTACCTGCTGCGCACCGACGAGGTCCAGGCCTCGGCAAAGGACAAGCTCGCCGCCCGCCAATTCAACATCGAGATTGCCCCCGACGCCTTCATCCCGCTGCCCAAGCCGCCGCCGCCGAACAAGTACGTCGAGGCGAACCCGAATGCCCCGGACGTCGTGCCCGACAAGACGAACAACTTCAGCTCCAAGAATCAGGTGCTTGCCCAGGAGAAGCCCCAGCTGGACCAGCACAACGACAAGCCGAAGCTCGAGGGCAAGAAGGACATCCAGTCCAACCAGACCGTGAGCGGGCAGCTGACCAAGCCCATGGAGTCCGTTCCGGTCGTCGAGAGCGTGACGACGCCGTCAAAGACCATGACCGCGCCGAAGCAGGCGCAGGACCCGCTCGCCGGATACGAGAAGCTGAAGGAGGGCACCGACGGAATCGGCAGCAACGTCGGGAAGGTGGCGGACGTGACGAAGCCCATGCCCGACAAAGTGGAGGGGACGAGGAACGCCCCGGTCATCGAGGGTGCCACAAGCGCGTTGCCCATTGTCGACCCGAAGAAGCCCAGGGCCCGCCCGGTCCTTGAACAGGCGCACACGAGGCCCGCGATCTTTGAGGAGAACAACTTTGGGACGAGCAACATCGGGCCCGTCGCCTATAGCGCCAAGTGGAGCAGTTACGGTGCGTATCTTCACAAGATGATGGAAGCCATACAGATACAATGGGACCGTATCCTGCTCGACAGCCGGACCGAGCCCCCCTCGGGAACCTACGTCACGGTCAAGTTCACCATGGACTCCAAGGGCAGGATCACCGAGATCATCGACGTTGAGAGCACCTCGAGCGAGCAGGGCAAGCAGAGCTGCATCTCGGCCATCACCATGACCGCCCCCTACGGGGACTGGACCGACGACATGATCGCCGTCCTCGGCAAGTCCCAGGAGCTCACGTTCAGGTTCTACTACGAATGAGTTCGCCCCCCGAAGCCTACCGGCCCGACGTCCCGTTCGGCCCAGGGGTCAGGACGGTGGTGGTCGATGCGAACGGGCTGGTCGCGCTGGACAAGCCGGAAGGGGTGCTCTCGCACCCGAACGGCCCCGGCGACGAGAGCCGGTCCCTGGTCCGGGCCCGGTACGACGAGCGGGAGGAGCGCTTTGAATGGACTGACGCCAAGGGGGCCGTGCGCAGGCTCTGGCTCGTCAACCGCCTGGATTCCGCGACGTCGGGACTCATCCTTGCGGCGGCGGACGGGGCGCTCGCCCACGAGGTTCGCGCGCAGTTCCAGCGCAGGCTCGTGCGAAAGACCTACGAGGCGCTCCTGTTCGGCAAGCCGAGGCACGCCACGGAAACCTGGAAGGACGTGCTCAACGTGAGGAAGCTCGGGGGCCAGGTACGGGCCGCGGCTGGCGAGGGCAATCTCCACGCCGAGTGCGTGATGACGCTGGTGCGCTCCGGGTCGGACCCGGTCCGCCTGTCCCTGGTGCGGCTCGAGCCGCGGACAGGCAGGAGCCACCAGCTCAGGGTGCAGTGCGCCAAGCGGGGGCTCCCGATCGTCGGCGACAGAACCTACGGCGATTTTGCGGCCAACCGCGAGTTCGCCAGGGGTGGGCGACCGAAGCGGATGTTCCTGCACTCCCTCGCCATCGCCTTTAAGTACGACTTCGGGGGCAAGGAGTTCGAGTTCTCCGCCACGGCGCCCCTTCCCCCCGAGTTCGGGCTTCTCGGCTGAGTTATTCATGGACGGCTAGGTCCGTTTTTGGCAGGATCGGCGTTCCCCCCCGCGCGCCCATCCCTCCATGATCCTGCCCAAGTCCAACCGCCTCACTCCTGAGCAGATAGCGGAAGTCACGTCGATCGTCAGCGAGTTTGGATGCTCGATCCAGCCCATCGTGGGGGCCGTCCGGACGATCTATGCGATCGTGGGCGACGAGCGTGACGAGCTGATGATCAACCGCCTGGAGGGGCTCGACTACGTCGAGCGGATCGACCGGATCCAGTCCCCCTTCAAGCTGATGGACCGCAGGTCGGACCTCGCGAGCCACCGGATCACGATTGGCGGGGTCACCCTGGGCGAGGAGCTGGCGGTCATCGCGGGCCAGTGCACCATCGACCCCAAGAATCCCAATTATTTCCTGGAAACCGCGGTGGCGGTGAAGGAGGCGGGGGCCCATGTCCTGCGCGGAGGCGTCTGGAAGCCCCGGACCAACCCCTACTCCTTCCAGGGCGACAGCAAGTCGATCGAGATCCTGATGGAGGCCTCGCGCGTCACCGGGCTGCCGGTGGACACGGAGGTGATGGACGAGGAGCAGCTTCATGTCGCGCTCGAGGCCGGCGTCCAGATGCTTCAGGTCGGGGCCCGCAACGCGCTCAACTACTCGCTCCTGCGCTCGATCGGCCGCGCCGTCGCGAGGCGCAGCACGATCGTCCTGCTCAAGCGAAGCCTGCACATGGGCTCGCTGAGCGAATTCATCTCCGCCGCGGAGTACATCGCGGCCTTCGGGAACCCGAACGTCATCCTCTGCCCCAGGGGCACGGCCCCGGCGCTGGACGGGTACCGCAACCAGCCGGACGAGAGCATCACGCCGCTGCTCAAGGAGAAGACCTGGGCTCCCGTCGTGGTCGACCCCTCGCATTCGGTCGGCCGGGCGTCCTATGTGCCCGCGTGCGCGCTCGCCGCGGTCGCCTACGGCGCGGACGGACTCTGCATCGAGGCGCACGTGGAGCCGAGCCACGGGATCGGCGACGATCCCAAGCAGGCGCTGACGCCGGCCGTGCTCGCGGAGACCGTGGCCCAGGCGAAGCAGATCTGGGCCCTTCGTCACAGTGCCGTTACTTAGGAGCCCCTACGAGAAGCTCGCCGGCTGCATGTGGCTGCCGCGCTTTGTCGACAAGGCGCGCCTGCATCTCGCTGGGACGCTGCCGGTGGATTTCCAGCGCGCATTCTGCAGCCCGATGGGGATCGACGGCGTGTTCTTCGGGCACTTCAAGCTGACGAAGGAGGAAGTCATGCCGGCCATCCAGCGCGAGGGGTCCGACGAGGCGATCGCCCTGTGGTTCTCGCGCCGGCCCGATTCGGGCGAGGAGAGGATCCGGGACTGGAACCTGCTTGCCCCGAAGATCGGGATGCCCGGCCAACCCTCCCATCGCATCTTTGCGTGGGGCCTGAAGAACCTGTACGCCGGCTGCACTGACCCCAGGGTCAACAGCGGGTTCACGGCCATCGCGTGGGACGAGGGCTTCCTCGACGAGGTGAGCCCCGGCGTGCCGGGCCGGCCGCAGGATCCGGCACCCGAGTCCGGTGAGCCTCCCGCGGGCCGATAGGGCCGTCGACGGCGCCATGGAACATTCCGACCTAGTCCCGCGGTATCTTTCGGGTCGGGGAATAGAAATCGGGGCGTTCAAGACGCCCATACCCGGGATCAGGCCGGTCTACCTGGACCGGTTCCCGAGCTACGCCGGGGAGCCGACGCTGGCGGACTACTACGGAGACGCGTGCGAGCTGCCGTTCTTTGACTCCTCGGTGCCGTTCGTGGCCACGTCGCATGTCCTGGAGCACGTGGCCAACCCGCTCCTGGCCCTCTCGGAATGGCTCAGGGTCACCCGCCACGGCGGGATCCTCTACATGGTGGTCCCCGACCGGCGAAGGACCTTCGACCGGCTGCGCCCCCTGACCGACCCGGGCCACATGCTCGAGGACTATCGCAACCGGGTCACGCAGTCGGACGGGACGCACATCGACGACTTCGTCTACGGCGTCGACTGGGCTGTCTTTTCTCCATCGACGCCGCCGGGCCAGGAGAGGGAGGCCCGCGACAGGCTGGCCGCAACCTACCACGCCAGTGTCGAGGCCGGGCTCGAGATCAACATCCATTTCCACACGTTCGAGGTGGGCAGCATCGTCGACCTGATAGACATCGGCAACCGCGAGGGGGTGTGGGAAGGGCGGATCGAGGTCCTCGAGGTGGTCGAGTCGTTTCCCGACTCAAACCCGATCGGCATCCTCGTCGTCGCGAGAGTCTTTAAGCCGCTGGGCGCGCGCTGGCGCGCCCTGTTCTCGAGGAAGGGCCTGCGGGACGGCGCGCGCAGGCCCTGACCGGGGTAGGGGCTGTTGCGCCGCTGCGGGAACGGGAGGCTCACGGGCCTCCATCCAGGATTCCACTTTCGGACTGGAATCCCCTGGCATGCGGGTGTGCTATGGTGTGAACCCCGCATGACCACTCCATGGAGACTCCTCCGCCTGGGTCGGCGTCCCTGCAGCGGGCCCGGGGGTGGAAACTCGCCCGCGCTTGCAGCGCTTGCAGCGTGGATCATTCTGGCGCCCTGCGTTGTGCGGGCTGGCGCGGAGGTTCCGGCTTCGGCGTTGGGCAGCCGTCCACCGGGATCCTTCGCCACCTCCCGCTTCCTTAGCGTAGGCATTTCCGAGAACCGCCGCACGCTTCTCTTCCTGGGCGTGGACAGCCTGGGCAGGGGCAAGGTGGGCCGGAACGTCCTTGGGGCGCCCGATCCTGCCGCCCCCTCGAGCCCGGGCTGGAATCTGGTGGCGGGCGAAAGGAACCTGCGCCTCACGTGGGACGGCGTCCCTGATCGGCGGGCCGCGCCCTTTGTTATCACGATCGACACGCATGCATGCTATGGGACGCTCCTCGGCGTGTTCGACGAGAAGGGGGACATCAGGCTCCCGGCGATCCTCCACCTTCCGGGCTACGGCACCCTGAGGATCACCCCAACCGGGCCGGCGGGCGCGCTCGGCTACGCGTCCGGGCCGGGCTGGGTCCGGGTATCATTTCCCGCGCCGGCCGGAGCGGGTGCGGGATCGGGTTACCTGCTGGACGTGGCCACGGTCTGCCCTCCCGTCGCTGGCGCGGACGACCCGCGCTACGACGGCTTCCGAAGGAACTGGCTCAACGTGCTCCAGCTCAACCCGAACCGCCGGGTGCTCTCGAACAACACGGCCAGCGACACCTGCGCCTTCTGCTACTACGAATACGCCGACGTTGCCCGGCGGACGCCGGCGTTGGCCGAGGGGCTGGAAGCCCTGGACATCGTGCGCCAGTCGCTGGAGCGCGTTCTCGGCGGGATGAAGGCCTACGGCATGCCGGGCTACGGCCCCCCGGGCGGCGGGGGTTTCCTGGACGAGTCGTCGGACACGTTTCCGTCGCTCCTCATCGCAGCGGACGACTGCACCGAAGGGACGGGCAACCGGGTCTGGCTCCGCGCACACTACGCGGGCATCCGGGAGTGGGCGCAGCGGATGCTGGCCACCGACCGGACGGGCGACGGCCTCATCAGGTACGCCGAGACCGGCAATTCCGGCAGCTGGAACGAGGGGATGCCGAGAGTGCGGCCCGCCAACTGGTGGGACACGATAGGGTTCGGCTGCGAGGACGCCTACGCCAATGCTCTCGCGTACCGCGCCCTCCTGGGCATGCGCCGGATGGCCGAGGTCGCGGGCGGCGCGGGCGAGGCGGCGCGCTACGCGACCGCGGCCGCCAGGCTCCACGACGCCTACTTCCGGACCTTCTTCAACCCGGCGACCGGGGTCCTGGCTGGGTGGCGCAGTGCGGACGGCCAGCTGCACGACGATTACTTCACGTTCGTGAACGCGGCCGCCGTCCTCTACGGGCTCGTACCGGAGGACAGGGCCGCAGGGATCATGGACCGGATCTGGGGCAAGATGGCCGAGGTCGGCTACACGCGGTTCCGGATGGGGATCCCGGGCAACCTGGTCCCGGTGCCCCGCAGGGACTATGCCCACCTGGAGCCGCGGTGGGGGGGCGGCCTGAGGGAGGACAACCTCGATGGCTTCCAGATCTACGAGAACGGAGGGGCGACCGCCTGCTTCGCGTATTTCACGATCGCCGCCCTCGACCGGGTGGGTCGGCGCGACCGCGCCGACCAGATCCTCTTTCCGCTCATGGA
>Ga0265313_10000334_pt1 | contig 51358 bp, 66 predicted proteins | sample 4123metaG_FD_203122 | JGI IMG/M metagenome (GOLD analysis project Ga0265313, IMG submission 203122) | Rhizosphere microbial communities from Carex aquatilis grown in University of Washington, Seatle, WA, United States - 4-1-23 metaG | ecosystem: Host-associated > Plants > Roots > Rhizosphere >... | reverse complement strand
GTCGTCGAACGGATCGCGCAGGGTGGTCTCGACCAGGCGCTGGGCGTCAGCCGAGGACAGCCGCTCCTTGGTTTGGCCCTGGAACTCCGGCTCGCGGATGAACACCGAAACCAGCACCCCGGCGTTGGCGATAACGTCCTCGGCGGTGATCAGCCCGCCGCGCTTCTCGTTGGCCAGCTCGGCATAGGCCTTCAGGCCGCGCGTCAGCGCCGCGCGAAGGCCGGCCTCGTGGGTGCCGCCCTCGGGGGTGGGGACGGTGTTGCAGTAGGTGTTGACGAAGCCGTCCTCGTCGTCGTCGGGCCAGCCCACCGCCCATTCCACCTGCCCCATGTCGTCGGACAGTGGCGCGGTGCCGTTGAAGACGTCGCGGGTGATCAGCGGACGTTCCTTCAGCACCATCTTGAGGAAGTCGGTGAGACCGCCAGGGAAATGTAGCGTGTCCTCGTGCGGAATCTCGTCGCCGTCCTTGATCAGCAGCGGATCGCACTTCCAGCGGATTTGCACGCCCCGGAAGAGATAGGCCTTGGAGCGGGCCATGCGGTAGAGGGGGCCGGGGCGCAGATGGGCGCGCTCGCCGAAAATCTCGGGATCGGGGTGGAAGATGACGGTGGTGCCGCGCCGGTTCTGCACCGCGCCCACCTTCTGCAACGGCCCCAGCGGTGCCCCCCGCGAGAAGCTTTGAGTATAGAGCGTGCGCTCACGCGCCACCTCGACGGTAAGCTTGTCCGACAGGGCGTTGACCACCGAGACCCCGACGCCGTGCAGACCGCCGGAGACCTTGTAGGCGTCGCCTCCGAACTTGCCGCCCGAGTGCAGGGTGGTGAGGATCACTTCCAGCGCACTTTTGTCTGGAAATTTTGGGTGGGGATCCACCGGAATACCGCGGCCGTTGTCGCGCACGGTGCAGATGCCGTCCATGGCCAGTTCCAGCTCGATCCAACTGGCATGGCCGGCGACAGCCTCATCCATGGCGTTGTCGAGCACTTCCGCCACCAGATGGTGAAGCGCCCGGTCATCGGTGCCCCCGATATACATGCCGGGACGGCGGCGGACGGGCTCCAGGCCTTCGAGGACCTCGATGTCCTTGGCGGAGTATTCGGTGCCCTTGGGGGCGAGTTGCTGGAACAGGTCAGACATGGCAGGCATTATAGAAAGGAGGTGGCCGGACGCAAGCGCATGCTGTAGCTTTTGCTAACTTAGCCACAACATATTGTTAAGGTGGAGAATCCGGTGAGCGAGAGCATCGAAATCAGCAGCGCGCCGCGCGGTCGCCTGTCTACACGGGCCATCGCCATGCCGGCCGATACCAACCCGTTCGGCCATGTTTTCGGCGGCTGGCTGCTCAGTCAGATGGACGTGGCCGGTGGCACTCATGCCTATCGTCGCGCCAAGGGCCGTTGCGCCACCGTGGCGGTGGAAAGCATGGAATTCCATTTGCCGGTTTATGTGGGTGACGAGGTCAGCTGCTATACCGAAATCCTGAAGGTGGGGCGGACCTCGGTCTCGGTGCAGATACAGGCTTGGGTGCGGCGCCATGGGGGCAGCGATGCCCTGGTCCGGGTGACCAGCGCCATCTTCCACTACGTGGCGGTGGACGATAACGGCAACAAACGGCAGGTTCCCGCCGAAGGGTGATGGATCAGCCGGAGGCGCCGCTGACCCAGATCGGGGTCATGGGCAGCCCCGCCTGCTTCAGGTCATGCAGCAGGGCGATCAGGCGCCCGGATACGGTGACGCCCTTGGTGGCGATCAGGCCGCCCCGTTGCGAGTGGATATCGGCGGCCAGCCGCTGGAAGGGCTGCAACTCGTCCAAGCTGACGTTGATCGCGTTACCGGGAACCTCGGTGGAGGTGGGGGGCGATAACGGGCGCAGGGTCACCGTTTCATAGGCTTCCGGTTCCTTGATCTTGCGATCCTGTTCCAGCAGGAACGGCAGGCGGGCGCGCAGTCCCTCGGCCATCAACGGCTTCTTGACGAAGGCATCCACATCCAGGGCCACGGCGGCGGCAACCACCGCCTCCTCCTCGACGCCGCTCAGCATCACCACCGGCAGGTCGCGGGCGATCCCCAACTGGCCGCTTCGAATTGTATGCAGCAGGTCGAGGCCGGTGCGTCCCGGCATCAGATAGTCCAGAATCATCAAACGCGGCGGCCTGGACATAGTCCGGAGAAGACCCTCGGCCTCCGTCACGCTTTCGGCAACCTCCAGGCGTGGCGCGCCCATGTTCTTCAGGGCGATTCCCAGCAGCTTACGAGTGAACATCTCGTCTTCGACGATCATGACCACGTCGTCGCTATAAAAGCTTTCTGGGCCGAGAGACATGATGACTGCCACCCTTCAAAGTTCCTGCACAACCAATCCGCTGAAAAGGTGCGGCGTGATTATGATAAGAATCTCGAGAGATGCAATCCCACTTTCGTGACACATAGAGACGTCATGTTACGTCTTGCGCTGTGGGGCTAGACTTATGTCTAGGTCTGTTGTGACCTTAGTTTTATCTTCGGCCTCCAGCTTGGCCATGGCAGCTTCGACGGCGGCGGCGACCTCGGCCAGATTGGCGTCGAGCGGCGTCTCCTCCTCCGGCTCAGTTTCGGCGAGCAAAGCCGCCATGTCCGCATCGGACATCACGCCGGAAAAGTCCGGACGGGGGCTGGCTGCGCCGGTCTCGTCGCTGTCGGCTCCGGTGATCTCGGTTTCCGCCAGCAGGGCGGCGATTTCATCGTCGGACATGGGGCCGCCAAGGTCGAAGGGAGCGGCGGTCGGCGCAGGTTCCTCGTCCAACGGTTGGGCTTCGGCCAGAATGGCGGCCAGATCGTCGTCGGAAATACCCCCGCCCAAATCCACCGGCGGCGGGCTTTCCTGGGTGCCCTCGTCCTCGTCCAACGGCTCTGCTTCGGCCAGCATGGCCGCCATATCTGAATCCGAGATGCCGCCGCCGATGATAATCTCGGCGGAGTCGTCTTCCTCGGTCTCCTGCAGCAGGGAGGCGATATCCTCGTCGGACATGACGGTCCCGAAGACCAGCGGCTTCAGCGGCTCGGGTTCCGGTTCGGTGGCAGCATCGGAGTGCTCGATGGCCTCGGCCACCAGGGCGCGGAGGTCGTCGTCGCTGAAGCCGGCATCAATCGCCACCTCGTCGAGGGCTTCGCCGAGTTCGTCCTCGGGGAGGGTGTCCTCCACCGGGGCGGCGAAGCCGATCTCCAACGGGGCCTTGTCCAGGTCGTCCCCGGCCTGGGCCGATTCATGCAGCGGCGGCGTGCGGCGCCGCAGGTGGTAGACAGCCTGACGCCCGAAATCCTTGGCCAGCGACAGGACGCCCACATATTCGCAGGCAAAGCGCTCGATAAAATCCTCGCCCCGGTTCTGGGCCTCGGAGCGGAGCGCGCTCTGCTCGGCGGTGAGCACGGCGACGAATTGCTGAGTGGCGTAGACATGGCCGATGACAGTCACCGGCTCCAGCCGGGCTGCGCGGTTGATGTGGCTGCCGTAGAAGTTCTGGCGGCCGCAGATGGGGTCGGTGGCCTGGAACACCGGGCCTGCATGCAGGGAGATACGCAGGCTGAGCGGATGGGGCAGGCGGTCGCGCAGGGCTTCATCGGCCTGTACCACCATCTCCTGCAGGGTCTGGGCGTACTCGGCCATGGGGGTGGCCTTGTCCATCACCGCGAAGATGGCGTCGCCCCAGGTGTTGATGGCGATGGGCTGATGGTCCAGCCGGGTCATGCCTTCGTTGATGAAGCGCAGGAAGTCGAGGAAGACCGGAGTGTGCTCTTCCTTCAGCTTGGAGTAGCCGGCGATGTCGCAGAACATCATGGAGCGGATGACGCGGCCCTCGCCCCGCTCCTCGTCGGCATCGGCGTCCATGTCGGGCAGGACCGGCATGGAATCGCCGGCCAGTTCGGGAAATTGCTGTAGCAGCCCATCCAGGTCGATGATGCGCAGCCGCGCGATGTCTTCCCACTGGTCGATGAAGTCGGCGGCACCGCCCACCAGCGAGCCGGGCATCATGTCCCATACCGCCAGCAGATAGGGGGCTGTCCGCAGGAACGTGGCGCGCAACGTCGCCAAGCCGTGCAGGCATTGGTTGGCGAAGCGGTAGAGCATGTCGTGTCCGAGATAGCGTTCCTCGGTGGCATAGGTGACGGTGCTGGCCAGTTTCAGCGCGTTGCGGAAGCGCATTTCCCAGCGCGCTCCACCATAGCGCAGGTTCTCTGCGATGAAGTCGTCGATGGCGTAGGGCATCACCACGTTGACTTCGGCGCCACGCTCCAGCATGGCCTCTATGAACAACAGGTCCGAACCGCAGGCGGCCATGGAATAGCCCACCTGCGCCCCCAGCTCATCCAGGGACCGGGCGATTTCGGTTCGCACCGAGCTTTCCAGCTCTGGCGGGAAATGCGGCCCCTCACCGGGGCGGTCCAGGGCGTGCCCGGTGAACACCACCACCGTCGGCGGCTTGATGATGTCGAAGACCGCGTCGGGGACCTGCAGCCCGCCTTCCTGAAGCAAGGCCAGCTGTTTGAGGGCGGAGACGATGCTGCTGTAATGGATGCCCTCCAGGGTGCTGGCCCAGGCGAAGGACGCGATAGCCTCGCCGGTCTCGCCCAGGATCAGGTGGGCCTCGGCCACGGTGGCCAGCAGTTGGAACCGTTCCTCAGATGAAAGGGTCAGCTCGGTTTCCGCCGAGGAAACCTGGGTCGCCACCCGCTGCGCCAGTTCCCGTGCGCCGTCATGTTCGCCCAGCAGCCAGGCGGCGACGGCGGCGTCGATGCCATCGCGGGCTGCATGGCTGATATGAAAGGCGCGCAGCGACAGTTCGCGGCAATGTTCCAGGTCATGACGGGAACCCGAGGCCAGCCAGGCTTCGCGGAACACGCCGGCCAGCGCGGTATAGGTCTCGGCATCGGCGGTGGCAACCAGCTTCTTGCCGCGTACCAATTCCATGGCTTCGGCCAGCTCGGCCATGGTGGCCAGGGTTTCCTTGCCCGGATCGGTGTCCAGAACCTCGAAGGCTCGCTTCAGGCTGGTGTGCAGGCGGTGGAAGGGGCCTTCGTCGATGAGGATGACGTCGAGCAGCGGCTGCAGCAGTCGGCGCGCCTCGTCCAGCGCGCCCGATTGCGACAGGGCGACTGCGCCGAAGATGGCCAGCTTCACGCTTTCCGGATACTGCCGGAGGCCTTCACGCGCGGCGTCGTGGGCTAGGAAATTCTGCCCTTCGTCCAACAGATCGCGCGTCAGGCGTTCCCACTCGGCCTGCGGGCGTGACGGTTGGGTGCTTGCGTTGATCGCTGTCGCTTCCGCCAAGATGCGGCGTGCCTCTCCCATGGCTAGGAGTCTATCTTTAGCACGACCCGGCCCGCCCCGAAAGGGGGCGGGAAACGGTCGTCGGCCGTCGGGTGCCGGCTCGCCCGATGACGGCCCGCGTTGCGGCCCGGCACGAAGCTTCACCGCCCTCGGCGGTGGCAATTTCAAGTTGCTCAGTCTAATGGATTTGCGCCTCAACATCGCCGGCGCCGATCATGTTGAATTCAACATGATCGGCGCCCATAGGCGCCAAATAGCCGCCAATTACAATGAGATGCGGCTTTAAACCGTGGCCGGAATCCATGCGGGCTTCGCCGGCGCCATGGGGATAGAGACCTAAGAATATCTCCAACAAGGTGGGTGGACGAACCCGGGCGTTGGGGGTATCGTCACATAGGTTTTTTTGCTGATAACCGGGGAGATTGATGATGAAGAAGGTGTTGCTCGCGGTTGGTACAGTTCTTCTGCTGGCCGGCTGTACCGATGGCCGTTTCGAGCCTTTCGGCGGCTTCCTTGATCCGGTGTGCATGCCTGACGGTTCGGTGGCCTTCTATCAGGAGGCCGACGCCAAGGGTCAGCTCGGCCAGCCGGTGGCCAAGAAGGAAAACTGCGCCTGGAACAAGGCGAAGTAAGCCGGCCATCGCGGCTGCGGGAAAAGGGGCCTTCGGGCCCCTTTTTTTGTCTAGACGCTCTGGCCGGCGACCCAGCCCGATGACCATGCCCATTGGAAGTTATAGCCGCCCAGCCAGCCGGTGACGTCGACCGCCTCGCCGACAAAGAACAGGCCGGGATGGGCCTTGGCTTCCATGGTCTTGGAGGAGAGATGGTTGGTATCGACGCCACCAGACGTGGCCTCGGCGGTGCGGTAGCCTTCGGTACCGCAGGGGAGAGGCGCCCAGGCGTTCAGCCCCTTGGCCAAGCTTGCCAGGGCGGCGTTGGGAGTCTGGCCGATGGCCTTGGCGGTGAGGCCGGCCCGTTCAGTGATCATGCGGGCGAGGCGGGCGGGCAGCATCTCGCCGACCACGGTCTCCACCTGGGCATTGGGGCGAGCGCGCTTGCGCTCCAGGAGGTGCTTGCCGGCATCAAGCTCCAGCAGGAGGTTGATACTGATCGCCTCTCCCGGCCGCCAATAGGAGCTGATCTGCAGGATGGCCGGTCCGGAAAGGCCACGATGGGTGAACAGCACCGCCTCCCTGAAGCGGGTCTTGCCGAAGGAGACCTCGGCGTCCACCGCGATGCCGGCCAGCTCGCGGATGGCCGCCAGCTCCGGCTCGGCGAAGGTCAGCGGCACCAGCGCCGGAGCCAGGGAAGTGACACCCAGGCCGTAGCGCCTCGCCAGGACATGGCCGAAGCCGCTGGCACCGATCTTGGGCAGCGACAGGCCGCCGGTGGCCACCACCAGGGACGGGGCGGCGAAAGTTCCCTGGCTGGTGGTGACCTCATAGGGGCCGTCACCGCTGACCGCGCTGATCTTGCAGGCGGTGCGCAACTGGACACCGCCGGCACCGCACTCGGCCATCAGCATGGCGAGCAGGTCGCGGGCGGATTCGTCGCAAAACAGCTGGCCGTGCTCGCGCTCGTGCCAAGCGATGCGGTGGGCGCGGACCAGATCGAGAAAATCGGCGGGACCAAAGCGCTTCAGCGCCGAAGTGGCGAAATGGGGATTGGCCGAGAGGTAGTTGCCGGGCGCGACCTGCCGGTTGGTGAAATTGCAGCGCCCGCCGCCGGAAATCAGAATCTTGCGCCCCGGCTGGTCATTGTGGTCCAGCACCAGCACCTTGCGCCCCCGCCCGCCGGCGATGGCAGCGCAGAGCAGGCCCGAGGCCCCGGCACCGATGATGATGACGTCGTGGCGGGAGGGGGAGACGCTCACACCTCGAACTCGTTTTCCATCTTGTCCTTGATGCGGTCGGCCTTCTTTTTCATATCGTGTTCCATGCGTTTGATCCGCTTGTCCAGGTCCTCGATATGGCCGAGACGTTCGACCCGCTTGTGCTTGTTGTAATCGGCGGTGAAGCGCTTGATGCCCCAATCGGCGGTGACGAAGAACAGGGCTGCGCCGGCCACCAGGGTGATGATGGCGGCGACCCCGCCATAGGTACTGTTGACAGCCACCATGGCCCCCCAGAAGCCGATGGTCACCAGGGCCGAGGCCGAGACCAGAATCAGGCGGCTGACGGTCCGGTCGTGCTGGACATGGCGCTTTTCCACCGCGCGCATGGCGTTGGTGATCTCTTCCTTGGCGATGGTCTGCCAGGTGCGGAACGACATCCCCTTCACCGTCCGGTTGTCGCGGATGGTCTGTTCCAGCTTGCGGACCAGATAGTCGGCCTGTTGTTCCGGTGTGGGGCCTGCGGCGGCCACGGCGCCTCTCCCTTGGCTGTGCGGCGCCAAGATAGAGCAAGGATCAGGTCCGGCGGAAGGGGCCTTCGGCGGCTTGATCGGCGATATCCGCGGCTATCAGCGGCCGCTCGTCGTCGAGGAAGCGCGAGATCGCCCGTGCCAGGCCGGGATCCTTGATCCAATGGGCGGAATAGGTGGGGGCGGGGAGATAGCCCCGGCTGACCTTGTGCTCGCCCTGGGCGCCGGCCTCGACCCGCTGGATACCATGGGCGATGGCGAAATCGATGGCGCGGTAGTAGCACGCCTCGAAATGCAGGAAGTCCACCGGACGGCCGCCGCCCCAGGTGCGGCCGTACAAGGTATCGGCCCCCAGCATGTTGAAGGCGGCGCCCAGGGGCTCGCCGTCCTGCTCGGCCCAGATCAGCACCACCTTGTCGGCCAGGGGGGAGGCCGACAGATGCTCGAAGAAGGCGCGCTGGATATAGGCTTGCCCCCATTTGCGATCCACCATGGCCTCGTAGAAGCGATGGAACACGTCCCAATGCCGCGCCTTGATATCGGCACCGACCAGGGTGGACAGCGTGATGCCGGTGCGCGCCACCGCTTCCCGCTCCTTGCGGATGGCCTTGCGCTTGCGCGACGACAGCTCGCCCAGGAAGTCGTCGAAGCCGGCATAGCCCCGATTGCTCCAGTGGTATTGGCTGCCCAGCCGCTGGAGGAAGCCTGCTTGCCCCAGGGCGTGGTACTCGTCCTCGGTGGGGAAAGTGATGTGGACCGAACTGGCGCCTACCTTTTTCGCCACTTCCACCATGCCGGCGGCGAGCAGGCGGCGCAGCCCGTCGCTATCCTCGCCGGGACGCACCATCAGGCGCGGGCCGGTTACCGGGGTGAAGGGGATGGCGCATTGCAGCTTGGGGTAATAGCGGCCGCCGGCGCGGTGATAGGCTTCGGCCCAGCCCCAGTCGAAGACGTATTCTCCATAGGAATGGCTCTTGAGGTAAAGCGGCGCCACCGCCACCACCCGCCCGTCGGCCGCGCGGGCCACCAGATGGCGGGGCAGCCAGCCGGTCTCCCCCGCCGCCGAGCGCGACTGCTCCAGGGCGGCGATGAAGGCATGGGCGGCAAAGGGATTGTCTGCCCCCGCGCATGCATCCCAATCTCCGGCGGCAATCTCGGCGATGCTGGCAAGGACGGTCAACTGGGGCGGGTTGGTTCCATCGGGCATGGGCCTAAGATGGCGCCGCGCCCCGCTGATTCCAAGGCGCTCATACCTTCCTTGCGTTGGTGTCGGTCGGTAAGGGTTTCATGCGGCGGTGCGGAATGCTATGGTCCGCGCCCTCCGACACTCCTGAGAGCGCCCGCTCATGACCACGCCCATCGACTTTACCGCCTTGGCCGCGGCCGAGTTGACCGATGACGGCGGCAAGCCGTTACGGGCGGCGCTGTGCGTCACCAGCGACGTTGCCGGCGCGGTGGCCGAGGCGTTGCGGCAGAACTGGGCGGTGATGCCGGCCGGCGGACTGACCAGCGCCATCGGCTCCTATGATTATAAGGACGAGGACGTGGCCGCCTTCGCCGGACTGGTGGCCATCCGGCCCAAGGGGGCGCTTATCCCCGAGATGGTGGATGTCGGCACTCCGCTGGAAAGCCTGCTCAGCCATCAGGTTGCCATCCAGGCCGACCAGGGCCTGATTTCCGCCGGGGCCGGGCTTACCTTCACCCAGGTCAATGCCGCTCTGGCCGAGGCGGTGGGACCCAATGCCCGTGTCCTGGTCGATCTCACCAGCATCGGCTCGGCTTTTGTCGGTGGCGTGGTCGCCACCGGCGGCATGGGGCCGTTGCGGCTGGTGCCGTCGGGGACCTTGGATGCGGTATGCCTTGCCGATGGCCCGGTTCCGCGGGTGCTGGGCGGCGAGTCTCTTCTCGAGGTGGAGGGCATGCAGGGCTGGACCGGCATGGTCGTGGCAGCACGCTTCCGCTTCTATCGGGTGCCGGCGGGGGAGTTCGGTCTGGTGCTGCCGGTACAGGGCTCCGACGTGGATACCCTGGCCGGGCTGCTGACCTATCTGCGGCCCTGGACCTGCGTCACCCTGCCCGAGCCCGGTGGTCTGGTGACCGGCGAGGGCGGCGAGACCGTGCTCAACGGTATCGAACTGGTCAGCCGCGATTCGCTGGAGACCTTCATCGAGCATGCCGAGGATCCGGCGCGGTCCAAGGCCCAGGGCCTACTGCAATCCTGCGAATATGCCGGTGCCGACATGCTGGCCTGCCTTACCGGCTGGTCGGAAATGTCCATCGACGATGTGCTTATGAGCCTGCTCGATCCCGAGACCGAGACCATCGGCGGTGTCGGCATCGATTTCGGCGTCGGATTTTCGTCCGGGGCCGAGATGGAGACCTTCCGCGCCATCCGCGAGGGCGCCCCCGATCTCGCCCGCACCCGGGCGCGGGTGGTGCCGCCGGGAAAGCTCAAGCCCTGGAGCACTTCAACCGACATCAACATGGTGATGCCGGCCGATAGTTCGGCGGTGGTGGCGGTGCTGGAGGCCTATGCCGATTACCGCATCGCCATCAAGGCGCTGGCCCGCGAGATGGCCGGGGCGGTCGAGGTTGAGCTGTCGGCCTATGGCCACCTGTCGCCGGCGGGCATTGATCCCCATCATCGCGTCACCCTGGTCGTGCCGGAAGGTGGCGAGGCTGCCCTGGCCGGCGCCCGTCAGGCGGTAGCGGCCAATAAGCGGACTTTGATCCATGATCTGTTGTTCGCCGCCGAGCGCCATGGTGCCCGCATCAGCGGTGGCGAGAAGGGGACTCCGTCCCTGGTGGAGATTGGCCGCGCCGCCGGCGGCGAGGGCCGGCTGCCCGCGGACCTCAAGGCCCGCTTCCGTCGGGCCCGGGCGGCGGTCCTGGCCGCGCCCGCCCAATTCTCCTTCCGCGCCCCCAAGGAACTGCGTCAGGCGGAAGACTGACGTCCCGGGTCGGGGGTGGTCGTTCCGGCCTGGGTGGGAAGCCATAAATGGGCCGTGGTCCCTCGGTTATACTCCGAGGTCAGCCAGAGCCGGCCATTGTGGAGGGCGGCGATCTTGGCGGCGGTGGCGAGGCCCAGGCCGGCACCGGGATATTCGGCGCGGGCGTGCAGGCGGGAGAATGGACGGATGATCGTCCGCAGGTATTCCGGCTCGATGCCGATGCCGTTATCCGCGACCTCGATGTGCCACCCGCCTGCATCGGCGGTGGCGGTAATGGCAACCTCGGGCGGAATACCTGGCCGGGCGAACTTCACTGCATTGCCGATGAGGTTCTCCAGCAGGATGGACAGTAGCACCGGATCGCCCAGAATTGTTGGTAGGGGACCGACGGTGAAGCGTGCCTTGCTGTTGACGGAGCCGAATTCGGCAATAGCTCGATTTACAATGCCGAGACAATCCACCGGCCCCAGAACCGACATGGGCCGGATGCTGCGGTTATAGTTGAGCAATCCCTTGATCAGCAGGCTGAGCTGGCGGCCGCTCCGGCTGATAGAGGCCAGGAAACCGTGAATTTCGTCCGCCACCGTCTCGCCCAAGCGGCGGTCCAACAGTTGGATATTCAGCAGGAGGTCTCGGATCGGCTCCTGGAAATCGTGAGAGGCGGCGAACAGCAGCCGTTCCATGTCTGCCTTGGTGTCGACGATCATTTCGGCGTTGCGGCGCAGCAGGGTCACGTTTTCCTTCAGCGCGATATAGTGCCTGATGCCGCCATCGAAGCCGTGGATTGGAAAGACGATACTGTGCTCGATGAAAATATCGCCCTTCTTGGTCTTGTTGATCACGTCGCCTCGCCAGGTCATGCCCGAGGCGATGGTCGCCCACATCTCGGCGAAAGTCCCGGGCGCGGTCTTCCCTGAATTGAGGATATTGGGGTTCTGGCCGATCACCTCGGCCGGCTCATAGCCGGTCAGGGCGCAGAAGCTGGCATTGACGTATTCGATCCGGCCCTCGGCATCGGTGATGACGATGGACAGCGGGCTTTGCTCCACCGCCGCGGTCAGCTTGCGCAGTTCGCTTTCCATGCGCTTATGATCGGTGAGATCCATGAGCAGACAGACGGCACCGCCTTCGGCGGTGACCCGGCTGCGGAACAGCAGCCATCGCCCGGATCGGGTGTCGTGGATGATCTGTTCCTGATTGGGCCGGCTGGGGGATAGTTCCGCCGATGCTCCCATGCCACGCAAGGCGTCGATCAGGCCGGCGTAGCCGCCATCGGTTCCACCCTTCATCAACGCCAAATAGGGGGGATTGGTGGTGACGGTGTGGTCGGTGCCGTCGAACAGGATGAAGGCCTCCTGAAGGCTGTTGACCGCGTCGAGAAGGCGGGTCCGCGACCGATCAGCCTCGCCATGGGCATGACCCAGCCGCTTTACCGTCCAGCCGAGGCCGGCGAACAGGGCGATGGTCAAGGCGGTGAACACCTGGGTCATGACCAGGGTCCGTTCCTGGCGGTCCCGGTAGAGTGTCATGTAATGGCCGCGCAATTGCTCCAGGACCGGCCTGCTGTTGATGGCGAAATATTCGTCCACCGCCTTGTGCAGCCGGGCATGCTGCTCGCGCAGCAGGCGGAAATGGATCAGGAGGTTGGACAGTCGCTCATCCGTCCCGACGGAAGCCTCCAATTGCGCCAGTCCCTGATCGGGCGAGAACAACAGCCATCCCTGGGTGCGATCTCCCAATTGGGTGATCAGCAGGGTTTGAAGCAGCCGGGCGACTTCGGACTTAGCGGTTTGGGCATAGCGGGGGATCTCGAACTGCAGATAGCTTTCTTCGTTGATGACGAAGGCGGAAAGCCCCTTGATCTGCTCGGCGATGGCATGTTTTTCGGCCAGTTGCCGGCCATAGTCCTCGCGAAGGTCGGCGGAAAAGTCCCTGTCATCGCTGGCGATGGCGGCATAGGTCTCGTCCACCGAATGTTGCAGATCGACCACGGTGTCGTAATGGGGCAGAAGGCCGGCGACGATTTCGAGAAGATCGCGGTCAAGGCTGGCGTCCAGGGCCTTCAGCCGGTCCAGCGCAGCCAGGACTTCGGAATGGCGCTGGGCTTCCTGGCTGGCGCGCGATACGACCATGATGGCGGTGACCGCTACCGTCATTGCCGCGATGAACATGATCGCCGCCGTGCGGGAATATCGCCTCACCGGCCATCTCCCGCGAGCCTGCCCGGGAGGGTCCGCAAAAAGGCGACGATCATGCTGACGTCATCGGCGCTGATGTCCCGGCCGAGCTGATAGCGGGCCATCAGGGTTACGGCCTCCTCCAGGGTGGGCACGCTGCCGTCATGGAAATAGGGCGCGGTCAGCGCCGCCAGACGTAGGCTGGGGACCTTGAAGACATAGCGGTCGCCCGGCTGCCCGGTGACATTGAAGCGCCCGAGGTCATCCCGGGTCTCGGTGCGGCCGCGGTCGGTGAACCAATTGCCGAAAAAACCGAAGCGCTGGAACATGTTGCCGCCGACATTGCGGCCCTGGTGACACGAAGCGCAGCCCAGCGACTTGAAGCGCGCATAGCCCGCCTTCTCGGTTCCGGTCAGGGCAGAATCATCGCCATCAAGCCAGCGGTCGAACCGCGAGTCGACGGTGATCAGGGTCCTCTCAAAACTGGAAATGGCATCGCGGACTGCTTCGGCCGAGGGATCGGTGCCGAAAATCGCCTTGAATTCCGCACGATAGGGCGAAGCGCTCAGGCGGGCCAGCACCTGGGGCCAAGTGGCAGCCATTTCTACCGGATTAGTGATGGGGCCTCCCGCCTGCTCCTCCAGGGTGGCCGCACGACCATCCCAGAATTGCGCCAGATTGAGAGCCGCGTTGTAGACGGTGGGTGCGTTGACCGTTCCCATCCCTCCCTTGACTCCGATGGAACGGGGGCGGCCGTCCGCGCCGCTCTTGGCGAGATTGTGGCACGAGGCGCAACTGATCGTGCCGTCGCCGGACAGGATCGGATCATGGAACAGACGTCGGCCCAATTCGACCTTTCGGACGTCAAGCCCCTCCGCTTCAGTCAGAGGGCGAATCGGTTCATGCGTGCGGCGTTCGCCGGCGATTCCTCGGTTGGCTGCAAAAATAAGGCATGCGACAAGGGCGAGCAGGCAAACCCGCCTCATTCGCCACCGCTTTCGCTTTTCAATCGGCATAAAGCCGCAAGCATTCTCACCCTCACGTGGCGCTTCCCTCCCTGGGGATGAGCCGCGCCGGAAATTTCTGGTCACAACGGCACCCATCACACTCCCAGCTTGGACGAAGCAAGAGCCGGAAGGCAATTCATTTTGTCACGAATTGTCACAAAAGATGGGGATTGGTCGGGGCGAGAGGATTCGAACCTCCGGCTTCTAGCTCCCAAAGCTAGCGCTCTACCAGGCTGAGCTACACCCCGATGCCCGGAAACTAAGGGGTTATGCCTCGATTTGCAACACTGCTGATTCGGAACATTTCGGCATTTTGCGGCACCTTCCGGCGGTTGAGTCCCACGAAAGTCCCACGGGCCTGTTCTAGCGACGTTCATGCCCAGAAACGCAAAATGCCCGCCGACCACCCGAAGGCAGCCGGCGGGGCATAGGTCGTGAATGCGCAAGGGTCAGTCATGGCAGAGCGCCCGATCCGAACAGGTATCGCACCGCGCCGCCTCGCGCACGATGGAGGTGACGGACTCCTCGTCGCCCGGTTGATCCATGTCGATGCCGGCCGGGATGTGCCGGCCGAACGTCTCGTCGGCGGCATCCCGGCCGCAGAGGGACCGGACGGCGCAGTAATCAAGGCGCCTGGGATCGGTCATTGCCTTTCTCCTCGGCCATCCACTGGCGAATGACGCCGATGGTCATTGATGGTGGCACCAGCCTCACGGCCAGTCCGAGCAGGGCGATCCGAATGGCGGTGATCATTGCCTAATCCTCTCCATCTCCAGTGCCAGTCCGACCGCAGCCCATTGCCGGGCCAGCCCCGCCACATCGGACGGGATGTGCTGGCACCACGCGGCAAACCCGGCCGAGGGATGGCGCTGAATCTCGGCGGCACACAGGGCCTCCTTGATCGGCTTGTCCGCCGCCAAGATGGCGTCCGCGTCCCGCTCGGCCGTCTGCACCATGGCTATGGTGCCGGTGCTGGCGCCGAGAACGGACAGCGCCAGCGGGATCGGGGCGCATGCCGATGTCAGCAGCAGCACCCCGATGATGGTGGTCCTCACTGCTGGATGACCGGCACCAGACCGACGGCCGTAAGCAGTGCGGCACGGGCGGCGGCCAGCACCTGACCTTGAGCGTCCATATCCTTGATGGGGATTCCGCAGGTCGCGGACGGCGCCCCCGCCTGGACTGCACGCCACGTCGCCGACGAGCAACCGAGAATGGCGATATCCGCTTGCCCGAAGGCGATCCGAGCGCCGGCAATGGCCTTGACGATATCGGCCGTGATTTGGCCATCGCTGCACAGCTTGGCGCCGGTCGAGCAGTCGGGAAGCCCGGCATAGACCTCGGCGCCGGTGACGGCCACATTAAAGGCGGTCTCGGCGGCGAGCAGATCGGACTGCATCGGGCTGGCGGTCGGGGGAGCGTTCGAGCAGGCCGACAGGGCGCCGCCCATCAGCAGCACGGCCAGCAGGGCGCCGATGACGGGGCTGCTGATGGGCGGAGCGGACGAGCCCTCGGGCACGACCGCATTGGCGAGATTGGTCACGATGGCGGGCAGAATGGCCAGCCACAGCGGCAGGGAACCGGTAGCCCACGCTTCGGGGTGACTGGCGACCTGAGAGACAGTGACGAGAGCGCCCACCAGGGCGATCTGGGTGGAGCGCTCGGACAGGCGAGCGGAAAACCAAGCAAACATGGTGACTTCCTTTCAGGCATGAAAAAGCCGCCGGGCGGGATGCCGGGCGGCGGGGCGATAACCGGGATTCCGGTTAATGGTCAGGGGGTGGCCACCAGAGGAGAGGAAATCACCCTCAAGCCCGCATGGCCGCTCGCGTTGAGGCTGGCCACCTGATGGAAGGGAATCGGTCAGATGGCGGAGAGCGCAGCCACATATCCGGCGATGGCGTGATCCGCGATCTCGGGAAATTCTCCCCGCTCGCCGATCTGGATCAGGTCGGCCGGGTGCTCCCAATCTGCGAATGCCTCGATGCAAGGCGGAAGATAGGGAATCGGGTCGGCCCCATGGCGGTAGAGCCGCACGTCAACGCCGTGTTGCTCAAACAACAGCCGTAGCGCCGGCCCGACACCGACGCGCGGGGCGCCGAAGGTTATAATGGCCAGGGGAGGGCGACCACGCAGGCAGCGATGAGCCCCCAGCGCGAGGGCAAGGGCACCGCCGAGACTGTGACCGGTCAGGATTCCGGGCTCGTCGCCCAAGGCCTTGTCGCAGAGGGTGGAGGCCGATTTCGTGGCTCGCCAGATGCCCTCATGCATATCTCCGAGGCCGATGATGTGTTCCGGCCCTATGTCGAGGTCAGCCAAGGCTTGGTCGATGTCTTGGGTGCCCTGAAAGGCGATGACGCGGCCGGCGGTGGATGGCCTGGACAGGGCGCGAACGATGCCGCCCACCTTGATATCGGGCGGGGCGGTGTAGGCGTCCCGGCACAGCAGCGCCAGCGGATAGGCGGGGGTCATTTCGCGGGCCATTGGCCAGTCCTCAACATGTAGGCGGTGCCATTCGCCCGGGTGGGAACCTGCTTGGCGTAGGCCGAGTCCAGGCAGGCGGCCGAGGCCACGTCCCAGGCCCGCTGGGAGACGGCCAGAAGCAAGCGGCGGAAGCCGGCGAGACCGGTTCCCCCAAGCTCGAACGCCATGTCGATGAGGGCGCATTGGCGGACATAATCGAGCCCAGCCCAGGTGTCGCCCAGCACGGTGGCGGCCTGGGCTTTGGCGCGGGCATAGTCAGAGGCGAACTGCGCATCAGCCTGTGCCTGCGTCCAAACGGTGCCGGGCTTGATGTCGGGGCTGTTGTGACCCCAGCCGATGACCTGATTACCGCCCAGGTCGGTCTTGGCGGTCAAATTGCAGGCCTCGTTGAGCTGGGTATAGCGTTCGCCGGTCATGGTCATCAACTAGCGCTCCTCTTGGCGGGGGACGCACGTCTCCGGGAGGGTGCAGTGCGCACGGTTTCGATCAAGGCCGTAACGGCGGCCAGGACTCGGTTCATTTCCTCCTGGGCGTGCTGGGTCATCGTGAGGGCTCGCGCCATCTCGCCTTGGGTCACGGTATCGTCCAGGCGCTCATGTATGCGGGTGACCGACTCCCGGACCTCCTGGCGGTGCTCCCTGCGCTCCTCCCGGTCTTGTCTGATCTGCTCGGTAAGGCCGGCGACCTGGGCGGACAGCTTGCCGATATCCGGGCATCCGCCGGGCGGCGGGCAGTTTGGCGGCAAATCGCTGGGGCGCTTGCCACGCTCCTTGATCAAGGCAATCCCCAGGACGCCAACGAGAGCGACGAACAGCACCAGCACCAGCACCAGCACGGCACCCGGGTTACCGCTCGATGCGGCGGTGATGGCCTCCTTGCTGGCGGCCAGGGCAATTTCCTCCATTCGGTCGTTCCTTCAGTGGCCATGAAAAAGGCCGCTGCGAGCGGCCATTGATGGGTGGGTGAGGTGCTGATGGGCTACCAGACGATGGCCTGCACCGCCGCCACGGTGGTGGCAGACTTGACCTGCCCGACGAGACCACTGGCTCCGTCGGCGCCGGTGTAGCGGCGCGGGCGATTTCGGACAATTTTGCGGCTGATTTCGGACAGGATTGAAGGCATTTAGAGGCCCCTGCCGGCCGAGACCGGCAGGGTATTGCGTCAACCCCACACGATGGCTTGAACCTCCATAACGGTGGCGGCTTGAGCTACGGCCCTAAGCAAGCCGCCATGACCATCCTCGCCCGACAGCTTGTCGCTGTTGAACTGCACCCAGGCGGCGGCGGCAAGGCCAACCTGGATGGTCTGGGCGGCGGTATGGGACCGCTTGGCCCAGACACCGCCCCCATCAACGCACCACAGGTTATGGGTGCCGGCAGGGTCCATCTGGGCCTGAGCGACACGGCCCAGCAGGTTGGTCTGGTCCTTGTCACTCATAGGGTAGGTGTGCGGCGAGCCCAGGGCATCATGGACAACCCCGGCCGAGATCGACGCCGCGCAGGCAGCGGTCAGTGTGGCAACCTTGACGGCCTTAGCCTCGGACAGGGCGGCGGCGATCTCATCGACGGAAAGGGGACGGGGCTGAGCAACCCACTTCCAGATGCCTCCCACCTTGAGAGCGGTATAATCGCCGGTCAGCGCCGTGGTGGCGGTATCGATCTCTGGCACGACGATTTCGGCCATGGTGATCCCATACAACTCGGCCAGGGCTGCGGCCGAGTGCTGGCAGAGGATGGAGGGCGAAACCTGGTAGTCGTTGACCACGGCATAGTCATCGCGCGATGCGAAGACGTTGGCCGCCGTCTGGCCGTCCTCGGAGATGATGAGATAGGCGATATTGTGCATGGTCTCTCCTTACAAACCAAAGCGGCCACGCAGCCGCTGGAAGATGGCGTCGAGTTGAGGCTTGGTCAGGGTCAGCCCCTCCCAAACGGCAAAGCCGTGCATCAGCTCGCCGTTCGGGTCCAGGTACTTGTTGCCCGAATTATGATCCTGGCACCCGAGGTAAAACGGCTTGGTCGAGGCCGACGATGAGGGGCCGACGAACGCGACAGGCCATGTATTGGCGCCCCCGGCCGGCATGTAGCTCCCATTGCACCAGTGGTAGCCCGTCCCGCCATCGGCAATCGTTGACGCAATAAATGTTGGTGTCGCGTTGGGCAAATTGCTGTCCGATGCCCGGCCGAATACCTGCGCAGCTCCGTTTGCCACATAAGCCCCCAGGGCCGCTCCACCGTCGGCATAGATGGCCATTCCCACCTGCGCATTGGTGCCCCCTCTATCGCCGATAGGCTGCGCCCCGGCACCAGCCAGCGAAATAATGGATAGTATGGTCCACTGCGCCCCGGCCTTATGCAGGTTGTTGGTCCATGTCATCTGGCCGTTGACCAGCTTGAAGTAGGAAGACCCGTTCAGGCCGAAGTTGGTTGATTGCGGCAGCGCCCCCACGGAACCGTTGAACGTGGGGTCAGCCGTAGTGGTTCCATCCGGCCCCAGCCAGAAATCACTGCCGGTGCCCGAGCGGTCCAACCATTTGGTGGCGCCGGCCGGCGCTGATAGGGCATCGCCGGCATCCAGACACAGCCTGAGGTTGGCGGTCAGGCCGCAGGAAACGATGGCGTTGTAGAGAGTGACAAGTGGGGTGCCGCCTGGGACGATAAGCATTATTTAGGCCTGTCCGATGGTGAAGCTGAAGCAGTGGAGGTAGGTGCCGTCATAGAAAAAGCTGAATGTGCAGGTGCCGGTCAGCGCCGCCGGAAGCGCCCCATAGGGGAACTTGAAGATGCTGTTCCAGGACGGCGTATAGCCGCCGCTGATCAACTCTAGGAAATAAAAGCCGGGCGCCAGGGCGGTCGGAGCGCCGATGGCGCGAGCGGCGCTCGTAGTGAGCTTGGCGACCTGTCCGAGGGAAGCGTTCCAGGCGACCGTCGCGGCGTCGGTCAGGGTCTGGACGGCGAACCCTTGCAATCCCGTCCAGGTATTGGGATTGCCCAAATTCACCGCAACGGTGGGTGCTCCTGCCGTTCCGCCGATGGTGACGGTGCCGTTTCCGGCGGTGACGGCCGAGACGCCGCCCGCCACATTCACCAGGATGAACTGTGTCCCGTCATAGACCAGAATCGCTATCCCGCTGGCCGGAAGGTCTCCAGCCGCCAACGCCGCCAGGGCGCCGGACGAGTATTTCTTGATGTTTTTGACGCCAAGGCCATTGGCATTGAAGGTCGCGGCTCCGGTGTTGGCGTTGACGATCTGGAGCACCACCACCATGGAGGTATACGCGGCCGGGACCGGCGAAAGGGTCGCGGCGTAGGTGTTGGCGGTGCCGGTATCGGTCGCCGTCCACATGGCAGCGCGATTATTGCCGATCAGAGTCGTGATCGCCGTCGCCAGTTGGTTATAGGTCGACTTGGTCGGGGTGAGCCCAGCGGCGGTGATGGCGTTCAGGATCTCCAGCATGGTCGCGTTGAGAAATTCCGCCGGGACAAGAGTCGCAGGGGTCGCCGTCGCCGGGTTGCCATCGGTGAAATATCCGATGGCCCCCAAAGAGGTTGCGGCCGGCTGCGTCGTCGCCGCAGTCGATACGTCAATCTGATACATGCCTACCTCACGAGTAGCGGAATTGCAGAATGGAATGGGCGGGGGCGATTTGCTCGAGCTTGCATTCGAGCAACGCGTTGCCCCAGAGCCGCAGCGGCTCGCCGGCCGCAGATGCTCCAGCAGCAAACGAATGGATCGAATTTGCCGGGGCGTTGATCGCCCAGGTGTGGGACCAGCGGGAATCACCTAGGGGCTGCCCTGCCCTGGACTGACCGGCGCGGAACGGTGAAAAGTTGGTCACGGTGCAGCCGAGGTATCCGAGGGCTGCGGCATAGGCGACGAAATAGGCCGCCGATTGGCCGCCCTGACCAGCGAGACGGGCGACAACCTGATCCCGCCGAAGCTGGATCGTCGTGGCCGTCCCGGTGCACTGGTCCGGCAAGCCGAGGGTGGCCTCCCATTGGGGGAGAAGTTCGTAAGACGTGGCCGGAAATGCGTCGACAAGTAGCTGACCGGAGCGGGCCGATTGCCTCACATAGGTGGGGGCCAGCCCGGCAAGAACCTGGGCTTGAGTTGTATCGGGGTCGCGGGGCCATGCCATGCCGCGCGGCATGAGCGACTGCATCGCCGAGACGAAGTCAGCAGTGGTGTAGGCGGGGGCGGCCATGGGTTAGGCCCAGGTGATCGTGCCGAGGGTCGGCATATGGCCGGTGGCCATGGTGATATTCGCGGTCGGGCTAGTGATCACAAACGGCGTGGTCCCCGCGATTGCGGCGATAGCCGAGTTGATATAGCTCAAGTCCACCGTTCCGCCGATGGTCCCATTCAGCAGGGGGATGCCGCCGGGGGATGCCTGCTGGCGGAAGACCTCGACAATCGCCGCGGCGACCGCCGCCTGTACCGCAGCGCCAGCGCTGGATAGGCCGGTGATTGTGAAATTGACCGGCGTGGCGATGGGCGACACGGAATAGACCAGGGCCGTGACCGGCTGCAGGGCATAGAGCCAATTGGCGACGGCGAGTTGATCGCCGGTCGCTGCCGCCGTCCGGGGCTCCAGAGTTGCGCCGCCGTCGGCGCCCTGGGGGAAGCCCGCATGGGCGGATTCCGCGTCATCGAACATGGTGTAAACGACGACGGTCCCGGTCCCCATGCCGTTGGGGTTGCACCATGCCCGGGTGACGCCGGGGACTTGCAGCGCCCAGGTCACGTAGTCGCTTTGACTGCCCCCCTGCGGAGGCGCCTGAAACCGCTGCAGCATGCGGGTACGAAGGGCGTCGTCAGTCTCGATGTCAGCGCCGCCGGTGATCGCGGCGGTGACCGAGCCGGTCGAGTTGATCCCCGCCACGGCAGCGCCCAGGACCATCGAGGTTCCCATGACCGCGTTTCCGGCGGCAGCCGGAACGGTTGCCGTCACTGCTACAGTGACGGACCCACCTCCGCCGACCGTGCCGCTGGCCTGAGTGGTATAGGCAATGCCATCGCTTCGGACGACGCTGGTTCCGGCCGGAAGCACGGCGCCGGCAGTCCCGGTGAAGGTGGTAGTGCCGCTGGCGGCCGTCGCAGGCTTGCGGGTGATCGCAACCAGACCGGCCCAGGCCTCAAGGAATTCCTGCTGCGCCGTGAACGGCACGGCCATCTGAGAAATCCAGTCCAGATAGCCATAGTGGAGGAAGGCGAGGCCCGCCTCGACATCGCCCATCACGCCAAGATTTGAGAATCGGAGGAGAGCATCAGCGCCAGGAATGGCGGCGGCGATGTCGCTGGCGACCTGGGACCGCAGATCGGAAAGAGACGGCCGAAGAAAAGGCATCTAAGACCCCCAGACCCAAGAGAAATTCATCGCCGCGCTGCCGCCGTCGCTGCGATAGGCGACGACCTGGGCGCCGAGCATGCCCGCCCGGGTCCACTCGACGCCGATGTCGAACTTTGCAACTACGCCGTCATCAATCAGCCATTGCAGGGCCTCGGTGATGTAGTCCTGCGCCCGCTGCAGCGTTTCGGTGGTCTGCTTGGCCCTGGCCAGCAGCCAGAGGCGCGACCCGATGGGCTTGTCGTTGCCCATGTCCCCCCACCATCCCCGGCGGTCACCGGTGCCGTCGGGCACGATGTCGTCGGGATTGGCCTGCCGGTCCGAGAACAAGCTCAGCACCACGGCGGTGGCGAGGTCGTTGCCAGAGGTCAGCGCCGGGCCGACCAAGGACCAGTCGCCGCGACTGAGGTCGGCCACCCATGTGGTTGCGATGTCGCTCATGAGATTTCCGGCGGGCTGATGTTGTGGGCGGTTCCGGCCGTCTCGCCGATCTGCCAAGTATCGATGTAGGTGCCGTACCAGTGCTGGCCGTGGCCATTGACATCCCAGCGATAGGAGGTGCTGGCGTGCAGCTCGATTACCGGAGCCTCGAAACGGATCTTGATCGGGCTATGGATGATGATCCCGCTGCGGGTCAGGTGCACTTTCTGGCCCTGGTCGTCGTGGATGGCGACCTCGCCTGGGGCAAGGTTGCTCAGCCGATACCGCTGGTCGCCAGTGGCGATGATGATCCCCTCCGACCGATCCCCGCCGGCGAAGATCACCACGGCGTCACAACCGGGAATCGGGACGGAGGTAAAGCCATATTCGGCAACCCGAGGGGTGCTATCCCTGATTTCGGAATCCCCCCGAAGCTGGACCTGCAGCCTCTGGACAGATCCCGCATCTCCGGTGGTTGAAACTCGGCCGGCGCCGATCATCATCACGACGCGCCGATATAGGCGGTCGATGGCGTCAAGCATCTCGCTCATGCGGGGGGCCTCTTCGCCAGATTTGCAACATCGCCATAGGTGGGCTGAAGGAGGATGGGCTGGGGCACGAAGGCGTCCGGCGGCATGATGGTCAGATGCGCCCGGGTGCCGCGATCTCCTCGCTCGAAGGTCACTTCGGAGATCAGCCAAGCCTTCTGCCCAACACGAAGCGATGGCAGATCAACCGGGACGACCTGATTCGGCGTCCACAGCTTGCCATCTCCGTCGCGCCAGCTGTCGGCCTCGATTCGCACCATGGCCGAGCGGCCGAAGCGCCGAACTGCCTCCCACCCCCCCCGCATCTTGCCGAGATCCTGGACCATGCCGCCCGTCTCGATGATGTATTTCAGGCGGTGGCGCTTCACGCCCTTGTCCTCGGTGTGGGCCAGGATGTCGCCCTGATTCCCGCCGGCATCGCTGAACACGGAGGTGGACAACATGCGCACCACGTAATCCGAATATCGCTGGTCCTGGGTCAGCAGGACGTGGGCGGATTCGACGTTCTTGCCCTCGGCGAAGCCTGTCGAATGGGCCAGCACCCCGACCCGGGACAGCAGCAAATTGCCGTCTGGCTGGTCATAGGCCAACATCGCCCGATACCGGCACAGGCGCTCGATGATCGAAAACGGAGTTTCGCCCCAGCAGACGTTGAACTGCGGGATGATGGTTGTTTCCTCGGCCACCTGGGACGAGACGGAAATGCCATAGGGCGCGGCTAGCTTCTGGGCGATCCCTAGCACCGTCGCCCCGCTGATCTGGCCCGACGGCCATTCGGCGGAGCAATCGACGAGGTCGGCGCACTTGCCGCGCCCCATGATCCTGATCGAGTGGCGCCGGGAGGACAGGGACGGCGAATATCGGTCGATATAGCCGGTGATGACAAGGTCGTCGCCGATCTTCACTTGGCAAGAATCGCCGGGCTGCACCACGAAGGCATTCGCCTCGCCTGGGTACAGCTCGGTCATCTCGATTTCAAAGTCGCTGGGCAAGCGCTCGATGCCACGGGTGACCCGGATACCCTGCCAACCGGATATGGCCCTGTTACCAACAATTAGGGTAAGATCATCCATGGCATTCATTCCAATCGGAGGCATCCATGGGGCCGGTTGTCGTTCTGTTGACGATGTTCTTCGCTGATGGCTACCTCGGCGGCGGCGGCCCGGCGGCCGAATTCAAGACCGTGGAGGAGTGCCAGAGCTTCGGGATTCGCCATGCAAGCCAGATGACCAATTTCGGACACCCCGCCACCTTCACCTGTCATCAGGTCCGAAAGTTCCAGTCCGATCCAAACGTCAAGCCGCCCTATCGGCCGCCCTATCGCGAGCCGAGCACCGTCACTCCCTAGCTCGAAAGCGCCTTGATGGCCGTCGGCATAAAGGCCGGATGGCGGGGATTCCCGCGCGCGATCAGGTCTTCGGCGCGGCTGGGGTCCTGGTAGAGCCGGTTCGCCAGCACCAGCGCCGGCACCGAGGCGGCCGTCTTGATGGTCGAAATATGGGCCAGGGTGGCGCCTCGCTCGGTCAGATCCTGGATGACGGCCACCCGCAGAGCCTTGAGGGCAACAAAGCTAGCATCCTCGCCCTGGTTTCCGGCGGTAGTGATCTCGGCATCGAGGGCCGCGCAAACGATGGTCCGCACCTGGGCGGCATCATCATACGAGGACGGTTGATAGGCGGCGGCGGCGCGGGCCATGGCCACCACGGCGGCGCGGCGGAAGAGATCGGCCGTGGCCCCCTTCATTTCGGAGGCCACCGCGCCAATGGCCGGCGCCGTCGGGTCGACCGGGACGAAGGCCGAAAGGTCGGAGAGCAGGCGCAGCGCATCGCCGGGATCGCTGACGGACGAGGAGAGGGCGGCAACCAGGGCTTGGGTCGCGCTGGCGAAATCTTCCGGGGTGCTCATGGCAGATTCGCCGCCGAGGTGTTCAGGGCCGCGCCAGCCGAGGACACATTGACCCGAGATGCCGAGCCGGCGGCGATCAGGACCGCGACACCGGCCGCCACTCCTACCGCGTTGGTGATGCCGGTCTGCGCCTTGGCGGCCTTGCTCTGCCGGCGACTTCCGAAGAAGCGCCCGAACTGGCCGGGCAGGCTGCCCACCGTGTTGTAAAGGTTGGTCGCGTCATTCACGACGCGCTGGATCTTACGGACCAACATATTTGCCATGGTCGCGGCCTGCCTCGCGGCGATGGCGCCCTTTTTTAGCGCGGCATAGGCTCGGGTGGCGAAGTCCTGGGATGCGGCAGCGTCGGCGCCGTCCGCAGCGTTCTTGACGGCATCAGAGGTTGACGAGGTGGCGGCGGGAAAGACGCGCTCGCCGGCCTCGATGAAGCTGAAATTCAGCTCGAAATAACGGCCATTGTCCCAGCGTTCGTGGCACCCGAAATCGATCAGGGCCACCTTGAGGCGCCCAAAGGTCGGGTGCACCAGCTCGGCGGATTCGGGGGATTCGACGGCGGCGATCATGCGGTCGCGTTGAGAGATCACGTCGTCGCCGACGATGAACCCCTGCATGATGATGCGCCGGGCGGACCGGCCGAGGTCTTCGACCCATGGCGTGTCGCGGTAGGGGTATTCGTGCACGGCATTCCGCCGGCCGAATTTCCCATCTCCGGTAAGCACACCGAACCCGAGGCCGCGATACGAGGCCGGGCGAAGCTGCTGGAACCAGTTGGCCGCCTGGGTGCCGGGACCGCCAAGTCCCAGATCCTTGCCGAGGCGGAGGGCCTGATTGGCGCCGCTGCTGACCGTGTCGAGGATCGTCATGGCGTCACCGTCGTGGGCATGGAATAGGCGACCCGGGTCGGGCCGATAGAAGCATTCGGCGAGGTGGCTTTCGCGGTGGCGCCCTGGGGAAGATCCTTGATAGAGAGTTCGATCTTGATCGGCTCGTCGCTGGGCCGGCCGGCGCTGTTGCTTGCCATGCGCTGGTCAACGGCCGCTCGGATCTGCTCCGGGGTGAACGGCTGCTTGCCTTGCTCGTGCTGGATCATGGCAGAAACCAGCGCCGTCATAGCCTGCTTGTCGTTCGGGTCAATCTGCTGGTCGGCGGCGATGCCAGTTCGCTTGGAAACGTCATCGACATATGCCGCAGTGTTGTTCTCGCTGGCCGGGGCGTATTTGCTCACAATGTCGTTGATGCTGCGCAGGCCGTCACGGGTCTCGTAAAGTTGGATCTGCCGGACCATCGCCGATAGGCCCGCCTCTTGGGTCGGGAATACCGCATATCCGTTCGCCGCTCCCGTCTGCCCCTGTCCCGCCCGAAGGTTTCCAGGGTTGTTCTGGTCAAGGCCAAGAGTCGACCCCCGGCCGTTCCTGGGCGTGACCGTCGCGCCGCTATTGGGGGTCGGGGCGGTCTGAAGGTCTGCCGGGAGCGGCTTATTCGATGCGGCGGGCATCGCATAGCTGGTCGAGGGCCCGGGCGCATTCACGCCATGGGTCGACCACCATCGATTGGACAGGACGGCGATTTCCGTCAGCTTATCGATGCCCTTTTGCAGCGGCGGGATGAAGGTGTCGGCAATCGACCGGCCTAGGCCACCGAAGGCGATGCCGAGACGATTTATCGACCCCTCAAAGGCGGCTGCGCGGGCAATCTGCTCGGGCCCCATGGTTGACCCAAGGGCACGGGCGGCCGATTCCGATTGCTTCAGGTTTTTCATCATCGGAATGAGGCTGGCATCGACGCCAAGAATCCCGACGATCAGCGCTGCCGCCTTCGGGTCAGCATCGCTCAGGGCGGCCGACAGCTGCCGGAACATATCAGCGGCGTCAACCGTCCCGTCGGCAGTATGGCGGATGGTGACGCCGAGCGACTTGAACATCGCGGCGGCCTGGTCGTTGCGGCCATACAGCGCGTCTTGCATGGTAGTGCCGAGAGCGCCGAGGCTACCTTGCATCGTCTCCGCCGAAACGCCGGCCAACTTCGCCGCGCCCGAGAGCGATTGAAGCTGGCTGGTCGACACGCCCGAGAGATAGGATGTGCGGGTGAGAGCCTGGCTGTATCGCCCGAATTCCGCAGAGAGGGCCGCGATTGAGGTTGCTAGCACGGCGGCTCCGGCAGCAACGCCAGCGGTCGCCATGCCGCCACCGGTAAGAAGCCCCTCCATCGGGGCGCCGATCCCCACAACGCTGGAGATCCCCTTTCCGGCTTTAGACGCGAAAGTGCCGATCCCCTTGGCGAAGCGGTCCAGGCCAACGGATTTTCCAAGGCCGGCGGTCGCCTTGCCAAGGTCGGTGATTGGGCGGGTTGCTTTCCCGACCGATTCCTTGACCTTGTTCACGACGGCAGTGGCCTTATCGACCGCCGAAATCGTGATCTGGAATTTATTGGCCATCGGAACTAGCCCCCGTTTGCCCGGCCATGCGAAGGGCCTGGGCCTCCCACCACGCCAACTCGGTTCCGGTCAGGGACCACGCATCACGCGGCCCCCAGCCATAGAACCGGGTCAGATCGGCGATTAGGTTTCGCCAGTGTTCCGGCCACGCTCCATAAAACCCATGAGGAAGTCCCCCGCTTCATTGACCTGGCCAACCGGCATCTGGCCAATCACGGACTCAGGCACCTTGGCCGCCAGGGAGATCAGCTTCATGGTCTGACGGAACCCGGTCGCCGACTCGGTCGCCTTGGCGAACTCTTCGGCGGTGGGCTCGCGCAAGTCGAGGTGGTCATAGGTCACGGGGCAATCGCCCTTGCCGATGCTGATGGGCTTGGCAAGCTCGATGCGAAGGGTCGATTCGACCATGATCAAGCCTCCTCGACCGACATACCTTCCCACTTCACCTCGACGGTGCCCTCGGTCGAATCGACCTCCTGGCTATCCACCGTCCACATATTCCGGCCCACAACCATCTTGCCGTTGTTCAGCTCAATGGTGACGGTGACGTTGGTCATGGCGTTGAAGTCGGCCACGGTCAGGCTGGAGGTGTCGCGGAAGGTGCCGGAGACGTGCCCGGTGATCGGGGTCTCTTTATAGCCGTGGACACCGTCCATGCCGGTGACCGTCTCGCGCTTGACGACGGAGGGGGACCACTTGAGGTCACCGGTCAGAAGGTAAGATTGCCCGTCCACGGACAGGTAGGCGGTGCCGCCGACGAGGCGGGAGGTATCGGCCATGAGGAAACTCCATCAAGGGAGGGGTGGCGTCTCACGACGCTGAAAAGACGAGGCCGCCGAGCGGGGCGGCCCCAAGATCACTGCAGGCGGAACTGCGCCAGCACCGCGAAAATGCGGAGCTGGTTGATCAGGGTGCCGGGCCAGAGGACATCCACCCGGTTCGGATTGCTGGCGTTCTTCTCGACGATCAGCGCTGCCTTGAAGGCGTCACCGTTCTGGACGAGGCCGGCGGTTTCCATCTCGCGATAGGCGGCGATCAGGTCGGCGCGGATGATGTTCGGGGTCACCACCGCAGCACCGGCGCCAAAGCGGGTGCCGTTGGCCGCCAGCTTGACGCGGGCATACTTGCTGGTCACACGGGTCCGCATGAAGCGGAGCACGTAAGCCAGGGTGAACAGGGTTTCGACTTCCAGATAGGAGTTGTCCGGCTGGCCGAAGCTGTTTTTCTGGTAGGTGGTGATCAGGTTTTCGATAGCGACCGTGCCGTCGTCGGCGACGGTGAAGGTCGAGATGCCGTCGAACAGCAGCACATTGCGGTCGGTCATGGCGAAGCGCGACGACAGCGGCGGCGCCAGGACGCCGGACAGGGCCAGGGTCTGCAGCGGGAGCGCCGGATCAGCCCGGAGGCTGGCCGAGGCCTGGCCGGCGATGGCTGCCGCCCAGATCCAAGCCGGGGTCGGGCTGTCATAGAAACCCATGATGCTGGCGTGCTGATCATTCCGGGCAACGCCCAGGGTGGTCAGGGTGCCCAGCGTGCCCGAGGCGGCGGCGAAGGCATGGCCATAAATCTGCCGCGACCAGGCCCAGCGGCCGGTATTGTCGTCGAGGAGGGCCTTCACCGCATCGAGGCTGGTCGAATCGGTGTAGGGGAAGGCGATGAAGTCAAAGGGCTGATCCAGCAGGTTGGCGAACGGGGTCGTCAGGGTGGGATCGGTCGCGCCGCCGGACATGGCGGTGATGGTGGCGCCGACGCCGGTCGGCAGGGCCTCGTTGCCCAGGGCGCCGCGATAGTTCAGGCGCAGATCGATACCGTTGCCGCAGGTGCCCTTATTCTTGGCCGTCAGGGTCACGGTGCCGCTGGCCGCCGAGGCGGTGACCGGGAGATCGGTGTTGGCGTTGACCGTCGCAGCCAGCGCCGTGGCGATGGTGGTATTCGCCTGACCGGACGCTACGCCCTGGGCGACAAGCACGCCGCCGATGTACAGGCAGATGGTGCCGTTGGCGGTGGCCGGGCCGGTAATCGCGATGGTGCCGGTCGCGGCGGTCGCCGAGCCGGCGTCGGAGAGCGGCAGATACCACAGCTCGCCGAAATTATCGTTCTCCCGATAGGCGGCGGTCATCAGCGCGAGCTGCGAGCCGGGGCCACCCAGGGTCTTAGCGTCGGCCACGCCCTGCGAAATCACGGGGACGCCCGGGGTCGCGGTGCCGGCCGAAGTGATCTGGCCGACGATCAGGGCGCGCTGGTTGATGCTGCCGGTGTTGGCCTGGGAGTTATCCACTTCCGCGTAAAACAGCGGAACGCGGATATTCTGCGGGATGTGCTTAAAACCCACGGTCATGGTGTGAGGCTCCGTCTATGGGATGCGGCGCCTCACGGCGCTGCGGTTTGCCTTGCCAAAGGGCTGATTGATCAGGCGGTTTCGGCTTCCACCGACGGCGGGGCGGCCAAGGTCACATCACCGTCACGCAGGCGGCGGACCCAGTAGGGGCTTTCGGGGACATCGCGGCCGTCCGCCGGGATGAGATCCATCAGGTCCGGGTCTCGAATGGCGAGACCGGGGGCGGGCTTCATGAACATTCGTCGCACTCCTATTGCGGCAGGATGATTTGCAGGGCGGCCTCGTCGCGGCCGTCCGGCCCGCTGGTGCGGGGCGGTGCGTCCGGCGTGTAAGGCGGGGTTGTCGGGGCCGGATATGCCCCATTGGCATCGAAGGGAGCGGCCATGTCGGCGTGAATGTCGATGCGGGTCAGGGCCGGCGCCATCTCGGCGCCGTCGGCGTCATAGATCGGCTCGTAGACCTGGAAGACCTCGACACTGAAGGAGATCATCACGTCGCCGATATGCAGCTTGCCCTCGGCCGTCACCTCGATCTTGCTAGTGAAGCTCGCGACCTGCTGGACTTCCTGGCTGTAGAGGAACTGGCCATTTTGGAGGATGGCCGCCTTGATCTGCTTCGCCAGCGAACGCGCGGCGGTGTCGGCGGCGGCCTCGGTGGTTGCCTCGACGCGCCCGGCAATGGCCAGGGTGATGGTGTTGTCGAATTCGGGGACGCCGAAGCGCCCCTTGGAGGTCGCGAACTCCTCGGGCGTGCGCACCAGCACGACTGGATAGGTGCTGTGGGTCGTCGGCCAATCACGGGGCGAATAGACGTGCTGACCGGCCGCAGTCCTGCCCTTCAGCGCGGATACGGCGGCATCGCGCAGGGAGTCCATATCGGCCATGGGGGGTCAGCCTGAAATGTAGTTGAGCATCAGCTTGGCGCCGCCATGACCATCGAGCCGGGCCTCGCGAACCGCATAGGTCGCTCCGGTCCTGGTGATGGTCAGTAGGTCGCCCTGCAGCGGAGGCGCCGGAAAGTCCGCGATGCGGACGCCGAGCACGGGGATTTCAGTGGTCACGGGGATATCGCCGTCGACCACCTCGACCTCGCGATATGCCTCGTCGAAGATGCCGGAGATGGCAAACGGCGTGCCGGCGGACGGTGAATAGGTCACCGCCTCGCCGAACACGCCCATGACCGGGCCAAGGACAGCCTTGTTCCAGTCGATTGCCATGGCCTTAGGCCTCGGTGGTCGTGATGGTGGCCGTCTCGCCCTCGACAGTCACGCTCGGGCCGGGGTTGCCGGCGTCGGGCGCCTTGTCGGCGGACTCCTCAGCCTCGGGCGCCTCGGTAGCGGGAAGGATCACGAAGCCCAGGGCGGCCAGACGATTGGCCTCCTCGGCTTCGAGAAGAACCTCCTCGCCCGGACCCTTGGCGCCCTCATCGCCATGAACGGTGCGGCCACGGGCCACGACCGCAACGACGGGGGTAGAGGCAGCTTTCGCCGCCTCGTTCTTGCCGGCCGCCATTTACAGCACCGTCGCGCACAGGGCCGCGTTGACGCGGCTCGGGATCACGATGGGGCTCGACTGCATCAGCAGCAGGCGCTGGGCCGGATCTTTCTCCACCCAAGACTTCGGAGCATACGGCAGCGGGCCATAGTTGAAGTCGGGATCGAGGATCTGGCCGAAGGCGCGGGTGCCCATCAGGTCGGGGCCGCACAGGATGACGGTGCCGTCGGGCAGCATCGGCTGCTCGACGTTGTTGTCGTCCACATACCAGTCGTTGTAGAGCCAGAGGTCGAAGGTACCCCAGTGGCCCATATAGCTGGCGCCCTTCTGGACCTTGGCGCCGATTTCCATGGTGTTGCCCTGGCCGCTGCCGGGATACCAGATGGCCTGCTTGACCACCGGGTCCTGTTTGAACTGCTGCCACGCCGACAGGGTGAACACGATGTCGGTGACGGTCGCCCCCGACTTCTTCATGACTGCCTGCTGCCAAGCCTCGATATTGTTCGAGGGAACAATACCGGTCTGGCCCCACCGATTGCCGCCGGTGAGGGCGACGGTGAGGGTGGAATCGCGGCCGAAATCCACGACGGTGGTCGGGAAGCCGTCGCCGGCAATGGTGACGGTGCCGGTCAGCAGGGCAGAGGCGGCCATCCATTCCAGGCGGCGATTCAGCATGTCGATCTGATCGGCCATCTCGAACATCAGGTTGACCTGCATGCGCTCGGCACCGGTCAGCTCGCCGCCGATACGCTCGCCGATCTGACGGCGAACGGGACGCCGCAGGTCCGGGGCGCGCTTGTCCTTGATGTAGGCCGGCTTGAAGGTGTTGGTCTGGACCTTGCGGGCCTCGACCAGCTTGCCTTCGACCAGCGGCGAGACGAAGGGCGACATGCGGCGCTTGCCGACATCCACGTCGATGCTGACGAACTCGGAATCGCTGGTCACGATGTTGGGGAAAAAGCGGTCGAGCAGCCAATTCTGGCTGGTCTTCAGGTTGGGAACGACCTGAACCAGGACGTTCGTGTCGAAAATATCCATGGTCGAGGCCCCCTTAGGACGGGTCAGCGGCCGAGACGGCCGACTTGAGGTAGATGTTGGAATCGCGCAGCGTGTCCTTGCTGTTGGCGATGGTGGTGCCGGTGCCGAAGGTCATGGCGTTGGTGTTGAACTCACCCGCCAGATAGACGCCAGCCGACACGTCGGCGCTGGTGGCATCGACGGTATCGGCCAGGATGACGCTGGGCGTCTGGCTGCCGTCGCTGGCGGCATTCAGGCAGGTGGTGAACTTGCCCGAGGCGGTGATCTTGCCCAGGACGGTGCCGCGCTTGACCACGCCGGAGCCGCTGACGATGGTCACCGTGTCGGTGACGAGCGGGAAGCGGCCGGCGATCAGCTGGTCGGGGAGATAGGCCTCGGCAGTGATGCCGGGCACCTGGGCGCCGTCGACGCCCGAGGAAACGGTAAGGCTCATGGTGGGGGTGCTCCTTTACGAGGTCTTGCCGGCGGCGCGCTCGTAGGCGCCCAGCATCTGGGCGGCGAGGGCCTGCGGGCTGTCGGCGGCGGGGCGGCTGGAGTCGCTGGCGCCAACCTTCGGGACGCTGACCCCGGCCATGCGGTCACCAATGGTCTGGCGCCCCTTGGTAGGGGAGACGGCGCCCATGGCGTCCATGGTGCTGGTGGCGATCTTGACGCTCAGGTCGGTATCGAACGCCAGCACGCCGGCCTGCTCGACCCGGCCGATCTTGATGCCGTGAGCGATGATCCGGGCACAGCGAACGCGCTCGGAGCGGCGCGCGGCCTTCTCCTTGCCCTCGTCGTCCTCGTCGCCTTCCTCGGCGTCTTCGTCTTCGGCCTTCTCGTCGTCCTCGCGGTCGTCTTCGGCCTTCTTGGACTTGGAGCTTTTCTCCTTGCCCTCGTCGTCCTCGTCGCCTTCCTCGGCGTCTTCGTCTTCGGCCTTCTCGTCGTCCTCGCGGTCGTCTTCGGCCTTCTTGGCGGCAGCGGGCTTGATCTTGCCCAGCAGATGGACAAACGACGTCGCCGCCGCGCCCATCGGGGAACGGTTCTTCATGGTCAACCTCTCGGGTTTGTGTTCAGCCCAGCTCGGAAAGCAGGGCCTGGAAAGCGGCGTCGGGCGCCATCACCGCATCCGCAAGGCCATGGCTCACGCCACTGGCCCCGAGGAACGTTGCGGCCTGTGTGTCGCGGATCTTCTTCTCCGCGAGATTCCGATTGCGGGCGACCGTCGAAACGAACAGATCGCCCATGGTGTTGATATCGCCCTGGACCATCCGAAGGGCCTCTTCGGACAGCGGGATTTCCGGGTGGCCATCGGCCTTGCGGCTGCCGTAGGTCACGAACGTAACCTTGATGCCGGCCTCCTTCAGCGCTTCTGACCAGTCCACATGCATCCAGATCACGCCGATGGATCCGGTCCCGCCGGTGCGCGGCACGATGATCCGGTCGGCGGCCGAGGCGATGGCATAGGCGGCGGAATAGGCGTTTTCCGACAGGATCGCCCAGATCGGTTTATCGCCCCGGGCCTCATAGATGGCGTCCGCCAGATCGAAGCATCCGGCCACGGTGCCGCCGGGGCTGTCCACATCGAGGACGATGGCCCTGACATCGGAGGCGGCCAGCGCCGCCGCGATTCCTCGGCGAACCCAGTCATATCCGGTTGCCCAGCTGCCCCAGGAGAAGTTGCCAGGGCACAGCACACCACGAACCGGGATGATCGCCACGCCGTCGACCAGACCGTAAGAGCCAGAGGCCTCGCCCCCGACCTCGGAATCGATGGCGGCCCAGGCCGAAACCATGCCGGCCGCCCGCCCCTGGTGGAGCGCCAGCGGGCAGTTGGTCAGGACGTGGGCCAAGCTGCGCATTTAAACGGCCTCCGGCTTTCTGGTCACTTCGCTGGCGGTCTGCATCCCGGCCCAGGTCGGAACCGGGATGCCCATTTCCTCGAAGCGGGAAATTTCCTTGCGGCGCTGGTCGAGAACGTCTTCCCAGTCGAACCCCTGCTCGGCGCATTCCGATTCCAGGGTCGACAAGCCGGCATCCATGCCCAGCACGGCGCCCTGTTTCTCGGCCACCGGATCGACCCAGCCTCGGCCCGGCCCCATCCAGCGGCAGGCGGAATATGCCGTGCGGCATTCCATGAACTCGGGAGCCCCCGCCGGAAGCGGCAGATCATCCACGTCCATGGCTTCCTCAAGGAAGCAGCCATAGACCGGGCTGGCGAAGCCGGTTCCATAGTCATCCCGTCGCCGGGTCAGGGTCTTCCAGCTCTCCAACAACGCCGCTCTGGCGGAGCTGTAATTGACATCAGACCAGTCGTTGCTGAGCTGCTGGGCCGAAATGCCGATAGCACCCGCCGCATTGCGGAGCACAGCGGCCTCGAACGCGGCAAAGTTGCTGTTCGGCCGCTCGGCGGTGACGGCGTTGATCTTCTCGCCAGGGTACAGAATCGGCAGTCGGGCGCCGCTCAAGGTAAGCTTGCGGTCCTGGTGAAATTCGGCCCGGCCGTCCTGGTAGGCGCCGATCTCGTCGCCCTCTCCGTCGAGGGCGTCTTGCACCATCGCCGGGTCATATGGGCTTTCGATGTAGGCCCCGAAAACCGCGTTCAGGATGGCGGCGTCCAACTCGGTCGCGTCGTATTTCGCGAGCATCTTCAGACGCTGCAGCACCGGCGCAAGGACGCCGGCACCGCCACGGTGCTGACCGGCGCGGTCGTGGTCGAAGTCGTGGACCACGATGGGCCGTCCCCAAGCCGTCTCGCGCTCGATGCGGTCCCAATGTAGGCTATCGGCTGCCGAGAACCAGTCGCCTTGGTGCGCCCGACGAATGTGGTAGGCCACAGCGGCGCCGTATTCATCGACCTCGACGCCGCCACGCATGGTCTGGCTGTCGAATGCCAGTTGGGGGTTGCTCAGGCGGTCGGGGTCGATCAGCTGGACGGTGGTGGAATAGCGGGCGCGGCCGTCGGAGATCCTTTCGGGCATCCAGAGCATGAGGGCCAGGGCGTCCCCGTCCACCAGCTTGTGGCGAAACCCGAGGCGGAAAATCTGCGACATGGTGAGCGCCCGGGCAGCATCGCAATACCGGCCGAGGTCATTCGCCCAGGTCCGCCAGGATGCCTCAACCTGCCGGCCGAACTCATCGGCCCAGGTGGCGTCAAAGGTCGAAAGGCCGGAATAGGCAGCCAGAGCCCGATAGTCCGGCTTGGCGATAGGGCGGAAATTCGAGCCTACCGCGTTGTCGAGAATGCGCGAGATGGCGCCGGAGGCCCAACCGTCGTTGCGTACAATGTCCCGAACCCGGGACACAATGCGGTCGCGCCATACATTGAGTTCGCCATCGGGCGACCACATGGCGGGCCGCCAAGAGGACATATGGTCGCCGTAGATGTCGGCGGCATCATAAGGGATGTTGCCATTGCCATTCAGCGCGGCGATCCGCGGCCGCGTCGGGGGCATTGGGTTGCCGTCCGGCCCAAGGATTGAGACTGCGCCGACCATCAGCGGAAGTTGAACCGCAGGGGGCGACGGGTGCGGATGCCGAGCTGCGCCTTGATCTCGGAGATATAGGCGCGAAGCTGCCCGATATTAGCGCGGGTATAGGTCACCGACTTGGCGCCATCGCCCTGGGTGTAGCTGTAGGATTCCCCCTTGGCGCCAGTCATCAGGTCATGCATCGCCTGCTGCGCATCGGTAAGCCACTGCTGAAGCGTCGACGGGCTCACGCCGGCCAAGTCGCTGGTGGTGGGGTCAAAGCGCATGGGGGTTCCAGTTTTCTAGGTCAGGCCAAGCGGCTCGCGAATGACCGCTTCGGCTTTTCCGCCACGGTCACCTTCGGTCCGTCGATGGCAACGGCGGCCTTTTCTGCGGTCGGCGCCGGTATGGCGGCGGCGCTGGCCGGCGGTACTTCTTCCGCTGCAGGGGGCGGAGTGGGCTCGGCCACGGCTCCGGCCTCCAGCGCATCGGCCCGCTTGTTCAGCTTCAGGCCGAAGTGCATCAGGCCGCAAAGGGCGGCGTAGGCATAAACGCGGCAGTCCAGAGCCTCGTTGGCCCGGCCCGGAGGAAGCTCCCAGACGCGGTAACGCTGGCCACCGCTAACCTTGAGCACAGACCGCTCGGCCACCATCTGGGCGAAATAGTTGATGTCCCGGTCGGCCGGGAAATGCATGTACCCGGGACCGGGCTGATCGATGTGAAGCCGGGCCCGCACCGAGTCCTTGGCGGCGTTCACGCCGATGATCACCGGCCGGAATGTCGCCTTGGTCCGCGAGCTCGGCCGCTTGGTCGGCCAGACGGGGGACCGTTTGCCGCCGATTGCCGATTCGCCCTTGATGGCCCAGATTTTCCGACCCAGGCGGGCCTTGGCGAAGTCATAGACCCTCTGCGTGTGGTGGCCGCCCGAGTCGATACAGGCCGCCATGGCATCGAAGCCACGACCATCGGCCCGGCGCCAGATGCGCTTCAAGAAGGCGTCCAGGCAGTTCCAAAGCTCCGGCGTCTCCGGGTCTCCCTCGATCACCTCATGACAGATCGACCAGCTTTCCTCGTTCCGGCCCCAGCCGACCACCTCGCATTCAAGGCGATTGTCCTGGGTGTCGATGCCGACGGTGACCACGGCCACGCCGTCGGGAACTTCCGCCGCCCATACCTCGGTCCGAGCCGCAAGCCGGGCCTCATTCAGCGCCTTCTCGCCCCGGTCCTCGTAGGGCTCGCCCAGCACCAGATTGATGAAGGTCTGCCGCTGGAGCGGGTCATCTTTCACCCGGAGCCATTCGGCGACCAAGATCGGCCAAGTGGCGTTGACGTTGAGGCTGTAGCCCGTCCAAATGTGGAAGCCGGCATGGCCGCGAAATGGCTGCGAAGCCCTCCACTCGCCCCGGCCGATCATCTCGGCCTTGTCCGCATCCTCGATGATGCAGCTGTTCAGGCGGCAGGCGTAATGGGCCGTCTCCGGGAGGGGATGCCCCCGCTCGTCCTTGTCCCACTTGATGCCATAGGGGAGGTCGGGGCCGCCCCATTCCAGGTATTGCATTTCCCCGCAATGGGGGCACGGCACGAAGAAACGACGTTGATCGCTCTCCTCCCATGACTTCTCGATCCGGCTCTCGCCTCTCACCGTCGGGGTTGAGCCCAGCACGATCTTGCGATTCCAGAAGGTCTCGGAGCGTTTTGCCCCCAGGGCAACCTGATCGCCCTCGGTGCCGGCGCCGGCCTTCGGGTAGCCGTCGACTTCGTCGAACAAGACGATCCGCGTGGTGATGCGGCGGAAGCCGCCGGGGCTGTTGGCGCCCACCAGCGTGATCGACGACCCATTGAGCAGGGTCTTTTTCAGGATGGTGTTGCCGCTGTCCTTCGCCTTCGGGTCGCCCGCGATGGCCGCCAGGACGGCGGTATCACGCAGCATGGGCGTGATTTCGGTCTTGCTGTAATCCTCGGCGTCCTCGACGCGAGGCTGGACGATTAGGATCGGGCTCGGATCTTGGTGGAGGTAGTACCCGACGATGTGATCGAGGATCTTGGTGTAGCCGACGCGGGCCGACTTCATTACCGTGACCTGGGTCACAGCGGGGTCGCTCACCGCGTCCATAATTCCGGGCTGGTAGGCGTAGGCCCGAAAGCGCCCGGTCTGGGCACTGGTTTCCTTTGACAGGATCGCATAGCGCTCCGCCCATTGGCTGATCGTCAGCCGGGGTGGCGGCGCAAGGTTCTCTCGAAGTGCAACAGTTAGGGCGCGGACCAGGGCGGCATAGCCGGCCTCATACCTCGTCGTCGTCGCCCCCCTGATCACGAGCCAGTTCCTCTAATGCTTCGGCGATGATCCCCAGAAGCAGGGCCTGAACCTCGGCGACCGTCGCACAACGATGAAGCGCCGGGGCCTGCTCGGCGGGGATCGCCAGAAGCTTGGTTCTCACCTTGGCGCACGCATCCCCGAAGAGTTTCGCCACGCGAGACACCTCGACCACGGCGCCGGCCTTGGTGTCGTATTCGAGCTGCCGGAGCAGGGCGAGATAGTTCTCCTTGACTCGCTCGGCCTCGGCCTGGGTCATGGTCGCGCCAGACGTGGAGATGATGCGCTCGGCGGCCTGGGCCGGGGTTTCGTTCGGTTCGCACTGCTGCGAACTGTTCGCGCCGTTCGCAGCCGCCTCCCGATTTCCCTTTCGCCACCCGGTGCCGACAAGGGCAGGGTCAAGCGTGCCATCGTCAAAGGCGCGGAGATGGCCACTTTTCAGGGCCTTGCGCACGAGCGTATCCGAGCAACCCTCACGCCTGGAGAACTCCCGAATGGAAATCCCAGACGCCATGGTGCGAACCCCTTTTGAACGTCTAAACCTAGAGAAAGATCGCGGTGCGCAATTCCCGTGCCCCACAACCCTCCAGGAAGGACCCATCGAGGGGGGGTAGGGGGGGTGGGTTACCTCGCGGCGGATGAGGACGGCGAGGGCTAGGGCTGCTCCTCAACGTCAGCCCAATCCTCAATCACATCAGCCACACCATCCCAGTGATTTGCGGCCCACATCCCCAGGCGGTCCTTCATGGCCTCGATCTCGGGAATGACCAGATCAACAACCCGCATCGTTTGGGATGCATCGTCACGTTCAATGATCGCTTCCACATTAAAAGCGACCACGTCGCCACGGAGAGGAGTAAGCCTTATCTCGCCTGTAGATGTGACAAGAAGCAGGCACGTTCCGCGCTTAAGCATCATCACCTCGTGGTCTTCATCGCCTCGGCGAGGGCCTTGGCCAGCTCGGCCTTGAACGTGGCGTCGACCACGCGCTTGGCGGTGGCCATGTAGCCGAGGCGCTGCTTCACGGGCATCGGGTCTTCGGCGCGGATCAGAAGCTTGAGGCCGCTCCGCACGCCACCGGCTATCGCCTGGGTATTGCCCTTAACGCCTTTGACGCCATCTCGTCTCGACCCAACCACAGGCCGTTGCCATACGCCCCAGACGGTTTGCCCGGACTTTTTGAAGGTCACTGGCCCGACGAAGATATTGGGCTTGCCCTTGAGCCGGGCGACAGTTCCCTTGGTCAGGTTGCCATATTGGTTGACGCGCTGGGCCTTGGGGACCAACAGGCCCTTCTTCTTCCCAAGGAAATGCGGCCCGCCGAATTCGAAGGGCTCGAGATAGGCTGCTGCGATGTCCTTCACGAACACGGTGGCCGTGAGGTTCTGCTTCCGAGCGGGGATGACGCCCACGGATTTCTGAGTGAACGGCGTTGCGGTGGGAATGGCCTTGAGGATCGCGGCGCCTTCGGCGGCCTGCACCTTCTTGGCCGTGGCCGTCGCGGCCCTGGCAATGGCAAACGGAAGCTGCTTCCGCGCGAGGGCGTCGAGATCCTTTCTGAGCGCCTTCACATCTGCGCGGATATCGATCTTGACCATCGCGCCTCAAATCGGCGTAGCACCATGGTGGTGGGGCCGAAGCTCAAATGGAGCGGGATAGCGGAATCGAACCGCTGTCATCAGCTTGGAAGGCTGCTACCTGGCCTCTCGGTCAAACCCGCGAATTCTGTGCCGGCCGGATATGCGCACTGTGGCGCAGCGACCCGGCCGGGTGCCTCAACGGCGTTGTCGGTCGGCGGCATCATCCACGAGGCATGGAGTCTGCTGATGGGATGGCCGCCTCAAAAGCACTGCGCCCGGCAACCTTTCGGCTCCGGGCGCAATCGCTCACACTGAAGTTTCGGAAGTTACGCCACTAATTGGGACTGCGCAAGAATAATCTGCAATAGGTGGTAACGGGTGGCTCAATGCCGGAAGAACCGCGCCAGCACCGCCAGCCCATACCGCAGCGCCTCCAGCGCAGCCGACCGTTCGCCGCGGTCAACGCCATCGGGCATCACATCGTCGATCACCACCATCTCGACCATGCGCCGCGCCATCCTGGGGTGCGGGCAGAGGCCAAACTTCGCATCAGCGGCGGCAAGGCGCTGGGAGACGCGGCGAAAATCGTCGCACTTCCGGCAGATGCAGCCCGATTCGCAAATCCCGGTATCATGGCCAGGATCGCGCCGGTCGAACTGCTGGCCCTTCGGGTTGCGGTTCGGCATCCCCTTCTTGCTGTGCCAATCTACCCAGAGCTTGCGGTATTCCTCGGCGGCCAGGGCCATGCTTTCGGTGATCCATTCCGCCTTCCGTCCGCCGAAGATGCCCTCTCGACGGGTACGCCCGCCGTCCTGGCCGAACTGCCAAGTCAGGCGCCCAAGCGCCGTCCCTGATTTCTCGTCACCCACGATCTTGGCGACGATGTCGGGCCTGGAGATCAGGCGAACCGGATCGATGCCGAGCGATTCGGCGCGGCGCCGGATGGTCTGCGGGGTCAGGGCCGACTGCGGCTTGAGCTTGCCGCTCGGATATCGCTCGCCGTCCTGCCGAGCGCGCCCCGCGCGCTTCATCAGCTTCCGCGCCTTGTTGGAAATGCTCATTCTGACAGGTCCCCCATGTTCGTGGCAGTGCATGTCTGGCCTCGCGTTGAGATGTTATAACATTGCTTTTTTGCTGAAAAATCCGGAATTGTACGCTTTGGGGCTTGACATCATCGTGTAGTAGCGGTATGTTAGTCCTCAAGAGCGGCGAGGGCCGCAGGAAACGAGGAGAGCCCAAATGACCATCATCAACCACATCACCGTCACCGCCGAGAACCTGGACGAAGCCCGCGAAGAGTGCAGGGCCCTTGATCAGCGCGCCGAACTCAAGCCCGGCTGCGAGACCTGAGGCATCATCTACGAGGGTGGTCAGCGCGGTCAGATGACCGTGTGGCCGGAAGAGGGCCGGGCGGCGGTGGAATGGGGTGCGGATAGCCAGTGGGGCGATTGGATCGAGGCGTCGCGCACTCTGCGTCTGGATAGCGGTGAGACCGTCACCGAGGGCGGCGAAGTCCTGGCCGACAATGAGGCTTAAGCCATGACCGGGATCGTCGAGGTCTACAAGCGGTGGCCGACCCCTGAGACGGCCACCTCCCATTTGGAGGCGGTACGCTGGCCGAACGGCCCGACCTGCCCTTACTGCGGTGCGGATCGCGTGTCCCGGCATCGGGAGGCCGAGCGGACGCGGTGGCAGTGCCAGCGCTGCGCCAAGTCCTTTTCGGTGACGGTGGGCACCATTTTCCACGGCTCTCACATTGACCTGCAACGCTGGTTTTTGCTGATCTCGCTGATGCTGTCGGCGAAAAAGGGACTGTCGGCCTGCCAAGCGGCCCGCGATCTCGGGATGCGCCGCCCCACGGTGTGGTCGATGATGCACCGCGTCCGCCAAGCCATGGTGGATGACGGAAAGCTCCTCGCCGGTCTGGTCGAGATGGACGAAACCTACGTCGGCGGTAAGCCTCGGAAGCAAAATCGGCGCGATGACGACCCGCCCGGCGGCCAGGGCGTTACCAGCAAGACCCCTGTCGTCGGAGCTGTCGAGCGCGGCGGGCGCGTCAAGATGGCAGCCACCACCAAGGACGAGATGGCCGCTGGCGGCTTGCTCAAGATGGTCCGTCGCATGATTGAACCCAAGGGGACGATGCTGACCACGGACGAGCATCCTGGCTATGGTCGGGCAAATCGCTTCGTCGCGCACCGGACCATCAATCATTCCGTCAGTTATGTTGAGCGTGACTTGTTCGCGGCTCTGTACGGAGACACCCATACCAACACCATCGAAAGCGTATGGGCAATTGTCAAGCGGGCGATATTCGGCCAATTCCACCATGTCAGTGCCAAATACCTTCCGCTTTATCTCAACGAGATCGGGTTTCGCTACAATTGCCGCAAGGGCGGTGGGTTTTCGTCCGCTCTGCATCTTGCGGTGAAGCCCTAATGCGTACAGGTCCGGAAAAATCAGGGCAATTCGAGGCGCAATAGGCGCCCCACTCGTCCATCAGCTTTCGGCGCTTGTCGATCAGGTTGCCTCGGCGATATGCCGCCTCGACCTTGCTTCCGATGGCATGGGCCAGCGCCATTTCGACAACCTCGCTTGGGTGGTCTGTGGTCTCGGCGGCCCAATCCCGAAAGCTCGACCGAAAACCATGCGTCGTCAGCGTCGGGTATCCGATGGCCTTCATGACCCGGGCAAATGCCGGGTGAGAGATCATCCGGCCATTGATGCGCCCAGTCCGAAGGCCGGGAAATACGAGGTCGGCAGCAGCTGCATGAGCAGGACGCCCCCCAATGAGTGCTGCAACCTCGGGCGCCAGCGGAACGCGGTGTTCTTTTCCGGCCTTCATGCGGCCGGCCGGGATCGCCCATTCGCTGGTGGTCAAGTTCATCTCGCCCCAGGTCGCGCCGCGAGCCTCTCCGGATCGAGCGGCGGTCAGGATTGCGAACAGCAGCGCCGGGGCCGCATGGTCAGAGCAGGCCCGAAGCTTGGCGATGAAACCCGGGATATCGCGGAACGGCAGCGCCTCATGGTGCTTGACCGGAGATACCTTGTTGCGGTCGGCCAACAGGTGACGAAGATGACCACGCCACCGTGCCGGGTTCTCTCCGCTGCGAAGCTTCTTCACTGCCGCCCAATCCAGCACGGCCTCAATGCGCGAGCGGACGCGAACGGCGGTTTCCGTCTTCGTCTCCCAGATCGGGCCAAGGATGGTCATCACGACGTCGGTGTCAACTTGGTTGACATGATGGCGACCGATCACAGGGCTTGCGTAATCGCGCATAGTCTGTACCCACCCGATGCGGGTGCTTTCGGACCATTCGCCGCGGTGGGCCTCGATGTATCGGGCGGCGCAATCGTCGAAGGTGTTCGATGATTTATCACGCTTCGGCCGGGCGACCGGCGGGGCGTCTTTCGGGGCAGATCGGGCGCGCCGAATTTCCTGCTTGGCAAGCTTCCGAGCATCAGCCAGACCCACCCCCGGAAATTGCCCAAGCGTGATGTCCTTTCTCCCCCCATTGAGGGTCAAACGCACCACAAAAGCCTTCGCACCCCCCGGGGATACACGGAGGTAGAGGTTACCCCCATCGGCATGCAAGCCTTGGCGGGTTTCCGCCAAAATTTGAGGGTGAGAGAGCCGATTTTGAGCCATCAATTTTCCCGGATTTCAAGCCATCATTTGAGTCATCAAAAACCATCAATTTGAGCCATCATTTAGGCCATTTTTGATGGTTTGGACGCATCAGGCAAAACAGCACCTAACGACATGAAATATAACACGAAAACGGCTATTTTTTAAAGCGTTTTCTCTCACGCTGTAGGAGAGAATTAGCGCCGAACAGGGAGCGAATTTAGGTGGCGGGAACGTTCGACCACCTGTTCGGGGGTGAAGCTGGATGGTGCCCTGGCGAGGCTGCTGCGGAGTCTCATCGCACACCCCCAAGCGCTACCCTAGCCGCCTCAGCAACAGCCACCGCCCGAGCCTCCCAGCACATCCCATGCAACCACATCGGCCCTGACCGGCGCCCGCCGTATTCGACCAGTGGCAGGCCCGGCGATGCGGGCTGTTTGCAGTGATCGCAGATCATTCCGCCGCCTCCGCTCCATGGGATTGACGGTTCTGCGCCCGCACCCTGTCCTTGGTCTCGGCGCTCATGCGCTCCTCGGGGTGCAGCGGCATGGACCGCCCCACGCTCCCGATCAGAGATGCGGCCGGAACTCCGCTCTCCCTCGCCTCCCGGATCGCCTTCAGCCGGTCCAGTGTCTCCGGAGGCTGCCGAGATAGCCACGCGGCATGGCGCCGGGCCTTAGCCCCAACCGTATCGCGCTTGGCGTGGGCGGAAAGATGGGCCTGGGCGATCTGACGGGCGTTGCTGCGAGGGCGCATCAGCTCGGAAACGACGGCATCCACCTCGCCTTTGCTGGGGAGGTATTTGGGATGGCGCCGGGAAACCTCGTCCACCAGCCTGACCAACAAATCAGCCGGGCACTGAGCCACGGCGGCGGTAATCATGCGAGTGTATCCGTCCGGATCGTCAGGCTTCTGACCGCCATAGCTCGCCACGATCAGCCGGGCATGCTTAGCCGCCACATCCGGGTCGCAACGGCCCATGGAGGCGGTCATCTCGGCGACGATGACCCGGCAATCATCCAGCGGAATCAGCGGGTCGTTGTCGGCGATCACCGGCACGTCTCCGATGTCGCGTGCCAGGACGACGCGGTGTTTCGCCGCAACCGGCATGGCCGGACGGCTGGCAACGATGGCGTTCATTCGGCGGCCTTTCGTGCGGAAAGTTCGGCGTCGAGTTTGTCGAACGCCGCCTTGGCCGATTTGGGGTGTTGACGACTTCCGGCCGGGACAGCATCGCGGCGAGGAGTCGGATTGATGCGTTCAGCGTTCCGATCAGCGATGGCACGGTCGAAATACCTCAGCGAGGCGGGAACCCAGGACGGGTTGTTTTTGGTCAGGCGCTCCCGCTCGAGAACGGCGTTCACGGCGGAGTAGATGTCCAGGTCGGGGTCGAATCCGTCAGCAAGCCACGTCGCGGCGCGGTCGAGCTTGCTGAGCCAGTGGGCGGCCTCCAGCTTCGTGAGATCGATCCCCATCAGCGAGAGGACCGTTTTGCCGACAAGGCGGGAGGGGTCGAGAACAGCGTTCACGCCCTCGCCCGCAGTAGCAGCAGCATCTTCTTCCTCTTCCCTCCTCCCTCCTCCATCTGACCGGACTTTTCGGAAGCTCTGGGGAAGCTCTGGGGAAGTTTCTCCGTAGCGGTCCTCTATGGATGGAGAATCGGCGTCTTCATAACTGGCAGCCTTTCCGCCGCGCTTGTACCCGTGGCAGACATACAGCTTGATCGCGTCAGGGATGGGGTGGATCGGGTTGGGCTCTTTGGGGCGCTGGTAACGGCAGAAGTTCCGAACGGCGCCGTATGCCTTCCCATCCGCCTCGAAACGCTTGATGAAGCGGTACTTGACCAGCTCGACAGCCAGGGCGTCCATGTCCACATTATCGGCGGGCATAATCCGCGCCTTGATTGTGCGGAGCTTCCATTCGAAAATGCCGTTATCGTCGGCCTCGACCCATATGCCCTTGATCAGTTCCCGAGCGGGGAACGACAAGGCCATATAGTCGTCGTCGGTGAACAGGCCGGGGTGGATGCTGCGGATTCGGCTCATTCGGCTGCCTCACGCTCTCTGGTCGCGTCAACCGCCTCGACCATCTCGGTTGGCGTCAGCTTGCGTCCGGCCTCCGCCTCGGCCCGCAGGCATGTGATGGCGAACTGCCATTCGGATAGGGTGTCGTGGGGTGCGGGGGTCATGGTCATTTCACATCCACCCCAGGCGCGGTGTGCCGACATGGGCATGGTCCCAGACGAACCACGCGAAGGCGATCATGCCGCCGAACTCTCCATCCTCCACCAGTCTCCCGCGCTGCATCGGTAGGCGCTTGGAAAACACCCAGACCGACGATAAGGGCGTGGACTCGAACATCGTCTTGCGCGCACGGCCTTCCAGCCACGCCAGACGGCACAGCATGGCTACCTTGCCGGTTGTTCTGCTCAGGGCGTGGCGGGCAAATTGCTCGGCGTGCTTGAAGGGGGGATTGGTGATGATGTTGGTGGCGCGGGTTTGGAAGTCGAGGAGGAAATCTACCCCCCCCCGTGCCGTATCCGCGGTCAATCAGGTCGGTGCTTATCACCTGATGGCCTGCGCTCTCCAGCACCTTGGAGATGGCGCCGTCGCCGCAGGCCGGCTCCCAGATGGGGCCGGTGAAGGATTCGACCTCCAGCAGCGCCCGCGTCCCGGCCGGCGGGGTGGGATAGAAATCGTCGCGCTCACGGTTGGCCTTGTCGGGGATAATCCCCCGGACATAGGCGGTTGTCCCAGCGGACACGGCGGGGATGCTCATCTCTGGTTCTCCGGTATCCTGGCGCAGCCATCGCAGGCGCAGCCATTGAGTTCGCGCCGCTGGTCGGCATCACGGAAGGCCCGGCACTCGACGGCGGTGTCGGTGGTCTCATGGGCGGCAGAAACGGGGTAAAGGTCGCGCCACCGCCACGGGCGAGCGGTCGCCGCGGTGACATGGCAGTCCATGGGACGGGTGGGCGTGTGAATCACATTACCCGGGCCGTGACCGGGGCGCCGCAGTCCCGCAGGAACGACAGGACGCTATCGAGGCTGTCGCAGACGGTGACGAAGAACCCGCTTTTCTCGGCCCAGATATGCCACGCCACCTGTGCCGGGCGCAGGGTGGACAAGGGTCCACGCGAGGCCGACAGCTTGCCCGGGGCTTTCAATTCGATCATCGCCATTTCGGCGGGTGCCCAGAACACCATCAGGTCGGACACGCCAGCCAGGACGCCGGCAGCCTTCATACGAGCCGCCTCCTTCGCGTTCCGCTTCCCGCCGTTGGGGATGGCAATCACCCGAAGATCGGGCGACAGGCGAAGCGCCTCAATCACGGTGCGCTGGAGATCGTCTTCAGAGTGGTTCATTGGTGCCCCCCCCGGGGGAAGGATGGGAGCGCCCCGAAGGACGCCCCCACAGGATTGATCAGAGCGAGCCGAGGAGGATCGGGAGCCCGATTCCTGCGGCCTCCGGGGAACGACCATCTCGGATGGAGACAAGCTCATCCTGAAACACCGCCTCGACCACCTTTTCAGGGCGGACAAGCTCATACCAAAGCGACAACTGCCCGCCGCCGTTGGGGATGCGATAGCGCAACCGGGCCTCGACCTTGTACCGATCCGAGCCCCGGAACGGCGGAATGGCGAGGGTGAAAATCTCCGGGATTTTCATGGTTCCTTTGGCCGCCGCCCCTTCGATCACCTCCTCATAGGTTAACTGGCGCTGGCCGTTATCGAGGCGGATGGCAGAGGAGAACTTGACCTTGGTGTTGGCCTCCAGGGTCTGCACCACAGTCAGAACGTCGGCCCCAGACGGGTCAATGATGTCGGGAAGGTTTTCTTCGAGGAACTGCGCGAACTCGGACTGGGTCATCTGCCGATTGTCGTTCCTGGTCCATATCGCCCACTCGGGGGACTTGGGGCAGCCATAGGAAACCTTATGCGCCCCCCAGCCGGGCTCGTCGTCGTGATGGTCCAGGACGGCCTTGAACGATGTCGCGTCCACCTGGGCAGTAACGATGGTGCCGGTGGTCTTGTGCTTGTTGACGTAGGCCACGAATGACGCGGCGTCGTGGGCTACGAAGGTTCCGCGCTTTTGCACCGGCCTGGGGAGAAGGTGTTCCAGGTCGAGGGCCTTATAGCCTTCGGGGAGAGTGATGAAAGGAACGCCATCGGCAATCTGCCGAGTTTGCCCCCCGACGACAGCCAGATCGGCAATCACCTGGGCGTTGTTGATTTCGTCGTTCATGATGCGGCCACCTCCCTGATTTCGCCCGTCACCGGGTCGTGGGGGACTTCACGGACGGTCGCCTTGGGAGCCTGGGCAACCTCGCGGATGCCGGGCAAGCTGGCCTGCCTCGGGTCTTCGCGCACCAGATCGCCGCCAGGGGTGGCAAACAGGATCGTCTTGGCGGCAGGGAGCTTGGGCGTGGCGCACTTGATGTCGTAGCCGATCTCGACCGCAGACGAATCGCGGCGGGCCGGCGGCTTGATCCCGATCTTGAGGGTCAGAATGCCGCCCTTGCCGGTCTCGATCACCGCATTGACCAAATCAGTCAGTTCGGTGGTGAGGTCATCGACCGCGACTCCCATGTCGAGGTCTCGAAGGATATCGGTGAACAGACGCATGGTGGTCTCCTGTGGAGGTTAGGAAAATTTCTTTTCGACGGCCGGGAAGGTGCGGCCGGTGGCGTCAAACACCTCGGCCATCAGCAGTCGGTGGTTGGTGATTGCGGCGGCGCGGCGCTTGCGGGCAACGGCCTGGGTGGAGGCTGGGTGGCTGGTCGCCAGGGCCTCACGTACCGACCGCATCCGCCGCAGCAGCGAGCGCACGACACGGGAGATGATCGGGGCGAAGGTCATCACACCACCGTCCGCCAAAAGGCGAAGGTGGCGCCCTTGTCGATGACGCAGGGGGACGAGCGCGGGATATCCAGCAGCAGGGAATGGCCGCCATCGAGGCGCTGGTGCACGATGTCGCTGCGACCGGCGTCGTAATTGTTGCGGGCGTCCTCAATGGATCGGCCGGCGACGGAGACCCAATTGAGATGGTCACTCCCCGGACGATTGCGCTTCACCACTACCACGTAGGGTGCGAGGTCGGGGCGCACTTCGGCGCCGGCCGTGAGCAGTTTCTTCATGATCCCCCCCCAAAAAAAGCGGTCAGAAATGCGCGAAGGATTTCACCAGTGCCAGACCGGCCAGGACGATCACCAGCAGACCGGACGAGATCGCCATCCACTGGCGCTCGGAACGCTCCTCATCGGTCTCTGGCGGATGCCTGTCCGGCCTTCTCTCGCCCCAAAATCTGGCACGGCGGCTGTGCCATTCCCCTGCGATCAGATGACCCAATGCAAACGCTCGCCTCGCCCATTCCGGCCACCGCATTCCAATTCCCCCTCAATGTCGCCTTCGTGGCCGCAAGCTCGGCCTCCAGGCGGTCAATCCGCTGTTCGTGTGTCTCTGGATCAGTCAGGGCCTTCCACCGGGCGTTCGCCGTGGGGAAGCTCCTAACCATCAGGGCCAAGGCGATGGACGGGATGTTGTGTTCCCCACCAAACCAGCCCTTCACCGTGCGCAAACTCGCTCCTGTGGCCCGCATCACCGCCGCATACGGGGAGCCAATCCCGGCGACATCCTCTCGGACGCCCCCGAGGACAGCATCCGTGATTGCATCACTGGTGATTGCCGCGCCGTGCAACTTGTTGCACTCCTTCGTGCGAAACATCCCGCGTCCTTTCGCCTAAGTTGACCTTAGGCAACAAGGACACACCGATATGGACGCCTTCACTCAGACCGCCCGCGAGAACCACAGCTTTGTTACAAGCAAGGCTGTGCAAGCCCCCGCCATCGGGAGCCAGTCGGGACGAGTCGCGTCCGTGGCCGACGCAACGCGCCGGGTGATAAATGCCCTTGAGGGCCTGCGAATTTCCGCAGAAGCAGCCGGCGACAGCTTGGCGTTGATCAACGCCGGCATCGCCATGGACATGCTGCAAGGACTGCGAGCGGGGAGGCATTAACGCTCCCCCAATTGATGGCCCGACGACTCGACGCCGCCGGGCCGCTCTGCCATGAGGAATGGGGGCCATCATGCCACCCCCCGAGAAATGCCCCCGGCGGCGAGCGTGTCGCCAGCCGGGGGAGTTGCCGCGTCCGACGGGGAGGGCGTCGGGGCGGTGGGCGTGGCCGGCGGCCGCCAGTCGGCGGGGATGACGGTCGTCAGGGGGTTGGCAAAAATGTCGGGGCGAAGGGAGGACTTTGAAACCTCGCCTTCCGTCGCATCATCAACCAACAGCGCGACCTCTGGCGTCACCCGCTTGGAGTGCAGCCATCCCCAGACATGGCCTTGCTTCTTGCCGCACCTGACCGCAAGGGCGGTCTGCCCTCCAGCAATCTCGATAGCCTTCCCAATGAGGTCGTTCATGGAATCCCAACAAGCAAACTTGTTTCTCTGACTACAAGTAACCTTGTTGGGACTGGATTACAAGCTATTTGGTAGGATGTTGCGTGGCAATTCGAGGCGACAGAATTCGGCAGAGACGGGAGGAGCTGGGGCTAAGCCAGCCGCAGTTGTGCGCTCGAGTAAACGAGATCGCGGGAGAGACAGTCTGCACCCAGCAGTCTATTCATAACGCCGAGACTGGCAAGGCCAGACTCCCGAGATATGCCCACTTCATGTCCTTGGCGCTAGGGGTTTCCCTGGGATGGCTACTGGGCCTTGTCGATGATCCTGGAACAAACGCGCATTCTGATGAATTCACCAGGAGGTTCGAAGGACTTCCCGACGAAGAGCGGGAACTCATCCTTTCAACTATGAAAAAGTTTGAGTCTGCTCGTCGCAATTAATCCGTCTAATCTCAATGAGAATCTCCTCTTTAAGGAGATCTGGAAGCGCATTGAACGCCAAAATTACTTCGGCAGACATGCGGATTCTACTTTTGTCCTTTATCGGACTATGACTTTCGTCTTGCATCTAATCCCCCAAGCACTAACCTTACCCATGCCGGCGTCGGCAGGGCGAGGCTGTCTTTGACAGTGAGGCGCAAGGGGATTGCGCGTATATGCGGACGGGTGTTGGAAGCGCCCGGATGCCCTCGCCCGTTTAGGCGGGGAATCCGCAAAGAATGCATCCGGTTACGAGCACGCGCAATGGGTAATTAATACCTAGTAATTTGCGCGTTGGCGGATATATCGAAGGATTGGGGGTAACGGCGCGGCGGGAGTCTCGGGCTCCAGTAGTAGAGGGGGTGGCGATGTTCGGCGCCCCCTTTCCCCACCCGAACACCAGCCTATAGCGAGGCGTTGCCCAAAGGGGTCATGACTGGACCAATTCTGCATTGCAGAACCGGCACACCTTAGCCGCCTTTTTGATCATTTCGGCACAGCGCGGACAGGGCATCAGTGTGGGGTCAACCACATCGGTAAGCAGAAGCGCGTCGTCTGCCGGTGGCGGCTTATTGGGCTGTGGCCTGGGATTGTCTGGGATCGCGGAAACGGACCAGACCAGAGCGACCACCCAGCCCAGAAACGTCCATCCCAAAAACAGATTGAGGATGACAATACTGTTCTCCGATGGGTGTCTCCGATTTGACGCAATGATCCCCGGCAGAAAATAGATGCCGAAGGCTGCGACTAATACGGACAGCCCTATAAGTACCGCACCCCAATCCATTTCCCCACCTCATCTATCCCGTTCAGCGCCACCCGCGCCGCAAGGGATGATGGCATAGGGACGGTTACGGGGCGCTACAAAAAAACTTGTTGACCGGACTACAAGTAAATTTGTACATTCCTCCCCAGCACCCACAGTGCCCGCTGAGAGGAAGCCCCAAATGTCCGAGTATCTTTTCGTCGATGGCCGCCGGATCGGCGTCAATGAATTCACAGCCGAGGTCGCCAAGACCGCGAAGCGCGTCGAGGCGCGGGGCCTCAAGACCCTGACCAGTCTTCCGCCCATGCCCGCCGCGACCGTCCTGTGGCTGGACAACCTGCCGCTGCTGGCCGAGGCCGACACCTCCGCCGCGACCGTCCTGTGGCTGGACAACCTGCCGCTGCTGGCCGAGGCCGACACCTCCGCCGCGACCGTCCTGCGGCTGGACAACCTGCCGCTGCTGGCCGAGGCCGACACCTCCGCCGCGACCGACCTGTGGCTGGACAACCTGCCGCTGCTGGCCGAGGCCGACACCTCCGCCGCGACCGACCTGTGGCTGCTCAACCTGCCGCTGCTGGCCGAGGCCGACACCTCCGCCGCGACCGACCTGCTTGATATTTCCGGCTGACCCGGCCTGAAAAAGGAGGATGCCGCCGAATAGCCCTCATCGCCCCACCCAGCCCCGCATGCCGTGCAAACCGGCAGCGGGGCTCAAGGGGTCAGAGGCTCACACCTCGGCAGTGCCCTCCCCACTGCGCCCGCCGCTAGAGCCGAACTCCGGCGGCGGGCATCCGGGAGGCGGAAGAGGAGAGAGACGATGAGCGAATCTTGCGGAACATGCCGATTTTGGACCGGAGCGCTCGCCGAAACCTGTGGCAATCCGGATGCTTGGCAGAAAGGCCAGCGGAGGCTTTCGGCGGAGACGGCGTGCCC
>Ga0265313_10000331_pt1 | contig 51547 bp, 49 predicted proteins | sample 4123metaG_FD_203122 | JGI IMG/M metagenome (GOLD analysis project Ga0265313, IMG submission 203122) | Rhizosphere microbial communities from Carex aquatilis grown in University of Washington, Seatle, WA, United States - 4-1-23 metaG | ecosystem: Host-associated > Plants > Roots > Rhizosphere >... | reverse complement strand
CCATGGCGCTTCGCGCGTCCACTTCGTGCGCCCTCGTGGGACTGGCGATGGCCTGCTCGCGGCCCACGACCCTCACGGATGTGGCAACCGAGGCGGAACCGAGCGAAGCGGCCGTTCGAGAGCTTCCCCGCCTAGCGCCTCTTCCCCCGCCTTCGCCTTCGGGCTCCCCCTCCCCGCCGACCGTATGCGGCGGCGGGCGACGCATGACCGTCCACTTTTACGATGTCGGCGAAGCGCTCTCCGCGCTGGTCGGCCTTCCCGACGGGCGACACGTGCTGGTCGACACGGGCGACGGCGCGCACCGGGCAGGGTGCGGCAGCACGTGCGAGACCGCGGGGCGTCACCTGCTCGAGCAGCTGCGAGCCGACTTGCACGGGTCGCCGATCGATCTGCTGTGGATCACGCACCAGCACGCGGACCACATCGGAGGGGTAGCCGAAGTACTCGACACCTTCCATGCCCGCATGTATGTCGACAACGGTCGCGACGCGGGGAAGCTCGAAGTGCGCCGGGCGCATGACGCTGCCGACAGACAAGGCACGGCGATCTCCGTGGTCGACCCCGACCATCCCGACATGCCCATCGCTCGCTCGCCCGACTTGACGCTCACGCCCATCCTGCCGCGTGCTTGGCCTGCCTCTTGCGCGCACGACCCCAACGAGTGCTCGATCGCACTCCGCATCGACTTCTGCGCGTCGTCGCTCCTGTTCACCGGAGACGCCGAGCACGACGAAGAGGCGCTGCTCGACCCACGAGGGCCGGTGACCTTGCTCCAGGTCGCGCATCACGGGAGCGAAACGTCGAGCACACCGGGGTTTCTCGCGAAGGTCAAACCGAAGTACGCCGTCATCTCGGCGGGCAGGCCGGGCGACGGGTACAATCGCCTCTTTTGCCACCCCCGTGCGCGTATCGTGCAGCGGTTGACGAGAGTCCTCGCCGGCGCGGCCACGAGCACCGTCGATGCGTTCGAAGGCGAACGATGCGACCGGTCGGTCCCCTCCGACTGGGCCAGGGTCTCGACGAGCGAGTTCTTGTGGGCGACCGAGCGAGACGGTGACGTGCGCCTGGCGACGACCGGCGACGGCGTTTTCCACCGCGAGCAGCCATGAGCACGACCGGCGCGGGCGGCCTCGCCGTGCATTGCCGCGGCCTCGTGAAACGCTACGACGGCGGCGTCGTCGCCGTCGACGGGCTCGACCTCGACGTGCACGCCGGCGAGTGCTTCGGTCTTCTCGGCCCGAACGGCGCCGGCAAGACTACGACCGTCGAAATCCTCGAGGGGTTGCTGCAGCCCACGGAGGGACGCGTCGAGATCCTGGGCCTCACCTGGGCGAGCCACGAACGCGCCCTGCGCGAGCGGATCGGTGTCTCTCTTCAAGAGACGCACCTGTTCGAGCGACTGTCGGTGCTCGAGATCGTCACGCTGTTCCGGTCGTTCTTCGCAAAGGGCCGCGACCCCGACGACGTCCTGCGGGTCGTCTCGCTCGAGGAGAAGAAGAACGCCTGGTACGAGAAGCTGTCCGGTGGGCAGAAGCAACGCCTCGCCGTCGCGTGCGCGCTCGTGGGCGATCCCGAGCTCGTGTTCCTCGACGAGCCGACGACGGGTCTCGACCCGCAGTCGCGCTTGCAGCTCTGGGACGTCATCGAGAGCTTCAAGCGGAGCGGCCGCGCCGTGCTGTTGACGACGCACTACATGGATGAGGCCGAGCGCCTATGCGACCGCGTGGGCATCATCGACCACGGCAAAGCCATCGCGCTCGGTTCGCCGCGCGAGCTCATCGCATCACTCGGAGGCCAGGAGGTGATCGAAGTGACGCTGTCGCGCGGTGCGCTCGATCAAGACGGTGTCGCCGCGCTCGCCGGGGTGCGAGGCGTACGCCGCGTCGCCGACGGGTTCGCGCTGGCGGTCGATCCGCTCCATGTGGCCCTTCCGGCCCTCATCGACCACCTTCGCGCGTCGGGGCTGAGCCTGGAACGCCTCGCCACACGGCACGCAACCCTCGAAGACGTCTTCGTGGCACACACCGGGCGGGGGCTCCGTGACTGAGCCGCGCTCCGCTCTGCGCGAGCTGACCGTCGCGCGCCTCCGGCTGTTCTTTCGCGAGCCGAGCACGGTCTTCTGGGCGTTCGGCTTCCCGCTGCTCTTGACCGTCGCCCTCGGAATCGCCTTCCGCAACCGCCCGCCGGAGCCGGCCGTCGTCGCCATCGAAGACGGCCCAGGCGCCGAGCGCGTGCTCGCACGGATCGCCTCGCCCCTGGTGAGGGCGAGAGTCGAAGACAGCGCGACGGCGGCCAGAGAGCTACGGTCCGGCAAGGTGGCCCTCGTGATCGTACCGGGCGAGCCGACCTCGTACCGCTACGACGAAACCCGACCCGAGGCGCGCCTCGCGCGAGTCCTGGTCAACGACCTATTGCAGCGCGCGGCGGGGCGCTCCGACGCCGTGTCGGTCCGCGACGAGCGAGTCACGGAAGTGGGGGCCAGGTACATCGACTTCCTGGTCCCCGGCCTCGTCGGGCTGAATCTCATGTCGAGCGGCATGTGGGGGATCGGTTACGCGATCGTCGAAATGCGGACGAAGAAACTCGTCAAACGTCTCCTGGCGACGCCCATGCGACGGAGCGATTTCCTTCTCTCGTTCGTGATCATGCGCGCGCTCTTCGTGGCCATCGAAGTGCCCGTGCTCTTCGGATTCGGGTGGATCGCGTTCGGCGTGCGCGTGGTCGGCTCACCGCTTCTGCTGCTCGCGCTGTGCTTTCTCGGCGCGTCCACGTTCGGCGGCATCGGCTTGCTCGTAGCCTCGCGCGCGCAAAACACGCAGACGATCGGCGGGCTGATGAACCTCGTGATGATGCCCATGTTCATCGCCTCGGGGGTGTTCTTCTCCACTTCGAACTTTCCCGACGGAATGCAGCCGTTTCTCCGCGCCATGCCACTCACAGCGCTGAACGACGCGCTGCGCGCGGTCGCCAACGACGGCGCCGCGCTGCACGACGTGTGGCGGCCAGCGCTGGTTCTGGGCTCGTGGGCGGCGCTGTCGTACGCAGCGGCGTTTAAGCTGTTCCGCTGGTTATGAGGCGCTCGAGCTCACCGGACGCATCCGCGTCGACCAACGCCGGATACGTGCCGACGGCGCGATCGGCGACGAAGACGACGGGCAAGTCGTCGCGCTCGCAGCCGGCTCGCCGGATGACGAACTCCAGCGTCGCCTCGTCGCCCGCCACGTCGAGTCGCTTCCAGGCGATCGACTTCGAGCCGAGGAGCTCCTCGATCCGGGTGAGCTCGCGGACGTTGCGGTCCCCCTCGACGTAGACGAGCACGGGGGCCGGCTCGGCGCCGGGCCGCGACACGCCCGAACCCGCCGCACGAAGGCGCTGCAGTCGTGTGGCGGCGTCGGATCGACGCGCGAGATCTTCGGCGGACGCGAGGGGCTGGCCGAGCGTCGCGTTGAGCCGCCGCGCCAAGTCCTTCGAGATGCGAAGCGGGGCGAACGAGTCCCCCTGGGGAGCGACCACCGCGCGATAGAGGGCGTCGCGAAGGCGAGTGAGCATGGGTCTGAATAAAGACCCGCCCTGGATGTCGGCGTCAAGTGGTCCGCCCGCCCTCCGGCGTCGGCGCCCCGACCGCGGGGCTTGACTCGCTGGCCCCACGCGTCGACTCTCGCGTGCCTCGTGCTCCGCCGTATCCGCGATCCGAATATCCGCCTCGTCTACCTCTCCGTACTCCTTCTCGGGACGGCGTATGGCATTTCGATCGCCGTGATCGCGCTCCACTTGGACGCGCGGGGCTTCACGAAGTCGGATATCGGGCAGCTCGCGGCCTTCTTCGCGTCGGGCATCGTGGCCACGTCGATCCCCGTCGGCGCCCTTCTCCGGCGCTTCTCCGCGAAGGCCACGCTGACGGCATCGCTGCTCGGCTACGCGGTGGCCGTCGGCGTGTTCCCGCTCCTTCGCAGTTATGAAGCCATCGCCTTTGCGCGATTCTTCGACGGTGCGTTTTCCGTGGGAATCTGGGTGAGCTGCGAAACCATCCTCCTCATGCGCTCAGACGAGGACAACAAGGCATACGTGACCAGCCTCTACGCGATCGCGATCGCGGTCGGCTACATCGTGGGGCCTCTGGCGGCGAAGCCCATCGCGCACGCCGCTTCGATCGAAGCCTGCTTCTGGGTGGCCTCCGCCATCGCCACACTCTCGGGCCTCGTCGTGCTCACCCGCCTCGACCCCGACCCCCCCGGCGCGCACCGCGAGGCGCCGTCGAGCGCCGCCCCGGCTCGGCGCGAGTCGACGGCTCAGCTCGTCGGCTTGATCAAGACATCGTGCTTCGCGACGTTCGCGTACGGTTATTTCCAGGCGTCCGTCGTCCTCTTCCTGCCTCTTTACCTCGTCGAATCGAAGGGGATTTCGCGCGAGCAAACGATCGTGATTCCCGCATTCTTCGCCGCCGGAATGCTCCTCTTCTCGAACGCGGCCGGTCGCCTCGGCGATCGCGTCGGGCATCTCTCGGTCATGCGCGTGCTCGGCGCAGTCGGTGTGGCGACCGTCCTGTCGTTCGTGTTCTTGGATTCGTTCGCGCTGATGGCGGCCGCGGTGTTCACCGCCGGTGCCACCCTCGCGTCGATCTCGCCGGTGAGCCTCGCGCTCCAGGGCGTCGTGGCGCCCAAGCACGCCTACAGCCGCGCGAACGCCATTTACAACGTCTTTTACGCGGCGGGGATGCTGTTGGGACCGCCGGTATCGAGTGTCATTTTCCGGCGCTTCGGGGGCGCAGCGATGCTCTTCCACCTGGCTGCGCTTTGGATGTCGTTCGTTGTCTTCGCGCGTGTCTTCGCCGCCGACGATCCCGCTTACCGCGCGCGCGTGTTGCGCGGCGGGGCCGGGCGCGAAAAGCGGGCCGCGCACCTGGCTTAGGGCACCCACCTCCACAATGAATGATAGAGAGGACACATGCGATCCTTCCGTTCGAGAGCGTCTTTGGCACCGACGTTCACCGCCGCGTTTCTCGTAGGTTGTGCCGGGCAACAGGGCGGGGGGCCTCCCCCTTCTGCGGTCGCGACGCCGGCGACGTCCGTTGCGCCGCCACCCGCGGCTTCCGCCGCCTCGGCGCCGGCTTCTTCTGCCACCGCGGCACCCAGCGCGGAGGCCTCGAAGACCACGCCAATCGTCAAGAGCGCTTTCGGAACCGTCGACGGGAAAGAGGTGAGCCTCTACACGCTGACGAACACCAAGGGCCTCGTGATGAAGGTCACCAACTACGGGGCGATCGTCACCGAGCTTCACGTACCCGACAAGAACGGAAAGCTCGACGACATCGTCGCCGGATACGAGAGCCTCGACGGCTATCTCAAGAGCACTCCGTACTTCGGCGCCATGGTCGGTCGCGTCGGCAATCGAATCAAGAACGGACAATTCCAGCTCGAGGGAAAGACGTACAAGCTCGCCATCAACAACCCGCCCAACCACTTGCACGGCGGGAAAAAGGGCTGGGACAAAGTCGTTTGGGACGCTGAGCCGAGCGACACGCCGAACGGGCCGTCGGTAAAGTTCACGTACGTCTCGAAGGACGGGGAGGAAGGGTACCCCGGCACCGTCACCGCGAAAGTGACGTACGCGCTCACGAACGACAACGAGTTCCGGATCGACATGGAAGCGACGACCGACAAGACGACGGTCGTGAACATGGTCCACCATACCTACTGGAACCTCGGCGGTTACGACTCTGGGCCAATCGTCGACCACGAGCTGACTCTCCACGCCAGCAAGTACACGCCGGGCGATCCCGTCGTTCCGAACGGTGCGGTCAAGCCCGTCGAGGGCACTCCGTTCGACTTCACGAAGGCCAAGCCCATGGGCAAAGACATGCGGGCCGTCGTCGTCACCGGCAACCCGCTGGGCTACGACAACAACTTCGTCGTCGACGGCGATCCTCACACCCTGCGCCCCGTGGCGCGGGTGAAGGACCCCAAGTCCGGTCGAGTCATGACGGTCGAGGCCGACCAGCCGGGTGTTCAGTTCTACGCGGGAATCTTCCTCGACGGAACCATCAAGGGCAAAGGGCACGTCTACAAGCAGTACGACGCGTTCTGTCTCGAGACGCAGAAGTTCCCGAACTCGATCGACGTTCCGGCGTGGAAAAACGAGGTCATCCTCAAGCCTGGTCAGACATACAAACACGTCATGATCCACCAGTTTTCGGCCGAGTAAACTCGGGGCAACGAAGCCCGCTGGCGGCGATGCGCCGCGCCGCTGCGGCCACGTGACCACGTGACATTGCCGAAACAAATGGCTAGCATTCCGCCCGCAACGCGGCTGAAAGCGGCTTGGTTCGGGGAATGCCTTCGACCGATCCGAACGATGCTTCAGGGCTGACGAACCAAGGAGAAGACCGTGGAGAGAATCGAGTCCTGGAAGCGCTGCGCGCTCATCGCGATGACCGCTTGTGCCCTGGCTGCGATCGGGGGCTGCGACAGGGGCGGCAGCGGAGCCTCCAAGGTCGTGAAGCTCGCGTTCGTGACCAACAATGCGAGCGAGTTCTGGAAGATCGCGGCAGCCGGCGTTCACCGGTACGAGCAGGAGGGCAAGGTTCAGGTTGACGTCAAAATGCCGCCCAACGGCACGACCGAAGAGCAGAATCAGATTCTGGAAAACCTCTCCAGCCAGGGCTACGACGGCATCGCGGTCAGCGTGATTGCGCCGAATGATCAGGTCCCGGTGCTCAACAAGGTGGCCGCAAAGACGAAGCTCATCACGTTCGATTCGGACGCGCCGAAATCCAGCCGGCTCCTCTATATCGGAACGAACAACTACGAGGCGGGCAAAGTACTCGGCGGGGAGATCGTGAAGCTTCTTCCCAGTGGCGGCAAGATGGCGGTCTTCGTCGGGACCCTGTCCGCGGACAACGCGATTCAACGTCTGAAGGGAATCCAAGACGCCATCGCCGGCCACAACATCGAGATCGTCGACAAGCGCGAGGACAACACCGACCGCGCCAAGGCACGGTCGAACGTCGAAGACATCATCAACGCCCACAGCGACCTGAATCTCGTCGCGGGACTTTGGTCGTACAACGGTCCGGCGATCGCGTCTGCGATCGAGGCCCTCGGAAAGAAGGGCAAGATCATCGCGGCCGTGTTCGACGAAGAGGACGGGACGCTCAACGCGATCGCCAACGGCACCATCGAATGTACGGTGGTGCAGAAGCCGTTCCAGTTCGGGTACCTGTCGAGCAAGTGGATGCAAGACCTGGCGACCAAGGGCGAGGGGGCGAAGACGGCCCTGCCGTCCAGCGGGATCATCGACACCGGCGTCGAGGTGATCAACAAGACGAACGTGGCCAAGTTCAAGCAAGACTTGGCCGACATGAAGAAGTGACCTCGGCGAGCCACGACACGCGCCGGGGGCGGCGGTCGAGGTCGACCGAATCACGGGCCCACCCATGAGCTCAAGCTTCCCGACGTCGAAGCTGCTGGTGATGCGGGGGATCACCAAGCGCTTTCCGGGCGTAGTGGCGCTCGAGAACGTGTCGCTGTCGCTCGACGCCGGCGAGGTGCTCGCGCTCATGGGCGAAAACGGGGCCGGCAAGAGTACGTTGATGAAGATCCTCGGCGGCGCTCACCTGCCGGACGAGGGAGAGATATTCCTCGGTGGAACGCCGGTGCTGCTCTCCGGCGTGCGCGAAGCGAAACGCCTCGGCATCGCACTGATTCATCAGGAATTGATGCTCGCGCCCAATCTCGACATTGCCGCGAACATCTTCCTCGGAAACGAACGGCCGGGGGGCGCACCGTCATTGGCGATGCCGCTCCGCCGCGCGGAGATGAACGCCAAAGCGGCGGCCCTGATGGCTCGCGTCGGGCTGGCCCTCGCGCCGACCACGCCGGTCTCGACCCTGACAGCAGGTCAAATGCAGATGGTCGAGATCGCGAAGGCGCTGTCGCACAGCGCGCGGGTGATCATCATGGACGAGCCGACGTCGTCGCTGACGGCGGGCGAATCTGAGCAACTCTTCAAGATCATCCGCCAGCTCCGAACGGACGGCATCGGGGTCATCTACATTTCGCACCGAATGGGCGAAGTGCTCGATCTTGCCGACCGAATCACGGTGCTCCGCGACGGGCGCTACGTGGGCGATCTCGGGCGCGCCGAGGCGAATCACGAAAAAATCGTGGCGATGATGGTCGGGCGCGAGCTCTCCAAGCAATACTTTCCTGCCAAGCGTGACCGCGCCGCGGGCGAACCCGTGATGGTGGTCAGCGATCTCGTCGTGCCCGGCGCGCCGGAGGGCGTGAGCTTCCACGCCCAACGCGGCGAGATCCTCGGCTTTGCCGGGCTGGTGGGGGCAGGACGCACCGAGCTGATGGAGACGATTTTCGGCGTGACGCCCGCGCTGTCGGGAACGATGACGGTGGAGGGCAAGCCGTTTTTCCCCATGAGTCCGCGCGACGCGATCGCCCGCGGCGTCTTCCTCGCTCCCGAGGATCGCAAGCGACACGGGCTCGTTCTGCCCATGTCGGTGGCGCAAAATACGTCGCTGCCGAACGTCGCCAACTACAACCGGTGGGGGCGGCTCGATCGAGCGATGGAACGACGGGTCGCCGAGGCCGAGGTAGCCCGGCTCAAGACGAAGACGCCCAGCATTCATCAAAAAGTGGTGAACCTCTCGGGCGGCAATCAGCAGAAGGTCGTTCTCGGCAAGTGGCTGGCGATGAACCCCCGCGTTCTTATTTTGGACGAGCCCACGCGCGGCATCGACGTCGGTGCGAAGGCCGAGATCTACCGGCACATGGCGGCGTTGGCCGACGAGGGGATAGCCATCCTGATGGTGAGCTCGGACATGGAGGAGATCGTGGGCATGAGCGATCGAGTGGTCGTCTTGCACGAGCGGCGGATCAAGGGCGTGCTCGCGCGAGAGGGCCTGACGCAAGAGCGCATCGCCACGCTGATGACCGGCAGAACGGAAGGGGACGTGGCGGCATGAGACGCGAGCTCGGTATGTCCGTGGCGCTCGCACTGATGTGCATCGCGCTGTGGGTCTCCAATCCGGATTTTCTCGGACAGTCGAACGCCCTCAACACGGCCCGGCAGATCTCGATGCTCGGCATCTACGCGATTGGCATCGGCTTCGTGATCATCGCCGGCGGGATCGACCTGTCGATTGGCTCGGTCATCGGGCTGACTGGCGTGTTGATCGCGAAGATTTCGTCGACGCAGCCGGGCGGAATGGGCTCTCCGCTGTGGATGGGTATCGTCGTTGCCCTGTCGGCGGCGCTGCTCATCGGTCTCGGACAGGGGCTGCTCATCACGCGGCTGAAGTTGCAGCCGTTCATCGTGACGTTGGGGGGCATGCTGCTCATCCGAGGGGTGTCCCAGACGGTTGTCCAGGGCGGGACGCTGAGCCTGGGGGGCTCGCCGCTCCTGGGTCTCGCGAATGGCGGCCTCCTGTCGTTGAACGGCGACCCGCTGGTCCCCTACCCGCTCGTGATCTTCTTGGTGGTCATCGGAACGGCCACCTACTTCCTGCATTTTACCGTCTTCGGCCGCTACGTGTACGCGATCGGTGGCAACCGAGATGCAGCGGAATACTCGGGCATCAACGTCAAGAAGGTGGAAACGCTGACGTACGTCATTTCGGCAGGGCTCGCCGGGGTCGCGGGTGTTTGCTACGCGGCGTACATCGGGCAGATGTCACAGCAGGTCGGCATCGCGTACGAGCTCTATGCCATCGCGGCGGCCGTGCTCGGCGGATGCTCGCTGCGCGGCGGCGAGGGCACGGTGCTCGGGATCATCATCGGGTCCGCGATCATGCGTGTCATCGACAACGGCATCAACATGTTCCAGCTTCATTATCGGGACGAGATCGGCATCCCGCGCATCTGGCGCCTGAACTCGAACTGGACATTCGTCATCATCGGCTCGGTGATCCTCGTCGCCGTGGTGTTGGACCAGGTCGTTCACATCGTGCAGGCGGCAAGGCGCACTCGCCATGCCGCAAGCGCGGCGACCGCAGTGCCGCCGCCGGGCCTGGTATCGCGCCCCTGACGCCGATCGCGAGCGCGCCGATCGTCAGCGTCAGCCCATGTCGACGGCGACAGACGTGCCTGTGCGCCAGCTCTTTTCGATGGCCTCGCATACCGCCACGTTGCGGACCCCGTCCTCGGCGGGCCACGCCGCCAGCGTCGGGTTCTCTACCAAGTGCGCAAAATGCTCCGCCTGGTGCAGGTAATGATTCGCGCCCTGGACCTCGAAGCGCCGCTCGGTTGCGCCGCCGCGACCCGGGCGGCGCAGCACGACGAACATCCGCTCCCACCGCGGCAGAAAGGCGCACGGCACTTCGATGGTCCCCTGATCGCCGTCGATGGTGACGGAATTGTCGCTTCCGCCGCGCATTGACCCCGCGACCGAGGCGAGCACTCCGTTCGAGAGCTCCAGCGATCCTTGTGTCATGGCGTCCACGCCTTCGGGGGTCCGCGAATCGGCGAAGGCGGCCACGCGCACCGGCTCGGCTCCGGTCACGAACCTGGCGACGTTGACCCCGTAGCAGGTGAGGTCCCACAGTGCGCCGCCTCCGAGCGTCGCCGACCAGCGGTGATCGCGCGGATCGTCCAGCCGATAGCAAAAGCCCACCCGCACCATGAGCACCTTGCCGACCGCGCCCTCGTCGAGAAGGCCTCGGACGAGACGCCACTGCGGGTGGTGGCGGTACATGAACGCGTCGACGAGGCGCAAGCCTCGCGTGGAGAACGCTTCGGCCATGCGGCGCGCCGAGGCAAGGCTCAGCGTCAGGCTCTTCTCGCAAAGAACATGCTTGCCTGCTTGGGCGCAGCGCACCGCCCACTCTTCGTGCATCCCATTGGGCAGACCGATGTAGACGGCGTGGACCTCGGGATCGTCCAGCAACGCTTCGTACGGAGCGTATGCCCGCGCGGCGCCCAGGTCGCGTGCCTTGGCCTCGGCCACACGTCGGTCGCGCGACGCGATGGCGACGAGACGACCGTTTTTCGACCACTGGATCGCTGGCGCAACCGAGTTCGTGGCGATTCGCCCGCATCCGATGATGCCCCAACCGATCCTCGGCATGACAACTTCGTTTACCATGGTTTTCAGGCTGGACCGGCCTGGCAGGGTGCTGTGAAATAGGATTCGACCGCCAGGGGCGCCGAGGACCTGCCAGGCGCCGGCCTAAAGCAAGTCGAGAAACGCGCCCAACTGCGCCTTTTCTTCGTCGGTCAGGCGCCCGGCGGAGTCCGAAGCGCCGTCGTGGAGGAAGCGGCCGTCCTCGAAACCGGCGCGATCGAGCACGGCGCCGAGCCCCTTTGCAGTGCCGTTGGTGAAGTAGGGATACTTCTTGTAAAGACGTCGTAGGGAGACCACGCGCGCGCCGCGTTCGTTCACGTACGGGGTCACCCCCGTCCTCTGGTACGCGGCGTCCGCCCAGACGATCGCCCCCTCCGGCGCCATCACCAGGTCTTCCCAGGCGTCGAATGGAACACGCGTCGACGCGTCGTCGGCCACAAGGCGTGCCTCGTGACACGACTCGCACCGGCTTCGGAACACGTCGGCGCCGGCGCGCTCGACCGCGCTCCATCGCGTCCGCCCGACGACGGCCGGGTTGGGACGCGGCGCGAAGTCCATGAAGAAGGTCATGAGCGCGCGGCGGAGCGTCTCCGGGCCCAGCGTCGATCCTTGCGCGCCGAGACGCCGAGTCCACGGAAAATCGTTTACCGAAAGAGAGAACCACGGGTCGTGGTCGCTCTTCGCCCCAGCGACGCGAAACTCGTTATTGACCATCGTGGTGAGGTCGGGGTCGAGCGCGCGCGAAAAGTGAGGCTTGTTGTTGAAGAGGCCGACCAGTGGTTTCGTCGTCGCCACGACATCACCGCGCCCGGTGCGATGGGTGCGTCCGTCGACGTAACCTTCGAAGTGGCACGTCTCGCACGTGAAGCGACTCAAGCGACCGTCCGAGCGGTTCCACGGCGCCATGAGCGTCGTGAAGAACAGCGCCTCGCCGAGGCGCGATTCCGCGGTCCGCGCCCTCGCCGGCTCGTCGTCCACGGCAACCGTGCGGGTGCCGGCCGCCGTGACCGTGACCCAGGCGTCGAGCAGCGGATTCGCGATTCGCCACCCATCGCCGGCGACCTCCATCATGGCACTCCCCGGAGGGACCGAGCGCACCCGGATGGCCGGCGGCGCCCGCCCGGTGGGGTCTGCCCACTCGAGCACGGCGAGCCTGTCGGATCCGTAGCCCGCGACGACGAGATCCACCACGCCGGACGGGAGCCGGGAGAGCTTGAGCGCCTTGGGCGTGACCACACCCTCGGCCGACGCATTCACTTCGCTCAGCTTGGTCGCCACCCCATCGGCCACCGAATACAGCGTGACGAAAGAATCGATGAAGCCGAACGAGCCCTGCGTGCGATCCAGCGGATGGTCTTCGACCCCACCCGTCGCGACGAGCAGCCCCTGTTGCTGCGACACGGCGTCGACCCCCCACACAGGCCCGTCGCGGTCGATCCGTATCTCACCGCCCGGCTCGGGAAACCCAAGACGATCGACGTGGCGAATGACCACGCGATGGTCGAGCAGGCAGTCGACGACGACACTCTGGGCGATCCGCAGCACGTGCAGCGGACCGTGGCAGAGCACCGTGTCGACGCGCGCGATCGGAGCCGAGTCCTCCTCCGTCCCAGGCTGGAACGTGATGAGCCGGCCATCGTGCTCTTCGACCACGTACACGACGCCCTCGGGCCCGGTCGCGACGTCGCGAATCGCGCGAACGCCCGAGAGCTCCACGGCCCCCGCGGCCTCGATCCGGCCGCCGATCATCCGGAACCGCGCCACGCGGCTCGAAAGCTCGCCAGCGACGAATATCTCACCGCTCGTCGCCACGGCCAGTCCCGTCGGCGATGCGGGAGCCGGCAAGCGGCGGACTTCGCGCAGCGCTCCGTCGAGCTCGACGAGCGCGCTGCGGCCGCGCAAGATGCCGACGAAGCGTTCCTCGCCGGCCGTGTCGTCCCCGCTGGCAACGCGGCGGATGACGTACGGGTCCGCACCCAATGCGGTGTCGGACGTTCGAGCGCGAGCGAAGTCGGTTTGCGCCCGAACCGCGCTCTCCCAAGTGCGCAGCGCGGCAAGCGGATCGACAGCCGGCGACGCGGCCGGGGCCTTCGCGTCGGACGCGGGAGCGGGCGCCACCCGGCCGCTCAGCCCCGGAGCGCAGCTTGCGGTGACCAGGAGAGCCCACACGAGTCGGGCGCAAGTCCGTCGCGGAGCCCGCGACGGATCGGGCGAGCCACCCTCGTGCGTCAGGCGGTCACCAGCCGCCGCCGCCATCCTTGGCCGCCGCCCCGGGATCGGGCGCCGCGCTTGGGTTCGAGCCCACGGCGAGCTGGTTCTGGGCGCTGTTCGCCTGTCGGGGTTGGTCGGCACATCCGACCGCCAGCCCCCCGGCCAGCGTGCCGAGAACGAGGAAAATCGCAGCGGCGAATGCTTTCATGGTGTCTCTCCTCCAACGATTGGGACGGCTGTGCTCCTTAACACGGAACGACCGCGGCGTTAATAGAGGACGCGCTCTCCGCTGGCCGCACGCTCGCTCCTTGGCCGAGCCCTGCTCGGATACCCTGTTGCGGGGAGCTAGCTGTACTTAGGACGCGCGCGGCATGCGCGCCGGGAGTAGCCTCGCAGGGCATGAGCGATCGCATCAATGGCTTCGAGCTCGAATTCCACCTCGCGACGCTATTGCAGGATCTGCGTCTCTTGGGGGTGCTCGTTCACCAGTCGTCTCGCAAGACATGGCTCTATACGGTGCAGCCGCTTCAAGCGCATGCCGTGGGGCTGTGCTCGCTCATCACCGAGCTCACCGAGGATCCGCAGAGGGCGGCGGTCCAGGAGCTTTTCGCGGCGGTGCTGGAGATTAACCCCCCCAACGACAAGGGAGTTCACGCGAACGAAGGCGTGTGGGCCAAAGTGAAGGCGGCGCACGGCAAGGTCAGGGCCGCGTTCGCGGGGCGCTGCAAGCCGTGGGTGCTCGCGGATCCGACCGTCGGCGCGCCGCTGTAGGGCCGCGCGGTGAAGCCTTAGTTGACGCTGATCAGAACGTCGTCGTACGAAATCTTCATCGGCTGCGCCGGACCCTGCAAGTAGTTCGCGCCCAAGATGGTGGAGAACGCGGCGAGGGGGCTCGGTGGATTCATGATCGTGCTGTTCGCGATCGCGACCGGATTGCCGTCGTAGGACAGCGACATCTTGTTTCCGGCCGCGTCCACCGTGAGCGCGATCGTCGTCCAGACGCCGAGCGGAGGCTGCGCCACGGGATGCGTGATGCCTTGGATGGTGCCGTTGGCCTGCTTGACGCTCTCGAAGAGGTGTGCGCCCGTCCCGCTGACATCGAAGCTGACGGACCATGCCGCGCTCTTGTAGCCCATCCAAACCAGGCTGAGGTCCTTCGCGTTCGGGTCGAACCCGGAGATCTTGAGTGCGAATCGCAGAGTCTCCGAGTTGACGTTCGCCGGGTATTTGACGAACTGCTCTTGGTAGGTGCCCGAGGCCACGAGGGGAGTCGACAAAAGGAGCGCGTGGGGACCGGAAGGGGCGTCCACGGGCGAGTCGAGGCTCGCACAATCCGAACCGCTGAAGAACACGCTGTCCCATGTTCCTTTTACGCTCGACGTCGGCTCGTCGAAGTCGTTGCAGTAAACGGTATTCCCGGTCGTGTTCGCCGCGCACCACGATCCCGCGTCGACGGCACCGCCGGAGGAGTCCTGGCTGTTCGTCGCGTCGCCGCGGGCGTCGCTCGCGGCCGCCGCTTCCGTGGCCAAGGCTCCCGCCGCGTCGACCGCGACCGCGACGTCCTCCCTCGGCGCGGCGGCGTCCGCGATGACCGCTGCGACCGTCGTTTGCGGAGGGGTATCCGTCTGCGGCGGCGTATCGCTCGCCTCTGGAGCCCCTTGGCCCTCGTACGGACCGCCCCCCGTATTGCCACGGGTCGAGCCGTCGTCCGCCGTCGCGGGCGCGTCGCTCCCCACGGTGTCGGCCGCGCCTTGCAGGCCATCGAGGCTGAACGCCAGACTGCAATCGCACAAGCCGACCAACGCCGCAGCCAAGAACGCTACGCGGCGATTCGTAGGGATCGCAAAAGACATTCAACTTAGATGGTATCCGCACTTTTGCCGCGGTGCCATCCGGCCTCATCGCGCTTCTGGCAGCGCAACGCGACGTACTCCGTCCTACGGCTGCCCCCATGCCACCGGCTGGCCGGTCGACTCCACGACGGACATCCACAGATCACCGCTGGTATCGACCTGCTTGCGAAACCGCGTCGCCAGCGGCATCGGCACATGCACGAACCGACCGTGCCACCGGCCGATGAGAACCTCCGTGTTTCCGGCCATCGCCGCGTGCACCGCATTGCGCGCCATGTTCCAGCAGTACACGCTGTCGGTCGGCGACGCCGGAACGCTTCGAATGTGGTAGCTGGGATCGATGTACTTCAGTGTGACGTCGATGTGCGCGTCGCGAAAGTGCGACACGATCCTGTCTCGGATGAGTGCCCCGATGTCCCCGAGGCGCACGTTGCCGCTGGCGTCGGTGTGGCGGCTACTCGTTGCTTCCGAGCAGAGATCTTGCCCGGCACCCTCGGCGACGACGATGACGGCGTGGGAGCTCTGCGAGAGCCTTCGCTCCATATAAGCAAGCAGCCCGCCCTTCCCGTCCAAGACGAGCGGCACTTCGGGAATCAGCACCACGTCGACGTCCGTGGACGCGATGGCCGCATGGCAAGCGATGAAGCCCGAGTGGCGCCCCATCAGCTTGACGACGCCGACGCCGTTCATGGCCCCCGTCGCTTCCACGTGCCCGCCGCGGATCACATCGACCGCCGCGGAAAACGAAGTCTCGAAGCCGAAGCTCTTGTCGATGAAGTGAATATCGTTGTCGATGGTCTTGGGTATGCCGACGATTCCGATGCGCAAGTCACGCCTCTCGACCTCTTCGACGAGCTTCATTGCGCCGCGGAGCGTTCCGTCCCCGCCGATTACAAACAGAATACCGATGCCCAGCCGCTCGAGAGTGTTCACGACCTCGCGGGGATCTTGCTCGCCCCGCGATGTACCGAGAGCCGTTCCGCCGTCGTGATGGATGTCGTCGACGAAAGCCGGCGTCAGCCGAATCGGCTCCGGCCCGTGCCCCGAGACCAGGCCGGCGTAGCCGTACCGAAAGCCGAAGACTTCGGTGACTCCGTAGCCGTTGTGCAGCTCGAGCACCAAGCCGCGAACCACGTTGTTGATGCCGGGGCAGAGGCCCCCGCAAGTGACAATTCCGCAACGAAGGCGCGCGGTGTCGAAGAAGATCTGATCGCGCGGGCCGGCGAGCTCGAACGCGGGCATGCGCGACATTCCGCTGCCGTACTCCGCCACCTTGGAAAGATGGTCGTCCAGCGGGACGCGGTCGGCCTTCCCGACGTAGTGAATGGCCGATCGCGCCAACCGGTGCGTGAGCGGCGACGGATAGCGGCAGGGGCCAAGGATCTTGATGTCCAGATCGCCGGCGACCACCCTTCCGGTCCTCTGGGGGACGGTTAATGCGATGGCCATCTCGTTCGGACGCTACGAGACGTTCGGTTTCGCGCCGCTTTCGCGAAGGTTGCGTCTGCTCGGAGGGGCCCTCGGGGGCCTTGCCTCAGTGGAACCGGCTGGCCGCCAGCGCCCCGCGTCCCGCGGGCGCTCGCGGGGCGCTCACTTCATCGCCATCCCCTCGACGTAAACACAGCCGCCGGCCTGCTGAATCGTGACGTCCGTCAGATAAAGAGCGCCCGACTTTTGTTGCGCCTTCGCGACGGCCTCATCGATCAGGCCGATGTTCGAGTCTTTCGACACCACCGGATCGTCGCCCGTGCAGAAGTGCTCCTCGACTCGTCCGGCGGGGTTTGCAGAAGAGCCGACCGGCACCGACGGCGTGGTCATCGACACGGCGGGCACGGCGAGAATCGTATACCGCGGTGCAGTGCAGCCCAAGGCGAGCGTCGCTGCGATCGCCGAGCAAGTGAGCGTGATTTTCATTTGTACCCTGATCCCTTGACGGATATGCAGCGCTTTGAGTAGAAATACGCGTTGAATCCAGTGTTCTCGGAGTAGACGTTGTTCATGTAGCGGAGCGTCCCGTTCGACTTTCGCGCGTCCGCGAAGGCTTTGTCGAGAGTGGGACGCTCGCCCAATGGATATCCCATCACCGCTGCCTGGCAGCTCTCCCCCGTGATGGGCCCGACCGCCTGACCCGTGGCGACACTATCCTCGAAGGAAACCAGCTTTACGCTTTTGGCGTACTGGTAACTGACGCAACCGCCCATTGCCAAAGGCGCAAGCCCGACCAGCGCCGCCAAATACGGTCTCATCATCTTTTCCTTCCCCTGTTCCAACCGGAACAAGCTCAGCCTTACTGCAGCGGACCGTCCGCGTCAAACCTGATCGAATGGAGTCCGTCGAACGCACGGAGAGCACCCTCGCCTGACCCGCCGCGGCCTCGCGATGAACCGGTCACCGCGACCCGCCTACCACCGGCATCCCTCGGAGCCATCGCGCCGAGCCCGACGGCCGCGTCTCCGGTACAATGCCCAACCTGTCATGACCAACGGCACAACGGCGATCGCCACGCTTCTCGTCTCAGGACAAGATCGAAGGGGCTTGGTCGCCGCTTTGGCGCAGGTTCTGTACGGTCACGGGGCCAACATCCTCCAAGCGGACCAGTACACCGATACGGCCGTCGGGCAGTTTTTCCAACGGATTTGCTTCGATCTGTCGGAGAGTCACACCGACCGCAATGCCGTCGAGCGATCCATCTCGGAGGTCGCCGGCAGAATGGGCCTGGTCTTCCGCCTTGCGTACGCGGAGCGGAAAAAAGCGATAGCCATCTTCGTATCGCGTCACGGCCACTGCTTGTATGACCTTCTCTGGCGTCACCGACTGGGGGAGCTCGACTGCGCTATCCGCGCCGTCGTCGCCAACCACCCCGATCTCGAAGACGTGGCCAACCAGTTCGGCATCCCTTTTCATTTCGTCCCGGTCCGTCCCGACGACAAGCCCGGCGCTGAAGCGCGGCAGCACGACGTCCTCGCGTCGTACGACGTCGATCTGATCGTCTTCGCACGGTACATGCAAATCGTGTCCGGCGAATTCTTGGAGCGATACGGGAACCGGATCATCAATATCCATCACTCGTTCTTGCCGGCGTTCGTCGGCCAGAAGCCCTATCACCAGGCCCACGCGCGCGGCGTCAAGCTCATTGGAGCGACTGCCCATTATGCGACGGCGGAGCTCGACGAGGGTCCAATCATCGACCAGGACGTCGCGCGCGTGTCCCACCGCGAAACCGTCGACGACCTCGTCCGAAAGGGCCGAGATCTCGAGAAAGTCGTGCTCGCGCGGGCGGTTCGCTTGCACATCGAAGATCGCGTCCTCGTGCACGGCAACAAGACCGTCGTCTTCGAATGAGGCTCGAGCGCCGCTCTGGCCGGAACGACGAAGGGGTGGCGGTGGCCGAGCAAGTCGTCGGCCGCATCACGGCGCGCGTCCTCGCGCGGGAAGCCGGCGACCCGGGACACGCGATCCACGAAGTCATCGGCGAGACGGTGTTTCACGAACGCAGCCGTTTGGAAGAGGCGACGGGCCCGCGCGCCGACGCCGACCGCGCCTTCTACAACCTCGTCGCGAAGCGGGTCCACAGCGGCCGCACGGCCGACCCGGCGCTCGTGCGCGAAGTCGTTCGCCACTACACGGACGAAATCCGCGGACACTTCGACCGACGCGTGTACGCGGTCGCGACGCGGGCGCTTCCCGTCGGCCTGAGCGCGCTGCTCAACGGCCTTTCGCCGCTCCATCTGGTCACCCACATCCGCGACCTTCCGAGCCTGGAGCAGAACGTCGTCCTCGATGGCGAGGTCGAAACGCTCCAGTCGCTCGTGAACGTGGGGACCGTCATCCTCGCGCCGACCCACGCCTCGAACCTCGACTCCCTTCTCTTGGGGTTCGCGATCTTCCGTATGGGCCTGCCCCCTTTCTCCTACGGGGCCGGACTGAACTTGTTCACGAACCCCCTCACCAGTTTTTTCATGAACCACCTCGGGGCGTACACCGTCGACCGCAGCAAGACCGACCCTCTGTATCGAGCGACGCTGAAGGAGTTTGCGACGGCGTTGCTCGAGCGCGGCCACCACAATCTGTTCTTTCCCGGCGGGACGCGGAGCCGGTCCGGCGCGGTCGAGACCCACCTCAAGAAGGGGCTTCTCGGAACGGCCATCGCCGCGTTCAAGAACAACCTCCGCGCGCGGAAAGCCCGACCGCGCATCTTCGTCGTCCCCGCGACGGCCACTTATCCTCTCGTCCTCGAAGCGAAAAGCCTTGTCGACGACTTTCTCGAGCAAACGGGAAAGGGCCGGTACGTTCGGTCCGTCGACGAGTTCGCGATGGTTCGTCGCTGGGTCGACTTTCTCACGGGCCTCCTCCGGTTGAGACTGCGGATACCCCTGGTCATCGGCAAGCCGTTCGACCCGTTCGGAAACGACGTCGACTCTTCGGGCACCTCCCGCGACACCTGCGGCAGGCCGATCGACCCTTCGCGCTACCTGGTGGCGGACGGCGCAATCGCCGACGATGCCGCGCGCGATGCCGAATACACCTCGGGGCTGGCGTCGCGTCTCTTGCACGTCTATCAGGCCGACAACGTCGCGCTCCCGTCCGCCATTCTCGCGTTCGCGGTGTTCGAGCTCCTGCGCCGGAGGGCACCGCGCCTCGACCTTTATCGCCTGCTCCGCACGGTGGGTCCAGAGGCGACGCTACCCGCATCTTCGGTCGAAGCGGAGGTGAGCGCGCTTCTCACCGAGCTGCGAAGCCTTGCGCGCGACGGCAGAATCCGCATCGCGGAGGAGAGCGTCGAGCCAGACGTGGTCATACGCCGCGGCCTCGAGACGTTCCGCACGTATCACGCCGTGACGGTCATCGATCGCCGCGGCGATCGCTTTCGAGTGCGCGACGCCAATCTCGCTTTTTACTATCGGAACCGACTCGAAGGATACGGCCTTCGAGGATCAGGTCCGATCGTCGGAGCCGGACCGTGAGCGATCCGATCGCGGTCGCGGTCGTCGGCGCCGGCAATTGGGGAACGACCCTCGCCCATCGGATCGCCTCGAATGGCCACTCCGTGGCCCTCTGGACCCGCGACGCCGCGGCGCGAGACGAGATCAACGCGCGGCGATCCAATTCGCGGTCGGTCCCCGGTCTGGTCATCGCGCCCAACGTGCGTGCCGTCACCGACATGGCGCAAGCATTGGCCGGAGCGACGCTGGTGCTCTTCGTGGTTCCCTCGCAGGCATTTCGCGCCGTCTGTCGCATCGCCGCGGATTCTCTGTCGCCCGAGCAGCTGGTCATCCACGCGACCAAGGGCCTGGAGCAACGCTCCCACCGACGCATGAGCGAGCTTCTGCTCGAAGAGACGTGCGCGCGCCAGATTGGCGTCCTATCGGGGCCCAACATCGCCGCGGAGATCGCGGCTGGAATGCCGGCCGGCACGGTCGTCGCGTCTCACTTTCCCCGCGTCGTGCGGGTTGGCCGGCAGGCGCTCTCGAGCGCTCGGATGATGGTCTTCTCCGCCGACGACGTCGTGGGCGTCGAGCTGGCGGGAGCGTTCAAGAACGTCGTCGCCATCGCCGCGGGGATGGCCGCCGAGCTCGGGGTCGGCGAGAACGCGAAGGCCTTCCTCGTCACGCGCGGCTTGGCCGAGATGGCGCGTCTCGGAGCCGCGCTCGGGGCCCGGCCCCTGACATTCGCAGGCCTGACCGGCGTCGGCGATCTGACGGTGACGTGCGCGAGCGGGCAGTCGAGGAACAACCGGGTCGGCCGCGCCTTGGCGCGCGGACAGGCCTTACCGGACGCGCTGCGTGAGCTGGGAATGGTGGCCGAGGGCGTGTACGCGTCGGCTGCTGCGCACGAGCTGGCGGCCGTTCATCGGATCGATCTGCCGCTGATGGAGCACGTGTACCGTGTTCTCTACGAGGGGCAGTCGCCGGCGGCGAGCGTCGACGAGCTGATGCGCTTGCCCGCGGGCGACGACGTGGGAGCGACGAGAAGGGCGGCATCGCCGCTGGAGGGGTGACGCGCAAAGCGTGCGTCGACGCGCAGGCCATTCGCTTGGCTCCCGCGCGGCAATCCTTGCGCTTTGCGTAAGCGTGGGCGAGGCACTCTTCCTGCTTCGAGCGATTGCGTCATGGCCGAACCGCGAACGCTGCGTTTCTACGGATACGTCAACCGCCCGTACGAGAGGGTGCGGGATGTGCTGCGCGCGCAGCCGCTCGCGTTGCTCGCCCGGGCCACGACCTCGTCGGCAAAGCGCGCCCAAGAGCTCGCCGCCAACTTGCACGTTGGTGCCGGTGGCATCCAGATCGGCGTCGACGTGCGAACGACGGTGCATCGAGTCCGCGATGAGGAGCCGGTCGCCGGCCTGTCCCCCGTCACGTGCGTCGAGCTCGCCTGGGAGGCGATGCGCGCGCCCGCGCTCTTTCCGCTCATGCGGGCGCAAATCTCCGCGTGGCCGACGCTGTCGACGGAGACGCAGCTCGAAATCGAGGGCGAGTACCAACCGCCGTTCCGGGGGCTGGGCAATACTCTCGATGCCGTGCTTCTGCATCGCGTGGCCCAGGCTTCCGTGCATCGTTTCCTCGAAGACGTCATCGCCCAGATCGAACGGGAGATCCCGGCGTAAGCTCGGGAGCCAAAGGTGCCCTCATGACCGAGCGGTTTGCGACGCTGGTCGAGCTCTGGGAGAGGAGCTGCGAGAAATTCGCCGCGCGGCCTCTCTTCGGGACCAAAGAGCAAACCGGCTGGAAGTGGACCCGCTACGGCGAGTTTCGCACTCTTGTCGACGCGTGCCGCGCGGGGCTGTCGGCGTTCGGGGTCGGCCCCGGCGACAGAGTGGCGATCGTCGCGAACAACCGGGTCGAATGGGCCGTATGCGCCTATGGCGCGTACGGTCTCGCAGCAGCGGTCGCGCCGATGTACGAAGAGCAGCTCCCGGGCGATTGGGAGTACATCCTCGGCGATTGCGGCGCGAAGATCGCTTTCGCCGCAAACGCCAGGATCGCCGCTCGGCTCGCGGAGGCCGCCCCCAACTTGCCCTCGCTCCGCCATATCGTCCGGCTCGATGCCCCTCCCGAGGATCCCGCGTCGTTCGCGGCCCTGCTCGAAAGGGGGCGTGCAGCGCCGGTGCCGGCGCGCGAGGCGGGGCCCGACGTCACGGCGAACCTCATCTACACCTCCGGCACGACGGGCAAACCGAAGGGGGTCATCCTCAGCCACGGAAACATCGTCTCGAACGTCAACGCGCTGCATGAAGTCTTCCTCTTCGATCCGGACGACCGCTCGCTGTCGTTTCTGCCTTGGGCCCACGCGTTCGGACAGATCGAGCTCCACACCTTCTTCAGCATGGGTTGCTCGCTCGCCCTCAACCGGAACCCGGCGGAGCTCATCGGCGACCTCAGCGAAGTCAAGCCGACCGTTCTGGTCGCCGTGCCGCGCATCTTCGAGCGCCTCTATGGCGCCGTTTCGGACCAGCTCCGCGAGCGGCCGACGGTCGTGCAGTCTCTATTTCGCGCGGGAATCGGATGGGCGACGCGACGCGCTCGAGGCGACCGAATCGGCCTGCTCGAACGCGTCGGCTTGCGTCTGACCGACGCGCTCGTCTTCTCGAAGGTGCGCGCGCGATTCGGCGGTCGCCTCAAGTACGTCATCTGCGGCGGCGCCGCTCTCGGGGCGGAGGTCGGCCACTTCATCGACGCCCTCGGGCTGACCGTCTACGAAGGCTACGGGCTGACCGAGACGAGCCCCATCGTATCGGCCAACGCCCCTTTTCACCGGCGGTTTGGCAGCGCCGGCAGGGTTCTCCCCGGCGTGCGAGTCGTGATCGACCGGGAAAGCGGTGCGGGCGACGAGGGCGAAATCGTCATTTACGGGCCGAACGTCATGCGCGGCTACCACAACCGCCCCGAAGAGAGCGGCGCGCTTCTTCCGGATGGCGGCTTTCGCACCGGCGATCTCGGTTATTTGGACAAGGACGGGTACCTTTTCATCACGGGCCGAATCAAGGAGCAGTTCAAGCTGGACAACGGAAAGTACGTGATGCCGGCGCCGATCGAGGACGCCCTCAAAGTCTCGCCCTACATCGCCAACGTGGTCCTCTACGGCCACAACAAGCCCTACTGCGTGGCGCTTGTCCTCATCGACCTGGCGCACGTGCATCGCTGGGCCGAAAAGCAGGGCATCGAGCTTCGCGATCCGACCAGAGACGAGCGGGTCAGGGGGCTCGTGCACCAGGAAATCGAGCGCCGGAGCGCGGGTTTCCCGCGTTACGAGAAGCCGCGCGCGTTCGCGCTCTCGACCGGCGAGTTCACGATGGAGAACGGAATGCTGACCCCCACATTGAAGGTCAAGCGCCGCGTCGTTCTCGGTACGTACCTGCCCGTCCTCGAGGCCCTCTACCACGTCGCCGCGGACGTGAGCTAGGCGTCATTCCGGGCGGCGGTGCACGGTCAGAACGGGAACCGGCGACATCCGTACGAGCTTCTCGGCCACGCTCCCGAGCACGGTCCGGGTGATGCCGCGGCGCCCATGGGTTCCGGTGACCACGAGATCGGCGTGGAGCTCGTCAATCACGGAGAGAACCTCGGTAGCGGCCGAGCCTCTTCGCAGGACGGCTTTCGCGCCGGGCACCTGCGCCTGCACGGCCGCCAGCGTTTTCTCGAGCTCTTTGCGAGCCGCCTCCTCGATCGGGGTGAGAAGGTCCACGACCAGGAATGACGCGTTGGGATACGCATAGGTCGGTATCTCGTACGCATGCACGAGGGTCAGCGCCGCGCCGTACTTGTTCGCCAGCTCGATTCCGAGCTCCATCGCCTGGTCGGAGGAATCGCCGAAGTCGACGGCTACGAGAATGTGCTTGAAGTCGGCCATGGCCGACATCGAAGCACGCGACATGCCACAGGTCGCCTCGCTCTCCCGCGCGCTCGCTTCCCACGCGACTCGCGCACCGCCGTGCGGTGCCGCAATGGCACAGTTCTCGCTCGACGGGCCCGATGGCCGATATCCAGCGCCCTCGCGTCCACATGATCGACGCGCACCTATCGCGCCGGGGCATCACGGACCCGAAGGTGCTGGACGCTTTCCGGAGCGTCTCGCGGGAGGACTTCGTCCCCGACGATCTCTCGGAATTCGCCTACGAGGACACTCCGCTCCCGATCGGAGAAGGCCAGACGATCTCGCAGCCATACGTCGTCGCGCTCACGATTCAGGAGCTCGGCCTGCGCGGCGGCGATCGGGTGCTCGAAGTGGGAACGGGCTCCGGCTACGCGGCCGCGGTTCTGAGCCGCATCGCCCGTGACGTCTTCACCATCGAGCGCGTTCCTTCGCTCGCCGACTCTGCCAGGGAGCGGCTCGCGCGCCTCGGATTCGACAACGTCCACGTCAGTTGCGGCGACGGCTCGCTCGGTTGGCCCGACGACGCGCCCTACGACGCGATCGCGGTGGCCGCCGGGGGACCGAAGCCGCCCCCGGCGCTCCTTTCCCAGCTGGCGATCGGGGGCCGCCTCGTCATTCCCGTGGGGGACAGCGAATCGTCGCAAGTCTTGCTGCGCATCACGCGCGAGAGCGCATCGGAATACCGGCAGGAGCCGCTGACCGAGGTCCGGTTCGTTCCGCTCATCGGCGAACAGGCGTGGGGCGGCGACGAGCCGAAGATCGTTCAGCCTCCACGCCGGCCCCGCGGATCCGCTGCTCTTTCGACGCTCGTGCGCGAAGCCGCAGAGCCGATCGACGACATCGAGACCGCCCCGGTCGACGCGCTCATCGATCGGATTGGCGACGCACGCCTGGTCCTGCTCGGCGAGGCGACGCACGGCACGAGCGAGTTTTATCGCATGCGTGCCCGCATCACGCGCGAGCTCATCGCGCGCCGTGGGTTCCAGTTCGTCGCCGTGGAAGCCGACTGGCCCGATGCCGCGCGCATCGACGACTACGTCCTCGGCGGCCCGCGGCGATCGAATGTCGAATTCACCCCTTTCGCCCGCTTTCCGACCTGGATGTGGCGCAACGAAGAGGTCCGCGACTTCGTCGACCGGCTGCGCGCGCACAACACGGAGAGCGTGCGCCACAAGGCGGGGTTCCACGGGCTCGACCTCTACAGCCTCTTCACTTCGATCGCCGCCGTCCTCGCGTACCTCGACGATCTCGACCCGGGCGCCGCCAAAATCGCCCGCCACCGCTACGGCGCGCTCACTCCGTGGCAGAAGGATCCCGCCGCATACGGCAAGGCCGTCCTCGTCGGAGGCTACCAGAGCTCCGAGCAGGCGGTCGTCGCCATCCTTCGCGAGATGCTCGAGCACCGGATCGAGTACGCGCAGCGCGACGGCGAGCGATTCTTCGACGCCTCCCAGAACGCGCGTCTCGTGGCGGACGCCGAGCGGTATTACCGTGCGATGTACTACGGCTCGACGACGTCGTGGAACCTGCGCGACTCGCACATGTTCGACACGCTTCGGTCCCTTCTCGCGTATTACGGTCCGGGCTCCAAAGGGATCGTGTGGGAGCACAACTCGCACGTGGGCGACGCCACGGCGACCGAGATGAGCGCGCGGGGTGAGCACAACGTCGGCCAGCTCTGTCGAAACCTCCTCGGCGAACAGGCGTACATCATCGGATTCGGCACCGACCACGGCACGGTGGCCGCCGCGCACGATTGGGACGAACCGATGGAACGCATGCGCGTCGTGCCAGGGCGCGACGGGAGCTACGAGCGACTCTTTCACGACACCAGCCTGCGCGCGTTCACGCTTCCCCTGCGGAAGCCGTCGCGGCGCGTGGTGCGCGAAGACCTCTCCGCGCCACTTCTCGAACGCGCCATCGGCGTCGTGTATCGCCCGCAAACGGAGCTCGAGAGTCACTACTTTTACGCGAGCCTTCCGCGGCAATTCGACGAGTACGTATGGTTCGACGAGACGCGCGCCGTCCGTCCTCTCGACGGCGCGCCGATGTCGAGCAGGAACGAGCTCCCCGACACGTACCCGTTCGGCTTGTGAACGCCCGCGCGCCGAAGCGCCGAAGCGTCGCGTGCGCGCAGAAGCTGCGCCGGTAGCTGGGAACAAGCGCGGGACAAAGCATCGGTGCGTTCACCGGCAAGCGAGTACCGGGCCTCCCGCCCGCTGTGGACAACTCGGCTTCGCGCGAACGCACGAATTGCGGCTCGTCGCCGATTTGGTGTCGATTCGCGCCGTTTGGAGCGTCGAGTATGTTTCGGCTTAGGACCAGCCGAGATCACGCGCCCGGCCCTCCGTCTGCTGCGGAGTGCCCTCGAGCGGCGCGAGCAGCGCGCGCACATGGGCGAGCACTTCGCCGAGCTGCGCGGTCAGCGGCTCGGCCTCGAGCAGCCGCTGGTTCTCTTGGAGTGGCAAGTGGACGAGCAGGTCGCTGACTGCGCCGGCAAGATCCGACGCGCGGCTCGAGGCGAGGACGGCCTCGTGCGCGCGCATCGCGTGCAGACAGCGCGGCTTGCGGTCGTGTAGCTGGGTCACCGCCCGGCGGACGGCCGAGGCGAGCGCATCGACGATCAAAGGCTCCTCCGCCGACTCGACCAGCGGCTCGACGTCCGCCTCCCGGAACGGCTCCCACCGCACGTATTCGAGCGCGCGGGCGCGGCCGGCCCCGCGCAGGTTCACCACCCACCGCCCGCAACATCGGCGCTTGGTCAGGCCGACGATCTGCGCGATCGTCCCCACGGAGTACAAGTCTTCCCGCCCACGCGGGTTGGCCGCTCGAGTCGCGAACACCGCGATGCCACCCTTCGGGGGCCTTCCAGGACCGCGCGGACCGCCGCCATGGCGGGGCCGGACGCAAGGAGAATTCCGCAGCGCATCCCTGGAAAGAGGACGGCTCCCATGGCACCGAGAACGGGGATCGTGCTCACCGGGGCACCTGGCTTTCCCTCGCGGCCTCCGGGCCGAAAGTCGTGGAGAGCGCCTACCTTACTACTTCCGCCGCGTCGCCTGTCACCCACGGCCGGGTATGGCAACCAACCGGCGGACGGCCTGCGCGCCTACCTTGCCGGCTTAGCGCCGCCGCCGCGCACCTTCGCCACTCTCGCGCGGGATCGGCGCGCTCGGTTCTCGGGTGATCCCTTCTTGACCTCCTCGGTCAGGTTGAACGCCGAGTCTGCCTTCGCGCGGTTCGCACTCCCGCGTGTCGACTCTCGCGAAGGCCGTTCGCCCGGAGCCGTGGCTTCGAGCGCGTGGGTCGCCTTCGAAGCGGCGTGGGCCTTGTCGTGACTCCAGGCGGCCTTCTTGGGCTTCCTCTCGGACGTCCGCAGCTTCCGGCCACTCCCGCGGTTGGTACGCTGCTCTTCGCTGCGCAATCGCTCGGCTTTCGTCGCCATGAATTCCTCCGCGCACCACAAGCGCTGCAAAGTGGGTGCCGCTCCGTGCGGCGTCGATGCGAAGCTTCGCGATCGGAAGCATGAAAGGTGAACAGGCTCCCCCGACCGGCCTCGCTCTCGAGCACATTCCTCCGCCGGCTCGGGCGGCCGAGACGCGCCAACGATACGCACGAGCGCAGGTCCTGCGTCAGCCTGGCGACGAACACACGGACAAACGAAAGGACGATCAAGAGCTGCCAGAGCTTCTGCGTTCGCGAGGGACCACTGGCCCGCGAAGTGCTCTCAGGTCGCGAGCCGACGCGTGCATCCCTTCGCACGCGGCCGCGGCAGAAGTCTCAACCGACGACACATGGAGGCGACATCATGGCTAACATCGCCATTCGCAAAGACGATGGCAATCGTCCCACCCCCGTTCAGTCCAGTCCCACGCATCATTGGGAGCCGATGCGACTCCTCCGCGACCTCGTGGGCTGGGACCCGTTCGTCGAAATGGCGCCGCTCGTCCAGCGCTATCCGGAGGCGTTCGCACCTTCGTTCGAGGTCAAAGAAACGAAGGACAGCTACGTCTTCAAGGCGGACGTACCCGGCGTCAAGGAGTCGGACATCGAAGTAACGCTCACCGGCAATCGCCTGTCGATCAGCGGCAAGCGCGAGGTCGAGCACAAGGAGCAGACGGATACTTTCTACACGTACGAGCGCTCCTACGGCGACTTTACCCGCAGCTTCACGCTGCCCGAAGGCGTCAACGCCGACGGCGTGGCCGCCGACCTGAAGGACGGGGTTCTCACGGTCAGCCTGAGGAAGCGTCCGGAGCTTCAACCGAAGAAGATCCAGGTGCAGACGGCCGCGAAGAAGAGCTGACGGTCACGGCAGAAGCCGCAGAGGACGCGGATGGACATGGCTGCGACGGTTTGATGGCCGCGCTGCTCCCGCCTCGCCTCTGCGGCTTTCTTCCATTCGTTGCATTGGGGTTGCGATAAGGCGAATGACCGAACCTCAAACGAGAGCAACGGTGCTCGCGTGCGGACCGCTCTCGGCCGTGTCCTCGACGAAACGGACCCTCGCCTCGAGCTTCAGTCGATCGAAGGCACCGTCCAGCACGGCGTTGCGATGGAAATACAGCTCTTCGCCTTCGGGCGTCCGCAAGAACCCGTACCCCTCGTAGGAGAACAGCTTCGTGACGACGCCATGGCGCGAGCGCTCGTGCGGTTTCACGTCCCCGCGCTGCCGTCGCACGAAGTCCTGAAGTCGGCGGCCGGCGTCGTCGAACGCAGCGTCGATCGCCGCGTGCAAGTCTTCGTAGGCGTGATCCGCGCCGGGCACGCGCTCGACGACGATCTCTCCGCCGGGCAACGTGATATCGACACGCACGCGGTAGTGCTCGCCGTGATGCGCGTGCTTGTGCGGCATCTCGATGGCCACCCGACAGCTCATCAGGCGCGGAGCGAAGGTGTCGAGCTTCTCGGCCCGGGTTCGAACGTATTGCTCAATGGCGTCCGAGTGGGGGACGCCGTGGAACGTGATCTGGAGAGGAAGCTGCATGACGCCACAGGCGAAGCAAGAGATACACCCGCTTCTCTACGTGGCTCCGGCGGGCGCTCCGCGCTCGTGCTCCGGCGCCGAAACCGTGAGCACGGGGATCCCGGCCATGCGCACCACCCTCTCGGCGACGCTTCCGAGCAGGGCACGCGGCAGCCCCCGACGCCCGTGCGTCCCCATGACGATCAGGTCGGCCCCCGTGTCCTTCGACGCCGCGAGGATCTCTTCCCAGGGCGTGCCGGTGCGCATGACGCTCGTCAGCTGCGGAAAACGCTCCTTGAGCTTGGCCGTCTTCGCGTCGAGGGCTTTTCGAGCCTGCCGCTCGAGCTGGTCGACTTGCCAATAGCTGCCTGTGGCGTACGCGGCATTCGGCACGGAGAACACGTAGAGCACAGTCAGCTTGGCCCCGAACCGCTCGGCGAACGTGATCCCGAGCTCTTCCGCGGCCTCGGCGGGCGTGCCGAAATCGGTGGCCACGAGGACGTGCGTGAAGGCGGACATGGCCCCGCCCTGAGCAAGGCGCGCGCCCGGGCCCTTTCGCCGATCGATGAGCTGCGCGCCGGCTTTGCGCGCGCGAGTCCTGCGCAATTGCGCAAAAAGCGCGGCGTCCGCCACATGGCACCAGCCGCCCATCGCGGGCGGCACACCCGATGCGTCAATCGATCGCGTCATGATTCCCATCCAGCGCGTTCTCGTGGCAACCGACTTTGGCGCCGCATCGACGCGCGCCGTCGAGGTCGCCGCCGAGGTCGCGACCCGATTCGCGGCCAAGGTCACCGTCCTGCACTCGATCGAAGATCTCTCGTACGCCTCACCTTGCTCGGTCCCGCCGGAGGTCCGGCAATCGGCCGCCTTCCGCCTCGACGAGACGGTCAAGTGGATGCGCCGGCAGGTACCGGCGGTCGAGGGGATGCTCCGCGAGGGATTTGCGTGGCGCGAAATCGCCGAAGCGGCGAGCGCGATCGGCGCAGGCATCGTGGTCGTGGGGTCGCACGGCCAGGGCGATGGGCATCGTTTCTTGATCGGCAGCGTGGCCGAAAAGGTGGCGCGCGTATGCGCCGCGCCCGTGCTGACTGTACACGCATGGCGGTTCGAGAACCGAACGTACGCGGCTCGCGAGCTCGCCGAGCTTCTCCTTCGGTCGGATGAGGTCGTCCCGACGGTCGTCGCGATCTCTCGCGGCGGGGCCATGGTCGGCGCCGAGATCGCCGAAGCGTTCGGGGCGTCGCTGCACGTGCTGCTCACGCGCTCGGTCGTACGAGACGGCCGTGTGGTCGGAGCCGTGTGTGAAGACGGGACCGTGTACCTCGAAAACCTCGAAGCTCGCGCGGAGCGGCCGACGGGCGACCGAAGCGACGCCGAAGCCGCTGAGCACGCGCACTCGGAGCTGCTCGAAGAGGCCCGCCGACTGCGAAGTCCCCGCTGGCCGCACGACGCGCAAGCCGGCACCATTCTGGTGGTGAGCGACGCCATTCTGACGGCAGCCCCGTGCATCGCGGCGGCCCGAGCGCTCGGACGAATAGGCACGCATCGACTCGTGGCCGCCGCGCCGGTGGCTTCCTTTGGTGCGCGCGAGGCCTTGGAGAGCGTCTTCGATCGAGTCATGGTCGTCCAGCTGGTCGAGGACGGGTTTCCCCTGGCTCGCCTGTACGGCGATCGTTCGGATCCGAACGATCGCGCCGTGATTGAGCGCCTCGCGCTGGCCAGGCAGTGGGCCCAGGAGATCGAGAAGCGGCCGTGAGCCGTGAGCAGGGCGACGTGGGAGGCCACGTCTGCAGTCAAGAGCGATGGCTGAGCTGAGAGCCTATGCCGACTGGCGTAAGCCCGCTGGAAGGACACCGACCTGAGGTGGCGAGGGCAAACTGGAAGCCTTATTCTTTCACGCAGAGGATTCCCGGTCATGCCCAGCTTTAAAGCTCTGCCGCTCGTGGCGGCGCTCGCAGTCGCAGTCGCTCCAGCCCCTGCGCTGGCTCACGGCGGACACGGCGGGGGCGGTGGTGGCCACGGCGGGGGCGGTGGTGGTCATTTCGGGGGCGGCGGTGGCCACTTCGGAGGCGGCGGTGGCCATGGCGGGGGCGGAGGGCACTACGGCGGCGGTGGCCACTTCCAAGGTGGCGGCCAATATGGCGGTGGCCACTTCCAAGGTGGCGGCCAATATGGCGGCGGCCACTACGGCGCTTACTCGGGAGGTCACTACGCCGGCCGGGCGTACATCGGCCCAGGGCACATCTGGGGTTCCCCGCATTGGGGACGCGGCTATTGGGGCTGGGGCCCTGGCGGGTGGCTATGGATGGGGGGGCCGTGGTGGGTGTCGCCGGACTATCCGGGCTGGGTGTGGATCGGACCCCAATGGATTTGGGACGGCCAGCAGTGGATCTGGGACACCGGCCATTGGGCACCGACCGGTTGACCGGAGTCAGATCCACCGGCGGCGGAGAAGCCACATCTTCACACCCTGCGTCAACGTCACGTAGCAGGCGAGCGTGAGCGCCAGAAATGGCCAGTAGAGTGGAGGGAGCGCCATCAAACCCAGGTACGGGCCCAGGGGGGACACCGGGATGGCGATGCCGACGGCCACGATGAATAGGCTCGTGAGGAGCATCGCGCGAGACGGCCGGCTCTGCAAGAACGGGATCTTGTTGGTCCGGATGATGTGAATGATGAGCGTCTGCGTCAGCAGGCTCTCGACGAACCAGCCGCTCTGAAAGAGGCTTTCGCTGTGGGCCGCGATTGCGGGCGTCGACGTGTCGGCGCAATGAAACACGTACAGCATCAAAAAGTACGTCGTGTAATCGAATATCGACGAACACGGTCCGATGAAGACGATGAAGCGCGTCAGCTCTTTGATGTCCCAAGACCGGGGCATCTGAACGCGCTCGGGGTCGACCGCGTCGGTCGGGACGGCGGTCTGCCCGACGTCGTAGAGAAGGTTGTTGGTCAAGATCTGGATCGGCAGCATCGGTAGGTACGGAACGAAGACGCTGGCGCCCAAGACACTGAACATGTTGCCGAAGTTGCTCGACGCGCCCATCCGCACGTACTTGATGATGTTGGCGAAGACCTTGCGGCCCTCGACGACGCCTTCGTCCAGGACCAGCAGCGACTTCTCGAGCAGGATCATGTCGGCGGACTCTTTGGCGATGTCCACGGCCGTGTCCACACTGATCCCGACGTCGGCGGCATGGAGCGCCGGGGCGTCGTTGATGCCGTCTCCCATGAAGCCGACGGTGTGCCCGCGAGATTGGAGGGCTCGAATGACCCGCTCCTTGTGTGCCGGCGAAACGCGCGCGAAGAGGGTCGTGTTCTCGGCGGCGGGCGCCAGCTCCTCGTCGGTCATCCTTTCGACGTCGTCGCCCATGAGAACGTGCTCGGTCGGAAGCCCGACCACTTTGCAGATCCGGCGGGCCACGAGATCGTTGTCACCGGTGAGCACCTTGACCGCGATCCCGTGCCCGCGCAGCGCTCCGATCGCCGCTGCGCACGTTTCTTTCGGCGGGTCCAGGAACGCCACGTACCCTTCGAGCACGAAGTCGCGCTCGTCGGCCTTGCCGTACGGTATGTCCGGGGACCGCGGCTCGACGTCTTTGGTCGCGATGGCGAGGACACGAAAGCCATCGGCGCTGAGCTGGTCGTACTCCTTTTTCAGTCCCTCGATATGGGGATGGTCCATCGGCAGATTTTGTCCGTCGAGCCGAAAAGTCGTGCACTTCGGGAACATCGCCTCGGGCGCACCCTTGGAGACGATCCGGTCCTTGCCCTCGGGCGTGCGGACGACGACGGACATGATGCGTCGCTGAAAATCGAACGGGATCTCGTCGACCTTGGCGAACTCGGGAACGCGCGCGTGGGCGTGGGTCTCCTCGTGAGCGAGGACCGCGCGATCGAGAACGTTCTTGAGACCGGTCTGGAAGTGGCTGTTGATGTACGCGAGCGCGAGTACGCTCTCGTCCTCGCGGAGCGCCACGTCGCAGTAACGCTCGAGGGTGACGCGATCCAGAGTCAGCGTTCCGGTTTTGTCGGTGCAGAGCACGTCCATCGCGCCGAGGTTCTGAATGGCGTTGATCCGCTTCACGATGACCTTCTTCCGGCCCATCGCGACCGCGCCTTTGGACAGACACACCGTGACGATCATCGGCAACATCTCGGGTGTCAGGCCGACGGCCACTGCCATGGCGAAAAAGAATGCCTCCCCCCAGTTGCCCTTCGTTACGCCGTTGATGATGAAAACCAGCGGCACCATCACGGCCATGAACCGCAGCATGAGCCAGGTGAACCGGGTGATGCCGCGATCGAACGCCGTCGGGGCGGGCTCCTCGCCCATCGCGCTGGCCATGCCGCCGAGATACGTGTCCTTTCCCGTGGCGGCGACGACCGCGATCGCCGAGCCGCTCTCGACGCTGGTACCTAGGAATGCGACGCTGGCGAGATCGATCGGGGCCGCCGGCGCCGGGCTCTTCTCCAACTCGAACTTCTCGACCGGAAAGCTCTCGCCGGTGAGGGAGCCCTGCAGCACGAAAAGGTCCTTGGCCTGGACGATCCGAACGTCCCCCGGGATCATGTCCCCAGCAGCCAGCTGAACCACGTCGCCCGGCACGAGGTGCGAAAGGGCAATCTCCTGCGGCGCGCCGCCGCGTCGAACGGTGGCCGTCACCGAGATCATGGCTTTGAGCTTTGCGGCGGCGCTGCCGGCCCGTGCCTCTTGGATCAGCTTGAGCCCGACGCTCATGAGGACCATCACCAGCATCATGACCGCGGCGCGCGGATCGCCGGTCGCGAACGAGACCGCCGCGAGCACGGAGAGCAGGATGACGAGCGGGTTGAGGACCGCGTGCCAGAGCAGCTTTGCGAACCCGGGGCGCTGATCCTTGGCCAGGACGTTGGGGCCGTGCTCGGCCAGCCGGGCCGCCGCCTCGTCGTTGGTCAGCCCGTCCGCACGGGTGTTCAGGAGCACGTAGACGCCGGCGACATCCTTCTGCGCCGACTCGACGACGATCGGCGATACGCGAATCGCGTGCTTTTCGCGCCGCCTCGTGGCGAGGACCTTCTCGGGAAGAACGGAGGAGTGGGACGCGGCCATGCTAGCAAGTGTGTGGATACTCGAAGCACGAGCGGTGCGTGCGTATTTGGCTCCGCTCAGGCCTCGACGGAACCACACCCGGGTGATCAAGACTCTTCGCGAATCGTCAGGCTTGCTCGCGACGCGACGCTTCGGAACCTTCTGGTTCGCCAGTCTGCTCTCGAGCATCGGCACGTGGGCGCAGCAGGTCGCCGAGCCATGGTTGCTGCTCACCCTGGGCGCGTCGTCCTTCGTCATCGGTCTCGACTCGTTCGCGATGAACGCCCCCGTGTGGCTGCTGACTCTGGCCGGCGGCGCGCTCGCCGATCGGTCGGATCGACGCCGGGTGATCACGCTCTTCCAGTCGATTCAGATGCTTTGCCCTGCGGCGATCGTGGTCCTCCTCGTCACCGGCACGGTTCAGCCGTGGATGATCATCGTGCTTTCGGTCGTCGTCGGCGTCACGGACGCACTCTCGATGCCGTCGTTTCAATCAATCGTGCCGTCGATCGTCGCACGCGACCAGATCGGCCAAGGCCTCGCGCTCAACTCGACCCAGTTCAATCTGTCGCGGATCCTCGGACCAGCGATTGCCGGCGTGCTCATGGCCGGCGGCAGCGCGACGGCTTGCTTCGCGGTCAGCGCGGCGTCGTACGTGCCCTTCATCGGCGTCGCGCTGTGGATCCTGCCTCGCCGGATCCCCGAGCCCCCGCGAGCAACCGGGCCTGACCGACGTCACCCTTTGGCCAGCATCGGCGACATTCTCCGCCACCGGCACGTGCGCGGAGCGCTCCTCACCGTACTCACCACGGGCGTTCTCTGCGCGCCAATCGTCACGTTCAGCCCCGTTCTGGTCAGGGACGTCTTCCACGGAGGCGCGGCCCGTTTTTCCACCGCGGTTGCGTCATTCGGTGCCGGAGGGCTCCTCGGCGCCGCGGGGCTCCTCAGCGTCGCGCCGAGCTTCGATCGGCGTCGATTGAGCTCGGGCTTCGCAATCGCGTACGGTGCCGTGCTGGTGCTCGCGGCATTGAATCCGTGGTTCTGGGGAATCCCTCCGCTGCTCGTGCTCGCCGGCGTTTCGATGACCGTCAGCAACACCGCGGCGAACGCACTCTTGCAAGGCACCGCCGGCCCGCGGCTCCTCGGGCAGACCGTCAGCCTGTACATGCTCGCGCTGCGCGGCGGCATCTCTCTTGGAGCCTTGCTGACCGGCGCCGAGGTCGGCCTGCTCGGTGTGAGGCACGCTCTATTGCTGAACGGGCTGGCGGCAATCGCGATTCAAACGCTGCTCGCGCCGGCATGGCTCCGCGCACCGCTGCCGGTTCCGAGTCGCTCCTAATTCGTCGCCACCCGGGCAGCAGCCACGGGGAGCGGTCAGGTTGAAGACGAGGAGGTCGACGAGTCCGCAGTGGTCGGTTGCAAGGCCTGCGTGAGGATTCCCATCGCGTTCTGAAATGCCTGCTGCACTTGGCTCGATTGGCCGCCGCCCATCGAACCGCCGCCGTGGTGATGGTGGTGATGGGGGGTCCCCGCGCCGCCGCCCGCCGCTTGTGTGCCCTGTACGCCCTGTGCGGGCTGGCCGGATGGTGCTCCCTGGGCGGGTTGAAGGCTTCCGCTCTGCGCCGCTTGGCTGAGTTGATTGGCAAGGTTGCCGAGGAACTTTGCCTGCGGTCCGCTCGCCTGGCTTGCCGCATTCTGGAAGCTCGTCGCGAGCTGGGCGGCGACCGCCTTGAACTTCGTCGGATCTTGCTGCGATAGCTGCTCCAGCTCGCTGAAGAGCTGCCCCGGCGTGGAGATCGATGCGGTGGCGGCTCCTCCCATCGGCGGCGGGATGCTGGTCGCGCTGGCGGTCGACGTGCCGACCGTTCCCACATTGCCGACGTTGGTCAAGGCAGAGTTGCTTAAGCTTCCGAAGAGGTTGTTGATGTTCATTGAGAGGTGCTCCTGTGAAAATTCGCGCGCCCGGCGCTCGCACCTACTAGATCGGCACTTGCCGCCGATTTCTTCACGCCGGCCGCTTGAATTGCCGCCCCTTTCCGACAAGCCGGGCCTCGCCGCGCACCAACCGTGTGCGACGGTCACGGCCTGCGGACCGTCGGCGCTCGTCCCCGTGGCCATGGTGACGCAGCCAGCAGCCAGCCCATTGACATCTGCGCTTCGTTTCCGACCAGCTGTGGCGGCATGCGGACCAACCGTCAGCCTCGACACACACCATGTGCTTCGATCGCGCGCTGCGCTCCGGGCGCACAGCGAATGACATGAAGACTCGCGCCCCCTGGATCGCTTTGCTGATCGTCGTTGCAGCGGGCCTCGGCTACTGGATGTACCGCATGAGGCACCGCCCGCCCGATGTGCAATACAAGGCGCTGCCCGTCGAGCGGCGCCGGATCGTCGGGCGCGTAACGGCCAGCGGGACGCTGTCGGCGCTCGTGACGGTCCAGGTGGGCACGCAGGTGTCGGGGCGCATCCAGAGGCTCGCGGCCGACTTCAACTCGCCCGTCAAGAAAGGAGAGCTCGTGGCGAAGATCGACGCGCAGATCTTCGAGGCCGCCGAGCAGCAGGCGCAGGCCAATTACTTGTCGGCGAAAGCGGCGGTGGCCCAAGCGGAAGCGAACGCCCTCAACGCCGACAAGCAGTACGCGCGCACCAAGGCGCTCCGCGAACAGAACCTCGCCGCGCAGATGGACCTCGACACCGCTGAGGCGAACGTCGCCGTGTCCCACGCGGCGGTCGACGCCGCCAAAGCCGGGATCGCCCAGGTGCTCGCGTCGCTGCACCAGGCCCAGGTCAACCTCTCCTACACGAACATCGTCTCGCCGATCGACGGGGTCGTCATCTCGCGCAACGTCGACGTCGGCCAAACCGTGGCCGCGTCGTTGTCGGCGCCGACGCTGTTCACGATCGCGCAAGACCTCACGAAGATGCAGGTGGACACGAACGTCGCCGAAGGCGACGTCGGCCGGCTGCAAGTGGGCATGAAGACGTACTTCACGGTCGACTCGTTCCCGGGCCAACAGTTTCTCGGCAAGATCCGCCAGATACGCAACGCGGCCACCACCGTGCAAAACGTCGTCACGTACGATGCCGTCATCGACGTCGACAACCCGGACTTGAAGCTCCGCCCGGGAATGACCGCGAACGTCACCGTCGTGTATGCCGAGCGCAAAGGGGCGCTGTCTGTGTCCAACGCTGCGCTCCGCTTTCGTCCGCCGCCAGCGCTGGCCGGAAGCTCGGCGGCGCTGGACGACTCGCACCGGCGCGGACGCGGTGGCCCCGCGTCCACGGACTCTGCGGCGCCCGAGTCGCACACCGTCTGGGCGCTGCGCGACGGCTCGCCGCACGCGGCGACCATCCACACGGGCCTGACCGACGGGTCGGTCACCGAAGTCATCGACGGCGACTTGAGCGAGAGCGATCAAGTCGTCGTCGACGCCGTGTCTTCGGAGGCGGCTCCAGCCGCTCCTGCTCCCGGCGGCGCCCCCTCGCTGCGGCGCATGTTTTGAAGCCTCCACGATGGGCGCGTCAGTCATCGAGCTCAGGGACGTCACCAAGATCTATCGAACGGGCGACGTCGAGCTGCGCGCCCTCGACGGGGTGTCGCTCGAGATCGGCGAGGGCGAATTCGTCGCGGTCATGGGTTCTTCGGGCTCGGGGAAATCGACTTTGATGAACATCGTGGGCTGCCTCGACCGGCCGACCACCGGCACGTACGTGCTCGCGGGGCGCGGTGTTGCCGGGATGAGGCGCCACGAGCTCGCGAGGATCCGCAACCGCGCTCTGGGGTTCGTCTTTCAGCAGTTCAATCTGCTCTCGCGCACGAGCGCCCTCGAGAACGTCGAGCTGCCGCTCGAGTACGCCGGGCTGGGTGCCACGGCACGGCGCCGCAAGGCCACCGAGGCGCTGAGGCGCGTCGGCCTCGGCAATCGCCTCGAGCACCACCCCAACCAGCTCTCGGGCGGACAGCAGCAGCGCGTCGCGATCGCGCGGGCAATCGTCAACGACCCGAAGGTCATCCTGGCGGACGAGCCGACCGGCGCGCTCGACTCGCGCACGAGCATCGACGTGATGGCGATACTCCAGGAGCTCTGGCGGTCGGGCATCACCGTGGTGGTCGTGACGCACGAACCGGACGTCGCGCAGTTCGCGTCGCGGGTCGTCGTCATGCGCGACGGGCGCATTCTGTCCGACCGCACGCAGGAGGCGAAACGTGCGGTAGCTCCTTCGTCCGACGCCGAGGGAGGCAGCTCGTGAACCCGCTGCAAACACTGCGGGTCGCGCTCCGGGCGATCCTCCGCAACAAGCTGCGGGCGTTCTTGACCACGCTGGGGATCGTGATCGGCGTGGGCGCGGTCATCGCGATGATGGCCATCGGCGCGGGCGCCAAGCAGCGCGTGGAAGAGGCCTTTGCTGCGATGGGAACGAACGTCCTCATCATTTTGCCCGGCTCCACCAGTGCCGCGGGCGTCCATGGTGGGTTCGGCTCGCTGCCGACCCTCACGTGGGACGACTTTGCTGCCGTTCGCACCGACGTCGCCACCGTCAAGGCGGCCGCGCCCACACTGCGCTCCAGCCTGCCGGTCATCGGCGAAGCTCAGAACTGGACCACGAGCATCACCGGCACGTCTCCCGAGTACTTCGACATTCGCAACTGGCCCATCGCCCTCGGCAACGCATTCACGCAGTCCGACGTCGACGGAGGCACGAAGGTCATCGTCCTCGGCCAGACCGTGGTCGACAAGCTGTATGGCCCGAACGCCAATCCCGTCGGACAGATGGTCCGCGTGGGCAACACACCCTTTCAAGTGCAGGGGGTCGCGGCTCGGAAGGGGCAGTCGGCCACCGGACAAGACTACGACGACGCCGCGTTCATTCCGTTTACGACCTTCGCGCGCAAAGTCCAAGGCGGGCTAGGCAAGTACCTTCAGGGGTCCATCATGGTGGCGGCGACCGGTTCGGAGACGACGCTCCGCACCCAGCGCGACATCACGACGCTCTTGCGCGAACGCCACCATTTGGCGCCCGCCGACGACGACGACTTTTCGATCCGCAACTTGAGCGAGATTGCCAGCGCGCAGCAACAAGGAACCGAAACGATGACGATGCTCCTCGCAAGCGTGGCCGCCGTGTCGCTCCTCGTCGGCGGCATCGGGATCATGAACATCATGCTGGTCAGCGTGACCGAGCGGACGCGCGAGATCGGAATCCGCATGGCCGTGGGCGCCGAGCCGCACCACATCCTGATTCAGTTTCTCATCGAAGCGCTGTCGCTGTCGGTGGCTGGCGGGCTCATTGGCGTGGGGTTGGGTGTGGGCGCCGCGACGTGGCTCGCCGCGCGGCTGCAGTGGCCGATGCTGATTCAGCCCGACGTCATCGCCGTCTCCGTGGGATTCAGCGCGATCGTCGGGATCGTGTTCGGCATTTACCCCGCCAGGAAGGCGTCGCAGCTCGACCCGATCGACGCGCTGCGATTCGAATGAGCCGCGCGGTGTCGGAGCTCGCCGACGCCTCCGAGCGTCACGGACACGCTTGGCCGCAGGCCGTCGTCAGGCACTGCAGAAGCCCGGTTGCGTTCGCCTGCTCCGACGACGAGTAGCTCGGGTTGCAGAGCATCTGGCAGCTCGTCAAGGTGCCCGGCATCAGCCCCGCGTCCGGGTTGCCCGCGACGCAATCGAGCGTACACTTGAGGAGCTGCTCGCAAGCGCTGGCCCCCGCGTCGTCCGCGCCGGCGTCATCCAACGAGCCGCAAGCCACCAGCGCGGCGCAGCACGTCGAATTGACGCATTGATCGCAGGCTGCGACCCCGGTGTCGGCGGTGACCGCGCACATTCCTCCGTCGGGCCCGGCCCCCGCGCCAGTGTCGCTTTGGCCGGAGGCATCGTCGCCGGTGGAGACCGCGTCGCCGGCGGCTTCCGCTCCGGTGGCAGCTTCCAACGCGATCGAGGCCTCGGCACCGACGTCGCTGCCGGAGTCCGCCCCTCCCCCGCTGGCCCCAGTCGTCATGCAACAGTACACGGTGGAGCCCGCGTTTCCCGCCTTACCCGGGTCGCAGCTGAGCGACCCATCGCCTTGCTCCGGCGTGTCCGTACCCGTGCACGCATAACCCTGGGCGCCGGTGGCGCAGCCCGAGACCGTGACGTCCGGTTTGCAAGTCGTTCCGGCCGTTCCAGGGCCGAAGTTGACACAGCAATAGAGCGTCGCGCCGGCGTTGCCGGGCGTGCCCGAGCTGCAGACGAGCGAGGGGTTGCCCTGGTCGGGGGAGACTACCCCGGTGCACGAAAAGCCGGTGGAACCCTGGGTACAGCCGGTGACCGTTGCATCGCTGGAGCACGTGTCTGGCGACGTCGTGATCGTGCATCCGGTGATAGCGAAGGCAAGCGCGAACGCAGTGCGACGAATCCGTGGTTTGAGCCGCATTGCAGCATTCTACCTCAAGCGGACCCCGCTGCGCGGGCGGTCTTTTCATTCCTTCCGACCGCCCGCCGCCCGGAGCGGGCGAGCCGTCACACCCCGTGCGCGCGCGGGCTCAGGCCGCTCGTTCGGGCGCTGGCCGGCTTCCCGTACGCGCGACATGCGCGACGAAGCGAAGGGCGTCCACGTCGCGCAAGACCCCCACGACCAGGAGGCGGTCTCCCACCACCGTGAGCTCTCTCGCACGGCGCGCGCTCATCGCCGTAAAGGCATCGCTCAGACTCTCGCTCTCGTGAACCGACGTCGCTGCGACCGCGCGATCGGCGGCACGCGTCGCATCGGCGCCGGGGACGCCACACTCCGCCCCCGTAAGCGCTGTCCCCGGCAAGATCCCGACCAGAGCGCCACCGTGGTCCACCACGGGAACCGCGTGCTGGCTCGCCGGGACCTGGGGTCTACTTCTTGCCACTGCCCAGGGCAGACTGTCTTCGAAGCACACCAACTTGCCCGTGAGCGCGAGGCCCACCGGCAGGGCCGCTGCGACGGTGGACGGGAAGGTCGTTGCCGCCGCGTGACCGCCCATCGGGAGGAGAGAGAGCGCGCAGTCGACCGTGTGGCCAAACGCGGATTCGTTCGAAGGGGAGCCGGCGAACTGGCACGTCTTGCACCGGGACAGCGGCACAGACCCCAGCTCGGCCTCGCAGAAGACGATTCGGCAAGAGTCGGTGGTTCCGTCTTTCAAGACCGTGATCCGCGTGCGCACGGGCACAGGATGGGGCGGAGGCATATAGGGATTGGCCCGGTGGTCAAGGGGTCGTTCATTCTCCCGCGCAAGTGGCCATTGCTCCAAGTCACGAATACCTGCTCGCAGCGTGGGCTACGATGTCCGTGAAGAGTGGCCTTCCAACGCACTCGCCCGCCGATTCCCGTGGGCCGCGTATTTTCGCGAGATACGGTAACTTGCCGTGCTCACCGCATGCCAAAGAGCCAAAGAGCCAAGAGCCAAGAGCCAAGAGCCAAAGGGAATGCGGATCGCAGACTCGCGCTGGCACACCCACTGAAGAGATGTTACGAGAAACTGCGTTGTCGGTCCGATCAGCCGCGCGTGGAGGTCTGCAGATGAAGCGGTTTGCCACCCTCGTCGCCGGCGCATTTGCACTCGGTGCGGTCGCTGGCTGCAGCAGCGGCACGACGAACTCCGACCTCGGCGTTTGGACGCCGATGGGAGCGCCGGTGTTCGACGCCGGCGGCTCTTCGAGCAGCATCCTTTCGTCGAGCTCGAGCTCTTCGAGCTCATCGGGGGGCGAGTCGACGTCGGGTTCGAGCTCGTCCTCTGGAGCCGTGGGCGGCTCTTCCGGGTCTTCCGGCGGCGGGCCGTCGTCGGATGGTTTCGGCCCGTCGGGGAGCGGGTCGTCCTCCGGCTCCAGCTCGTCCAGCTCGTCATCGGGCGCCAGGTTCGATGCCGGTTCCGGCACCCTTCCGTGCAGCGTCCAGTCGGTCCTCGCCGCCAAGTGCACGAGCTGCCACTCGGATCCGCCGATCGCTGGTTCGCTGAGCGGCCTGGTCACGTTCGCCGATCTGATGGCCCCCGCCAAGGAAGACCCCACGAAGAACGAGGCGCAAGTCTCGCTCGCGCGGATGCAGAACGCTACGTCGCCCATGCCCCCGGCCTCCGTGAGTATGCCACCGACGGCGTCCGACATCTCGGCGCTGCAAACCTGGATCAACGGCGGCTACGCGAGCGGCACGGCGTGCCCGCCCGATGCGGGCGCGGCCACGGTGTCTGCCGCCGTCTTTGCGTCGGGCTCGACGTTCGCCGCATCCGGCAAGGGTTGCAGCGGGCAACACAACGTCGGCAAAGACTGCCTCCAATGCCACGGCTTCGCCTTCGCGGGGACGATTTACGATGGCAGCGGGAAGGCGCTGTCCGGCGTGGAAGTGCGCGTGGTGGATTCCACGGGCATGGCGATCAGCACGTACTCGTGCACCAACGGCAACTTCTACGTGCAGAACGGTTCGTTCACGGCGCCCGGCCACACAGCCGCGCGCAACGCCGCGAGCACCACGTCGATGGTATCGGCGATGACCAACGGCGGCTGCAACTCGTGCCACTGCACGGGTGCCGGCTGCGTCACGACGCGGATCCATCTGCCCTGATCTCCGGCCGAGTCGACGCCGCCGCCCCGAGAGAACGGCGAAGCGGCGATCGGAGAATGGTCAGGGATGAAGGACGCCGAAGGGTGTACGCGACGCCGCTTTCTCGAGGTCGCCGGAGCCGCGACGGCCATGGGCGCATGCTCCGGGGGTGGCGCGACGCCGGCTCAGGTGGGAGTCGTCTCGGCGGGCAACGTCGCTCAGCTCGCCGTGGGAACGCTGCGGGTGGCGGATGGCGCGCCCGCATGCATCGGACGTGACGCGGAGGGAGTGTATGCGATGACCCTGACTTGCACCCACACGGGGTGCGACATGGGAACGAACGGGAGCGTGTCTTCCCAGGGCCTGTTCTGTGGATGCCACGGCAGTGAATTCGACGCGAATGGGAGCGTCTTGCGCGGACCGGCCAGGTATCCTCTCGACCACTTCGCCGTGACCGTCGACGAAACCGGCAACCTGACCATTCACGGCGACCAGGTCGTCGCCGCGACCGAACGTCTGACGGTATGAATGCGGCGTGGAGGCCACTCGCACCGGCCTCTTGTCCTCCTAGGAGCGATCGTGGCGGGAATCGTCATTGATGCAACGGCGAGCGCGCGCGACGGCGAGCCGTGCGCCCGCGTGGTCGCGCTCACCGCTCTGTCCCCGATGTGGGCCTCTGCCGTAGCGAGTCTCCAAGAGCAGATTGCCATGCTCTCGGCACCGGACTGCCTGGCGATGACGCTGTCGCTGGAGCCTCGCGAAGGGGAAATGCAGATCGTCGCGATGACCCCGGATGGGCGACGCACCGAGCGGACCGTCCATGGTCCCGACGGGCTGGTCGCGGTCGCCATGGGTCTGCTCATGGCCGTTCCCGCCGAGCCGCCCGCGACATCCTTCCCCCCGCCCGCACCGACCGCGACGCCCCCGTCCCCAGCGGCGATATCCATCCCTCCGGCGCCCCTGTCGGTGGCTCCCCCGGCGGCGAGCTCGAGCGACCGTACGCCTACTCTTCCTTCGCCGCCGATGGTGCCGCCGGAAACAACGCCGAAGACCATTGCGTTGTGGGCTGGCGTCTGCGCGGGGGTCCGCATCACGGCCCCCACGGCCCTGAACGTGCTCGACATCGAGGCGAGAGCCGACATTTTGTTCGGTCCGTGGCTCATGCCGATAACGCTGCGATCGGCCATAGTATCGTGTCTGGGTCAGCAAGGAGTCGACTGCGACGTGTACAATGACGTGAGCATCGGAGCGGGGGTCGGGCGTCGCTTCCACCTGGGCGGACCCGACGTCGACGTCGCGTTCGAGCCGTCTTTGGTGGTGATGCACATGGAGTACGACGGAGCGTCCGACGCGGAGGGGGAGACGGTGGCGGGTACAGAGGTGGCTCTACGCCTCGACGTGTCGGCGCGTCTCGCCGTCCCCGTTGCTCCGCAGTGGGTGCTGACGGTCACGGTCGACGGAGGCATTGCACCCTCGTTGTTGGCGAGGCCCACTCGACTCGACGCACCCTCGGGGGCCGCCGCGGGCGCCCCGCCGCTGCCCCTATTTCCCGGGTGGTCCGGCGGCGTGCGCGTGGGCGTCTCGGGAGCGCTCCTGTGAACGCGCACCCGAACGTCACGCGTCGCGATCCCGCCAGCGACCCGGATCTCCTGCTTGCCGTCGCGGAGGGCGACCCGAGCGCGCTCGGCGAGCTCTACGCGCGCTACGCGCGGGACGTCTGGCGAGCGCTCCACCGATGCCTGCCCGACAGCGCCGACGCCGAGGACGTCGTTCACGCGACGTTCATGAAACTCCCGCAGATCGCTGCGTCGTACGACGGGCGGGCCAGCTGCCGCAACTGGCTGTGCGGCATCGCGGTTCGTCTCGCTTTGCGGCATCGCCGGAGCGCGGGGCGCTTCAGGCGAATGCTGGACGCGTTCGCGCACGCGGTCGCCGCGCGCCCTGGGGCCGATCCCGAGCGGACGGCCAGCGGCGCCGAAGAGCTCGCGGTTCTCGATCGCGCCCTGGCGAAGCTCGGCAAGAAGAAGCGCGTCGTTTTCGTTCTCGTCGAGCTGGAAGAGCTTTCGACGGAGGAGACCGCGAAGGCGCTCGAGATTCCCGCGGCGACCGTGCGAACGCGCCTGTTTCACGCGCGCCGCGAGCTCCAGCAAGCTTTGCGAAAGCGAGGGCTTCCCTCGTGAGGGATACCCCCTGCGCTCGCCTTTGGGAAATCGACGCGCGGCGGGAGGGACGGCTCGCGGCCAAGGCGAGCGAGTCTTTCGATCGGCACCTGCGGCTGTGCGCCGAGTGTCGAACGCAGATGGACCGCGACCAGGAGCTGCGAAGCCTCGCTCGCCAGCTTCCATATCGAGGGCCGGGTGAGCTCGTGCTGCGACGGCTTCAGGCTCGCCTGCTCCGCGACGTCGCCATGGGCGTGCGGGGCAGTCGCGCCGGTGGCGTCCGCTGGGCGTTCGCCGCGGTCGCCGGTGTCGTGGGGATGAGCGCGTGGCTCCTCGTCGCGATGCGCGCCGCGCCTCCAGCGGCGATGGCCTCGCACGGGAGTCCGGCGATCACGGCTGCGGCGCCGGGCGCCCCCTCGAAGCCGAGCACCGAGGCCTTGGCCGGAGCGATCGTGGCGTCCTCGTCCTCCCGGTGGACCCAGACTCGCGAGGCTGGCCTCGAGCGCGTGACACTCGACGACGGAGCCATTCGGGTGCATGTGCGTCCGCAGGCGGTCGGCGAGCGTTTTCTCGTCACCCTGCCGGACGGAGAGATCGAAGTTCGCGGCACGACCTTCGACGTGGCCGTCGTGCACGGGACGACGTCCCACGTCTCGGTCGACGAGGGCATCGTGGACCTTCGCCTCCGAGAACGTGGCACGACACGTCTGACGGCCCACCAAGCATGGAATGGCCCGCCGCCCGAAGTCCCGTCCACGGCTTCGAGATCGGCGCCCGTCTGGCGCGCGCCTGCCCCCTCGGCGGTGCCCGTGGTCCGAGCGGCGCCGCAGGTGGTCGACCATGACGGCGACTATGCCCACGCGATCGAGCTGTTGCGCAATGGCCAATACGACCAAGCCGCTTCCACATTCCACGCGCTCGCGGAGACCGAACCGGCTCCGCAGAATGACGATTCGTCGTTTCTCGAGGCGATTGCGCTCGCGCGGGCGGGTCGAACGGATGCGGCCGCGCTGGTGGCCGAACGCCATCTCGCGTCGTTCCCGAGCTCGTTTCACCGCAAGGACGCCTCGATTCTCGTCGCACGGGCGGCAAGCCGCCGCGGCGATTGCATCAAGGCTCGCGCAATGATGGCGCCGTGGATGTCCGATTCGCCAGACGCCAACGTGCATACCGCTCTCGGTCCGTGCGAAGGCACGCCGCGGTGAGGCCACCCGCAGATCTTGTCGAGCCGCGCGTCGCGTCCGATGCCGTCGAAGCCTGGGCGGCGGGAGAGCCCGCGCTCGCCGGACTCCTCGCGTCGGGCCTGACGATGGTCCAGGCGACGGCGCGGTGGGGACTTCAGCTGCTGAAGGCGAATCGCGCGTCCGACGCCGCGATCGTGTTTCGCGCCGCGGCGTCCCTTCTGCCCGGCGATCCGACCTTGTGGCTCAACCTGGGCATCGCGCTCGACCGCGCCGGGTCGCCGGCCGACGCCGTGGGATGCCTGGACCGCGCGCTGGCCATTTCGCATGACCAGCCCGATGCCTGGACTCTGCTGGGCGTCATTCGAGGCAAGCTCGGCGATCGTCGAGCGGCCGAGGCGGCGTATCGCGCGGCGCTCGCGCTGGATCCCAAATCGTTGGCGGCGTGGCAGTGCCTCGGCATGCTCAAAGAGCAGGACCGCGATGGCGCCGCGGCCATCGAGTGCTTCCGCGCTTGCGTCGCCCTCGGGCAGCCCAGCGCGGCCACCTGGGCCAACCTCGGCAGGCTCTACTACCAAGTTGGCTCGTTTCTCGAGTCCCACGGCGCGTACGAGGCCGCCGTTCGTGCGGAGCCCGCCAACCAGCACTACGCGCACATGCTTCGTCGAGCCCAATTCCTGCGAGACGTCTTCGAAGGCGCCTCGGTCGACGACGCGCTCGCGACTTACGAGCGATCGGCTTCGACGGGCGAGGATTCCGAGCGCGAGCGACTCGACTTGCTCGAGGTCGCGTCGGGCTTGTTCGGACACTGGGGCCACACCGACGCCGCGATCCGAGTCTCGAAGAAGCGCCTCGAGCTTCGACCGGAGAGCGCCGCGGCCAAGTACCTCCTGAGCGCGCTCGTGGACGAGCCCGGGATGGACCGCTCCCCTCCCGACTACATCGTCGAGAGCTTCGACGCGTTTGCCGAACAGTTCGATGCCAAGCTCGTCGGCGTCCTCGGCTACGACGTGCCTGAGCAACTCTGCGCCCTCGCGCGAGCGGTCACCGCGCCGGGCCATCTGTACCGCGTGCTCGACGCCGGGTGCGGGACGGGTCTTTGCGGACCGCTTCTTCGACCTCTCGCGCGAGACCTGGTGGGCGTCGACCTGTCATCGAAGATGCTCGATCGGGCCGCGAGTCGCGGTATGTACGACGCCCTCGTTCGCGAAGAATTGACGACGTTTCTCGGTCGCAGTCCGGCCGAGTTCGATCTCGTCGTTGCCGCCGACGTGCTCATTTACTTCGGGGACCTCACGGAGGTCCTCGCTCTCGCTGCGGCCGCCATGCGACCGGGGGGCCTCCTGGTGTTCAGCACCGAGCTGCTCCGCGGCGATGGGTATCGCCTTCGTCCCACCGGTCGGTTCGCTCACTCCCCGGGCTACGTGCAAGCCGCTGCCGCGCCGTGTTTTGTGCAGGAGCGCTGCGTCGAGACGACCTTGCGGCTCGACACGAGCGCGCGGGTGCCGGGGACTCTTTTCGCGCTTCGACGGCGCACGCCGGGAGCGTCCACCACGTGAAGACGAGCACGACCGGACTCGTCATGACGGGCGGCGGGGCCAGGGGCGCGTATCAATCGGGTGCCCTTCTCGCGCTGTCGGAGATGCTCCGCGTGCGCCGGTTGCCGTTCACGGTGCTGGCCGGGTCCTCGGCGGGGAGCATCAACGCGGCCTTTCTCGCCGCACGCGCGGACGACTTCGCGCAGGCGACCCGCGACTTGGCCGACCTCTGGACTTCGCTCGTGCCGCAGCGCGTGTTCCGCACCGACCTGCCGGCGCTCGCGAAGACGGCGGCAGAGTGGGTCGTCGACCTGGGCTTCGGCGGGTTCGTGGGCACCGGGCGGGGCAAGTCGTTGCTCGATACGTCGCCGCTGCGCGAGCTCATCGCCGCGCGCCTCGATACGAGCGCCATCACGCGCAACGTCGATCGCGGCCTCGTCGACGGCTTGGGCATCTCCGCAACGAGCTACGCGACGGGCTTTGTCGTCACATTCTTTCAGGCCGCCGAGCGCATCCCCGCCTGGAGCCGCATCTCACGGACCGCGGTTTGCGCGAACATCGGCGCCGCCCACGTTCTCGCGTCTGCGGCGATCCCTTTCTTCTTCCCGGCCGTCGAAATCGAGGGCGCCTGGTACGGCGACGGTTCGCTGCGGCTCGGCACGCCGCTCTCTCCGGCGATCCGAATGGGCGCAAACCGAATCGTCGCCATCGGAGTCCGCCCCGTCGTCCCGGCACCGCAGGAGGGGGCGCAGGGGCACTACCCGACCGCGGCCGAGGCGGCGGGCGTGCTGCTCAACGCCCTCTTCGTCGATTCTCTCGAAGCCGACGTGGAGCGCGCCGAGCGGATCAACCAAACCGTCGCGCTGATTCCCGAGGATCGGCTCGCGAAGAGCGCCACGCGGCTTCACCCGGTCGCACTCCTCGTCCTACGGCCCTCGATCGACCCCCAGTCGTTGGTCCTGCGAACCTTGGACCGCTTTCCGGCCGCACTGAAGCACTTGTTTCGAGGGCTCGGCTCGTCGGACGACTCCGGCTGGGAGCTTCTCAGCTACCTTGGCTTCGACGGCGTGTACACGACCCGCCTCTTCGAGCTCGGCTACGAAGACACGCTCGCCCGCTCGGAGGAAGTCACCGCGTTCCTCGGCGCCGGCGATGCTTAACCGTCCGCACAGCCGGAGCGCCGTTTTCCGAGCAGGCAGGAATCGGCCGGCCGCCGTCCCGTATCGCTTCCGGGCGCCGCGGGAAGGCCGATACCCTGCAGCCGAGGCGCGTTGGCTGCCATCGCCAGGAGAGGCGCCGCTCGTTGAGCCGACGTGCCCGGCGGGTGCCACTGTATACACACGGTGCCTCACCTTGTTTTCGAAAGAGAGTCCGCGACCATGCCCATGAAGACGAGTCGCCGAATTGGCTTCCGTTTCTGCGACTTGCTGGTCACGCGGCAAGGCCCAATCGCTCTGGCCGTCGCGGCGCTCGTGGCAGGCTCGGGCTGTTCGAGCAGCTCGCCCAACACGCCGACCGGCAACGGTGGCTCGTCGAGCTCGTCGAGCGGCTCCGGGAGCGGAGGCTCGACGTCGACGGGCACCGGGACCGATACCTCCACCAGCTCGGGCGGCTCCAGCAGCAGCTCCTCAGGCAGCGGAGGGTCGTCGGGGGCGAGCGGCTCGGGGGGAAGCAGCTCGGGGAGCGGGAGCGGGTCGTCAAGTGGAGGGTCGAGCAGCGGCGGTTCGGGCTCCGGTTCCAGCTCGGGTGTCTCGTCGAGTGACGGCGGCCCGACGAAGGACGCGGGATCGTCCGATGACGCCGGCACGGCGTTCGATGCGGGGCCGCCGGCCGTCCGGTTCGTGGCCCGGGTCGATCACACGAACGCCATGGGCCCGCGCTTCGCGTGGTCGGGGAGCACCATGCTCGCCCGATTCACCGGCAGCACCATCGGCGTGCAGATGTCGGGCCCCACCACCTATTTCGACGTGTCGATCGACGGCGTCATGCAGATGGCGCCGACCATTCTCACGACCGGGAAGACGAGCTATCCGCTCGCGACGAACCTGGCGGCGGGCCCGCACGAGCTGACGCTCTATCGCCGGAACGAGCCTGGAATCGGTGGCACGGGAGACACGACCTTTGTCGGGCTGATCCTCGACCCGGCGGGAGGCGCCCTGCTGCCGCCGAGCGCGCCTTCGACCAAGCGCATCGAGATCGTCGGCGACTCGATCACGACGGGCTTCGGCAACGAGAGCGTGAACGGGGCCTGCGCGAACCAGCTCGCCTCCCAGAACTACGACGCGGCGTTCGGAGCGGTCGCGGCGCGCACCCTCGGGGCCGATCTCATCACGATTGCTTGGACCGGCAAGGGGATGTACCGAAACAGCGGGGGCGACACGACCAACACGATGCCCATCCTCTACGGGCGCACGCTCCCCGATCAAACGACCGACACGTGGGACTTCACGTCGTGGATTCCGGACGCGGTCGTCATCTATCTCGGGAACAACGATTTCGGCCAGGGAGACCCGGGCCAAGCCTACGTGACGGCCTACAACACCTTCATCGCGCGCGTTCGCAAGAACTATCCGAACGCGCTCATCGTGTGCACGATCGGCCCGAACCTGATGGACCCGAAGCTCAGCCAAGAGCGCACGTACGTCCAGGGCATCGTGACCGCGACGACCACGGCGGGCGACAAGAACATCACCTTCCTGGAGATGCCCCAGCCCACGGCGGCGGAAGGCACCGGCTGCGGAGGGCACCCGCTCGCGTCGACCCACGCACGGATGGGCGCGGCCCTGGCGACGTTGCTGAAGACGAAGCTTGGCTGGTAACGCGAGCGACGGCACCGCCGAACCGCGCTCCGCTCGACGTCCGCGTTGCCGGGCGCATCCGCGCTCGCGTGAACCCCTGCGGTCTCGGCTCCGGGTGCGTACGATGAGCGCATGACGCTCCACGCCCGTTTCACGGTCGACGCCGACATCCGGCCTCGATTCACGGCCTGCTACCTTCGCGTCGCGGGCGACGAGTGCGCGTTCATCGAGGCGCACACGGCGCACGCCGTCCCCCGCCTCCTTTCCGCTCTCGCAATCCACGGCAAGAAGCCCGAGGACGTCCGCTGGGTCGTCGTCACGCACGCGCACCTGGATCATGCCGCGGGGGCCAGCGCGCTGCTCGACGCCTGCCCGAACGCGACATTGCTCGCCCATCCCCGGGCGGCGAAGAACCTCATCGAGCCCGAGCGACTCGTTCGAGGAGCGACCGCCGTGTACGGCGAAGAACGCTTCCGCGAGCTCTACGGCACGGTGACACCGATCCCCGAGGAGCGCGTGCGCGCGCTGCGCGACGGAGAGAGCTTCGATCTCGGTGGCGCCAGGCTCTCGGTCTGGCACACGTCCGGTCACGCGTATCATCACTTCGTCGTCGACGATCCGGCCACCGATACCGTTTACACGGGAGACACGTTCGGGCTCGTGTACCCGGCGCTCCAGGAGCATGGGCGCTTCGCAATGCCTTCGACCAGCCCCACGGGCTTCAACGCGGCCGAAGCCCGGACGAGCCTCGACAAAGTGCTGTCGCTCCGGCGGCGGTACGTGTGTCCGACGCACTTCGGCGAGTACACCGATGCGTTGCCGATCGCCGTGCAGGTGGGCCGCTTCATCGACCGCGCCGGAGCCTGGGTGGAGGAGGCGGCGCGTAGCGACGAGCCCGTCGGCGCAATCGAGGATCGCTTCGTCTCGGCGTGGCAAGACGCCATTGCCGAAGAAGCGCCGCACTTCGGCGCCGACGAAAAGGCCTTCCTCGACCTCGACGTGAGGCTCAATGCCCAGGGCCTCGCATACGCCGCCGACACGCTCCGCGCCGAGCGCTAGAAGCCCGGCGCTTTTCGCCGATACCGGCGCGATGGCTTCGTCGGCCGCGCTCAAAATACGTGGAGTATTCGTCGCGCGGCCGACGAACCCATCGCTTGGTCTCGACGAAAATCGCCGGGCTTCTAGTCTATGGATTGCGGTTCATCCCCTCTCGATCGCGGTTTATCCGCTCTCCACCGCGATTCATCCCCTCTCGATCGCGATTCATCCGCTTTCGATCGCG